>JAAIGE0100665620.1_pt1 | contig 11207 bp, 11 predicted proteins | sample 6487951 | NCBI WGS metagenome assembly JAAIGE01 (sample SAMN13974128, study PRJNA590717) | phyllosphere metagenome | biome: tomato field; feature: multiple bacterial spot infested tomato fields; material: tomato leaves; isolation source: leaves from tomato fields | host: Solanum lycopersicum ... | reverse complement strand
CGCGGCGCGCAGCCGCAGGTAGGTCTGCACGGGATCGACGGATGCCGCCGTCTCGAACCGCGTCGTCAGGCACAGCTGATATGCGCGCCCCTCGCGGATCTCGTCCCGGCACTGCTCGATGAGTTCCGCGTACTCCCCCGGCTCGTGGCGCGCGGTGACCTCGACGCACGGAGCAGGACCGACCGTCGGCAGCGGCGACGCGGCGACCGACTCGACTTCGGAGACGAACCCGGCCAACCGATCGGCCGGGGCGAAGGCGAGGACCCGACGCGAGGAGTGGTCGAACCCCAGCATCCGCTCGACGCGCAGCCAGAGTTCATCCGGGCCCTGGTCGACCGCGGCCGGCGCCCCCGCCCGGGCCGCGGCGGCGTCGTACCCGGCCCATCCGACCCAGCCGCCGCGGAACGGCCCCGCGGCACGCTCCCCGACGCCCGCGCCGATCACGTCGCGGGGAGAGGACGATGGGATGCCGCTGCCCACCCAGCTCCATCCGTCGGACGCGTCCGGGCCGGCGTCGAGCCAGAAGGCGTCGCCCGCGGCGAACAGCCCCGTGAACGCGACCACGGGATCGACCCACCCCGAGAGGACGCGGTGCGGCAGGTCACTCGACATCCCTTCAGGGTAGACGGCGGATAATCTGAGGTCGTGAACGAGATCCTCGACTGGTTGCTCGGCACTGTTCAGGCTGTCGACCCGGTCGTGCGGACGATCGTCGCCGGTGTCGCCATGATGCTCGAGACGAGCGTTCTGGTCGGTCTGATCGTCCCCGGCGACTCGATCGTGATCGTGTCGGGCACCGCGGTCGACAGTTTCCCCCAGGGCGCGTGGCTCGTCGCGGCGGTTCTCATCGGAGCGTTGGCGGGCGAGAGCATCGGCTTCGCCCTGGGCCGCTGGCTGGGTCCCCGCATCCGCTTCTCCCGCGTCGGCCGGCTCATCGGTGAGCGCAACTGGGCGCGCGCCGAACTGTACCTGCGGCGGCGGGGCGGGCCGGCGATCTTCCTGTCGCGGTTCCTGCCCGTCCTGCACTCCCTGGTGCCGCTGACGGTCGGGATGAGCGGCTTCGCCTACCGGCGCTTCCTCGCCTGGACCGTGCCCGCGTGCGCCGTGTGGTCCGTCGCCTACGTATCGGTGGCGGCGGCGGCCGCCGAAGGCTACCGCGAGCTCTCCGACAACCTGCACTACGCGGGGTACCTGTTCGTCGGCGTGATCGCGGCGTTCCTCCTGCTGGTCTACGTCGCGAAGCGCGTCATCAGCGCGCGCGAGGCCCGTCACCTCGCCGAGGAGGAGCCCGCCGGGGTCGACGCCGACGACGTGAAAGACTGAAGCGATGGCTTCCCCCGCTTCGCCCCCGATGAAGGTGCTCTGGCTCGCGCGCTTGGAGTACAGGTTCCACGCGTGGCGCGAGAAACGCGCCCGCGCACGCGGGCGGACGGCGACCGTCGCCGCGTTCCCGGGGTACGGGAGCACCCAGTGGGTGCGGGTGCTCGGCAGGGTCCTCATCCCCCCGAAGGACAAGAGGCGCGAACGCGGCGATTACGCGGGCGTGCGCGGATGGCGCAGCTTCGCATCGGTCCCGGTCGCACACGCGACGGTCACCGTCACCGTGAACGGTGTGCCGCACGAGGTCACCGCCGACCGCGGCGGCGTGATCGACGCCGTCCTGCCCGCCACGCTGCCGCCCGGATGGCAGACGGTCACGATGCGGGTCGAGGAGGCCGAGCCCGTCGAGGCGCGCGTGTTCGTGGTCGGGGACGACATCCGATTCGGCATCATCTCGGACGTGGACGACACCGTCATGGTGACGGCTCTCCCCCGCCCCTTCGTGGCGGCGTGGAACTCCTTCGTCCTCAACGAGCACGCCCGGCAGCCGGTGCCCGGCATGGCCGTGCTGCTCGAACGGCTCGCCCGCGAGAACCCCGGATCGCCGGTCCTGTACCTGTCGACGGGAGCCTGGAACGTCGCGCCGACGCTCGTCCGGTTCCAGCGGCGGCACTTGTTCCCGATGGGCGCGATGCTCCTCACCGACTGGGGGCCGACGCACGACCGCTGGTTCCGCAGCGGCAAGCTGCACAAGCAGGAGAGCCTTCGCCGGTTGGCCGACGAGTTCCCCGACATCGACTGGCTCCTCATCGGTGACGACGGGCAGCACGACGATGAGATCTATACGCAGTTCACGATCCAGCATCCCGAACAGGTCGCGGCGGTCGCGATCCGGCGGCTGACACCGGCGGAAGCGGTTCTCGCGGGTGGCCGCACGGCGGTCGACGACCACAGCGCCGCCGGGGTGCCGTGGGTGACCGGCGATGACGGGGCGGAACTGCTGGAACGGTTGACGGACGTCGACATCGTCCGCGATGTCCCCCCCTCCTCCTAGGCTGTCCGACATGTGTGGTCGCTTCGTCGTCGCGAATGTCGCTTCCGAGCTCGTCGGCGTGCTGCGCGTCGACGTCGAGAGCGACGGCCTCCCGGCGCCGTCCTACAACATCGCTCCCACGTCGCAGGTAGCGATCGTCCTCGACTCGGCCAAGACCGATCCGCCCACGCGGCGCCTCGAGCCGGCGCGGTGGGGTCTCGTGCCGTCGTGGGCTAAGGACGTCAAGGTGGGTGCGCGGGCGTTCAACGCGCGTTCCGAGGAACTCGAGGACAAGCCCATGTTCCGGCAGGCCCTCATCAAGCGCCGCGCGATCGTGCCCGCGACGGGCTACTACGAGTGGCAGACCACAGACGAGGGCAAGACGCCCTACTTCATCCACCCCGCCGACGGCTCGCCCCTGCTGTTCGCCGGGCTCTACGAATGGTGGAAGGATCCCGCGAAGGCCGAGGACGATCCGAGCCGCTGGCTGCTCTCGTTCACCATCCTCACGCGCGCCGCCATCGATCCGCTCGGCTCCATCCACGATCGGATGCCGCTGTTCCTCGACGCCGACTTCGCCGACGCCTGGCTCGACACCGAGGTCGACAACGTGGGCGACCTGCTCGACGCGGCCGTCGACGCCGCGGACCAGGTGGTCGCCGGCCTGACCGACCATGTCGTCTCGAACGCCGTCGGGAACGTCCGCAACGACTCGCCCGACCTCATCGAGCCCGTCTGACCCGCTCGTGACGACCGCCACCGCGACCGTGCTCGACCGGTCCGACTGGACCGAGCGGATGCGTGCGCACGCCGCCCGCGCGGATGCGCTCACCGCCGGGCGCCGTCAGCGGGCCGCGCGCGGCGAGACGCATCCCGTCGACGACTTCCTGTACACGTACTACTCGTACAAACCCGCCCTGCTGCGGCGGTGGCATCCCGGGCGGGACGTCGCGCTCGACGACGCACCCGACGCGCCCCAGGCGGCCTGGCGCTGGTACCGCGCCGAGGGAGGCGTCGTCCGCGCGGACACCGAGTCGTTCGTCACCGAGAAGCGCCCGCTCGTCCGGGCGATCCGCGGCATCCTCGCGGGCGCCCTGGGACGCACCGCATCGTATGGCTGCTTCGGCATGCACGAATGGGCGATGGTGTACCGCGACCGGGACACGCGGCATCCGGTCCCCCTCCGACTCGGTGCGGACGGGACGGATGCCGTCATCGAGGCGCACGATGTGCGGTGCACGCACATCGACGCGTTCCGGTTCTTCACGCCCGACGCCGTGCCCCGCAACCGCTTCGCCCCGACGCGGGAGACGCAGCCGCAGATGGAACAGCCGGGATGTCTGCACGCAGGCATGGACCTCTACAAGTGGGCCGTGAAACTGGGACCGCTCGTCCCCGGCGAGCTGATGCTCGATGCGTTCGAGCTCGCACGGGACATCCGGGAACTCGACATGCGCGCGTCGCCCTACGACCTCACCGGGTGGGGGTACAGCCCGGTCCCCGTCGAGACACCCGACGGCAAGGCGGCCTACGTGGCCGCCCAGCGCGAGTTCACAGCGAGGGCGCAGCCGATTCGTGCGGCGCTCCTCGCACGGATCGGCTGACCCGGTCTCACCCGAGCTCGACGCGCGCGTCCGGGTTGTTGAGGACGACGATCGGCGTGATCGGCGAGAGCCCCGCGGCCACGATCCTCGCCCGGTCGAAGCGCACCAGCGGCTCACCCGCCGTCACGCGCTGACCGGCGGTCACGAGTGTCTCGAATCCGTCGCCCTTCATCGCGACGGTGTCGATCCCGACGTGGATCAGCAGCTCCGTCCCGTCGTCGAGGCGCAGACCGATCGCGTGCCCGGTCGGGAACACGCTCTCGACGCGGCCATCAGCGGGCGCCGAGATCACGTCGCCCGTCGGGTCGATCGCGACGCCTGGCCCCATCGTCCCGTCGGCGAACATCTCATCGGGGACCTCCGACAGCGCCAGCACGCGCCCGGCCACCGGCGGGCGCAGCCGGACGAGATCCGGAGCCTGCGTCGCCTGTGCGACAGCGGTGCCGGTCGTGGGTGCGGGCGCCGCCGACACGGCGCGACCCGCCAGAACGTCCTCCATCGCGTCCTTCACGAACTGCACGTTCAATCCGTAGACGACCTGGACGGAGTGCCCACCCGGCTTGATCGTCCCCGCCGCACCGGCACGCTTGAGGGCGGCGTCGTCGACCCGCGCGACGTCGGCGATCTCCATGCGCAGACGCGTCGCGCAATTGTCGAGCTCGACGATGTTCTCGCGACCGCCCAGGGCCTCGACGAACCGCTCCGCCGTCGCATGGAAGTCGCCGCGCGGCGCGGCATCCGTCCCCTCGTCCTCTAGCGCGTCGTCGTCCTCGCGACCGGGGGTCTTGAGATCGAACCGTCGGATGATCCAGCGGAAGACCACGAAGTAGATCGCGAACCAGATCGGTCCCATGATCAGGATGATCCAGGGGTTCTCGGCGAGCGGGTTCGCCCACCCCAGGACGAGGTCGATGAATCCGCCCGAGAAGCCGAAGCCCATGCGCACCGGGAGGATCGCCGAGACGAACAGCGAGATGCCCATGAACACCGCGTGGATGAGGTACAGCCACGGCGCGAGGAACATGAACGAGAACTCGAGCGGCTCGGTGACGCCGACGAAGAACGACGAGATGGCTCCCGAGAGCAGGATGCCGGCGGCCACCTTGCGCCGGGTCGTCTTGGCGGTCACGTACATCGCGAGCGCCGCGCCGGGGAGGCCGAACATCATGATCGGGAAGAAGCCCGTCATGTACTGCCCGGTCACGCCGTAGACGCCGTCTCCCGCCGAGCCCTGCAGGAAGTTGTTGAGGTCGTTGATGCCCGCGACGTCGAACCAGAACACGGAGTTGAGCGCGTGGTGCAACCCGAGCGGGATGAGCAGCCGGTTGAAGAATCCGTAGATGCCCGCGCCCACCGGCCCCAGCGTGACGATCCACTCGCCGAAGCCGACCAGGCCCCCGTAGACGAACGGCCACACGAACATGAGCACGATCGCGAGGACCAGCGAGAGCCCCGCGGTGACGATGGCGACCGAGCGCTTGCCCGAGAAGAACGACAGCGCGTCCGGCAGCTTCGTGTCCTTGAAGCGGTTGTAGCACCACGCCCCGATCAGGCCGCAGATGATGCCGACGAACACGTTCTGGATCTTCGTGAACGCGGGGTCGACGTCCTCGACCGCGGCTCCGGTGAGGGCCGCCATCGTGGCCGGGCTCAGCATGGTCGTCACGGTGAGCCACGAGACGAGGCCGGCGAGGGCGGAGGTGCCGTCGGACTTCTTCGCCATCCCGATCGAGACACCGACGGCGAACAGCAGGGCGAGGTTGTCCAGGAGCGCGCCGCCGGCCGCGCTCAGGAACGCGGAGCCGATGTTGTCGGAGCCGCCGTTCGCGTTCTTGATCCAATAGCCGATGCCGGACAGGATCGCGGCGACGGGAAGGACGGCCACCGGCAGCATGAGCGACCGGCCGAGCCTCTGGAAGAACTTCATCGTTTCTCCGTTCTCAGCTCCGCGAGGGCGGAGCCAGGCACGAGGTTACTCACCGCGCGCGTCGAACGTCAGAGGGCACGCGGTCGGCATCGACGCCGACGTCAAGCCCTCGACCCTCATCGCCTGCGCCGCGAGACTGGCAGAGTCGAAAGGATCATCGTGAGCGCTGACAGCACCTCGCACTCCCCCGAGCTCGACCGCTTCATCGGCGGCGAACAGGAAGGCCTCCCTCCCGCCCCCGAGGGTGCATCCGATGACGGGGCGGCCGTCGACCCCGACGAGCGGTTCCACGTCCCCGAGGACGGTGACCTCACCGTCGACGAGCAGCTCGCGCAGGACGACCCGGACTCAGACGACGGGCTCTGATACCTCCCGGCTCGACGCGACGGGCGAGCGCCAGACCAGGACGGCGACGACCACCGCCAGGATGACGGCGGTCAACGCGATCGGGACGGGGATGACCGGGTCGACGAGCACCAGCACGGCTCCCGTCGGGACGATGACGTTCACCACCCGATCCGCGTAGGGGCGGATCGCGAGTGCCCAGACGACGCCGACGAACACCGCGATGGGCACCGTGTACGTGAAGGCCGCCCAGGGGGCGTGCAGCTCGCTGTGGCCGGTGATGACGTCGATCTCGACCTCGATACCCGCGGAGAAGGCGCCCGCGGCGGCGAACACGAAGTAGTGGCCGTACCCGAAGACGAGGCTGTTCCGCAGTCGCCCGATGGCGTGGTGGTGCGGTGGCCAGAAGTAGATCCACCACAGTGCCGCCGTCACCACGAGGGTCAGGACGGCGATGCCGATCAGAGGGCCGAGCGCTTCGTCGTCGTGCAGCGCCTCGAGGATCGCGTTGGCCGAGGCGAGCAGGCTCTCACCGAGCAGGATGAGCGTGAACAGGCCGTACCGCTCGGTGATGTGGTGCGGATGCCACGGGGTGTTCCCGCGGCTCTCGGCGATGACCGGGATGGCGATCTCGGCCAGGATCAGTCCGACGATCGCCAGCCGGTAGGCGCCCTCGGGCAGGGCGAGTGCGGCGACCCAGAGGACCTGCACGACCGCGATTCCCCCGGCGTAGACCAGGGTGGCCTGCCGCGTCGGGCCGGCCCGGCGGGACGCCCGCAGCCACTGCACCACCATCGCCAAGCGCATGACGACGTACCCTGCGGTGACGATCCGGAAGTCGCCCTCGACGAAGGCCGGCTCGACACCCGCCGCAAGGACGAGGACACCGCCCATCTGCAGGATCGTCAGCACTCGGTAGAGCCAGTCGTCCGTATCGAAGGACGTGGCGAACCACGTGAAGTTCATCCACGCCCACCAGATGCTGAAGAAGACGGCCGCGTAGCTGAGGATTCCGTCGAGCACATGGTCCGCGGTGAGCGCGTGGTGGAGCTGGACGGCCGAGATGCTCACGGCGACGACGAACACGAGGTCGAAGAACAGCTCGAGAGAGGATGCTGCGCGCCCCGGCTCGCGCGGGTCCCGCGGCCGCATGGGGACGAGCCGCATCGTCGACGCCACCGGACCTCTCATCCCGCCCTCATCCTCACGTGGACCATGCTGCCACGCACGCAGCGCCGAGCGACGCGGTCACTCCAAAGAACGCCGCGCCCGGATCGTCTCGACCGACCTCCTCGCCGCACGCGCACGCTGGTAGCGGCCCAACGGGTTCGACGCATCGTCGAACGCGATGAAACCGCCCGCGACGCGGAGGACGAATCCGACCGTGCGCCCCTCGATGGCGCATGTGTACATGTCGGGTTCCGCTGTGGTCCAGACGATCCCGTCCGGCGGACGCCGAGCCTGCTGTGCCATACCGTTCCCCGATCTCGCGACATGTGCAAGGAGCGCCAGGGTCCGGGGCGACGTGGGCCGAGTGTATCCGCGGCCGCGACGGCGTCGCAAGATCGCACCGCATCAAGGGCGGCCCCTAGACTGGGCCCAGCGTCCCTGGCCTAGGCCGCTCCAGAACGAGCCAGGCCATGGAGGATGTCGTGAGTAATTCCGGTGCCGCTGAGGACGATCCGATCTGCGCGGTCTTCATGACCATGCTGCCCGTACACCACGTCGGCGTCTCGACGCTCGGTCCCCCCTTCGACGTCGAGACCGTGTGCGCCAGTGACCTCATCGCGTCGGCCCTCGAGGAGATCCAGTTGGACTCCGGCGTCGGTCCCGGGTGGACGGCGCATGCCACCGGCGCTCCCGTGCTCATCCACGATGTGCGGGAGTCGACCACGCTCGACCACACGGGCTTTCACGCTGCGGCGGCTGATCGTGGCGTCCGCTCCATCTACGCGTTCCCGATGGCGGTGGGCATGATCGAGGTGGGAGCGGTGGACCTCTACGTCGACGATCCCGATGCACTGAAACACCGCGATGTGGCTCTGGCATCCGCCATGGCCGAAGCGGCTGCCCTGCGGATCTTCGATCGCGTCCTGGCCGGCGAGGACATCGCGCGCGGAACCGGTGGCTCGTCCCGACGCATCGTGCACCAGGCGACCGGGATGGTGTGCGCGCAACTGCGGGTCAGTCCGGATGACGCACTCATCGTCATCCGTGCTCACGCGTTCGCCTCGGGGCGATCCGTTCTGTCGATCGCCGAGTCGATCATCAGTCGCGAGATCGACTTCACCGTGTGATCATGGGCTGGTTCGGAGGAGATTGCAGACATGGGTAGCGACACGCGCGAGATGCAACTCATCGAGACGTTCGTGGAGATCGCCGACACGATGGTCGGCGGATACGACGTGGTCGATCTGCTCTACCGGTTGGTGTCGCGGTGCTCGGACATCTTCGATGCCGCCGACGCCGGCATCCTCCTGCGCACCGAAGGTCACCCGCTCGAGGTCGTCGCCTCCACGACCGAGCGGAGTCAGCTCATCAGCCTCCTCCAGCTCACGGCGGACGAGGGACCGTGCGTCGACGCGTATCGGACGGGTGAGCCCGTCGCCGTCAGCGACATCGAAGGCATTCGCACGCGCTGGCCGGACTTCGCGGCGAGGGCCGGCGCCCTCGGCTACCGCTGGATGTACGCCGTGCCGCTGCGTCTGCGTGACGAGGTGATCGGATCGCTCAACCTCTTCGGCGACGGGACCGAGAGCCTCAGCCCTGAGGACGCTCGTGCCGTGCGTGGGCTCGCCGACATCGCGACCATCGGGATCCTGCACGAGCAGGCGTTCCGCGAAGCGGACGTGGCACGCCGTCAACTGCAACGGGCCCTCGACAGTCGCGTCGTCATCGAACAGGCCAAGGGCGTCCTCGCGCACGCTCATCAGATCGACATGGACGAGGCCTTCCAGCGACTCCGCGACCGGGCCCGCAGCAGCCGGCGTCGGCTCGCGGATCTCGCCCGTGACGTCGTCGAGAACGCGGCCGACCGGACCCGCGAGCTCGGAGACCTCTGACGCCTCGGCGGCGCCGCCGTTCTCGCACGCGTCGCCCGCTGGACCGACCCCGCACCCACGAAAGGCGTGGCCACCAGGTCGCGCCGAGGGCGGAGCCGGATACACAAAAACCCCGGCGAACCGGGGATTTTGGTGGACCTGAGGGGACTCGAACCCCTGACCCCCTGCATGCCATGCAGGTGCGCTACCAGCTGCGCCACAGGCCCTTGGTCGCCGCTCGCGGCAACTCATTCAGCTTACTACACGCCGAGGAGTGCTCTGAACACGAGGCGACATCGTCACTCGCTCGGAGTGGGCTCCGCGATCGTCACGGGGATGACCGGGCAGTCCTTCCACAGGCGCTCGAGCCCGTAGAAGACACGCTCCTCCTCGTGGAAGACGTGCACGACGAGGTCGCCGAAGTCCAGGAGCACCCACCGCGATTCGTCGCGCCCTTCGCGGCGCAGACGCTTCTGCCCGGCCTCGAGCATCTTGTCCTCGACCTCGTCGGCGATGGCGGCGACGTTGCGCTCGCTGTTACCGGTGACGAGGAGGAACGCGTCGATCAGCGGGAGCGGGCCGGAGACGTCGAAGGCGACGAGATCCGTGCCCCCCTTGCTGTCGGCGGCGGCGGCGGCCACCTGGACGAGTTCGTGCGTGTGCTCTGCAGCGACCATCAGAAACTTCCGTTCACAAGGATGAGGACGAGCACTGTCGCGATGGCGAGCCCGAGGGCTCCGGCGCAGATCGCGAGTGTCATCATGAGGCGGCTGCCCTTTTCGGGCGCCGGGGGGCGGATGATGTCATCCGCACTCTTGATCGTACTGATCGCGGCAGAGGCGGCGATCGGGGTGGGCGAGGACGCCGGCGGGAGTTCCCCGTCCATGAGGGCGGCGTCGGCATCCTTCCCGTCGGAGACCCCGGGAGCCGCACCGGTCGAGCCGAACGTGTCGGGCAGCTGGTAGCTGCCTGTGATGATCAACTCACCGGTACCGAGGATCGGGACCGACAGCGAGCCGGTGTCGGGAGTCTGCGACAGGATGAGGGCGTTCGGCGCCGAGGCGGACCCACTCCCTCCCCGGGTCAGCAGGTGGTCGAACGACGGCGGCAATTCGACGTGCGCCGCGCCGTCCTCGAGCAGCTGCGCGCCGAGATCGGGCGCGACGACGCGCGCCGGCTCCTGCTCCTCGTCGTGCGCGTCCGTCTCCTCGCGCTCCGCGGGTTCGGCGGCGGCGTCGTCAGCCGGTCCGTCGGCTTCCGCCTCGGCCGGCGCGTCGTCCTGTGCACGCTCCTCCTCGGCGAGGACCTCGACCTCCGCGGACTCGTCACCGTGGGCCGCGGACTCGTCAGCGTGGGACGCGGGCTCCTCGTCGTCGACAACGTGCGCGTCCTCGTCGACCGCAACGTGCGTGTCCTCGTCGTCGGCAGCGTGCGCGTCCTCGTCGTCGACAACGTGCGCGGCCTCGTGCAGCGGCTCGGCCTCGGCCTCGTCCGCGGGCTCATCGACAGCAGGCTCGTCCGCCGCTGCAGGCTCCTCGAGATGTTCGATGTCCTCGGCGTCGACGACGTCGGCAGCATCCTCAGGCGCCTCGTCTTCGGCGTCGGCCTGGGGGGTCGCGTCGGCGACATCGGGCTCGGCGTCGGCTTCGGTCTCCGAGGTGGGGACGTCGCCGGTGTCGGTCGGGATCACCTCTACCGTCCCGGTGCGCAGCTTCTCCAGCAGACGCGCCTGGCGCCGCGTGACGGGACGCGCGTCCGGGTCGAGGTCGGCAAGATCGTCGAGGGCGATCGGCGTGCGCTCGGGCGCGACCTCGGCTTCGTGGGCGGCGGCCGCCTCAGCCGCTTCCTCCGCGGCGGCATCCGACATCTCGGCATCCGCCTGCGCCTGCTCGGGCGTGATGATGGGCGTGGATGCCGTGTTGCGCAGCTCGCGCAGT
>JAAIGE0100580134.1_pt1 | contig 11211 bp, 10 predicted proteins | sample 6487951 | NCBI WGS metagenome assembly JAAIGE01 (sample SAMN13974128, study PRJNA590717) | phyllosphere metagenome | biome: tomato field; feature: multiple bacterial spot infested tomato fields; material: tomato leaves; isolation source: leaves from tomato fields | host: Solanum lycopersicum ... | reverse complement strand
CGATGGGCGGCGCGGTGCTGTACGCCAACGAGCGCTGGCAGGACTGGCTGCAACGCGCCGACCATCAGCTCTACGAAGCCAAGCGCGCTGGGCGCAACCGGATCCATATCGACACCTATCAGGTGCCGGCAACGGCATAAGCGGTAGCGGCCGTTCGCTGATCCACTGTGGGAATGGATCGACAGGATGGATAGGCGCGCACCCTGAACCACCCTAAGAACTCGGCCCGCTTTTGTAGGAGCCGCGACCCCGCGGCGAATTAGTCAGGCACCGCCGATAGGCAGTCAGGCTGCAATCGTTTCGCCCCGAGGTCGGGGCTCCCACAGGTTGGTTTAAGTCACTGCTTCTGCCTTGTAGTTGCCACTTCATGCGCATACAAGACGTGAACAGGCTGTAAGCGCTCGAGCCCGCCCAGCCTGTGGACGCCCCTCTTTCCAGACCACGAGGCGCCGCGTTGACTGCCCGTCGCTGCCGGCTTGGCCATGGGCGGTACGCAGGCACGCTCGCCCCTCCATCTATCTATGCGGCAGCAGAATGAAAAAGGGCGACCCGAGGGCCGCCCTTTGTTTACCCGCACTGGATCAGTGGGCCGAAGCGCCGCTGGCCCCCAGGCCGGTGTGCGAACGCACGAATTGTGGCAGGAACAGCGCACGTTCTTCTTCAGCAGCCTTGGACTTGTCGGTGATCGAGAAGAACCAGATACCGATGAAGGCCGTGATGATCGAGAACAGCGCCGGGTATTCGTACGGGAAGATCGCCTTCGCGTGGCCGAGTACCGAGACCCAGATGGTCGGGCCGAGCACCATCAGCACCACGGCGGTGATCAGGCCCAGCCAGCCGCCGATCATGGCACCGCGGGTGGTCAGGTTCTTCCAGTACATGGAAAGGAACAGCACCGGGAAGTTACAGCTCGCCGCGATGGAGAAGGCCAGGCCCACCATGAAGGCGATGTTCTGCTTCTCGAAGAGAATCCCCAGGCCGATGGCCAGGACACCCAGGCACACAGTGGTGATCTTCGAAACGCGCAGCTCGTCCTTCTCGTTGACGTTGCCCTTCTTGAACACGCTGGCATACAGGTCGTGGGAAACCGCCGAAGCGCCTGCCAGGGTCAGACCGGCAACCACCGCAAGGATGGTGGCGAACGCCACGGCCGAGATGAAGCCCAGGAAGATGCTGCCGCCCACGGCGTTGGCCAGGTGCACCGCCGCCATGTTGTTGCCGCCCAGCAGCGCGCCGGTGGCGTCCTTGAAGGCCGGGTTGGTGCTGACCAGCAGAATCGCGCCGAAGCCAATGATGAAGGTCAGGATGTAGAAGTAGCCGATGAAACCGGTGGCGTAGAACACCGACTTGCGGGCTTCCTTGGCATCGCTCACGGTGAAGAAGCGCATCAGGATGTGCGGCAGGCCGGCAGTACCGAACATCAGTGCCAGGCCGAGGGAGATCGCCGAGATCGGGTCTTTGACCAGGCCACCCGGGCTCATGATCGCTTCGCCGTTGGCGTGCACCTTGATGGCTTCGGAGAACAGGGTCGCGAAGTTGAAGCCGACGTGCTTCATCACCATCAGCGCCATGAACGACGCGCCGGAGAGCAGCAGCACCGCTTTGATGATCTGCACCCAGGTGGTAGCCAGCATGCCGCCGAACAGCACGTACATCACCATCAGAATGCCGACCAACACCACGGCTACGTGATAGTCGAGGCCGAACAGCAGCTGGATCAGCTTGCCGGCACCGACCATCTGCGCGATCAGGTAGAAGGCCACCACCACCAGCGAGCCACTGGCCGAAAGGGTGCGGATTTCCTTCTGCTTGAGGCGGTACGAAGCTACGTCAGCGAAGGTGTATTTACCCAGGTTGCGCAGGCGCTCGGCGATCAGGAACAGGATCACCGGCCAGCCGACCAGGAAGCCGATCGAGTAGATCAGGCCGTCGTAGCCGGAGGTGAACACCAGAGCGGAAATACCCAGGAAAGATGCCGCCGACATGTAGTCACCGGCGATTGCCAGGCCGTTCTGGAAGCCCGTGATACCGCCCCCCGCGGTATAGAAGTCGGATGTCGACTTGCTGCGCTTCGATGCCCAGTAGGTGATGCACAGCGTGCCACCAACGAAGGCCAGGAACATCACGATGGCAGGTGTGTTGACCGCCTGACGCTGCACGTCACCGGTCAGCGCGTCGGCCCACAGGGCCGGTGCCATGGCCATCAGGGCCAGGGCGCTAAGGATACGGCCGATCATTTGCCCACCTCGTCCAGGATGGCCTGGTTCAGGTTGTCGAATTCGCTGTTGGCACGGCGCACGTAGATACCGGTCAGCACGAAGGCCGACAGGATCACGCCGACACCGATGGGAATGCCCCAGGTGATCGGCGAATCCGCACTGATGCGGGTTCCGAGCAGGCCAGGCACGAAGGCGATGAGCAGAATGAAGCCGACATAGATGCCGAGCATGATGGCGGAGAGTATCCAGGCGAATCGCTCGCGCTTGGCTACTAGCTCCTGGAAGCGCGGATTTTGCTCGATCCGCCGGTAGATGCTGTCGTTCATTTTATTGTTATCCTCCACAGCAGGATGCTGGTACGGATAACTGTATGTCAGCATTCAACTTGCGACAGACGACCTTAGTCGAAGCACTCGGCTTTTTAGACCAAAGTCTAATGCGGCCTATCGCCGCTGCTCGTACCGCTGAGTGCCCTGCCCCGGATAACGCTGTACCTCGTAACCGTTGGGATACTCGATGCTCTGGCGGATACCGCCGCGGGTTTCGAAGGTCGAGCTGCGCTGGCCGCTTTCATAGCGGCTGGAGTCGATGCCCTGGGGAATGCGCTGGCCACCGTAGAGGTTGTAGCGCTCCTGGCGCTCGTAGGTGTCGACGCTGCCGCTCGATCCGGGGCTGACATACGCCTTGGGGATCACGCGAATGGTCTGCGGCGCGCGCTCATCGGCGAACGCGGCAGGAGCGCCGGCCATGATGGTCAGCGCCAGGGCAAGACTGATCGATGCTTTCATGGCGAACTCCGTAAGGGGCGCGAATGCGCCCTCGATGCATGTCTACCTGGGACAACGCCAGACGCGGATCATTTGCGGGTCAGCGCCTCGCCGATGGCATAAAAGTGACCGCCGGCGACATGGTGAAGGCTGCGCCAGGCCGGATCGGCGTCCTCGAAATGCCAGCGCCCGTCGCGAAATACCCGGTCGTCGGCCCAGGCCGCGGTGACTTCGCCAATGAACAGGTCGTACGCCTGCTGGTTATGGGGCTCGTCGATCAGGCGACAGGCCATCCACGCCGAGCAACCGGCCACGAACGGCAGATCCAGATCCCCCATGGCAAGCAGCTCGACGCCACTGTCGGCCAGCTTGCCCGGTTCATCATTGAGGCTGCGCGAGCCGACCTGATAGGTCAGCTCCAGTTGTGCGGCGGTCGGTACCTGAATGACGAACTGCCCGCTGCGCTCGACCAGCACGCGGGTGGCGGTGATCTTGTCGAGCACCACGGTCAGCTTGGGCGGATCGAAATCCAGGGCGCAGGCCCAGGCAGCAGCCATCACCCCATCGACCCCGTCATGACGGGCCGATACCAGCACCGTCGGGCCGTGGCTGAGCAGTCGATAGGCCTTGTCCAGGCTCACGGGCTTGATCGAATCGTACATCGCGGCACCTCACTGGAATCCAGGCGCCACTGTACAACATCAGGCCTGTGCAAAAAATTGAACGCCTGGGGCTGCCCCTTCTGCATGGGTGGCACTAGAATCGACGGTCACCGGCTCCACGCGAGCCGCCATTTCACCGGGCACCAGGCGCGCAAAGAACGTCGCCGGCCCGCGAGCCATCAGGGGTGACAGCATGTTCGAGGTAACCGAAGTCTCCATCGCCGAGCTGCGCGCCGCGCTCGAGGCCGGCCGCACTACCGCGGTCGAACTGGTCAAGGCCTACCTCGCGCGGATCGATGCCTACGACGGCGCCGATACGGCCACCCGGCTCAACGCCGTGGTGGTGCATAACCCCGATGCCCTGAAAGAGGCCGAGGCCTCCGATGCCCGTCGCGCTCGTGGCGAAACCCTGAGCCCACTGGACGGAATTCCGTACACCGCCAAGGACAGTTACCTGGTCAAGGGCCTGACCGCCGCGTCGGGCAGCCCGGCCTTCAAGGACCTGGTCGCCCAGCGCGACGCCTTCACCGTCGAGCGCCTGCGCGCGGCCGGCGCCATCTGCCTGGGCAAGACCAATATGCCGCCGATGGCCAATGGCGGCATGCAGCGCGGCGTCTATGGCCGCGCCGAAAGCCCCTACAACGCCAACTACCTCACCGCGCCGTTCGCCTCCGGCTCCTCCAACGGTGCCGGCACGGCGACCGCCGCGAGCTTCTCTGCCTTCGGCCTGGCCGAGGAAACCTGGTCGAGCGGCCGCGGCCCGGCCTCGAACAACGGCCTGTGCGCCTACACGCCATCGCGTGGGGTGATCTCGGTGCGCGGCAACTGGCCACTGACCCCGACCATGGACGTGGTGGTGCCTTTTGCCCGCAGCATGGCCGACCTGCTCGAAGTGCTGGACGTGGTGGTCGCCGACGACGCCGATACCCGCGGCGACCTGTGGCGCCTGCAGCCCTGGGTACCGATTCCCAAGGCCAGCGAAGTACGCCCGGCGTCCTACCTGGACTTGGCCGCCAGCTCGCAGGCCCTGAACGGCAAACGCCTGGGCGTGCCGCGCATGTACATCAACCAGGACGAACTGGCCGGCACCAGCGAAAAGCCCGGCATCGGCGGCCCGACCGGCCAGCGCATCCACACCCGGGCCTCGGTGATCGCGCTGTGGGAACAGGCTCGCGCCGCCCTGGAGAAAGCCGGTGCCACGGTGGTCGAGGTGGATTTCCCGCTGGTCTCCAACTGCGAGGGCGATCGCCCTGGCGCGCCGACGGTGTTCAACCGGGGTCTGGTGTCCCGCGAGTTTCTGCATGACGAGCTGTGGGAGCTGTCCGGCTGGGCCTTCGATGACTTCCTGCGCGCCAACGGTGATCCGAAGCTCGATCAGTTGGCCGACGTCGACGGCCCGCAGATCTTCCCCCATGACCCCGGCACCCTGCCCAACCGTGAAGACGATCTGGCCGCCGGCATGGATGAGTACGTGCGCATGGCCCAGCGCGGGCTCAAGGCCTGGGACGAGATCGCCAGCGTGCCGGACGGCCTGCGCGGCCTGGAAAAGACCCGCCAGCTCGACCTCGAACAATGGATGGACGAGCTCGGGCTGGACGCCGTGCTGTTCCCCACCGTCGCCGACGTGGGGCCGGCCGATGCCGACATCAACCTGCAGTCCGCCGATATCGCCTGGAGCAACGGCATCTGGGTCGCCAACGGCAACCTCGCCATTCGCCACCTCGGCGTGCCGACCGTGACCGTGCCCATGGGCGTAATGGCCGATATCGGCATGCCGGTCGGCCTGACCTTCGCCGGCCGCGCCTACGACGACAACGCCCTGCTGCAACTGGCCTCGGCCTACGAGTCGACCGGCAGCAAACGGCAGATTCCGCCGCGTACACCGCCGTTGAAGGGCTGATAACCGCCCCATGGAATCGGCCAGCCAAACGGCCGATTCCGATTTCCTTGCCCGCGCCGAAGCACCCGACGGCGCCGCTCGATCACGACCATCAGGAACCCCATGTCCGCCCAAGAGCAACGCCCCTTACAAGCACTCGATCTCGCACTCACCTGGGATGGCTTTCGGCAATTTCTGCCGATTTCGGCCTTCGTGGTGCTGTTCGGCCTGGCGTTCGGGCTCGCCGCCACGCAAACCGGGCTGAGCAGTGAAACCAGCCTGGTGATGAGCGCGCTGGTATTCGCCGGTGCCTCACAGTTCGCCGCGCTGGACCTGTGGGGCACGCACATTCCACTGGTGCCGCTGGCGCTGACGGTCTTCGCCATCAATGCCCGCCATCTGCTGATGGGCGCCACGCTGTATCCCTGGCTCGGCAGCCTGCCGCCGGCCAAGCGCTATGGCGTGATGCTGGTGGCGTCCGACGCCAACTGGGCCATGTCGATGCAGGCATTCGGTGCCGGCAAGCCCGGCCTCGGCCTGCTGCTCGGGGGCGGTCTGGCGCTGTGGCTGGCCTGGTTGGTCGGCACCTGGCTGGGTATCTATTTCGGTAGCGCCATCGACGATCCGGTGAGCTTCGGCCTCGACATGGTGATGGGCTGCTTCCTGCTGGCCATGGTGGTCGGCGGCCAGAAGAATCTGCGCATCCTGATCATCTGGGCGGTCGCCGCCGTCGCATCGCTGCTGGCCTACTGGTACCTGCCCAGCAACAGCCACGTGGTGGTCGGCGCCCTGGCCGGCGGTGCCCTGGGTGCACTGTGGATGGAGAAACAGCGATGATGCTCGAAACAGCCGGATCCGGCGCCCTGATCGTGGTGGTCGTCATGGCCGTGGTCACCCTGGCCACCCGTTGGGGTGGCGTGTTCGTGATGTCCTTCGTGCCGATCAACCTGAGAACCCAGCAGTTCATCAGCGCCATGTCCGGCTCGGTGCTGGTGGCCCTGCTCGCGCCGCTGGCCCTGGAAGGCGATGCTGGCGCCAGGCTTGCGTTGCTGAGCACCGCCATCGTCATGCTGCTGGTCAGAAAGCCGCTTGCCGCCATTGCCGCGGGAATACTGGTAGCAGCCCTGGTTCGGCACCTGATGTGAAGACCGATCTGCACGGCCTGCGCAACACAGCTGCAACCCGTTGAGCCTATATCCCGACCCATCGACGCCGTAGAGTGCCGCGATCATCCTTATCGGGCAGCTCTTCATGGCATCGTTCACTTTCCAGTACATCTTCGATCCACTGTGCGGCTGGTGCTATGCCAGCTCCCAGGCGCTGGCCACCCTGGCCGAGCGCTGGCCCGGCCAACTGGAGATGCTGCCCAGCGGCCTGTTCTCCGGCGCAGGCGCACGCACCATGTCGGCCGCTTGGGCGGCCCACGCCTGGAGCAATGACCAGCGCATCGAAGCGGCGACCGGGGAGACCTTCAGCACGGCCTACCGTGACAAGGTGCTGACCGATACCGCTACGGCGTTCGACTCGACCGCCCTCACCCGCGCCCTGACGGCGGCTCGACAGATCGACGCAGCGCTGGAGCCGCAGTTGCTCAGGCATCTGCAGCTGGCCAGGTACGTTCAGGGTGAAAACACCGCCAGCGCCGAGGTCGTCGCACGCTTGACGGCCCAGGCCCTTGTCGAGGCCGGCCATGCAATCGACAGCGAATAACTGGCCCGGCAACTGACGGCCGGCGGGGAGCTCGCCCGGCAGACCGATGCGCGCATCCAGACCACCCAGGCACTGATGAACCGCTTCGGCATCCAGGGCGTGCCGCAACTGTTGGTACGGGTCGACGAACGCACTCACGCCCTCTCCTCCAAGGCGCTGTACCAGGGGCCAGGCGCCCTGCTGGACGAGCTGCGTGCCATGCTCGACGGCGAAGTGGCCTGATCGGCACGACAACGCGGGCCGATCAGACATGCCAGCGCCTTACAGCTTGTAGTCGAGCACCAGCCCGAAGCTGCGCGGCGCACCGACGTCGATGATCTCGTCGTTGCGGTTGTTGGTGATGTAGTGCTTGTCGAACAGGTTCTTCACGTAGCCAGACAGCAGCAGTTGCTCGGTCAGCGCGTATTCGGCGTTGAGGTTCATCAGCACGTAGTGGTCGGACATATGGGTGCGGATTACCTTGCCGTCGGCACCGAAGTCGTACTGGCTGGGCGTACCTTCCTGATACACCAGATCACCGCCCACCATCAGACCAGTGGCGAAGCGGTAGCGCGCGCCTGTCGAGGCCTTGTAACGCGGCGCATAGAGGAACGACTCGCCGCTCATGTCCTGGCCAGTGCCGGTCACGAAGTCGCCGTAGCGACCGTCGGTATAGGCCAGGCCGGCATTGATGCTCAACTGGCTGGTCAGGTCCTGCTCGAGAAACACTTCCAGGCCCTTGATGGTGCTGCTGGACGCGTTATAGATCCGCGAAAAAACGGCATTGCTTTCGCGAATGCTGACCTGCTGATCCTTCCAGTCCGTATAGAAGAGATTGGCCCGCAGACGCACGCTCTCCTCGCGCCAGGCACCGCGGTAGGAAAGCTCGTAGTTGGTGGTGTATTCGGGATCGTATGCACCGTGTCCGCTGCCGGCCCGAGTATTCACGCCGCCGCCGCGGTAGCCCTTCTGTACGGTAAAGCCGAGGTACTGGCTATCGGCGAGCTGATAGTCCAGGCCGAGCTTGGGCAATAGCGCATTGAACGTTTTAGAGGCCTTGGCGGGCCTGGAGAAGTCATCCTGCTGCACGTCAGTCTGGTTACGTTCACGGTCGTAGCGCAATCCGGTGATCAGCGTCCACTTCGGCGCGAAAGTCCAGTTCAGCTCACCGAACAGCGCCTGGTTGTCGATCTGCGTATCACCGCGCAGGGTGCGCAGAAGCGTGCCGGTGTCGAGCAGACGGTCATGGAAATCGTTGGTCGTGCGCCCGTAATAGGCACCGACGAAACCACGCACGTCTTCACCCTCATAACCCAGACGCAGTTCCTCGCTGAACATCCGGGTGTCCTGGCGGCGCCGAACCTCCTGATTCTCAGCAGCGCTCTGATCGAAATCCAGCAGTGCCCGGTAGTCCGCGCGGGTCAGCACGGTCTGGCTGGTCAGCGTCCAGAAATCATCGAGGCGATAGTCGATCTTGGCGCTGCCGGTGTCCTGCTCGAGGTCGTCGTACGCCTTGGTGTTGGAGGCGACCTTGTAGTAGCGCACACGGCCGTCCTGGCGCAGGCTGGAGTTTTCGCCCTGGCGGTTCTCGCCGTGGGAATAGCTGAGCAGCACGTCCAGGTCATCGTTGGGCAGTACCAGCAGCTTGCCGCGCACGGTGCTGGCTCGCCGAGGGTTGGCGTCGCCGCCAACGGTGATGTTGTCGATGTAGCCGTCACCTTCCTGATAGTCGACGGCCAGGCGCCCCGCCACCACCTGGTCGACGAGCGCGCCACCGACGGCGACCGCTGCGCCTCGCTCGCCATCGTTACCGACGCGGGTCTGCGCGCGCAGATCCGGCTCGAACGTCGGGTTGCGGGTCTGCACCACCACCGCGCCGGCCAGGGAGTTGCGGCCCTGAGTGGTGGACTGCGGGCCCATCAGCACTTCCACCTGCTCGACGTCCCACAGCGGGACGGGGCCGAGGGTCAGGGCACGATTGGGTTGCTGGGCGCCGTCGACGAATACCGACACCGCACCGTTGAGGGTGGCCGGGCCCTGATCGTCGAACCCGGAAACCGGCACACCACGGATGCCCCAGTTCTCGTTGCCGGCCTGGGTGTAAACGCCAGGCGTGCGGGCGAACACGTCGCCCAGGTCCTTGTCGGCATGTTCGCGCAGGTCGCCCTCGGTATTGACCGCGACACTGGTCATGGTCTGCTCCAGGGTGCGGCCGATCTTCTCGCCGCTGACCATCAACGGCGACAGTTCCAGGCTGCCGAGCCCTGGCGCGGAGTCGGACTCGGCGCTCAACGTGGCGCTGCGCTCGGCGGTAAAACGATAGCTCAGGCCGGTGCCCGCCAGCAGTTGTGCCAGCGCCTGCTGGCGAGTCATCTCGCCCTGTACCGCGCTGGACCGCAGGCCGCCGGTCAGCGACGCCCCGTAAAGCACCTGTACGCCACTGCTGATGCCATAGCTGGCCAGCGCTTCATCCAGAGGTTGCGGGGGAATGTCGAAACGCAGCCGTTGTTGCTCGCGTGCCGAATCGGCAGCCGCATCCGCAGCCAGCAGCGGCTGGGCCGGCAGGCCGGCGATGGCCAGCAGCAGCGAACAGGCCAGCATGTGGCGGGTGCCAGCAGTGGTTTTCTTGCAGCGTGGATTGCGCATCGTCCCCATTTCATCCCCCGAAACATCGTCAGATAAGCGCGCTAGATGGCGCTCTTCCCTCAATGACGCTGCCCGGTGAGGCGACCCGCAAAGGAATCTGCAAAATAGTTCAGCGCAGTACCACAACCCCCGCCGGCAGGCGCGTGGCACTGAGCTGCAGGGCCTGTTCGATATGGCGCAGCGCCTCGTCGGCGCGGTTCAGGTGGAACACGCCACTGACCGGCATCTGCGCAACCCTGTCACTGGCGATCACGATACGGCCCTGGTGATAGCGGTTGAGTTCGTGCACCAGCTCCTGCAGCGGTCGGTTGCGAAACACCATCACGCCCTCGCGCCAGGCCAGTTCCCTGGCGCTGTCGATGCGCTGCAGCGGGCCGGCACCCGCCGCGTTGTAGACCACCTGCTCGCCGGCCTTGATTCGCTGCCGCGTGCCATCGCCCTGGCCCACCTCGACCACGCCTTCGGTGCAGGTCACGCTGATGCCAGCGGCCAGGTGACGCACCTCGAACACGGTGCCGACGGCGGTCACCGACAGGTTCGCGGCATGCACCACGAATGGCCGCGCGGTGTCGTGCTGGACATGAAAGATCGCCGCGCCATCGGCCAGATCGAGACGCCGCTGGGCCGCACTGAAATCGACGCTCAGGCGTGTGTCGGCATCCAGCTCCGCCTGGCTGCCATCGGCCAGATCGATGATCTTGTGCTCGGCGCGCTGGGTGTGATGGTCGGCCAGCAGCGCCCGACCATCGGGCACTACGCCGAGCAAGGTGCTGCCCACCACGGCCAGCGCCAGGCAGGCCGCTAGGGCGCTGGCCGCGAACAACCTGCGGCGCGGCCTGAAGCGCCGCGGCGCTGCCAGGCTGCCGGCCTGACGCCACAGGCGCGTCGCCTCGCGATAGGCCGCAGCGTGCGCTTCGCTTTGCGCGCACCACTGGCGCAGGGCCGCGGCGTCTTCAACGGTGGCGTACCCGGAGGTCAGCCTCGCCACCCAGGCGTTGGCCTGCTGGCTAAGGGTCGCGTCGGACGGTTCGGGTGCGGCAGGTTGAGTCATCACAGGCAGGCATCGGCGGCGGAGGCGGTACTGTACACCAGCACCACGCTATCGCCGCGCCTCGCCGCTGATCTGCCGCAGGCGTTCGCTGCAATGATCCAGCGCCCGGGCGACCTCCAGCTCGACGGTGCGCACGCTGACACCGAAACGCTCCGCCAGCTGCTTGTGCGGCGTGCCTTCGATGCGCGCGGCCAGGAACAGATCGCGGCAGCGCGCCGGCAACTCCTCGACGATCTGCGCCAGACGCTCCAGCTGCTGGGCATCGCTGACCTTCTGCTCGGCATCCGGGGCCTCGTCG
>JAAIGE0100187232.1_pt1 | contig 11212 bp, 15 predicted proteins | sample 6487951 | NCBI WGS metagenome assembly JAAIGE01 (sample SAMN13974128, study PRJNA590717) | phyllosphere metagenome | biome: tomato field; feature: multiple bacterial spot infested tomato fields; material: tomato leaves; isolation source: leaves from tomato fields | host: Solanum lycopersicum ... | reverse complement strand
GATGGGACCGATCCGCATGGAGGTGCAGGCGGACACTCTTGTCGTGACGATCGAGCCGGCGCCGGACGCCGATGCCGAGCGGTTCAAGCAGGTCGTCGCAGACCATCTCGACCGCTTCGCCTTTCGGGAAGCGCCGCTGACGTTCGATTGGAAGTAAATAGCATCGTCATCCCAGCTTGCGCTGGGATGACGGCCTTGGGTCAAATATCCTCGATCATCTCTGCCAGGACGGCAAGGCAGTCCTTGCCCAGTTGCGCGGAGCGGGCGGGGGACCAGCCGAAATCCGCATCGGGCAGGTCGTCATTGTCCTTGAACGGCATTTCCAGCGTCATCGCCACGGCGCCGTAACGATGGGCGAGCTGGTTTGTCGACATGGACAGGTTCGCCTTGCCCACAGGCGCGACCGGATAGCCGAGCCGCGTCTGGAAATCCGGTGTTCGTGCCGCCAGCGTGTCGCGGAAGTGGTGATAGAGCGTCTTCTGCTTTTCGGTGATCGACGGGATGCCTTCGAACCCGGCGATGAAGACGGCGGCGATCGCCTCGTCGCCATGGACATCCATCCCGAAATCGACGCCGCTGTCGTCCATCGCATTGCGAACCAGCAGCACTTCGGGGCTGCGCTCGGCTGTCGGCTCATGCCATTCGCGGTTAAGGTTCACGCCCGCCGCATTGGTGCGCAGATGGCCACGGCGGCTGCCGTCCGGATTCATGTTGGGGACGAGATGGATCGTCGCCTTTTGCCTCAGCAACCGCGCGACGGCGTCCTCATCGTCCGTCAGACGCTCCAGCGCGCCCTCCATCCACCATTCCGCCATGCTCTCACCAGGATGCTGGCGGGCGTAGAGCCACACCTGCTTGGGGCCATCGCCGATCGTCAGCAGATCGAGCGGCTGTCCGTCCAGCGTCAACCCCAGTTCACGATGCGCGACGCCGGGCTGGCTCGCCGCCCAGGCGATGAGGTCATGGTGGCGTTCCATCGAATAGGGCGCGAAATAGGCGAGCCATACCGCGTTGCTGTCCGGCGAGAGGCGGATCGTCAGCGTGCCGTCGCCATAATCCGTATCGGCGAGCAGCCAGTTCTGGCGATCCCCGCTCATCCGCGCGCTATAACCGGGCCAGCCGTCGGGATAGGCGGACCCTGCACAATTGACGATCGCCAGTTCCACCTCGCGCCCGGCGACCCCTGCAACGCGGAAATGGAACCATTGATAGAAATCACTTTGGTGATCGGTGACGATCTCCAGTTCGGCGCGTACGCGCTCGCCATTGTCGTCGGTGGAAAGGACGCGAATATTGCCGCTGTCGAAAGCGGATGTGATAGAAATGCTCATTTGACGCTTATAGTCCGCCCGGACTCGCCCGGATAGCCTTGAAGCAGCGCGGCGGTCAGGCGCTGGACGGCAGCGATCGGCTGGCCTGCGGGCGTGCCCTGCTTCGCCTCACCGATGGCGCGGCCCTCCCAGATGTTGCTCTGCTCGCCGCGACGGCGCAGCTGCAACTGGAGTTCGGTGGTGATGATGTCCTTGGGACGGCCGGACAGGTTGATGCCGATGCCGAGGCCCAGCCCCGAATAGCCACGGTTGCCGACGCCGCCGCCCACGCCCACGCTCACGGGATTGCCGCTGCGATCGACGCCGCCCGGACGGAAGTTGCGACGGAAGGCGACTAGGACGACATAATCGCTACGCCCGCCCTGTGCGACCGGCGTGAAGCCCGCGCGCTGCCATTCCTGCGCGATGACGCCCGCATAATTCTGGAATTCCAGGCTGACGTCGGGATTGCCGGGCAATTCCTCGACAGCGATCGTGCCGGATCGCGCAGGCGAATCGACATGAAAGCGGGTTACTTCGACCGGCGGCGTCGTGGAGGCACAGGCGGCGAGCGGCAGGGCGAGCAGGGTGGCGAGGCAGAGGCGATTGGGCATCGAACTACTCCAACGGGACTGTATAGACTAAACGGCGCGGATCACATTATTCCCTCCAACGCGCAAAGCCACGATCTTGCTGCACGGAAGATGAACGGGCGAAAAGAGAGGCGCACGGCCTTGACTTTGTGCCGCCCGGTCCATAGGGGCTGCGCTTCGCGTTTTAGACCAAACAGACTCAATTCAAAGGCCGACTTCCATGAAGATCCGCAACTCGCTCAAGTCGCTCAAGGGCCGCCACCGGGACAACCGCGTGATCCGTCGTCGTGGCCGCACCTATGTGATCAACAAGACCAACCGTCGCTTCAAGGCTCGCCAGGGCTAAGCTGCGGGCGGAGATCGCATCGCCGCTGTCTGCGGTGGTGTGAATTTCCCGCTGAAATCGATGGATTTCATGCGAGCGCCTGATCGGTAACGATCGGGCGCTCGACGCGTGTCCGCCATATGGCAATCCACATTTCTCCGTTTGCTTCACACGCGTGGAGAAGGCATCGCGCGACTTCTCGACGCGAACTGACGTTTGTTGGAAAGCGGTAGTAACGCGGCTCGTCCTTAAAGGGCCAAGCGCATCAGTTATTCCGCTGCGGCACCGTGAACGTGCCCGAAACGCGGCCGCTGGGGCTGGTGGAAGAGCCGGGCAGGCCACCGCCGGCGGAGCGGCCATCGACCGTCGATCGCCCGCTGTTGAGGTCCATGACCAGCCGTCCGCCCGTCAGCCGGTTCGACCCCTGCGTCAGCGTGACATTGCCGAGCATCGTGATGAGCTTGGCGTTGAGGTCGTAGATCGCAACGTTGCCGCGCGCAGTCTGATCCTGCTTCTTCACAACTACATTGCCTGAAGCATCGATCCGGTCGATGTTGACGCCATCCGTGCCGGTGGAAGTGTCGGTGCCCGGCTGCTTACGGTAGGCAATCGTCATGCGCGCCGCATCCAGCGTCATGCCCGCCTGCGTCACATGGACATCACCCGACACGACGACGCGATCGGCGCGGTCCTGCACCTCGATCCGGTCGGCGGTCATGTTGACCGGCGCGTTGCTGTCATGATTGCGGAACACCTGCGCGCCCGCCCCGGCGATCGTAAGCCCGGCGGTCGCGACGAAGGCGGTCGAAAGAAGGAGGATGGAGCGCGTCATCAATTTCGCCCTTTGAGGCCATTTTGTTCGATGCGCAAGTTCGCCCTGCCGTTCAGCGTCACGGTGCGCGCAGCCATGTCCGCTTCGAGATGGTCGGCGTTGAAGGTGCCGATCGGGATGCGCCCGTCGACCCGGCCCGCGCTTTGCATTCGGCGGGTCTTGAGGTCGACGCCCACATCGCGCGTGACGAGGCGATATCCGCCCGCCGCCTCGAACTGGACGGGGCCGACGATGGCGACCCGCTCGGACTGCATGTCGTAGCGGCCACGCTGAGCATTGAGCACGGCGGGGCCGTCGGTCAGCAATATGCGGGCCTGCATCGAATTGAGGTCGACCACAGGTTCGCGCGATGTCTTTTGCACGGCGGAACCGGCGCGCAGGGAGAATGGCTGACCCTTGCTGTCCTGTCCCCGATACAGCGCCTCGGTCACGCGCATCCGCTCTTTCGCCACGGCGACCTTGTTCTTGTCCAGCACGAAGCTGACCTTGTCGCCTCCGGTGAAGGGCGCGGTGGCAAGCAGTGCGGCGAGTACGCCGACCGATACCGGCAGCCAGTTCTTAAGCAGCTTCACCAGCCGGTCGTGGCTGCCGCCCGGCCGCGCACGATGGCGGCGCATGTTGCGTTGCTGGTCGGCTTGGACGGACATGATGCGCGCGAATCGGTTCCCTGTTGGCGTGAGGTATACAGGACGCTTACATATGGGCGAAGATGTCGATTTCCGGCCAGCCCGCCAGATCGAGCATCGCCCGGTGCGGCAGGAAATCGAAACAGGCCTGCGCGAGTTCCATCCGTCCCTCGCGGATAAGGCGCTTGTCGAGTTCGGCCTTCAACTGATGCAGATACCGCACGTCGGACGCAGCATAATCCTTCTGCGCTTCGGACAGGACGGGGCCGCCCCAGTCGCTCGACTGCTGTTGCTTGCTGATGTCCTGACCCAGCAATTCGCGCACCAGTTCCTTCAACCCATGGCGATCGGTATAGGTGCGGATGAGGCGCGATGCGATCTTGGTGCAATAGGCGGGGCTGGCATCCACGCCCAGATAATGTTTGATCGCGGCGATATCGAAACGCCCGAAATGATAGAGTTTCAGCCGTTCGGGATCGCCCAGCACCGCCTTCAGATTGGGCGCGGCATAATCGCTGCCGGGGTTAAAGCGCACCAGATGCTCGTCGCCCCTGCCGTCGCTGATCTGGACGACGCACAGACGATCGCGCGGCGTGATCAGCCCCATGGTTTCGGTATCGACGGCAACGGGGCCGGGGCCCATCACGCCTGCGGGCAGGTCTTCTTCATGGAAATATACGCTCATGCCTTCCCTCTATGGCCAAAGCGGCGATACCGCAATCACGCCCGTCATCGTAGCTCCCAAAACGGACATTGGCGCGATCACTTGAATTGCCTTGCGAAATCATTCGCACTGGCCGGAAAAGTTGATATAGTGATTCCCAAACCGCGCCTTTGCGGTGGATCAGGCATGTCATTCGCCCGACATGGCGTCCGGTTGAGGTTGGGGCGAAGCGAAAGTGACTAACAGGGCATGAGTTTTGACAGAGGACGCCGCGGCGGGCGCGGTAAGGACAAGCGCGACGGTTTCGGCGGCGACGATTTCGGTGGCGGTGGCTTCGGTGGTGATCGTGGCGGTTTCGGCGGTGGCTTCGGCGGCGACCGTGGCGGTTTCGGCGGTGGCTTCGGTGGTGATCGTGGCGGTTTCGGCGGTGGTGACCGTGGTGGCTTCGGCGGCGGTGGTCGCGGCGGCTTCGGCGGCGGCGGCGGTTTCGGCGGCGGCGGCGGTGGTGGCCGCGGTATGCCGGCCCAGGTCGTGGGTGAAGGCACCGGCACTGTTAAGTTCTTCAATGGCCAGAAAGGCTTTGGCTTCATCGTTCGCGATGACGGCGCGGAAGACGTGTTCGTTCATATCAGCGCCGTCGAACAGGCTGGTCTGACCGGTCTTGCCGAAGGCCAGCAGCTTGGCTTCACGCTCGTCGATCGTGGCGGCAAGGTTTCGGCGACCGACCTCAAGATCGAAGGCGAACCGCTTCCCGTCACCGATCGCGCCCCGCGTGAACCGCGCGAGCCCCGCGCCGGTGGTTTCGGCGGTGATCGTGGCGGCTTCGGCGGCGGCGATCGTGGTGGCCCGCAGCGGCAACTGACCGGTGAGCGCGCGAGCGGCACCGTGAAGTTCTTTAATGCGATGAAGGGCTTTGGCTTCATTCAACGTGATGATGGTCAGCCCGACGCCTTCGTGCACATCAGCGCCGTCGAGCGTGCCGGCATGGGCGCGCTTAACGAAGGTGACCGTCTGGATTTCGAGCTCGAAGTCGATCGTCGTGGCAAGTACGCGGCAGTCAATCTTCAGACGAAGGCCGACTGAGCACTTCGCGATTAATCATCCCTGTTACAGGGGAGAGGATAGGAAAAGGGTCGCCCCACCGGGCGGCCCTTTTTCGTTTGTGGACCGCTGATGGTTGGATGCGCCGGAGCTATGTCGCTTGACGACGCGGCGCTACCATGTCGGTCCGACCAATTGGTTTTACGTCGACGATCTGGCTTCTTATTTCTCGATTGGACTTCGATTAGGAAGAGGGCAATCGGTAGCGGCTGACAGCGAGTAGAAGACGGAAGCGGTCCGGAACTTCAAGCCTATGTACCTGCCCACAAATACGCTCTTGGGACGGATTGCCCATAGTCCTCACCTTGCCGCTGCTATAGCCTGGCGCGAAAGGAGAGCGACATGACCGACCATCGTTCCGTGCCCATCATCGCGACCGGTGATCTCGATGAAAGTGCCGCATTCTACGAATTGCTGGGGTTCGCGGTCGCCGCCGACTTCGGCCACTACCGCATCCTGGAGGACGGCCGAGGGTGGCACCTGCACCTGACATATGTCGCGGGCTGGCCCCGGAGCGTGGAGGACAATCCGTTCGGCATCTACCTCTATGTCGATGATGTTGATGCCGTGGCGGACCGGGTGCGCGATCGTATCCTCGAGGATGGCGCCCCGCATTTGAAGTCATGGGGCTGCTACGAATTTGCGGTCAGCGATCCGACCGGACTGCTCGTACGCGTGGGCCGGATCGCGGACTGATCTTGCGGGCGCCCAGTTAGCCTTGAACGCTCACCAAAGCACCCCATCGACCGGCTCGACCGGGGGTGGGGCGGGGAGGTCGATCGCCTGATTGAGATCGGCCTCGATGACCGTCGTGATGCTCTCGAGCGGCAGGTCGTGCACATCGTTGCCGAACGGATCGACCAGATCGTCGCCGATTTGCAGCACGGCGAGATACATAAACCCCGCGACCGCCGAACCGATCGGCGTGGCGATGCCCAGCGTCTCGACCAGCCCGACCGGCAGCATGATGCAGAACAGCCGGGTAAAATATTTGGGGAAGGCACGATATTGTGCGGGCAGCGGCGTGTTCTTGATCCGCTCCATCCCACCTTGCGCGTTCGACATATCGACCAGCATTGATTCGAGGCGGCTTTGCTGGATGCTGTCGATCCAGCCGCGCCGTTCTGCACTTGCGATCCTGCGGCCGCTGCCTTCCAGCAACCCGTTGGCAGGATTGCGGCGAGACAGTTCGGGATGATCTAACTGGCCGAGAATACGCTGCGTCTCGCTCACCGTCTCCTGACGCCGAAGCTGACGGCGCAGCGTGTGGACATAGGCGATGTGACGCAGCACCAACTCGCGCGCCAGTGAGCGGGATTCTGGCTCGTCCGGCAGAAAAGCGAGAACGGCGCGTGCGAAGCTGCGCGACACATTGACCATCGCGCCCCACAAAATGCGGCCTTCCCACCAGCGCTGGTACGCCGAATTGACCCGGAAGCCAAGGACGAGTGCGAGCGCGGTGCCGAAGATAGTGAGCGGCAGCGCCGGCGCCTTGAACGGGGAGATGAAATAGAAAATGGTAACCGCCATATCCCAGACGAAGAGCGCGATGAGGACGCTCCAGGCCGTCTGGAAGCTCTGGCGGATACGCGGGGACGTTCCGACGATCATGAGGTAAGGATATTCCTAGAGATCAGGCGTTGGCGGTTGCCTCGTCCTGCTCGTCCAGCTTCAGCCACGCATGGCGAAGCGCAAGGCCACCGACGATGCCGACAAGCTTGAGCGTCACGGCATGAATCGTCGGCGTATTGTCGAGAAGAGCGAAGGCGAGGCATGTGAAGCAGAGCGCGATTGCAGCGTAGATCGGCAGCGCTTCGATGTCATTCCACTTGATGGACTGCTCGGACCGGGACCGGAAACGGCGCGTCAATGCCATGCGAAATTCTCCTCATTCAGACCTTCTTTCGTTGAAAATGATGCGTTGCAAAAAGCATCGTCAACGCGAACCGACCTGCGCAAGGGAAGGTTGCATGATATGGAAGCAAGCAAGAAAACGTTACAAAAGCGCGGTTCGGGAGAGACGCAGCAACAAAAGTCTACGAAGCTGCAACGGCGTGTCTATTGCGTTGCAGCAGGCCGAACCTAACTTGCCTCCGATGCCCGACAGATTTGCCGAGATCGAATCCTTCGTCCGTATCGCCGAATCGGGAACGCTGTCCGAAGCGGCAAAACGTCTGGGGCTTTCGCTTGCCGCGACCAGTCGTCGGCTCTCGCAACTGGAGCAGCGGCTGGGCGTTCTGCTCATTCGTCGAAACAGCCGGCATCTGAGCCTGACCGAAGAAGGGTCTCTTCTTCTGGAAAAAGCGGGTCAGGCGTTATCGGTGATCGAGGATGTCGAAACCGACGTCATGCGTCGGGCGACCGAGGCGGCGGGGCTGTTGCGTGTCGTCACCACGATCGGGGCGGGTCGCACGCGGTTGGCGCCATTGTTTCGCGATTATGCGATCCTGCATCCCGATGTGACGGTGCATCTGGAAACGGCGGAACAGGCGACCAATCTGGTCGAAAGTGGGCATGACATCGCGATCTGCTTCGATCCGCCGCCCGACTCCGCGCTGATGATGAAACGCTTGGCCGACAACCCGCGCATCCTGTGTGCGTCGCCAGCCTACCTGAACCGACGTGGGCGTCCCAAGCGCGTGGCTGAACTCGCCTCCCATGACAATATCATCGTTGGGGACGTCCAGCAGCCGCTGTGGCGTGCGATTGTAGAGGAAGGGACGGGGCCGCGTGTCACGCTCAGCACCAACGATGCGGAATTGGCCCGCGCCTGGGCGTTGGATGGCGCGGGGATGGTCATCAAGTCGCTATGGGAGGTGGCCGATGATTTCGACAAGGGCTTGCTGGAACCGGTCCTTCCCGAACTGCGGCTGCCGCCTTCGGTGATCGCGGCGCTGTATCTGCCCGCGCAGGCGGAATCGATCAAGGTGCGGTCCTGCATCGACTTCCTCGCTCGTCATCTCAAGCGGGGGGCGGGCGGGGCGGCGTTTCACCGCCCCTGAACCCTCTTATTCGTGACCCTTGAGTTCGTCGCCGCGAACGACGGAGACATGCAGCACGTTGGTCGATCCGGGCGTGCCGAAGGGGACACCGGCCAGCACGACGATACGGCCACCCTTTTCCGCCATGCCATGGCGCAGAGCCATGCGACGGGCCTTGCCGATCATCTCCTCGAAATTGCCGATGTCCTTGGTGCGTACCGCATAGACGCCCCAGGTGAGGCCAAGCTTGCGCGCCGTGTCCTGACGCGGGGTCAGGGCAAGGATAGGCGCGGAGGGACGCTCACGCGCGACGCGGCGCACGGTGCTGCCCGATGAGGTGAAGCAGGTGATCGCGCTCGCGCCGACGACGTTGACGATGTTGCCCGCACTTTCCGCCAACGCGTCCGCCGTCGTAGGGTCGGGCAATGTTTCGGTGAAGTGCAGACGGGCGAGGTAGCCCGGATCACGCTCCACGCTGTTGGCGATGCTGTTCATGATCGACACCGCTTCGACCGGCCAGTCGCCCGCCGCCGTTTCGGCCGAAAGCATCACCGCGTCGGCCCCGTCATAGACGGCGGTGGCGACGTCCGACACCTCGGCGCGGGTTGGCGTCGGCGCCTTGATCATCGATTCGAGCATCTGTGTCGCGACGACGACCGGGCGTCCCAAACGCCGCGCGGTGGCGACGATCTGCTTCTGGAGCGGCGGCACGGCCTGAGGCGGCAATTCGACGCCAAGGTCGCCGCGTGCGACCATCACGCCATCGGCCAATTCGATGATTTCCTCTAGCCGCTGGACGGCGGCGGGCTTTTCGATCTTCGCCATCAACGCGCCATATCCGCCCATCAGCTTGCGCGCTTCGGCCAGATCTTCGGGCCGCTGTACGAAGCTGAGAGCGATCCAGTCGCAGCCCTGCTCGATCGCGAAGGCGAGGTCGCGGCGATCCTTGTCGGTAAGTGCGGGCACGGGAACCACGACATCGGGGACGTTCACGCCCTTGCGGTTGGAGAGTGTGCCGCCGACTTCGACCACCGTGTCGATGCGATCATCGCTGACCGCCTTGACCCGCAGCACCATCTTGCCGTCATCCAGCAGCAGGCGCGTTTCCGGCACGAGCGCAGCATAGATTTCAGGGTGGGGCAGGTTGACCCGGGTCGCGTCGCCCGGCGTCTCGTCGCGGTCGAGGACGAAGGGCGCGCCCGTGTTCAGAACGGCAAGTCCCTTCTCGAACGTGCCGACGCGCAGCTTTGGTCCCTGAAGATCACCCAGGATCGTTGTCGGGCGATTGAATTCCTTCTCCAGGCTGCGGATGATGGCGATCCGTGCGGCATGATCCTCATGCGCGCCATGGCTCATATTGATGCGGAAGGCGTCGGCCCCTGCTACAAACAGCGCCCGGATCATTTCCAGGCTGTCGCTCGCAGGGCCAAGGGTCGCAAGGATGCGGACCTTGCGCGAGCGGGGCGGTAATCTCGTCATGGTTTCTCCTGACCGACATGATCGCTCTCGGGTTTGCCGGGGCGTCGTTATGGGTTATCCGTGCTGCACGACAGGATGATGTAAATCAGCGAAGGACATTCCGCCGATGGCCGACACCATACTCACAGATGCCGCCGCTGCAACCGCCTTCCGACGGTTGATGGCGCATTTGCAGCACCGGACCGACGTCCAGAACATTGATTTGATGGGATTGGCAGGCTTTTGCCGCAATTGCCTGGCCGACTGGATCGCCGAAGCGGACGGCAATCTGAGCAAGGATGAAGCGCGCGAAATCATTCACGGGATGCCCTTTGCGCAATGGAAGGCGCAGCATCAGGGGGAGGCGACGCCCAAACAGATCGCGCGGATGAAGGAGAGTGTGGCGAAGAACGCGGATAATCATTAGAGGCGTCCGCCAACCGATTCACACTGCATACGGAGATTAAGACATGAGCGAGGGCAACGTCGCCGCCGACCAGCTACGGCTTCTCATCGAGCGCATCGAGCGTCTTGAAGAGGAAAAGAAGGGCATCGGCGACGATATCAAGGACGTCTATCTGGAGGCCAAGGCAACCGGTTACGACGCAAAGATCATGCGCCAGATCATCCGCCTGCGGAAGATGCAGCCGCATGACCGTCAGGAAATGGAAGCGATCCTTCAGACCTATCTTTCCGCGCTGGGTATGGAATAAGCTTCCCACTCTATAGGTAAAACGGAGAGCGCTCATGTCCGAGATCATCGTCAGCACGACCAGTCGGCTGGAGGGGAAACCCGCCCGCGAATATCTCGGCATCGTCACCGGCGAGGTGATCGTGGGCGCGAACCTGTTCCGCGACCTGTTCGCCAGCGTCCGCGATATCGTGGGCGGGCGATCGGGCGCGTATGAGGACGTCCTGCAACGCGCGCGGGAGCAGGCGATCGGCGAGATGCGTACCCGCGCCGCGACGATGGGCGCCAACGCCGTGGTCGGCGTCGACCTCGATTATGAGGTGATCGGCCAGAGCGGATCGATGCTGATGGTGTCGGCTTCGGGGACCGCTATTATCTACTGATCGGGATGCTGGCCGTTGCGGGATCAGGACACGCTCGCTAGAGAGCGCGCTTCGGATCACCAGAATATATCAGGAGACAGGCCGTGGCAGGCCATTCCAAATTCAAGAACATCATGCACCGCAAGGGCGCGCAGGATAAGAAGCGCTCTTCGATGTTTTCCAAGCTGAGCCGCGAAATCACCGTCGCGGCCAAGATGGGCCTGCCCGACCCCGACATGAACCCACGCCTGCGCGCCGCGGTCAACGCG
>JAAIGE0101137478.1_pt1 | contig 11213 bp, 8 predicted proteins | sample 6487951 | NCBI WGS metagenome assembly JAAIGE01 (sample SAMN13974128, study PRJNA590717) | phyllosphere metagenome | biome: tomato field; feature: multiple bacterial spot infested tomato fields; material: tomato leaves; isolation source: leaves from tomato fields | host: Solanum lycopersicum ... | reverse complement strand
GGTGAGCTCGAAGCGCTTGCCGATGCGCACGTCGGAGAATCCTTCGACCCCGAGGCGCGACAGCGCGCCCGAGACGGCCTTGCCCTGCGGATCCAGCAGCTCGGCCTTGGGCATGACGTCGACGACGATGGTGGGCATTGCTCGCTCCGGAGGTCGCGGGATGTGGGTGCCCCCAGTCTACGGGTGGGATACGGCGGCCCCGTGCGCGGGCCGTGCACGACCCGCGCGCCGCCGTGGGCGCGGGGTGGGCGGTTCGTGACCGGACCGTGATCGAAGAATGTGCGCGGGGTCCCTTGCGTCCGTGGGAGCGCTCCCGTATGGTCGTCGTCAATCGGTGAGAGCGCTCCCACAGGCGGGAGCGCCGCCCTGCACCAGAACCCGCAAATCACGAAGGAGTGACACGTGCATTCACGCGCACTGCGGCGGATCGGCCTCGTGGCCGGCGTCGCGACAACCACCGTCCTCGTCCTGGCCGGCTGCTCCGGCGGAGGGGGCGGCGACGCAGCCACGGAGGGCGACGAGAACACGCTGACCCTCGCGACCTTCAACGACTTCGGCTACAGCGACGAGTTGCTTGCCGAGTTCACCGAAGAGACCGGCATCACCGTCATCCACAACAAGGCGGCCACCTCGAACGACGCGCGCGCCAACTTCTTCCAGAAGCTCGGCAAGAGCGGCCTGGCCGACGTCGAAGGCGTCGAGGTCGACTGGTTCCCCGAGATGATGCAGTACTCCGACCTGGTCGCGCCCGTTCCCGACGACCTCAAGGGCCGCTGGCTCGACTGGAAGGAGAAGGCGGCGACCGACGCCGACGGAAACCTCGTCGCGTACGGCACCGACGTCGGCCCGCAGGCGATCTGCTACCGCTCCGACCTGTTCGAGGCAGCCGGACTGCCGACCGATCGCGCCGAGGTCGCCGAGCTCTTCCCGACGTGGGACGCGTTCTTCGAGGTCGGCAGCGAGTACGTCGAGAAGACCGGTCAGCCCTTCCTTGACTCGGCCAACTCGGTGCTGCAGGGGCTGGTCAACCAGCTCGAGACGGCCTACGAAGAGCCGGACGGCACGATCGTCGCCACCGAGAACCCCGACATCCGCGCGGCGTACGACACCGTGATCGACAAGGCCGTTCCGATCGCCGCCTACCCCGGCCAGTGGTCCGACGACTGGTACGCGGCCATGGCCGGCGGCGACTTCGCCGCGATGCTGTGCCCGCCGTGGATGCACGGCATCATCGCGGGCGAGGCACCCGACATCGACGGCTGGGATGTGGCCAACGCCTTCCCCGAGGGCGGCGGCAACTGGGGCGGCTCGTACCTCGTCGTGCCGGCCAACGGTCCGAAGGTCGAGAACGCGCAGAAGCTCGCCGACTGGCTGACCTCACCCGAGACGCAGATCAAGGCGTTCAACAACGCAGGCACCCTCCCCAGCCAGCCCGAGGCGCAGAGCAGCGCCGACCTGACCGGCTCGGTGAACGAGTACTTCAACGACGCCCCGACCGGACAGATCGGCATCGACCGCGCCAACGCCATCACGGTCACCACCTTCAAGGGCCCGAAGTACTTCCAGTTCCACGATGCTCTGGCCAACGCCATCACCCGCGTGTTCGACGGCATCGAAGACAAAGAGACGTCCTGGAACACCTGGACGACCGAGGTCGGAAGCTTCTGACCCGCCTTCGCCGGGGCGCGCCGCACGCGCCGCGCCCCGGCATCCCCCCTCGACGCCCGCGAAGGACGAACGTGACCGCCACGCAGCAGCGCCCGACGACGCGCGCCCCCCGACCCGAAGACCCCATCCGAGCCCCGCGAGTCATCTCGTTCTCGCAGAAGCTCAGCAGGTGGGACCTGCGCTTCTCGCCCTACCTGTACATCTCGCCGTTCTTCATCATGTTCGCGATCGTGGGACTGTTCCCCATCGCCTACACCGCGGTGATCTCGTTCATGGACTGGGACCTCATCCGGGGCGAGGGGCAGTTCGTCGGCCTCGACCAGTACGTGTGGATCCTGTCGCAGCCCCACTTCTGGACGGCGCTGCGCAACACCTTCAGCATCTTCCTGCTCTCGAGCGTGCCGCAGCTGGTGCTCGCGACCTTCATCGCGGCGGTGCTCGACCGCAACATCCGCGCCAAGACGTTCTGGCGCATGGCGGTGCTCGTGCCGTACGTCGTGGCCCCCATCGCCGTCGGCCTCATCTTCAACGCGATGTTCGCCGACCAGTCCGGCTTCATCAACAGCATCCTGCAGACCATCGGCATCGGCGCGATCCCGTGGCACGTCGAACCGTTCTGGAGTCACGTCGCGATCGCCACCATGGTCAACTACCGGTGGATGGGCTACAACACCCTCATCCTGCTCGCTGCGATGCAGGCGGTGAACCGCGACTTCTACGAGGCGGCGACCGTCGACGGCGCAGGTCCCGTGCGCCAGTTCTTCTCGATCACGCTTCCCTCGCTGAAGCCGACGCTCATCTTCGTCATCATCACGGCCACCATCGGCGGTCTGCAGATCTTCGACGAGCCGCGCGTGTTCGACCAGTTCGGTCGGGGCGGGTCGGCCCAGCAGTGGCTCACGATCACCCTCTACCTCTACGACGTCGGCTGGGGCCAGTGGAACTTCGGTCGCGCGGCGGCGATGGCGTGGATCCTCTTCATCATCATCGTCCTCATCGGCCTGCTGAACCTGGTGGTGACGCGCACGCTCGTCCGCGACGAGGGACTGCGCCGCGAGCTCAGCAAACGGCAGCAGAGACTCCAGGTCAAACAGGCGCAGCGCGCCCTGAAGGAGGACCAGGCATGAGCACCATCGGCACCCCCGCCCCTCTCGCCACCGTTCAGGAGGGCATCCCCACCGCCCGCGAGCAGCGACGCGGGGCGCGCGCCCGCCGCATCCGCGGTTCGCGTCCGGGTTTCTGGACGTACGGCATCCTCGGCGCGGTGTTCCTCTCGGCGGTCTTCCCCCTCTACTGGTCGTTCGTGATCGGGTCCGGGGACTCGACGACGCTGCGCGGAGACTTCCCCTGGATCCCGGGCGGCAACTTCTTCGCCAACGCGGCATCGGTGATCACCAACCCGGCCGTCAACTTCTGGCCGGCGCTGTGGAACTCCATCTACAGCTCGTTCCTCATCGCCGCCGCCGTCGTCGTCACCTCGACCCTCGCCGGCTGGGCCTTCGCGAAGCTCCGCTTCCACGGCGGACCGGGCCTGTTGATCTTCGTCGTCGCGACCATGGCGGTGCCGCAGCAGCTGGGCGTCGTGCCGCTGTACATCCTGTTCTCGGAGCTCGGTTGGACCGGTCAGATCGGGGCCATCATCATCCCCGCGCTCACGAGCGCGTTCGGAGTCTTCTGGATGACGCAGTACCTGCGCCAAGCGGTGCCCGACGAGCTCATCGAAGCGGCGCGCATCGACGGCGCATCGATGATCCGGACCTTCTGGACCGTGGGAATGACGGCAGCCCGACCTGCCGCGGCCATGTTGTTCCTGTTCACCTTCGTCGGGGCGTGGAACAACTTCTTCTGGCCCTTCATCGTGCTCGACCGGCAGAACCCGACGCTGCCGGTGGCCCTCTCGCTGCTGCAGTCGAACTACTTCGTCGACTACTCGATCGTGCTGGCGGGCGTGATCCTCGCCACGATCCCCCTCCTGCTGCTCTTCATCTTCGCGGGAAGGCAGCTCGTGAGCGGCATCATGGCGGGGGCGGTGAAGGGATGACCCTGTACCTCGACCGCACCGAGCACGCGAGCACTCGCCCGCCGCGCCCGTTCCCGCAGGGATTCCTGCTCGGAGCAGCCACCGCGGCCTACCAGATCGAGGGGGCGGCCTTCGAAGACGGCCGTACCGCGTCGATCTGGGATGCCTTCAGCCGCGTTCCGGGCGCCGTGATCAACGGCGACACGGGCGACGTGGCCTGCGACCACTACCACCGCTACCGCGACGACGTCGCGCTGATGAAAGAGCTCGGACTCGACACCTACCGGTTCTCGACGTCGTGGTCTCGCGTCCGGCCCGACGGCGGCCCCGTGAACCGCACGGGCCTCGACTTCTACGAGCGCCTCGTCGACGAGCTCAACGCCGCGGGCATCGTGCCCTGGCTCACGCTGTATCACTGGGACCTGCCCCAGGCGCTCGAGGAACGCGGTGGATGGACGGCGCGCGAGACCGCCGACCGCTTCGCCGAGTACGCGCTCGACGTGCACGACGCCCTCGGCGACCGCGTGCAGAACTGGACCACGCTCAACGAGCCGTGGTGCTCGTCGTTCCTGAGCTACACCGCGGGCATCCACGCGCCGGGTCGCATGAGCGTCACCGACGGCGTGCTCGCCGCCCACCACCTGATGCTCGGACACGGGCAGGTCGTCCGTGAGCTGCGCGCCCGCGACGCGTCGCTCTCGCTCGGCATCACCCTCAACCTCACCGTCGCCGAGCCGGTCGACCCGTCGGCGCCGGCGGATCTCGACGCCGCGCGCCGCATCGACGGGCAGTTCAACCGCTGGTTCCTCGACTCGATCTTCCGCGGCGAGTACCCGGCCGATGTGGTCGACGACATCCGTGCCGTCGCGCCCGACGCGATCGATGCTCTGGATGCCGCGACCCGCGCCGGCGACCTTGCGACGATCTCTCAGCACATCGACGCGCTCGGGGTGAACTACTACCACGGGGAGTTCGTCGGAGCAGAGCCCGACCCCCACCCGCCGCTGCCGACGGAGGCGCCGACCGACCGGGCGACGCGCTCGCCGTTCCCGTCGGTGGAGGGCATCCACTGGCACGACCGGGGCCTCGAGCGCACATCGATGCACTGGGAGGTGCAGCCGGAGGGTCTGACCCGACTGCTGGGCCGGGTGTGGACCGAGTATGCGCAGCCGGCGGGCACCGTGCTGTACGTCACCGAGAACGGAGCCGCCTTCGACGACGTCGCCGTCGAAGAGGACGGCGAGGTGCGCGTGCACGACGCCCGGCGTACGGAGTTCTTGCGCGGGCACCTGGGCGCGATCCTCGACGCCGTCGAGGCGGGGGTCGACGTGCGCGGCTACTTCTACTGGTCGCTGCTCGACAACTACGAGTGGGCCTGGGGATACGAGAAGAGGTTCGGCATCGTGCACGTCGATTACGCGACGATGCGACGTTCACTCAAGGACAGCGCGAAGGAGTATCGTCGGGTCATCGCCGCCCGCGAGATCGACGTCGTCGCGGGACGCGCCAACGTCAAAACCGCTCAGGAGTAACCCGCCCTGTGACCACAGACCAGCTCCGCACGGCCGCGACCATCGAAGAGGTCGCGGCCGTCGCCGGTGTGTCGCGCTCGACCGTCTCGCGCGTCGTCAACGGCTCGACCGCCGTCAGCCCCGCCGCGCTCGAAGCCGTGCAGCGGGCGATCGCCGAGCTGAACTACGTGCCGAACCGTGCGGCCCGCTCGCTCGCGAGCCGGTCGACCCACGCCATCGCGCTCGTGGTGCCCGAAGACACCTACCGGGTCTTCGGCGACCCGTTCTTCGCGTCGATCGTGTCAGGCATCAACGCCCGGGTCAGCCGGTCCGACTACGTGCTGAACCTGATCATCGCGAGCGACGACCCCGGCGGCAAGACCGCGCAGTACGTGCGCAGCGGCGCCGTCGACGGGGCGATCGTGGTCTCGCACCACACGGCCGACACGTTCATCGACCGCATCGCCGCGCTCGTGCCCGTCGTCTACGGCGGGCGTCCCGTCCGCGCGCGCGGCGGCGACTACTACGTCGATGTCGACAACGTCGCCGGGGCGCGGGACGGCACCGCCCACCTGATCGCGCAGGGACGCACCCGCATCGGGTCGATCGAGGGGCCGTCGTCGATGCCCGCCGGCATCGACCGGTCGGAGGGCTTTCGGCTGGCGCTCGCCGCGGCGGGCCTGAAGGCCGGACCGACGGCGGTCGGCGACTTCACCGCCGAGTCGGGAGCCGAGGCGATGCACGAGATCCTCGACGGCGGCGAGGAGTTCGACGGTCTGTTCGTGGCGAGCGACCTCATGGCGCGCGGGGCGGTCGACGTGCTCAACGCCCGCGGCATCCGCGTGCCCGACGACGTCGCCGTCGTCGGCTTCGACGACTCCCGCGTCGCTACGCAGTCGTCACCGCACTTGACGACCGTGCGCCAGCCCTCGTTCGCGCAGGGTGAGCGCATGGCCGATGTGCTGCTCGAACTGCTCGCCGGTCGCGCTCCCGACGAGGTGACGATCCTCGACACCGAGCTCGTCGTCCGCGACTCGGCCTGACCGCCCCGCCCGCCCGGAAGGGGCGAGACCGGGCGGGTCCGGACGGGTGCGACAAGGTGGGCGGGCACAGCCGCGGAGTTGTGAGCCGACACGCCGGTCACGGATGCCGGGGGCCGGCGTGTCAGTCGGAATCTCCGCCGTTGTGCCGGGCCCACCGACAGTGCCGAACCCACCCCGTATTGCGGGGGAATCGGGCGGGGGTCAGGCGACCGCGGCGTGCAGGGCGTTGTTCCAGGGATCGTCGAACGACACCGTGCGTCCGTCGTCGCGCACGGCGATGCCGTGGTGGCGCAGCCGCTCGGTCAGTTCACCCAGGGCGTCGGGCGCCGGCAGTGCGAGGTCGACGCGACCGAGGCCGAGCGCCGGCATCCGCGGCCCGGCACCGCGCGAGTTCCAGACGTTCATGGCCATGTGGTGGTGATAGCCGCCCGCGCTGACGAAGAGGGCCTGCGTGCCGAGGACCGCGGTCGCATCGAACCCGAGGGCGTCGACGTAGAACGCGCGGGCCGTGCCAACGTCGCCGACCGACAGGTGCACGTGCCCGATCGAGGCCGGCGCCGATGCCACGGCCCCCGATTCGTCGGCGAGGTGCGCGCGCAGGAACTCGTTCGGATCGAGCCACAGCGTCGCCATCTCGACCTGGCCGTGGGTCCACGACCACTCGGTGCGGTCGCGGTCCCAGTACAGCTCGATGCCGTTTCCCTCGGGATCGGTCAGGTAGAAGGCCTGGCTGACGAGGTGGTCGGCACTGCCGGTGAACGTGGCGGGCGCCTGGCGGGCCACGCTGTACAGGGCCGCGGCGAGGGCGGCCTGACTCTCGAACAGGATCGCGGTGTGGAACAGACCCGCCGAGCCCGGGGCGGCGTGCCGCAGCGACGGCTCGTGACGCAGCACGACGAGCGGACGGATGCCGCGCCCGAGCGTCACCGAGTCGGTGTCGGCGCTCAGCACGTCGAGGGTGATCACGTCGCGGTAGAACCGCACCATCGCGTCGAGATCGCCGACGAGAAGGGTGACGGCGCCCATCGTCGTGGCATCCGCCAGCTTTTCATTCATGTGCATACGCAACGGCGGTCCGACCCCGTTCATTCCCCCGCGTCCTCTACTCTGTGCGTCGTGACCCGCTACCGAGAGATCGCCGACGACCTGCGCCGGCGCATCGTTCAGGGCGAGTTGCGGGCAGGCGAGCGGATGCCGGGCGAGCAGCGACTCGCGGGCGACTACGGCGTATCGCGGGGAGTGATCCGCAACGCGCTCGCCTCGTTGCAGCGCCGGGGTCTCGTCGCCTCGCATCCGGGCGCCGGCTGGCAGGTGCGCAGCGACTTCCACACGCAGCAGTTCACCGAGATGCGCTCGTTCGCCCAGTGGGCGCAGTCTCGCCGTCTCGAGCCGGGCGGGCGCGTCGTCGAACAGGTGCGCGCGGCGGCGACGGCGGTCGATGCGCGGGCGCTGCAGGTGGCCGTCGGTGCGACGGTGCTGCGTGTCACGCGCGTGCGCAGCCTCGACGGGCGCGCGACCATGGTCGAGCGCACGACGTACGCACCGTGGGTGACGCCGGCGGTCGAGTCGCTCGCCGACGACGAGCCGTCGGTCATGACGGCGCTGCAAGCGCTCGGTGTCGCGATGGCCTACGGCAATCACAAGATCGACACCGTTCCGGCCTCGGCGGGTGACGCCGAGTGGCTCGGCGTGCGGCGGTCGACCCGGCTGCTGCGGGTGCGGCGCGAGAGCTTCGCGGCCGACGGACGGCCGATCGAATACGGCGACGACCGGTACGCGCCCGACACGATGACCTTCGAGGTGCACGCGTCGGCGTCGGCCCACGTCGTCGGACGCGCGCGGCCCTGAGCACCCGGACGCGGCCCGAGGCACCCGGAAGCGCGCGGCCCGAGGCACCCGATCGGTTCGGGTGCGGATCAGGACAGGTGTGCGCACCCGGGCGCGGCCGTCGGGCGCGAACACGCGTGCGGCCAGCCGGCGGACCGCGCGCGTTCACCTGACGGTCACGCTCGGCGGGTTCGGTCGGACATGGAGATCGCACCTCCGCGCCGCCGCACCCGAGACGGCGCACCCATCATCAGTCAGGAAGGACTGCTGGTATGTCACCGTCCCCCACTCCCGCTGCGGGCCGAAACCGCCGCGCTCGCCGCGGAGCCCCCGTCTTCGGAGCGCTGATCGCGGCCGGCGCGCTGCTGCTCTCGCCGACGCTCACCGCCGCTGCCGCCGCACCCGTCGACCCGACCGCCGCCCCCGTGGATGCTGCCGCGAAGGCCGTCGCGGGCTCGACCGTCTCCATCCCGCAGACGTCGTTCGCGGTCGGCGAGTCGGTCGCCGTGACCTACGCGACCGACCGGCCGGCAGCCGGCAACTGGGTCGCCGTCTACGCGACGTCGCGCCCCGCACCGTGCTCGGGCTGCGGCTTCGCGTGGGCCTACGCTCCCGGTTCGTCGGGCACCGTGACCGTGCCTCTCGACGACCGCAGCGGCGGCGACCTGCCGGCCGGCGAGTACCGCGTCGAGTTCCTGCACGACGAGGGCTACGAGCGCCTGTCCGAGCCGGTGACGTTCACCATCGCGGCCGCGACCCAGCCGCCCACCGAAGAGCCCGTCGGCCCCCAGCCCGGCGATCCGAACGCCGCAGTCGAGATCGACCCGGTCGTCACCGATCGCGGCACCGACGGCATCCTGCTGCGTGAGGGCTTCGACGGTTCGGCGCTGCCGGCCGGGTGGACCGTCGCAACGGATGCCGCTGCCGCCGCCACGGCCGACGCCGACGCGTACCGCGGCTGGTCGTCGACGACCCGCCCGGCGTGGACGTCTGAGATCGACCAGATGCGCGGCCGTTTCGCGCGTCCGCTCGCCGGCCTCATGGTCGCCGACGCGCAGCAGTTCGGCGGCGCGCTCGACACGACCCTCACCGGCGTGCCGGTGTCGGTCGACGGCCTCGCCAAGGTTCGACTGACGTTCGACAGCCACTACCGCGGGGCCGCCGGTCAGGCGGGCTCGGTCAGCGTGAGCTTCGACGGCGGCGCCTCGAGCGAGGTTCTCTCCCTCGACTCGACCACCGTCACCGACGGCTACGACGAGCGTCAGCTGAACTACGCGCAAGACGTCGTGGTCGATGTTCCGGTCGGCGCCGACGCAGCCGTGTTCTCGTGGCACTTCGATTCGGCAGAGCAGTCCGCCCGCTACTGGGCGATCGACTCGGTCGCCGTGCACGCCGTGCAGGAGGCCGCCGCCGGCGAGCCGACTCAGGCGTGGGTCATGAGCGACATCCAGGGCCACCCCCAGGACTGGCAGCACGCGCTCGGCGACTACGCCGAGATCGCCCCCGACGCCGACGGCATGCTCATCGTCGGCGACATCGTCAACACCGGCGCCGCCCGGGAGTGGGACGAGATCCACGCCGTCATGGACGCGACCGCCTCGCTGCGTCCGAACCAGACGATCGCCTCGATGGGCAACCACGAGCGATACGCCCAGGGCGGGTTCGACGCGAACCGCGACCGCTTCCTCGCCTTCGCCGAGCGCGACTCGGTGTGGGACGAGTACGTGCTCGACGGCCCGTCGGGTGATGTGCCCGTGATCGTCCTCGGGCAGGAGTTCGCCTCGCCGACCGATGTCGCGATGTCCGACGCCCAGGTCGAGTTCCTCCAAGAGCGACTCGCGCACTGGACCGCGCTCGACAAGCAGGTCGTCGTCATGACGCACTTCCCGCTGGGCGACACCGTGTCGGCGTCGTGGTTCCCGTCGTACCACGACCACCACCAGATGAACGATCGCCTGACGAGCATCCTCGGCAACTACCCGAACGCCGTGGTGTTCAGCGGACACACCCACTACCCGGCCGAGCAGGGCGACTGGGCCATGCAGCGCCGCACCGCCGACGGCACGGCCGACGGTTTCTGGGCCGTCAACACCGCGGCGATGCACGTCGAGTGGGACGCCATGCGCAACGGGGCACCCCTCGAGAACACGGCCGAGATGAACGAGGTCACCACCGGTGACATCAACCGCGGCCTCACCCTCGACGCCTACGGCGACCGCATGGTCGTGACGGCGTACGACTTCGCCGCCGACGAGCAGCTGCGTCAGATCACCATCCCGAACCCGCTGGTTCCCTTCGACGCGCAGCTCGCCGACCCGGTCGACCCGACGGACCCGACCGACCCGACGGACCCGACCGACCCGACCGACCCGACCGACCCGACGGTGCCGGCGCGACCGGCCGCCCCGGCGCCCAGCGACCTGACCACCGCCCTGCGCGGCGGCATCACGGTCGCCGGTGCACAGGCGCTGCGCGCCGGACAGACGGTCACGGTGACCCTCGACGCCGCGCGCGCGGGCCAGACGGTCTACGGCTGGCTGTTCTCGCAGCCGGTCGACCTCGGCGCCGCGACCGTGCGCGCCGACGGCACGGTGTCGTTCACGCTGCCGGCGTCGGTCACGGCCGGCGCGCATCGCCTCGCCGTGACGGATGCCGCGGGCAACGTCATCGGCTGGGCCGATGTGACAGTGGTGTCGGGTTCCACAGCCGGCGGTGCGAACCTCGCCGCGACCGGTGGCGAGCTGCCGTGGGGTCTCGCTCTCGGCGGGGCGTCCCTGATCGCCGCGGGAGCCCTGGGCCTGGCGCTGCGTCGCCGCCACGCGACCGACTGACCGATCGCCACGGGCGGGGCGTCGTGTCGACGCCCCGCCTACCGCCCGGTCTCGCGCTCTCATCGGGGATGCGCGAGATCGGGCCTCGTCATAACCTGCCGCCACGACCTGCTGCCACGACCTGCCGCCACGACCGTGTTCCGCGACCGGTCGCCGTGTCGCGGCATCCGATCGAGAGAACGAGCATGACCCTCATCACCCGCACCGCGGCATCCGCCCCGTCCGCGCCCCGGCGTCCCACAGCGGTGCTCTGGGACATGGATGGCACGATCGTCGACACCGAATCGCACTGGATCGCCGCTGCCGTCGAGAT
>JAAIGE0100412230.1_pt1 | contig 11215 bp, 11 predicted proteins | sample 6487951 | NCBI WGS metagenome assembly JAAIGE01 (sample SAMN13974128, study PRJNA590717) | phyllosphere metagenome | biome: tomato field; feature: multiple bacterial spot infested tomato fields; material: tomato leaves; isolation source: leaves from tomato fields | host: Solanum lycopersicum ... | reverse complement strand
GATCATGCCCGACCGCGTTCGCCAGCGGCCCCGTCTGGCCCCATCCCGTCACGCGCCCAAACACCAGCGCGGGCTTTCGCGCTTGGACTACGTCGGGATCATAGCCCAGCCGCTCCATGACGCCGGGCCGAAAGCCTTCGATCACCGCGTCGGCCCCATCGATCAGCTGCAGGATGCGCTCGCGATCGGCCGGTGATTTCAGATCGACCGGAACGGCCGCTCGGCCCCGATGCAGGACCTCGCCGCCGACCTCGTCGAAGACCGCCGGTCCGGCCGAGGCGTCGCGCGTCAGCCGCACCACCTCCGCCCCCAGGTCCGCCAGCATCATTCCGGCGAAGGTGACCGGCCCCAAGCCGTCGAATTCGATGATGCGGACGCCATTTAACGGTTTCATGCCCAATGAGTAGCAGACCGGGTCTTGACCGGAAGGCCGGATTACAACAGAAGGCGCCCTTCGACGTTTCGGGCCAGCCCGGACGTCGCGCGGTGCGTCCTTAGCTCAGTTGGTTAGAGCATCTGACTTTTAATCAGAGGGTCCTCGGTTCGAGCCCGAGAGGACGTACCATTTAAAGCCCGCTTCGGCGGGCTTTTTGCTGTCCGGGCCTTGCCTTCAGTGGGTCGCGACGCGACCCGGTGCGGTCGCATCCGCGATCGGAGCGTTCGATTTGTCGAGATATTTCGACAGGGTCGCGACCAGGGCGGGCAGTTGCAGCGGCTTGGCCAGATGGTCGTCCATGCCGGCGTCGCGACACAGCTGGATCTGGTCCGGCTGAACATTGGCGGACAGGGCGATGATCGGCAGTCGGCGTCCGCCGCCCTGCTCAATCCGGCGAATCTCGCGCGTGGCTGTCAGGCCGTCCATGACCGGCATCTGCATGTCCATCAGGACGAGGTCGTAGACTTCGGACTGCACCGCATGCACCGCCTCGGCTCCATCGCTGGCGGTGGCGACCTCCAGTCCCATGCCGACAAGGATGACGCTGATCAGTTCGCGGTTGGCCGGGGCGTCGTCGGCGATCAGCACGCGGCCCTCGGGCATGACGCTGAGGCGCGGTCCCTCGGCCTCCGATCCGCCCTCGGCGATGTGCAGCGGGACGGTCACCGTGAACGTCGATCCCAGGCCGGGTGGGAAGCCGAGCGGCAGGAGGTGGAGGCACTGAGCCAGCAGATGGCCGACGCCTACGAGGCCCAGGCACTCGAGCTTGAAGCGGCCCAAGCGCGCATCGCCGAGCTGGACGCCGCCCTGCAGCAGGCCGTCACGGCAGCGGCGACCCACCAGGCCGCCCTTGACCAGGTGCGCACTGCATTGGTGGACCTACAGCAGCGGGCTAGCACGGCCGAAGCCCGCGCCAGCGAGTTACGCACCGAGCTGGATCGGGCGCACCTGGTTGCTGCCGAGCAGCGCAACGCGGCCGGGCAAGCGCGCGAAGAGGCTGCAACCCTGCGCGGTCGCTTAGCCGCTTTCGAGGGCATGGCCACCTCGCCCACCCCGGCTAAAACCAACCCCGGCAAGCCTCGCGGCAAAGGGACTGGCTAAATGCATCAAGCCGCAATTTGTTGTCTATTTGTTGTATACTTGTTGTAGATTGCGTTTCTATCCAGTTATACTGGCCGTGCGGTCAATCCTGGCCGCGCCACTCGGAGCCTGTATGCAGAGCAATGTATTCGTCGGGAATCTGGCGAAGAATCCCACCCTCTCCGGCAATGGTGACCGGGCATATTGCCGGTTCACCCTCATCTCCAACGAGTACGCTGGCCGCGATGGAGAAGGTGCCGCCCGAGAACGAACCGTCACCCTGTCGTTCGTCGCGTTCAAGTCGATGGCCGATCGCATCGCAAGGAATTGCATGAAGGGCGATCAGTTGATCGTGGAACACCGGATTGCCAACAACAACCGGGAAGTGGACGGCGAGACCGTCTACGGCTTCGATTTCATCGCGGAACGTGTGCAATTCGGTGCACCGGGCAAGGAAAAGCGCGAACACCTCGCAGAGAACCAGGGAGCAACGACTGAACCATGACAGCCCCGAATCCAAGGATTGACGCCGTCCAATTCGACCGCGTGGCGGCGTCATGCAGGTGGCGGCCCTATTCCTTGGGGGCGGTACGCTCGATCTTGGTCGATGGTGCGTCGATCGCCGAAGCAGCGACGGCGCATCAGATCACTGCCAAACATGCCCGCGTGCTGATGAATCGGTTCCTGGCGAAGGCCGAGCAGCAGAGACTTGAAGAGTTCATGCAAGTCGAGCCCCCGAAACAACCCATCGCATTACTAGAGTCGTATGCGAATGAGATCGTGACCCTTCGGGACAAGGGTTACTCGGCAGACCAGATCGCCGCTTATCTCAAGAGGCACGGCGTCGTTACAAATGCCACCAAAGTGCGCAATTTCATAAGGAGCAATCGGGCATGAAAACTGTTGTTTTCGCCAACCAGAAAGGCGGCGTTGGTAAGTCCGCGATCCTGGACCAACTGGCCTACTATTTCGTTCTTCAGCGTCAACTGCGCGTCGTTGTGATCGACTTCGATCACCAGAAAAACACCACCAAGGCGCTCACCACCGGCGGGCTGTGCACCGTCTCCCCTGTGACCAGCAGTCAGATCCTCAGCGCCGGGAAGTCAGCGATCGGGCGCGCTGATTTTGTCTTGGTCCCTGGCGACGGGGAGTTGTACAAGATGGAAGAGACGGCGGCCGAACTGACCGCGTTCGTCAAATATGCGAAGGAACAGGGGAAAACCGGTGCGCGGGACGGGCGCAGCGAGTATGCGACCAACCTGCTATCCGCCCTGACGGAAATCGCGCCTCACTTCGATATCTGCCTGATCGATACCAATCCGAACCCTGACATCCGTCAGCTCGCGTCGCTTGTGGTCGCCGACTATGTCGTCTCGCCGATCCAACTCAACCAGGAAGCCATTGACGGCATTGGCGACCTGCTGAACCACCCGAAGCTCGGTATCCGCAAGATCAAGGCGACGATCAACAAGAAGCTGACTTTGATCGGAATCTTGCCGAACATGGTCGAGCCGACCCCGTTCCAGCGCGACAATTTCACTGCGCTGGCGACCCACTACCCGCAGCTCCTTATTTCTATGTCTCCCCTACCCGGCTTTGCCGCCGTGAAGAAGACAACGGCAATCCCCGAGGCGCAGGCTGTCGGGCAGCCCGTCTGGAAGCTGGGCAAGACGAGCGCGCGCGATGCTTGGACGCAGATGCGGCCCGTCTTCGACAAGATCGCCGAGGCGATGGAGGTTCCGAAGAATGATTGACCTGAGCGCACTCAATGGGGAACCGGACGATCAGGTGACCCCGGTCAGCGAGCCGGACGGCACACCGTTCCGCATCAAACTTGCCGACATCGAGCGGGATCCCAAGCAGCCGCGCAAGCGGTTTACCCAGGCCGATATTGACGCCCTGGCGGAGAACATCAAGGAACGCGGCGTCAAGCTAGCTATTTCCGTCAAGACACATCCCACGAAGCCCGGAAAGTGGCTGATTAATGACGGCGAAGTTCGCTGGCGTGCCTCTAAGCAGGCAGGCGTAGAAGACATCCCGACGATCGTGGATGAAGACTTCGACAGCTTCGACCAGGTCAACGCTAACGAGCTGCGGTACGCGTTGCATCCGATGGATCTTGCCGAGTTCATCAAGGAAAAGGTGGGCGAGGGTTTCAAAAAAGGCGTAATTGCCAAGCGTCTCGGCAAGCCGGCGAATGCCATTACGGAATTGCTTGCGCTCGTAGATGCTCCGGCTTGCGTCACTGATGCCTGCATGTCTGGTCGCTGCACGTCGCCGAAAACCCTCTACGAGCTGCGCGCGCTCGCCGAGAAGTATCCGGAACAAGTGCAGGCGTGGTGCGATAGCGACGTGGAGATCACACGCGCATCCGTCGCCGCGCTCGGTGATAGCCTGAAGGAGAAGAAGGCGCCGAAGCCGTCCGACCCTGCTTCGGGTGATGCTGGCACCAGCCCGGAAGCCGGCGGAAAATTTCGTCATGACGAAAAAAATGGTGGAGGCAGTCAGGGAACGGGAGCGGCCGGGTCTGACGACGGAGACGAAGGTCCTGGCTCCAGCGGTGCTGGAAAATTTCGTCATGACGAAAAAACGCAGGGTGGCAATCAGGACGAAGCCGCCGGGTCAGGTGCAGGAGCGGGTAGCGGCGACGCGGACACGGGCGAACTGACGAGCTGGCCTCGGGGCAAAGCGGTGTCCGATCCGGACAGCATGAAGCGCCCCCTGTTGCTGGTCGAGCATGACGGGCGTGCTGCGGCGGTCCTGCTGAACCGCCGGCCGTCTACTGCCGGTCTCATCCGCATTCGTTACGAGGATGGAGGCGGCGACGCTGAAGTGGATGCCGGGACGGTCAAGATCAACCGGCTGATGGAAGGCGAGAAGTGAGACGAAGAGGCGGGCTTATCAGTCCGCCTCTCTCGTTTCGGAGCCAGTACCAGGGGTGTAGGGGGAACCCCTACGGATAACGCCTCACCCGCACATGGATGGTTTCAGCCTCGGGGACAGTTCTCCCGCCGCCTGCAATGAGTAACCCCGACGTCCCCTGCAAACCGCTTTGATCGGTTGGGCAGGGTGCAAGGCCAGGGTGAGCCCACCGAGCAGATGTGCAGACCCCGAACGCCCTCAGGGCGTAGACGTGACATTACCGTTGCCGATAGCAAATCGGACCGAAGGGAACGGCAGCGGCCGGGTCTGACGATGGAGACGAACGTAGTGGCTCCAGCTGCGCTGGAAAATTTCGTCATGACGAAAAAACGCAGGCTGGCAATTAGGACGAAGCCGCCGGGTCAGGTGCAGGAGCGGGTAGCGGCGACGCGGACACGGGCGAACTGAGGAGCTGACTTCTGTGCAGACCCAGACGCCCGAAGGGCGTAGACGTGAAATGACCGTTGCCGATTCCTGAATGTCCCGTCTGAAAGCCTGACCTCGAGCAAGTTGCACCGAAGCAGGCCCAAACGACACCAGAGCAAGAGCAAGGAAGGGAAGGGACATTGCAGGATAGGCCATAGGCCGGTACATTGTGCGCACAATGTATTTGCACGGGTAGCCCGTGCATTGATTGAGGTCGACTGGAAACGCCATTGGAGAAGCCAAGCAGGTCGTTGAACCTGCACCTAGGCCCGGAGCGCAAAGCGCGGTGGGTGGCCTACTGCGCTGCCCGGGGGAAGACGCCGGGCGCAGCGATTTGCGAGGCGATTGACCACACGCTCGCTACCGCTCCTAAGGAGCCGGCCAAGCTGTACCGTCAGACACACCAGGCGCCGGACGAGCCCAAGCAGCGGTTTGAAATCCTGTTGACTGCATCGGAGAAGGCGGCCGTTCGCGAACGAGCAAACATCGAGCGATGCTCAATGAACCGTTGGGGCGTTGACGCCATCCGCGCCGGCCTCACCGGCGAACCCCAGTTCGGTACGAAGGAAGTCGATACGCTCGGCGAGTCGAACTACCAACTCTTGGCGATCGGTCGAAACCTCAATCAGATCGCGCGGCGTCTCAACGAGGGCAAGTCGGCCCGCGTGACGGTCGAGCAAATCAAGATGCTGGCCGACCGCATCGACCAGCACACGAAGAAGGTTGCCGATGCAATCCGCGCCAGCCAAGAGCGTTGGAACATCGAATGACCCGACAGAGCATCGAGCTGGACCTGTCGGACTTCGCCGACGCCGCCCGGATCACATACAAGAAGACCCGCAAGGCGAAGCGCACCCCGCGAGGGGCGAAGATCACAGGCCCGGAGTCGCCAAAGCCGAACCGGTCGGGACCGGCCATCCGGGCGACCATCGACCGGATCACGCGTCGCGTTCCCGAGGTGATGGTGAAGATCACCCAGGGCAAGAAGAATCCGGAGACGGGAAAGCTGGAGATCCTCTGCAAGGACATGCGCGGCGTGCGCGCGCACATGCAGTACATATCCCGAAATGGCGCTGTCGAGCTGGAGGACGAGAACGGCCAGCGCTACCTTGGCCAAGAGGACGGCAGGGACGTGCTGCGCGCTTTCGCCCGCGCTGGCACACCGATACCGGAGCGCGACGGCCGGCGGCGAGAGGTTTACAGCATCGTCCTGTCGATGCCGCCAGGGACGGACCGGGACGCGGTGAAGGCTGCCGCGCGGGACTTCGCAGCGGCTGAGTTCAGCGGTCGCCAATACGTGCTTGCCGCTCACGATGACGACGCCCATCCGCACGTCCACCTTGCGGTCAAAACGGCAGATGCGCGCGGTGTCCGGCTCAATCCACGTAAGCCCGATCTACAGCGCTGGCGAGAGCTATTCGCGGAAAAGCTGCGCGACCACGGCATAGAGGCGAACGCCAGCGATCGACGCCTACGCGGCATCGTCAAGAAGAGTGAGCGCCAGGCCATCCGGTCTCTGAAGGATCGAGGCGAGACACCAAGGCTGGTGGCGCAGCAAGAGGCGCAGGCGGGCGACGAGGCTGCCGGGCGCAGCCGTCACGCGAACCCCGCCCAAAACAAAATCAGCGCAGGCAGGCGGAGGATCACGGCCGCCTATGGCAAGGTCGCGCGGTCGCTGGCTACCGGCGATGCCGAGGACCGTGCGCTAGCGCTCCGGATTGTCGAGCTGGTGAAGGCCATGCCGCCGCCGACGACGCGACACGAGGACCGCGTGGCACAGTTGCGTGCGAATAATAAGACGGCTGGCGTCGATTGCGGAGCCGATCGGGACGCGGCGAAGGAGAAACCGGAGCAGGGCAGGGACCGTTGAGGCAAAAAAAACGCGGCCTAGGCCGCGTTTTTTTGGACTACTCGCGCTGCTATCGCTGCTATCGCTGCATCCGCTGCCAGTTGGACCCGTCGCTGTCCCAACCGTTGTCGCCCCCGCTGGAATTGCCGGAGGCCTGGCGCTTGTTGTACTCGGCCAGCGCGGCGTCGTACTGGTCAGGATCGACCCAGTGACCGCCCTTGCCCGGCTCACCCACGTAACGCGCTACCGTGCCGTTGGTCTGGTCCACGTTCTCATTGCCGCCATACGCCGAGCAGTACGACGGCGCCGAGTTACGCACGTAGCGGGCATTACCATAGCCCTGATAGGCCGTCATAGAGGCGTTGAGCGTGGCCGCATCACACCGGCCGGCGCCATTGGCGATGGAGTCCACCAGGGACTTCATCTTGTCATCCGACTCGGAATCGGGGCAAAGCTGAAGGAAGCTCTTGCGCTTCTTGATCGTGTCGCTGACCTTGCGGGCGCTGATGCTGAAATACTTGCGGATGGACGGTGCGCATTCGTCGGGCCGCTGGCCTGTGGAAAGGCACAGAATGGCCTCGCAAGCTAGCTTCGTGTCGCCGGTGAACTCTTGCGCGGACGCAGCTCCGGCCGCTGCACATGCAGCGACGGCCAGGGCGAGAGATCGAACAGACAGGTACATGGGGGAATCCTCCGTGGTTGCCGCAAGCGTCACTTGCTGATGAATTCGATGTCCACGCGCCTATTCAGAGCGCGGCCATCGGAAAGCCGATTGTTCGACCGGTAGTCCCCCGCCGACACAAAGTTTAAGTCGATGATCCCGCTCGGGACGCCCTCACCGATCAACCAGTCCTTCGCCGCTTCCGCGCGGCCGCGCGCGATGCGCTCATCGCCGGACGACGGGTTCGGGTTGTCCGTTCTGCCGCGCACCTGGACGTGTGCAACGCCGGCGGCAATCAAGCCGCGCAGATGAGCAACCTGCGCCGGTGTCGGGCGGAACTGCGCGCTGTTCCAGGGGAACTGCACGCTGACCACTGGGTACAGCGGCCGAGCGGCTGCACGCGGCGCCTGCTGCCGCTGTACAGCCTGCGGTCCGCCCTGGTGCTGCACCACCACCACGGGCGCCGACGGAAACGCCTCCTGCTGCAACGTCTGAGCCGCGACAGGGCTGTTGACGGGTACACGGTCCCGACCGCTAACCGTCGGAGGCTTGGGATGGGACGAACACGCCGAAACCGCGAAAGCCACGCCGACGAGAGCCAATGCACGCATTAGAGACTCCAATATTTATATTTATGCGAGCCAATATTATATATTTTGGCATTGATGCCGCAATGCTGGCAGTGAATTTCGCTTGCGTGGCGCGCCCTTGGCGACAGATGCGAACTGGCCAGGTCGTGTAGTTGTCGCCAATGTGGTGGTGGTGGCGGGGCATAAAAAAACCCCAGCTATGGGCTGGGGTCTGAAACAACGAGACGCATCGCGTCCGCTATCGCGTCCGCTCGGCGTTCCGCTGCACCACGGGTGACGTGCGCTCTTGCTCCGGCACACGTTGCGGGGCCGCCTTGTCGTACATCATCACCGGCGGCAAGGTGCCGGCCTTCGACTTCTCGGACACCACCCGACCGATCTCGGCCATGACCTTCTCGCGGGCCTGCGGGTCTTTCACCTTGGCCTCCATCACCTTCGCTGCGATGGCGGTGATGACCTTCTCGCGATCGCCCTTGTGCGCCTCCCACGTGTTGCGGTGGGTGTTGATGGTCTCGCTGCCGATCACCTTGCCCTTGTCGTCCCTGGTCAAGGCTTCCACCGTCACGGGCTGATTGCCCTTGAACTCCAGGCGAACAGCATCGCCCGGATTAAGTTTGGACTCGCCGACAGCTCGGTCCAGATCCTTGCCCCAGATGGTGCGCTCGCCGGTCTCGGTACGCAGCTTGACGAAGTAACTCATCTTCTCGGCGGGATCGTTCTGATAGGGCGCTGCCCCATGCGCGAGCATGATGCCCTCATGGACCGCCAGTGAGCGCGCAGGAGCCCCGCCAGCACTCCTTGGCTTCTCCGGTGCGGAGATCGCCTCAGACGGCTTCTGAGCGCCATCTGCGGACTTCTCGGCGGTGGCGGAAGGCGATGGTTCCCTAGAGCGCTCCTGGACACGCTCAGTGCCTCGCGACACTGAGTTGCCCATGCGGCGCTCTTGTTCGGCCGCAAGGGCTTCCAGGTCGCGCTCAGTGGGCTTGTAGCCGGTTGACGCCATGCCGCGCAGACTGGCCTCCATCCAGCCGGCCTGGCGGAACTCCGGATGCCCGTCCAGGTGAACCATCTTCCAGCCCTTCGCGTCGGCCATCATGACCATGGCCCGCGCCACCCGCTGATCGTTGGAGGCCGTCTTCAGCCTATCGCCGACATCGCGGAACGCGATCCGCCCCGGCTGATCCTTGAAGTAGTGCCGAGGCCCGGATGTGTTGAACTGAGCGTTCACCTGTTCCATGAGCTGGATGCGGCGGTTCTTCTCTGCCTCCACCACATCATGCTCAGCTTCGACAGGCTGCGGCGCGAGTCCGGCGCGCTGCTCGAGGACTTCGACGCGCTCCAAGCGGTCGGCTTCCTTGTCCAGCTCCTTGACCGCGATCATTTCGCGATCGGCGCGACCTTGTAGCTTGCTCAGATCGCGGTCCACGCCGTCGATGCCGGCGTTGCGCTCGTACTCATCGCGGTCGCGCTTGCGCAGCTTGGCGGCCATCGCCAACGCCTCGGCCACGTCAACGGATTCCAGCTCGTTGCCCTTAACCTCGCGGATGGTGTTGACCTCGGTTGCTTCCTGCGCGCGGTCCTCGTTCGCCGGGGCTCGGCGCTCAATCTCCTTTGGCGTGAGGCCATGGCTGAACGCCAGATCCTCGCCGGACAACGAGCCCTTCGTCGCCTCGGCCTCGCTGATGCGCAGAGCATTGCGCTGGCCTACGGCCTCCGTCAGTCCGACCTCGTTCACGCCCTTGATCCGCACGACCTGCTTGCCGTTCAGCCGGAACGACAGGTCGTAGGCCGTCTCGCCGTCTACCTCGCGCTTGTCGAACCTTACAGCCGTGATCGGCTTGTCATCGATCATCATCACGCCGTAGCCAGGCATCGCGCTTTCAGCCGGCACGCCGGCATTGGTGGATTCATCTGCCATGACGAGCCCCCCTTACCGTTCCAGACTCGGCGCATGCGCCTTGTCTTGGCCCTTAGCGGGCACAGCGATCGAGCGCGCCGTTTTTGCCCCCTCCTGGACGGGGGCGGTCGGTGCCTTAGCCATATCGGCCGCCAAGGCCTGCACGCCCTGCACATGCGCCACGAACGCATCGCGCTGCTTGGCCGTCTTGAACGCCGTCTGCGCGTACTCCTTCGCCGCCTCGACGGGGTCCACTGCCTTGCGCTGGGTCTGTGCCTGGTTCTCGGCTGCACGCTCCGGGTTCCAGGGGTAGGCCTTCGCTTGGCCGTCGCGGTAGTGCACTTGGATGTTGCGATTGACCAGGTCATTGTTCTGGTCGCGGCTTTGCAGCTTCGGCCCCTGGAACTCGACATCGTTGCGCAGGTGCACGATCGCCGACCTGTGGCCCTTACCAATGGCCTGGACGATGAAATCCTTATCGGCGTGGATGACCGGCCCCTTATAGCCGTTCTTGCTGTCGCTCTTGGCCGGATATACATCGGCCTCCTTGCCCAGCTTCTCCGCGACAGTCGCGCGGATCTCTCTCGGGATGTCGGTCGGCTTGATCCTGTCTTCGGCCTTCGACTGGTTGGTGCTGGCATTGCTGGTGTCGTTCGACATTTCAGGTACTCCTATGGACTGGGCTTTGCCCGCTTACGTCACAGCCAGAATGGCCGTGCTCGTAAATTTCAAGACCTGATCGACCGAAAATTGTCATTTCCGCTCGATCGGGCTGTCAAGAATGGATAAATCAAGGATGGGTTTAGTAGGCGCCGCCGCAGGCATTGGCGCCGCGTCGTCGTCCTCCAACACTTCGTCGTCCGGATGAACGACTTCGGTGTCGCCATCGAAATCAGAGAGATCCGGCAACTCGTCGTACAGCCGCGCCTCGTCGTCTTCGTCCAGCTCGGGCACGTCATTGCCTTCGGCGTCGGCGTCGACATCGTCCTCCGCAACCGCTTCGCTGTGGTCGCCTTCGTGCGCCAGATCGTCTACCGCATCCACGGGTGCGGGCTCGGCTGGCGGCTCAGGCTGCGCCACGGGCTTGACGACGATCGGGGCGATGGCGGCCGCCGGCGCCGCTGCAACCGCTGCCGGTGGCTCGGCTGCATGGGCCGCGCGATCACCATCGCCATCGCCATCGCCATCGTCGTTGTCGGTCTCCGCTGCCGCCTCCGCATCGAGCCGCGCCAATTCCTCGTCGCTCACCGCATCCTCGTCACCAATGTCCTCTGCAGAGGGCTGCGACGCGGCGTCAAGCGCGTCGAAGAAGTCGGCGACGATGCCCTGCACCTGTTCGGGCGGTAGCTCCTGG
>JAAIGE0101537212.1_pt1 | contig 11216 bp, 6 predicted proteins | sample 6487951 | NCBI WGS metagenome assembly JAAIGE01 (sample SAMN13974128, study PRJNA590717) | phyllosphere metagenome | biome: tomato field; feature: multiple bacterial spot infested tomato fields; material: tomato leaves; isolation source: leaves from tomato fields | host: Solanum lycopersicum ... | reverse complement strand
TTCTCAGCAGCATCCTTCTCTTACCTCGCAGCGTAAAGGCACATAATGTTAGCGTAGCGCACTATTGAGCATAGCGAAGTCTGGCAAGGATGCCTGTAACCAACTGCTTTTAATAGTTAATAATGTCAGGAAATGAAAACTTATATTGATAACCGGAACAATCCGCAGTAAGTGACGCTGTCACTTAAAGTGGGAGGTTCCGGTTATAGCGTTATTTATTTTCAAAGTAATTTGCCGGCATCTGTCCCGGTGCCATGTTGATCACGTCGTCATTGTCCGGCCCCTCATTTTTCATATAAGTGACCTGAGCAAATTCCGGGATAATAATATAGGGATAGGCCGGTCCCTCGTCACGAAAACGCTGCATATCTTCAATGAATTCATTCTGATAACAGATCGTTTTTTCCGGATGCTGCCCCTCCCCGGCGATCCACTGCGGGAAAAAAATCGTACCGTGAATAAGTTTACGTTCGAGGTCGAACAGCAGGCTTACGCAGGTGCCGGTGGGTTCATGCCAGTCAACCTTATAGATACCGGGTGCAAACTGCACCGCATGCATCTTCTGATGGGTAACCCAGCGTCCCCCTACCAGTCCCTGATGAATACGGTAGTCGCAGGTGGTGGCGTTACGGGCATACCACTCATATTTCCAGCCGTTATCATAGGTATAAACAAAATGGGTTCCGATAAATGCAGACAGATCGCTGGCCTGTTCTGTCGCTGATGCGATTGAACTCATGCTTCACCTCACCAATGGGTAAAAAAAGCGTACTGGTAAGGTATAGCGCGTAATACGGGATTGCGTATCGCTTAACGACGTTTACACATACCCCATTAGTCTCAACATCGACCGCGCTTCGTGCATGGCTTCATTGCGATGGGTCACTCCCAGCTTCTGATAGAGGTTGCGGATATGGGTTTTGATGGTGGTAGCGGCGACATCAAGCTCGCCGGCAATCTGCTCATTGCTGTAACCGGAATAGATCAGACCCAGCACCTGCCATTCGCGCTGCGTCAGTGGGCTGGTGCGGACCAGCTCCGGAACATCGGGGTGGTTAAGTAAACGGCTGACAAAGCCCTCATCAAAATGGGCAAATTTATGCCGGTGATACTTATTAATTTCGTGCAGGATGCGGCGGGCGCGATGTTCATCTATCTCTTCCAGCACCGAAAGCTGCAACAGCTGCCGCAGCTGCTGCGCCATGATCTCGCCCTCAATCACAAACTGACTCATAAACCCTGTACTGCGCGCCAGCTTCAGGGCGGCAATCAGCACCCGCTGTGCATCGGGTTTACGATTAGTCTGCCAGTAAAGCTGATTAAGCAGCAGCAGGTTGCTGTTAAAATCGCTGGTGAGCTGAAGCGTCCGGGCATTCTCATTCAGCTCATCCAGAATCACTTCCGCCTGAATCAGATCGCCCGCCAGAAGCTGTGCCCGCGCCACGTTACGCCACTGCTCCTGTAAGAAGTGATTATTGGCGCTGGCCGGCCGGGAGGTAACGCGCAGCCACTGACTGGCGCTGGCGCTATCCCCGGTCAGCTGCCAGTAAAGGATACGCGCTTTATCCGCGTTGGCGATCCAGTCGATATGCAGCGTGCCATTATTGAGCAGATTCTCCAGCCGGGTAATGTGCGACCGGGCATTATCCAGATTACCCCGCGCCAGCGAGCACTGGATCAGCAGTCCCAGACACTGGATCTGCTGCTGCGGAGGAAAGCCGCGCAGTACCTGCATACCACTGCGAGCCGCCTGTTCAGCTTCATCAAGCCGACCCCAGGCCCAGAATAGCTGCGCGCGAATGCGTAACAGAAACTCATGCAGCGGAAATTGTGCGAGATGCTGTTCGTGAACCAGACGAAACGCCTTTTCCTGCATCTCCCATGCCGATTGTAAAAATCCCTGCGCAAACAGAATCTCGCTCTGCTGGATCAGGCTCCAGAGAACGTAGTGCCAGGTCTCTTCTTGCCGCGCCATCTGCTCTGTCTGACGCATCAGCGCCAGTGAATCAGCCAGCTCTCCTTTACAGTGCATGACCTCACCGTGGACAGAGGTCGCGACAATGCGGCTGTAGCTTTTCGACGCCGGCAGCAGCTGCAGAGCAAGACGCGCCAGCTGCGCGGCCTCTTCCGCATTGCCATCGTTAATGGCCACCTGAGCGCGTATTGCGTGCAGCTCGCCCTGCAGAGAGGCATCCATCTCACAGCAGCGCTGCTGTTCAAACTGCGCCAGCAGGCTGTTAACTTCGGAAAAACGATGCTGGCTCTGCATCAGCCACGCCTGCAGCAGCACCAGCTCCGGGTTTTCCAGCAACAGTGGCCATGGCAGAACCCGCAGGGAAGACTCCAGCAGCGCCAGTTCGCTTTGATTAAACAGGGTCCAGGCGTGCTCCAGCAGCACGTCGCGCAGCATATCGGTATCACCCGAGGCCAGGGCATGGTGGATCGCCTCGCCCGGGAAACCCTGCCTCATCCAGCCTCGCGCCGCCGCACGATGCAGGGCCGGCAGCTCCGCGCTAAGCTCCCACTGACAGCGCTGGCGCAGAAAACTGCCAAACAGCGGATGGTAGCTGAACCACTCGCCCGCATTATCCATGCGCTGCAAAAACAGCCCCTGCCGCTCAATCTCCTCCAGCCGCATGCGGCCATTATCTTCACCCGTGACTGACTTCACGAGGGCATCATTCATCGAGCGCAGCAGCGCACTCTTCAGCAGGAACTGGCGGGTATCGGCATCGACAGTATCCAAAACCTCCTCAACCAGATAATCGGTGAGATGGCTGGCGTTGATGCCTGATAAACGGCGCGCGGAGTCCTGCGCTGAGCCTGCGCCCTGCCGGGCTGAGATAGCAATCAGCTGCAGTGCGGTCGCCCAGCCAGCCACATCATCACACAGCTGGTCGCTCTCTTCACCGGGCAGTGGCGCCTGCAGCCGGTTATCAAAAAATTGTTTAGCTTCATCGTGCGTAAAGGCGAGCTGCTGGCTGCTCAGCTCCAGCAGCTGTTCACGCACGCGCAGATTGGCGATGCCCAGCTGTGGCAGACCGCGCGACAGCACCACCAGGGTCAGATTTTCCGGCTGATGCTTCAGAAAAAAGCGCATCGCCTCATGAATAACCGGATTGGTAATATGATGGTAATCGTCAATAACCAGCCAGGCCGGACGCTGATAGTCAGCCAGCTCAATAAACAGCTGCGAGAAAAGCGCATTGAGATTAACGTAGTGCCGCTTTTGCGCCAGTGATTCACTGCGGCTGCAGCTGCCCTGAGTGGCCTGCTGCAGCGCAGCAATCAGATAGTCAGCAAACCGTTCCGGCTGATTATCCCCCTCATCCAGCGAATACCAGCCCAGGTCGCGCTTTTCTGCCGCCCACTGCGAAATCAGCGTGGTTTTACCGTACCCTGCGGGACTGGTAATCAGCACTAACCGGTAAACGGCGGCGGCATTCAGTTTCTGCAGCAGACGGCTACGGACCACCATGGCGTCATGGCGCACAGGACGACTCAGTTTTGACGGGATCAACATCGACGCACGCTCCTCCGTTAACGTCTGCGCAGTATTATTTTACGCTTCGTAATTATTCGACATACACGTTATCCATACGCCAACTTAATGCAAGCGAACTCAGCAGCGCGGCTTAACAAAAGCGAGGGGTATCACACTCCTGTCACGCTTTCGGAGTTTCCTTACCCTCTCCTCCCTCTCTATCCTCCTGCCTGAATAGTGCCGGGGAGGAGGAGATACACAACCGGCGCAGGCAAAATGCACGCTGACCTCTTCCTCTGACGGATGCTTAAGCCATGACCCAGTTACCTTTTGATTCCGACCGTTTTTCTGCTGCCCTGACGCGACAGTGGCAGCGCTTTGGCCTGCCCGACGCGCAGGCGATGAGCCGGCAGCAGTGGTGGCATGCCCTGAGCGGTGCGCTTGCCGAACTGCTGGCTGAACTGCCCGCGCAGCCGGCAGCGGGACCGCAGCGCCACGTTAACTATATTTCGATGGAGTTTCTCACCGGCCGTCTGACCGGCAATAACCTGCTTAACCTCGGCTGGTACCCGGCGCTGAACGATTTGCTGCAGCAACAGGGGCAGTCGCTGAGCGATGTGCTGGAACAGGAGATCGATCCGGCGCTGGGAAACGGCGGTCTGGGCCGCCTGGCCGCCTGTTTTCTCGATGCGATGGCAACCACGGGTCAGCCCGCTATCGGTTATGGCCTCAATTATCAGTACGGACTGTTCCGGCAGCATTTCAGCGACGGCGCGCAGCAGGAGCGGCCGGATGACTGGGGGCGAAATCGCTACCCCTGGTTTCGCCATAATGCGGCGCTGACGGTAACGGTTAATCTGGGCGGCAAGGTGAAAACTGAGCAGGGAAAAAACCGCTGGATCCCGGCGTTTCAGCTGCAGGGTGAGGCCTGGGATCTGCCGGTTGTGGGTTACCAGAACGGGGTGGTTCAGCCGCTGCGCCTGTGGCAGGCGAGCCACGCGCAGCCATTTGACCTGCAGCGGTTCAATAACGGCGATTTTTTGCGGGCGGAAAAGCAGGGCATTGATGCAGAGAAGCTGACTAAAGTGCTCTACCCTAACGATAACCATCAGGCGGGTAAGAAACTGCGCCTGATGCAGCAATATTTCCAGTGCGCCTGTTCGCTGGCGGATATTCTGCGCCGCCATCAGCAGGCGGGTCACGCTATTGACACGCTGGCCGATCGCGAAGTCATTCAGCTCAACGATACGCATCCCACTCTGGCGATTCCGGAACTGATGCGCCTGCTGCTGGATGAGTATGATTTCAGCTGGGAAAGCGCCTGGCAGCTGACGCAGCGCACCTTCGCCTATACCAACCACACGCTGATGCCGGAGGCGCTGGAGTGCTGGGATCTGACGCTGTTCCGTACCCTGCTGCCGCGCCACATAATGATTGTGAATGCCATCAATGCGGCACTTAAGCAGCAGGTTGAGGCGCAGTGGCCCGGTAATGCTGCCATCTGGGCCAGACTGGCGGTGGTGCATAATCATCAGGTGCGTATGGCTAACCTCTGCGTGGTGACCTGTTTTGCCGTTAACGGCGTTGCTGCCCTGCACTCAAAACTGGTGACAGAGGATCTTTTTCCGGAATATCACGCGCTCTGGCCGGCGAAATTCCACAATGTGACAAACGGCGTGACGCCGCGCCGCTGGATCAACCAGTGCAACCCGGCACTGGCTGCACTGATCGACCGCTCGCTGAATAAACCCTGGCTGACCGATCTCGACGCGCTGCGCGCGCTGGAGCCGCTGGCAGAGGACGCCTCATTCCGCGCAGAATATCGCGCCATCAAACAGCAGAACAAATGCGATCTGGCACAGTGGGTGGAACAGAAAACCGGCATTGTGATCAATCCGGACGCGCTGTTTGATGTACAGATAAAACGGCTGCATGAGTACAAGCGTCAGCATCTGATGCTACTGCATATTATTGCGCTGTGGCAGACGCTGGTCAGCGATCCGCAGGCCAACCTGGCGCCGCGCGTGATGCTGTTTGGCGCAAAAGCTGCACCTGGTTATGCGCTGGCCAAAAATATTATCTATGCCATTAACAAAGTTGCCATGACGATAAATGCTGACCAGCGCGTGGGCGATCGGCTGAAAGTGGTGTTTATCCCGGACTATAACGTCTCGGTCGCAGAAAGGCTGATCCCGGCAGCCGATCTCTCGGAACAGATCTCCACGGCCGGCAAAGAAGCGTCAGGCACCGGCAATATGAAACTGGCGCTGAACGGCGCCCTGACTATCGGTACGCTGGATGGCGCTAACGTGGAGATTGCCCGCGAGGTTGGCGACGAGAACATCTTTATCTTTGGCCATACCGTGGAGCAGGTCAGCGCGCTGAAGAGCGCGGGCTACGCCCCGGCAGTCTGGCGCAAAAAAGATAAACAGCTGCATCAGGTGCTGACGGCGCTGGAGGATGGGACGTTTAGCGACGGCGATTGCACGGCATTTGATGCGCTGGTGAAAAGTCTCGGGGCGGAGGGTGGCGATCCTTATCTGGTACTGGCCGATTTCCGTCACTATCTCAATGCGCAGCAGGATGCAGAAAAACGCTGGGCCGATAGTGAAGCCTGGACCCGCGCGGCGATCCTGAATACCGCACGCTGCGGCATGTTCAGCGCCGATCGCGCTATTCGTGACTATCAGCAACGAATCTGGCAGGCGGTGCGCTGAAGATGACAATGACAACGCTTACTCCGGCAGCGCTGATCGCGCCGGAATATATTGATGCTCACGGCAGACCGCGCCGCATTCCGGCCGCCACCGAGCAGTGGCTGCACACGATCATACAGCCGCCTCTCGCTACACCGTCAGCGCTGCCCCCGGTAGCAATTTTTCGTGGCGGAGAAGCCGTGGTAGTAGAGCCAGCGCTGAGCGGGGCGGCAGCATGGGAGCTGACCAGTGAAGCGGGCGAGCGCTGGTCAGGTGAGTGCCAGCCTGGTGAAACGCTGCGGTTGCCGGCACTGCCGGAAGGCTATCATCAGCTGACCCTGACGCAGCCGGCGCTGCTGTCGCGCTGCAGCCTGATTGTTGCGCCACCGCGCTGCTATGAGCCACCGGCATTGCTGGCCGGCGACAAGCTCTGGGGCTGCTGCGTGCAGCTCTATACGCTACGATCGCAGCATAACTGGGGCATCGGTGACTTTGGCGATCTGCGCCAGATGGCGGCAGAGATCGCGCAGCGCGGCGGCGCATTTATCGGGCTTAATCCGCTGCACGCCCTCTTTCCGGCTAATCCTGAGGGTGCCAGCCCTTACAGCCCCTCCTCGCGCCGCTGGCTGAATGTGCTCTATATCGACGTCAATAGCGTGGAGGATTTCAGACTCAGTGAGGCGGCGCAGGCGTGGTGGCAGCAGCCTGATACCCAACAGCGGCTTGCGGCCGCGCGTGACAGCGAATACGTGGATTACGCCGCCGTTACCGCGCTAAAGCTGGAGGGCTTACGCCTTGCCTGGAGACAGTTCAGACGACGTTCGCCGGATGAACCGGTAATGCAGGAATTTGATGCGTTTGTTAAAGCGGGCGGACAGAGCCTGCTGAGTCAGGCGTTGTTTGATGCGCTGCAGGCGCACCAGCGCGCCAAAAATCCTGCGCTGTACGGCTGGAAAAGCTGGCCGGAAGCGTATCAGCATCCCGACAGCGCCGCCGTGCTGGCGTTTCGTATTGAACATAGCGACGAAGTACGCTTTTACCTCTGGCTGCAGTGGCTGGCTGCCTCTCAGTTCGCGGCCTGCTGGTCCGTGTGCTGCGCGCAGCAGATGCCGGTTGGCCTCTACCGCGATCTGGCGGTAGGCGTCGCGCAGGATGGCGCAGAGACCTGGCGCGAACGCGATCTCTATTGTCTGCAGGCCAGCGTGGGTGCGCCGCCCGATATTCTGGGGCCGCTGGGGCAAAACTGGGGGCTGCCACCGATGGATCCGCAGATCCTGACAATGCGTGCGTTTACCCCGTGGATCGATCTGCTGCGGGCCAATATGCGCGACTGCGGCGCGCTGCGCATTGATCACGTAATGGCACTGCTGCGCCTCTGGTGGATCCCGCAACATGAGAAGGCCGCTGAGGGCGCCTACGTTCACTATCCGGTTGATGCCCTGCTGGCCATTCTTGCGCTGGAGAGCCAGCGCCATCGCTGTATGGTGATAGGTGAGGATCTGGGCACCGTACCGGAAGCGATTGTCGCTAAGCTGCGCGACAGCGGCGTCTACTCCTACAAAGTGCTCTACTTTGAGCAGACGGCAACGCGCGCGTTTCGCGCGCCGGAAGCCTGGCCACGGCAGGCGATGGCGGTTGTCACCACGCATGATATGCCTACCCTGCGCGGCTGGTGGCAGAGTGATGACTTAACGCTGGGCAGCAGGCTGGGACTCTATCCGGATAAAGCGATCCTGGCGGGTCTGTACCGCGAGCGCGCGGCGGCAAAAAAGGCGCTGCTGCATACGCTGCAGCAGCAGGGAGCGCTGGCGCACCGCTATCCGCTTCAGCGCGGCCGTGCGCCCATGCGCCGCGCGATAAACCGTGCGGTTCACCGCCTGGTGGCGGCCAGTAACAGCGCCCTGCTTGGCCTGCAGCCGGAGGAGTGGCTCGATATGGATCGGCCGGTAAACGTGCCCGGTACGGTGGACAGTTACCCTAACTGGCGCCGCAAGCTCACGCTGTCGCTGGAGGCGATGTTTACGGATGAAGGGATTACGCACCTGCTGCAGGAGGTCAGTCACGTGCGTCAGCGGCACCCCTGATCAGACGCCCCGGACCGGGGCGGTTTCTGCAATAAAAAAGGTGCGCCGGAGCGCACCAGGTGCTGCAACTCAGCACTGTCGGGGCAGGTTCACCCCTTGCCTTTTACACTGCTGATAAACGTTTGCCGCGCTGAGGTGGACCCCAGTCGCTCGGCCTCATTCAGAAGCTTCAGCGCTTTATCAATGTTGCCCTGGCTGACCGCCTGACGGATATTCTGATTGAAGTAACTTTCGGTGTCGTTTTCCAGCGGCACCGGCTTCACGGCAGAGGCGGGACGCACGGCAGCGGGCGCAGGCGCCTGAGTATTGCCGATCACAACCGGAGCCGATGCCGATGAACCGAACAGCGGGCCGACCAGAATAGAGGACGCGGAACTGGTGGAGACTTTCAGCTTCAGCCTGCCGCTCTGGCTGTGTGTGGCAACCGGATCGGGAATATCAGGAACCGCATGGCCGGTGCCTTTCGCGTAAGCTTTGGCCGGATCGACCAGCGTGGTGGTCTGGGTCAGATCCCGGTCGGTGGTAAAGACCAGCAGATAAATTTTCTGCTGTCCCGGCACAGGGGTCAGTTTCATTACGCCTTCAAGACGATCGGCGCTCATGACGCCCGGCTGCTGGTAAGCAAAGAACTGCGACGGGAACCACGCTGCCGGACGCAGGTTTTCATCGAGCACCAGTACATTAGGCGCGAACACGCGGTTGTCAGCAACCTCACTGCTCAGCGTAACGGTCAGCTCACCCTGACTGGCTGGCAGACTATACGCCGCAACCGGACCACGGATCCCCGGCAGAGCATCTCCGGTGCCGCTGTCGCGCAGCTGAGTGGTTACCGCACGCGACGTGTCAGCAGGTTGCCAGTTCAGGCGCTGCAGAGTTTCAGGTGAAACGGCGGGCGCGGTGGAGAGATCCTGCGGCACCAGATTAATATCAGCGACAGCGGGCAGCGTAACGCCGGTCAGCAGCGCAGCGCTCAGGCAGAGCGCGGTAAGCGTTTTTTTCATCGTTTTATCTCTGATAGCTGGAGGCAGCGCCGGCACCAGGCAATGGCCAGCGCTGCCTAATCGGTGAGCCGCACCGGTGGGTGCGGTCATTCTGTTACAGGGTAACGCTGAGGCTTACCACCAGATTTCCATCTGTGCGCCAAAGCTCCACTCGTCATTGTCGCCCCGGCTGTTGGTGAACAGGCCGTTACCGGTGCTGTCAGCAGCGGCCAGCGTGGTCAGGTTGCCATCGGCATTTTTGCTATAGCCCCACTTCTCATCCCATTTGGCATAGGTTGCAAACAGGCGCAGCGCCGGACGGGACCAGATGCTGTCGCCCGCCTGCCACTGCTGGGCCAGGGTAATTTTGTACTGCCCGTTGCGATCGCCGACCTGCTGCGACTTCACGTTGTCGTAGCCCAGCTCAAGCAGCGTGCTCATGATAGGCGTCCATTTGTACATCGGGCGCACGCCCACGGTGTACCACTCGTTGCCGCGATTATTATCGAGGTCGGTGTTCTGATACATCGCGACGTACATCAGGTCCCAGCGCTCGGCCAGCGAGATGGCACCGTGATCCAGCACGCGGTACATTTTGCCGTCGTTATTGATATTCGTGCCCTGCGGCAGCCCTTTGCCCTGCGAAGTCAGCGCGTCCGTTGCGTACTGAAGTACAAACTTGTTGTAGCCTTTCAGCATGCTCTGCGTATGTTCGGCGGTGAAGAGCCAGCCATCTTTGGACGCGCCATCCTCCAGACGATACCCGTCGCGCGCGTTAGCACGGCCATAGTCGACGCCGAGTTCCAGCACGCCATCCGGGTTGGTTTCCAGACCCGCCAGGCGCACATCAAACACGTCGTTCGCGGTGCTGGTTGCGTAGTCGCGGATGCGATCGCTGGAGAAGGTGTAGGAGCCGCCCGCTTCTGATGAGCGCGTGGCGGCGAAAGAGAGTTTGCCGAAGCCGAGGTCAACATCTTCCAGGCCTGCGCCGGGACCGGAGATATCCCAGTAGTAGAAGTCGATCATATGCACGTCGTGACGCTGATAAAAGCGCTTACCGGCCCAGATAGTAGAGCCCGGCAAAGCATCAATCAGGTTTTTGCCTTTAACGTTGGCTTCGCGGAAGGCAGGTGAAGTTGCCTCCCAGTCATTCTGCTGCGATACGGAGTAGGCAACGTTGGTGTCAAAATAGAAACTCTTATCGCCCTCCTTCCAGACTTCCTGTCCCAGCTTAAGCTCGGCGTAGGTTTCACATTCGTTACCCAGACGGTACTTACTTTGTGCGCCGGTCGCCTGGAAGCACTGTTGTTCACCGCCGCTGCCGGTCCAGCCAATGCCGGAACGGGCGTAACCGGTGAAGTCCACCGCCATAGAGGAGGCGGACAGGGTACCCGCAGCGATAGCGATCGCCACGGGGAGTTTGCGCAGAGTTATCATTTATTTATCTCCTGAGATCATTGCTTTTATTGTTTTGCAGGGTACACACCAGGCTCCTGATGCAGCCTGCGACAGGCGCTGCCATCTTCACGAAACAGATGGCAGCGTTCCGGCGGCAGGCCGATGCCCATCAGGGCGCCCTCTTCTGCCAGCACCACGTCCTCCTGGCGGTAAACCAGGTTTTGACGGATGGCGGGGATTTGAATGTGGATTTGCGTTTCATTGCCGAGCTGCTCAACGACCTGCACCTCTCCCTCCAGCGTGACATCGGCGATGTCGCTGGAGAGCAGATGCTCAGGCCGGATACCCAGCGACATGTTGCTGCCGATCTGCACGCCGGTGCTCTCGACCGGCAGCCAGACCAGCTGATTGTTGGGCAGACGCACCTGAACCTGATCGATTGCGGTGGCGGTTACTTTTACCGGAAGGAAATTCATCCGCGGGGAACCGATAAATCCGGCGACAAAGCGATTGGCGGGGTAATGATAAAGTTCCAGCGGTTTGCCAATCTGCGCGATGCGCCCTGCTTCGAGCA
>JAAIGE0101437505.1_pt1 | contig 11220 bp, 9 predicted proteins | sample 6487951 | NCBI WGS metagenome assembly JAAIGE01 (sample SAMN13974128, study PRJNA590717) | phyllosphere metagenome | biome: tomato field; feature: multiple bacterial spot infested tomato fields; material: tomato leaves; isolation source: leaves from tomato fields | host: Solanum lycopersicum ... | reverse complement strand
TGTGGTGTGTGCAAACCTAAGCTCATCCAGAGCTGATCGTGCCAACGCAGCGGCCCTTGACGGCGTCTGATTTACGACATTCGCCGGTTTTGCTGCCGGTTCCCGGCAGATCGCCGGCAAGCCGCCTCCCACAGTCCTGAGCTTGCTACCAGACAGTGCCGTACCAGAAACAAAGAGGCATCTCCCAGGGGATGCTTATTTAGCCAGCGTCTCTGGTGTAGGCCCGATCAAGCGTCAGGAACGACCGGCGTTGCGGCGAGCCTATCGGATAACCCGTTCACCAGAACCACCCCATCGCTCAATAGTCTTAGCCTTGCAGCCTTTGCCTTGTATAGTTGCCCTCTTCATCTCAGGAGCTTTCCATGCGCATTCCTTCCCGTTTGATTGGTGGCGTTGTGGTCGCCACGTTGCTGACCCAGCTAACTGCCTGCGGCAGTATTTTTTACCCTGACCGTCGTGGTCAGATTGATGGCAAGGTCGATCCAGCCATTGCAGCGCTGGATGCGTTCGGGTTGCTGTTCTATATCATTCCAGGCGTGATTGCCTTTGCGGTGGACTTCGCAACCGGTGCTATCTACTACGGACCGGGCGAGCATGCGCAGATCGATCCGCAGAAGCTGCAGCCGGCGATCAAGGCCGATGGCAGTGTCGACAACATCAAGCTGCAAGCCATCCTCGAAACCGAGCTGGGCCGTTCGCTGCCGTTGAACGACCCGCGTCTGATTCAGCACAAGGGCAGCGTCGAGCAACTGGCTTCGCTGGGCCTGATTCCCGCTGCGTAATCTTTTTCCAGGTTTGAAGGACGCGTCATGAGCACCAATGCCGAACACAGCAGATTGTTGCGTCTCGCGACGCGGGCTTCACTTGGCGTGGCGATCACGCTGATCCTGGCCAAAAGCGTGGCGTGGTGGATCAGCGGGTCGGTCAGTCTGCTGGCGGGCCTGACCGACTCGCTGCTGGACGGCGCGGCGTCCTTTCTCAATCTGCTGGCAGTGCATTACGCCCTGCGCCCGGCCGATGACGATCATCGTTACGGTCACGGCAAGGCGGAAGCACTGTCGGGCATGGCGCAGGCGCTGTTTATCGGTGTCAGCGGCGTGTTGATTGCCTTTCAGGCGGTACAGCGTATCCAAAACCCGGAGCCGCTGGGAGCGCCATTGCTGGGCATGATCGTGATGGTGGTGTCCATTGCGCTGACACTCGCGCTGCTGACTCTGCAAGGCCGGGTGATCAAGGCAACGGGGTCTGCCGCGATACGGGCCGACTCCCTGCACTACCGCTCCGACTTGCTGCTCAACGCCAGTATCCTGTTGGCGCTGACGCTCGCGTACTTCGGCTGGCAGCAGCTGGATGCGTATTTCGGGCTAGGGATCGCGCTGTACATTCTGTGGAGCGCTTTTCAGATCGCCAGGGAAACCGTTTCCGTACTGATGGACGAGGAATTGCCCAGCGATGTCAGCACGCACATGCTTGAACTGGCGTGTGGTGTGCCCGGTGTGTTGGGCGCGCATGATCTTCGCACGCGGATTTCCGGCAATCACTGGTTTGTGCAGTTGCACCTTGAACTGCCGGGCGCGCTGACGCTGTCCGTCGCCCATACGCTATGCGATCAGGTTGCCGACGCTATCCACGCGAAATACCCGAAGGCCGAAGTGCTGGTGCACGCCGATCCTCAGGAAGTGGTGAAGCAGGCCCGCGCCTGATCGGCTTTAATTGACGCTGTAACCGCGCCCGGCCAGACAGGCCCCCATCGAACGCCGGTACAGGTCAACGACTTCGGCCTGAGGCTGGGACGTGACATTCGCTGGATCGAAGCCGCTTTGTTCCGCGGCCCAGCGGTAGCATTGGTAGCGATCCAGCTCGACCTGCTGCTGACTCTGACCGTTGAGCGGATAGGCGACCGGGTCGTAACCGTTACCCTGCTGCACCGGCTGTGAATACACCGTCTCGTTCTGCGGCGGATTGACCACCACATACTCCTGACTGTCCGGCTGGTACGTGTAATACGTGCCTGCCGCCAGAAACAACAGACTGCTGCCAATCCATACTTCCTGCGAATAGGACGGCAAGCTGCGCACGCGTGCGCCGTAGGGCGGGTTCACGACCACGTAGCGTGGGCCTTGCGGCCGATACCAGTAACCCTCGGAATAGTAGTAGTCCTGCCCGCGATAGGGGATGCGCGAATAGCCGTGCGGCACGCTGTCGATGGCGTAACCCGGACGATAACGCGGGCCTGGCCCCCAGCCGTTACCGTGACCGTCCGGACGCCCGTTCCAGCGGTCATCCGGCCTGCCGTTGCCAGCCGACCAGTTACGGTTGTTGCCACGCGGAATGTCCTGGTAATAACCCTGACGCGGCTGCTGGGTTTGCCAGGCTTCGCGCGGGCCGCTCTGGATCGGCAGATTGTCCTGATTCTGTCTCAACTGCTGCTGTTGTTGGCGCTGTTGATTCTGCTGTTCCTGAATCTGGCGCTGCTGTTCACGCTGCTGCTGGTTGATCTGCTGTTGCTGCTGACGCTCCACATTGCGTTGCTGGAGCTCCTGCTGCTGAATCTGCTGTTGCTGCTGGCGTTCGACCTGGCGCTGCTGATTCTGCTGCTCCTGGATCTGGCGCTGCTGCAGGTTTTGCTGCTGATAAATCTGCTGCTGTTGCTGACGCTCGACGTTGCGCTGCTGGTTCTGTTGTTGCTGCATCTGCCGCTGCTGATTTTCCTGCTGCTGAAAACGCTGCTGATTCTGCTGTTGCTGTCGCTGCGGTCCACCGTCGATGGCATTGCCTCGTGAATCGTCACGCTCGTCGGCCAGCGCGTGGGCACTGATGCTCAGGCATAACAGACTCAAACCCGCGAACTGCCAGATGCCAGATTTCATGCTTTCCTCACTAGAGCGCGGATGGACGTAGTTGAGACTGTGATAGCGATGCGCCGTTCTGTGCACTTTATCAGGACGCAAAGAAAAGGGGACCCGTTGGCCCCCTTGGGATACTTCGTCCTGGCGCGACGCTTGTGGCATCGGCTCACTTCATGCCGTCTTGTGGACAGTATGCAGCCCGGGGGCCTGACACACCCGGTTGGGTGGAAGGCCGCGACTGGCCTGATTCGGCGGGTCGCGCTGGACGCTGTGTCCGGGCAGTGATTCTGGTTAAAAGAATAGGCCTGCGGCGTTGGCAGAGGATTGCTAATGTTGCTCTATAAAACATTACTTGCGCAATTTTTGACTTCAGATGAATAATCCTGCGCAATCCAAATCATAAAGGGGTAGATCGTGAGCAAGCTCGACAGATATGACTTGAGCATTTTGGCCGAATTGCAAAAGGACGCGCGCATCTCGAACCAGGAATTGGCGGAACGCATTGGTCTGTCACCGTCGCCATGCTCGCGCCGGGTCAAGCAACTGGAAGATGACGGTTACATCGTGCGGCAGGTGGCCTTGCTGGATCGCAAGAAACTGGGCCTGAACCTGACCGCCTACGTGCTGATCGGCATGGACCGCCACACGCCGGAGCGTTTCGAGAACTTCGAACAACAGATCCGCAACCTGCCTCAGGTACTCGAATGCAGCCTGGTAACCGGTATGGAAGCAGACTATCAGCTGAAAGTCGTGGTGCCTGACATGGACCATTACCAGAAACTGCTGCTGGGGCATCTGACCCGTATCGAAGGCGTGACCAGCGTGCGGTCGAGCTTTGTGCTCAATCAGGTCCTGGCCAGCACCGAAATGCCGCTGGTTCATCTGCGCAGTTGAGGGCCTGAACCGAGCGATACGATTACAGTTTGGCGGGCACTTCGCGATACTCGCCCTGATCGAGCCCGTCGAGCGTCCAGTTGCCGATCCTGACGCGCACCAGCCTGAGCGTCGGCAGGCCCACGGCAGCCGTCATGCGCCGCACCTGTCGATTGCGACCTTCCTTGATCACCAGTTCCAGCCAGTGTGTCGGCACGCTCTTGCGAAAGCGGACCGGCGGATTGCGTGGCCAAAGGGCGGGCTCTTCGATCTGCCGGGCTTCGGCGGGCAAGGTCGGACCGTCATTGAGTTGCACACCCTTACGCAGTTGCTGCAACTGCTCCTCGCTCGGTTCGCCCTCCACCTGCACCCAATAGGTCTTGGCCAGCTTGTGCTTCGGATCGGCAATACGCGCCTGCAATTGCCCGTCGTTGGTCAGCAACAAAAGCCCTTCGCTGTCACGATCCAGGCGGCCTGCCGGGTAGATGCCGGGGATATTGATGAAATCCTTGAGCGTCGCCCGCCCCTGCTCGTCGTTGAACTGGGTCAACACGTCGAATGGCTTGTTGAACAGGATCAGCGTCGGCTCGGCGGGTGGCGCCTTGGCTACACGCCGGGGAGCGCCTGATGGGCTGGTTTGAGGACGGCGGGAGGCGGGACGCTGGATGCGGGACATTGGCATTCGGTAATCGGAAAACAGAAAGGGCCACTTTAGTGGCCCTTTCTGCAAATACCAAACGCAATCAACGGAACGGCGGTTCATCGAAGCTGCGCAGCTTGCGCGAGTGCAGCGAATTCAGCTCGGTGCGTAGCAGGTCCAGCGCTGCGATACCGATTTTCAGGTGCTGACTGACGGCACGCTCATAGAACGCGTTGGCCGAGCCCGGCAGTTTGATTTCACTGTGCAACGGCTTGTCGGATACACACAGCAACGTGCCATATGGCACCCGCAGACGATAACCCTGGGCGGCGATGGTGCCGCTTTCCATGTCCACGGCCACAGCGCGGGACAGGTTGATCAGCGGACGCTCCTGCGCCCAGCGCAATTCCCAGTTGCGGTCGTCGTAGGTCAGCACGGTGCCGGTGCGCAGACGCTTCTTGAGCTCTTCGCCACGCTCACCGGTGATCTGCGCAGCGGATTCCTGCAGGGCCAGTTGCACTTCGGCCAGGGCCGGAATCGGAATGTGAGGCGGCAGCACGCGATCCAGAATGCCGTCGCGACGCATGTAGGCGTGGGCCAGCACGTAGTCGCCGATGGTTTGCGACTGTCGCAGGCCGCCGCAGTGGCCGATCATCAGCCAGCAATGCGGACGCAAGACCGCCAGGTGATCGGTGATGTTCTTGGCGTTCGACGGGCCTACACCAATGTTGACCAGCGTCACGCCGTGACCGTCTTCGGCGATCAGGTGATAGGCGGGCATCTGATAACGGTGCCAGACCACGCTGGCGACGATGGCCTGGGCTTCGTCCTGGCTCATGCTCTTGTCGACAATGACGTTACCAGGCAGGACCATGCGCACGAAGCGCGGATCTTCACGCAGCTTTTCCAGACCATGCAGGATGAATTGGTCGACGTAGCGGTGATAGTTGGTCAGCAGGATCCACGGCTGCACATGACGCCAGTCGCTGCCGGTGTAGTGCACCAGGCGACGCAACGAGAAATCCACGCGCGCGGCGTCGAACAGCGCCAACGGCAGCGGATCGACGTTGGCCCAGTCGTAAAGGCCATCGGCGATGCCATCGGTCGCGGCCGACAGGTCCGTGCTCGGGAATACCCGTGCCAGCGCAGCGGCGGTCACGCCGGAGCCGGCCAGTTCATCGCCCTGTTCCACAACATAGGGATAAGGAATGTTCTGCTCGCTCATCCCGACTTCGACCGTCACGGTGAAGTCGCTCATCAGCGGGCCGAGCTGCTCCAGCAGGTATTTGCGAAACGCCTTGGGCTGGGTGACGGTAACGCTGTAAGTGCCCGGCAGCTGGACCTTGGCGTAGGCACGAGTGGTCAGCGGCACTTCGCCGTGGCACTGATAATTGAGGCGCAATTCAGGGTAGCGGAACTGCGCTCGCTCTTCGGCGCTGGGTTCGACGCGGTCTTTCAGGTAACGCTTGAGCGCCTGGCTCAGCGCGCTGGTTGCACGCTCGTGCAGTTCAGCGAGACGCTCAACAGCTTGCTCGGCAGTGTCTACAACAACAAAGGCTTGGGTCACGTTTCATGTCCTGTCTGAACTTGCAGACCTGCATCGTAACGGGTTCGCGTGCTCATGCCACCTGCGGCGACGCTCTGGACACTAATGTTTCGACATCCACCCCTCGCGGCAATGCACCGTACACACGCCCGCCAGCGGCTATTCGACCAGCGATAAATCCGTCGCTGACGGCCGCGTTGCCCGCTTCAAGCAACAGCTTGGCCTGCAGCGCGACGGCGATGTCTTCGGTCAGTTGGCGGGCGCGGTACTGGATGTCGCTCAAATCGGTGAAGGCGTCTTTCAGCGTGGCAATGTGCGCGGCCAGGCGTCGATCACCCTGTCCGTCACCCAGCTCGTCGAACAAGGCATCGAGCACGCCCGGCTCCTTCGACAGCGCTCTCAATACATCCAGGCATTGCACGTTGCCGGAGCCTTCCCAGGTCGAGTTGACCGGCGCTTCCCGGTACAGGCGCGGCAGAATGCTGTCTTCGACATAACCCGCGCCGCCGAGGCACTCAGCGGCTTCGTTGATCATGGCCGGGGCGCGCTTGCAGATCCAGTACTTGCCCACCGCCGTCACCAGCCGCACAAAGCGCGCTTCATGGGCATCATCCAGATGGTCCAACGCGCGGCCCATGCGCAAGGTGAGCGCCAGCGCCGCTTCGCTTTCCAGCGCCAGATCGGCCAGCACGTTCTGCATCAATGGCTGCTCGGCCAGCAGACGACCACTCACCGAGCGGTGTGCGCAGTGATGGGTGGCCTGGGTCAGCGCCTGACGCATCAGCGCGCTGGAGCCGATCATGCAGTCGAAGCGTGTCATGGCGACCATTTCGATGATGGTTGCCACACCGCGCCCTTCTTCACCGATCATCCAGGCCAGCGCGCCCCTGAACTCGACTTCGCAGGACGCGTTGGACCAGTTGCCCAGCTTGTTCTTGAGGCGCTGGATATAGAATTCGTTGCGCGTGTCGTCCGGCCGATGACGCGGCAACAGAAAACAGCTCAGCCCCTTGTCGGTCTGCGCCAACGTGAGGAACGCATCGCACATCGGTGCCGAGCAGAACCATTTGTGCCCGACCAGTTCATAGGCCTGCCCCGGCCCGCCCGCGCCGACCGGCCAGGCCCGCGTGGTATTGCTGCGCACATCGGTGCCGCCCTGCTTCTCGGTCATGGCCATGCCGATGGTCGCGCCGGTCTTGTGCGCAATACCGACGTTGCGCGAATCGTACTGAGTGGAAAGCACCTTGGGCAGCCAGATCTCGGCCAGATCGGGTTGCAGACGCAAGGCCGGAACGCTGGCGAACGTCATCGTCAGCGGGCAGCCGCTACCGGGATCGGCCTGGGTGTGCAGATAACTCATCGCCGCTCGTGCTACATGAGCGCCGGGCTGCGGATCGGTCCAGGGCATTGAAGGGATGCCATGCTCGATGGCTGTGTTCATCAATTGATGGTAAGCCGGATGAAATTCGATCAGGTCGATGCGATGGCCGTATCGATCGTGACTGGCGAACACCGGCTTGTTCTGGTTGGCGAGAAACCCGGCTTCCATCAAGGGGCCGCCTGCCAGCGCACCATAAGTATCCATGCGCGACTCGGCCCAGCCTGCGCCGTAGCGCTTGCTCCATTGCTGCAACGGCAGATCAATTCGGTAGAGATTCGCTCCGTCGAGCGGCGGAGGTTGATTGGTCACTTCGTGGGTTTCGGCGAATTGATTCAGGTTCATGAGTCATGTTCTCCCTGCGTGTTTCATGAGCAGGAGTGAATCATGCGCCCAAGGCTTTGCCTTTAAAAAGTGCCGTATGCGCCGAATCACCGGCGCTTTTGCCCTGCACTGCCAGGATCAAATACCCCAGTGGGCTTTCAATTCGGGCGTCTTGCGGACTGCGCCTGGTATGGCCATCAGCATCGGCAGGCTCAAGGTAAAGCAACTGCCCTGTCCCGGCTCGGAATGATGGCTCAATTCACCGCCCTGCAATTCGACCAGCTTGCGGCAGATTGCCAGGCCGATGCCCAGCCCGCCGTACTGACGGGTCATCGAGCCGTCGACCTGGAAGAAGTGCTCGTACAGATTGACTTCGTCCAGACGGTTGAACCCGATGCCGGTGTCCATGACTTCGACCCGCAGGCGAAGACGGTCAACGTCCTGCGGCTGACCGCTGACCCGGACCCTGATCGCACCTTCACGGGTGAACTTGATGGCATTGTCCAGCAGGCACTCGACGCACTGGTAAAGCTTGTCGGCGTCGCCACGAACCGTGGCAGGCAGCTTGTCGTCCAGGTCGAAGGTCAACGCCAGCAACTTGGCCTGCGCCGCGCTGTTGAAGCGTTCCTGCAACTGCTCGAACAGGTCGCTTAGGTCGAACGCGTCGCACTCGGCATACAGCACACCGGCCTGAAGCTCGGTGAGGGTCAGGATGCCATTGATCATGCTCATCATGTCCTGGGCGGAACTGGCGGCGGTTTGTTGATACATCTCCAACTCGTCGCCCAGCTTCAGGGTCTGCATGAGTTCCAGCGAGCCAATCACCCCGTTCATGGGCGTGCGTAGCTCGTGGGTGAGCGTGGCCAGAAACTCGTCCTTGAGACGGTTGCTGGTCGCCAGTTGCTGGTTCAAGCGCTCCAGATCCCTGCCGGTTGCCAGCAGCGTCTGCGCCTGCTGCCGACGGGCATGGTTGATGCGGTCAGCCAGCGCCATCGAGAGCAGCGCCATCTCGAGCACAGTGCCGATATGGCAGGCGTACATCGTCAGGAAGGTATTGGGCAGTTTGCCCAGCAGCATCAGACCGAAAATTACCCCGCCGACCATGAATACCGACCAGGCGATCACGAAGTAGCGTCCGACACGCTCACCTTTCGCAACAGCAACAATGCCCGCCAGATAAATCACCAGCGCGCCGGCCACCACCAGATACGTCGCCGAGCGCAATGCAGGGCCATAGCCCAGAAACAACGCGATGCCCATGACCACGGCGGCAGCGCCGACCATCGTCAGCAACAGCTTGTCGAGCCAGGGTGCCAGACGATGAGTGATCAGGAAACTGCGGGAGAACTGGCAGGCGAACAGCGTTGCCACTGCCATCAGAAACGGGGTTGATGCATTCGCCCACCATGGGTTATTCGGCCATAGATACTCGATGGCGACCCCGTTGATCGACATCTGATACAGCCCGAACGACGCGACATAGAGCATGTAATAGAGATAATCCGGGTCGCGCACACTGATGAAGATGAACAGGTTGTAGACCAGCATCCCCAGCAGCACACCGTAGATCAGACCGAACACGTAGATGCGCGCCGGCTGGGCCTCCAGATAGGCATGGGTTGACCAGAGATTGAGCGGCCCCTGAACCGAGCCTTCACTTTTGAGGCGCAAATAAATGGTGCGCTGTAGACCGGGCGGTACGTCCAGTTGAAACAGGTAGTTGTTCTGTTTGAACTGGCGGCTGGCGAACGGCAGCATGTCGCCGGTCTGCCAGATCAGCGCCGGGCGCCCTCCGGCGTCCTGTGCGTAGAAGTCGACGTGGTCCATCGGCGGATACGCCAGCTCCAGCAGCCAGTCCGTATGCTGATCGGCAGTGCGGGGCCGATACAACAGATCGACTTTCAGCCAGAAAGCCGAATGCGAGTAGCCAGCATTGAAGGTGCGGGTTTGCAGGGGGCGAAACTCACGCGTGCCCGCCTCGGAGCTCACGCTTTCGATCGTCGCCTCACCCGTCGGGTCTTCGAACACCTGAATAGCCCGCCCAAGCGGCAGGAACTGAGTGTTCTCATCAAACTCGACAGCATGAGCCAGCATTGGCAGCCAGACAGCCAGCATGATTAGCAGATAGCGCATTAAAGCCCCAAGGTCGGTCGTCGCGGCCACTCCATCCGTTGATGGCGACGTCCTGCAAATGTCTATCCTTGAAACAGGCTTAAGGGTATGACCGGTACACGACAACTGCCTGCGGACACCGCGGCGGGCGGGCCATTCGGCAGACTCTCGGAATAGTGAAGCATAGTCCTTAATAGCTTTAAGGCACCATCGCTTTAATAATCAAAGCGATGGCTCTATCTCGGCCTTTCCAGGCCAAACATGAATTTTTTCGGATTTGAAGAGGCTCCTCGGGCGCCCCGCGCGCCCTGTCGACTCGCAAGAAAATCGCTCGTCGACAGACGGCCAGAGAGGGGTTTAGTGATAAGCTCGCGCACCATGAATATCTATAGCTCCCGCCCCGTTGTCCTCTGCCTCTCCGGCCACGACCCTAGTGGCGGTGCCGGCATGCAGGCCGATATAGAAGCCCTGCTCGCCCAGGGTTGCCATGCCGCTCCGGTCATCACCGCGCTGACGGTTCAGGATACCGTCAATGTCAGTGATTTTCGTGTACTCGATCGCGACTGGGTGCTGGCCCAGGCGCATGCCGTCCTCAACGACTCCTGCGTGGCCGCTGTGAAACTGGGCATGCTCGGCTCGCTGGAAATGGTCGATACCGTCGTCGAACTGCTGCGGGCCAATCCGCATCTGCCCATGGTCTGCGACCCCGTGTTGCGAGCCGGTGGCGGCGGACGGCTGGGCAAGGACGAAGTCGGCTATGCCATGCGCGAACAACTGTTGCCGCTGTCGGCCATCGCCACGCCCAACCTGCCGGAAGCCCGCATCCTTGCGGAGTTGCCTGAAGGTACGGCGGATGAGTGCGCAGAAAAGCTGCTGCCTTACTGCGAACATCTGCTGATTACCGGCGGACATGGCGACGAACAACAGATCCACAACCGTCTCTACATTCGTGGCGGCCAGACCCACACCTTTGTCTGCGAGCGCCTGCCCGGCAGTTACCACGGGTCGGGCTGCACGCTGGCCAGTGCCCTGGCGGGACGGCTGGCACAAGGCGAGGAAACGGTCAGCGCCGTAAAATCCGCCCTCGACTACACCTGGAGAACGTTGCGTGACGCCGAGCAGTTGGGCAAGGGGCAATTCGTCCCCCGCCGTCTTCCGCTGGACTTCTGTTCGTAACGCACCGTCATGAGGGACGATTCATGAAACTACGTGGCCTGTATGCCATCACCGACAGCCAGTTGCTGACAGGCAGATTCCTATCTTACGTTGAAGCCGCCCTTGATGGCGGCGTGACGCTGCTGCAGTACCGGGACAAGACGGCAGACGAATCGCGCCGCCTGCGCGAGGCGACTGAACTGCTCAAGCTGTGCGAGCGCTACAAGACCCGACTGATCATCAATGACGATGCAGAACTGGCGGCGCGTCTGGGTGTCGGTGTGCACCTGGGGCAGACCGACGGCTCACTGCCTGACGCGCGCGCACTGCTGGGACACAAGGC
>JAAIGE0101264122.1_pt1 | contig 11222 bp, 13 predicted proteins | sample 6487951 | NCBI WGS metagenome assembly JAAIGE01 (sample SAMN13974128, study PRJNA590717) | phyllosphere metagenome | biome: tomato field; feature: multiple bacterial spot infested tomato fields; material: tomato leaves; isolation source: leaves from tomato fields | host: Solanum lycopersicum ... | reverse complement strand
GTGGGCTCAACAACGATGAATTGTTCCAAGGGCAAAATACGAGCGAAGTGTAAGGAAAGCAGCCCCGTGGCAACCGGTGGCAGACAGGCCGAAGGTAGTCCTGGCAAGCATGGTTACTGCGCGGCGCTGTATACTAGACTTGTTGCAGCGGGGCGTATAGGCGAATTTTGCAGCTGAAAATTTCAGTTCACAAACTAAAAAATCCTCGTCAGTGGCGGGCATCGTTCGGCTGTGACAGCGCAGCCAAACGCGTGAAACTACCCGCTGAGGCCACGGAAGGCATTTGACCTTTGATGTTGTGCGAAGGCGACTACAAGGCGATTAGCCCGGATTACCTGACAGGCGTTGAAGCTTGCTCGTGATACTATTGATATTCTCCCGCAGTTGGCTTCCATGGCAGCTTTTGTAGGTTGTGGGCAGGCCGCAAAAGCAGGCGTAGTGCGGCTGGCCTCCCGCCCTGATGAATTCGAGTAGTTCACCCTTCATCTTGCGGTAACTATCCGCAACTATAAAGGCAGTCTCAGGAATAGCATACTCAGTGCCATTGAGTTGAGTATTGTAGGCAAGTGCCCGTGATTCTGTTTCAGCCAGCAGTATATAAGTCATCAACCGAGGTGTACCACACTTTGTATTTTTTGCTTACGCCACACGCATAATACGCTACATGCATACATAGTAAATAGCAGCCTGAATCAGGGCGGGTCGTGGTGCCACTCAACACAGGTTACAGAACCACGCTTGAGTAATAGCCCCTTCGATAGTGTAGTATAACCCTTGCTACCTAGCAGTTACCAGCCCCAACTCCACTGCCCGGCCCAACGCCTGCACCGGCGTCGCACAGGCCGGCGTGCAGCATCGGTAGGTGCCATTGGCAGCCACTGCCCCGACTTCCCAGCGGCCGTCGTTGGCCCGCAGTACGTAGCCGGCGACGACCAGGCGCACGACCAGCCGGGCCTGGGCGGCCGTGAGGTGCTGCTGCCGGGCTTCCTGGGTTTCAAGGGGCAGGTAGTAGTCGGGCTGCTGCCGGCGCTGCCACGTCAGGTAATGGTGCTGCTCGCGGAAGATTTCACGCAAACTGCGGGGCACCAGCCGCCACGGACCCTTCAACAGGCGGTGCTCCCGGCGCAGTTCCTGGGGAATGTCGAGGTCCGCCACCTGGGCGCTCACCTCGAAGCTGTAGCCCCGCACTTCGCCCGGGCGAATGGTGCTGACCAACTGGCAGTCGAAATAGCGGCAGTTATCGCGGCGGTCCGGAATGGTGTAGCTGTTATGGAAGTACGCCAGCAGCGGTCCCTGTACGGTGGGTAGGTAGGTTACCTGCAGGGCCACATCCGTTATCGACAGCACCGCCGGGTAGGCCGTGGCCGGGGCATCTTCGGCTAGGCCCGCCCAGTTGGCCCGAAACTCCAGCTCGGCATCCGGGCCCAGCCGGGGGCGGCCCGTTAGCATGCGCGTCTCGCGGCGGCCATCCGGCCAGCGCAGGCGCAGGTCGTACTGGTTGGTTTCCGTGGCCCAGTCGGGCGCCTGGCGTTGGGGAAGGGCAGTGTTAGACATGGCCAAGCAAGCTATTACAAAAACCACGAAGTACCCCGATTATCGGCCTAAATGCTGTCATACCAGGGGGTGATGCCGGCATTAGAACTTGCTACGAATCAACGAGTTGATTTTTCTAGCGTTGTAGGTGTCGTTGCCTGGCCCCGGCTATTGACCTAGGTATTGCCAGTAGGCGGCTGGCGTAAAGACTGTTCATACGCCCAATCTTCCGCTGACACCAGCGCTTTCACAAACTCGTCATAGCCCATATCCCGCCGTTCGAGGGCATGGCGGCGCAGCGCCAGCGTGGTTTTATTTTTCTCGAAGCCCTCGCGTTCCATTGCCTGGCGCATCTTGTCGGGCAGCCCGGCGAGCCAATCCGTGAAGTCGTCCTCCGTAATCGTGCCTTGCGCCTGTTGCTGGTAGCGAAAAGCGGCGTTGCCGAGCCGCAGCAAGCGGGCCTGGTCGGCGCGCATCGGCTCGGGCAGGCTGCGCAGCAAAGCTAGTTGCGCCTGGTGCTGCGCGGCAAAAGGGTGACGAGGATTCAGGAGTTCTTCCATCAGTGAGGCAGTGGACGAGGCGCGCATCGCTTAAGCCGGCCGCCCCTGCCGGGCGTAGCTACTCAGTACCTCGGGCGCGTCGTACAGAAGGCCGCTGTTTTCGGCGGCTTCTTCCCACTCCATCTGCGGCGAGTTGCTGAGCAGCACCTGCCACACCTGGACAAAGCCTACTCGCACGGGCGACTTCTCCTGCCGGTCGTGCGGGTTCAACAGTACCGAGCAAGTGAACGCCTCATTTTCAATTTGTAAGTCCCACACGGTATGCGCGCTTAAATGCAGCATACCCAGCAGCACGGGGCCGCTAGGGCTGTCAAAATAGGTGGTATTGACTACGTACTGATTACCAGGGTCAGCCAGCCCCGCCGCCACGGCCGTGAGTACGGCCACTAACGGATGCTCCGTGCTAGGCGGCGCGGCGGTGTACGCTTGGTTGATGTCGGCCGGGGTGGGGTACTGGCGATACACAGCCACATTATAGTAAATGATAGTTTCCGGCCCGTAGCTAACCGTTTCGGCCGCCAGCTCGTCCGGCGTAAGCACCTTGCGGCAGAGTTGATAAAGCTGGGCGAAGGGTACGGTGGCCCGGAAGCGGTCGGCCCAGGGGCCGGGGTAGTGCGGCGCGCCCCGTTCCGGATAGACAATAAGCTCCGTGTCAAAAGCGAAAAAGTCCGGCCCGACTTCCACGTTCCACACCCCGCCCTGCCGCAGGGCAAACACGGCCGGGAAGTGCCGGTAGCGCGGGTGCGCCGTGCGGTCGTAGTAGTGGCCGCCGAGCAGGTAGGTGATGGCCGGGTCGGCCAGCTCCGCCACGACCCGGTGCAGCAGCGCGGGCAACTGGTCCATCTCGGTAGCGGGAGCGGGCTGGTGGCCAGGAGTAAGCATACTAAGTAAGGAGGTGATGATGGGGCGCCTACCCGCTCGCCGCGAGGCTAGGCGGCCAGGCAGTGCACTACAGGTAGCAAGTTAGTCAAGCAGCGCCAGCCAGGCATACGCCGTAGTTTCCCCAGCAAACTCGGCCCACGCAACGCCTTCGGCAGGAAGCTGTTGCGCTAAGTCAGCTTTCCATTCGTCCAGGGGCGGCTGGGCGGCAACCAGCGCTAGCAGCAGGGTGATAGCCCCCGCGGGTCGCCCGGTGCGCGCCAGGCCTGCCACCAGGCGTTGCCGCAGGGGCGGGCGCAGCGGCTGCGACACGCCGCGAAAGCTTAGCAGCCAGCGTCCGCAGTCGTGCTGGTGCGCGAGCTGATGCAGCTGCGAGAGGGCCGCCGCCAGCTCCGACGCTTTGGGGTAGTCATTAAAATAAAGTCGAACTACCTGTTCAGCGGCGCGGTATTCGACACTTATCACGGGTGTAGAAGCCAGCCAGCCGGGCCGGCCTTTTTCCAGGCGCACGTGGCTCCAGAGCTGGTAGCTGCTCCATTCGGCCGGGGTAAGCTGTTGCCGTAGCAGATACTCCTGCAAAAAGTGCCGCCAGCTCGTGCGCAGCGTGGGGCGCGCCAGTAGCTCGGCCGGGGCTGCGGGCAGGCCCCGGCTTAGTTCGCGCTGCCGCTCGTGGGGTTCCAGCCGGGTAGCGTACCGTGGATGATGCAGGTTGGCTTGCCACCGGTCGTAGGCGCCCGGTGGGGGCTGGTCTAGCTGCGCATCGGCCGCCTCCGCGAGGTCCTGAATACGTTGGGTCGCTTCCGGGCTGAGGTGCGGGTCGGGGGCCGCGATAGCGGGATGGGCCTGACAGTTGGCCGCCCAGTGCAGCAAGTAGTAGATGCGGCCCACGGTCGTGAGTCGGATATACTGGTTCTCCACCAGGCCTTCCTGGTTGCGGCGGCCCAGCACCCGCTGGGGCTGCAGGCGCTCCAGGCGCTGCCAGACTTCCCAGGCAATGCCCGCCGTTGTGCCGCCATTGCCATCCGCCAGCAGGTAGCGCTCCTGAGCGGGGGACCACTCCCACAGCCGCACCAGCGCCCGCCAGGTATCGGGGGCCAGGACGCCCGGCTTGGCCGATTCGCGGACTTCGCCCAGCAGCTCGCGGGCCAGCTTGCGGCCGGCGCGGGTCAGGCTGACGTGGGGCAGCTCGTACTGCTCGCGGAGCAGCATCCCCGGAAACTGAATGGTGCGCTCGTCCACCTCGACCAAGCCGCGCTCGGCCAGCGCTTTCCAGGTGCTGCCGGTGCCGGGGCTTATCAACTTGGGGTCCAGCGCCTCACGCAAGGGGGTAGGCGGCTGCCCTAGCTTGTGTTGCCAGCGGCCGTAGGGCATAGCCCGCCACTCCGCCGCCGGTGTGCGGGCATCGTCCACCAGGCCCCGCGCAAAGTTGCGCCTACGCTGCAATTCGATTTGCTGGTCAAGCTGGTAGGCGGCCAACAGGTACAGCCGTTGCCGGTCGTTGAGCACGAGCGGGGCTGGGTTAGCGGGAGTGGGGCGCATGGGTTAGAAGCCTAATTTCTTGGTGGCGTTGTGCTGTTTGCTATCGTTAAGACGGGTGTAGCGCCGAATCAGGGCGCTCATTTTACCTGGTCTGATTCACCACCTTGCTGTCGTCGGCCCCGGCCAGCTTGGCTACCGTTACGAAGGACGTTCGCCGGGAGTGCGCCGTGAAGCTTGTGTCTACATATCGCTGCACCAGCGTGTTGACGGCATGGTTATGTAACTTATTGTTGGTCAAGTGATTGTTTTTGCATAGCAGGGCAAAGCTCCCTGCTGTCCACTCACTCGAAACAGGGCTATACTAAATCTGGCATCTAACGTCATAAGTTGAACGAAGCGGAGTAATCGTAGCCGTCCGTAAGGGTAACTTTGGTAAAGCCCTTCTCCTGCCATTCGCTGGTAGTATGCCCGGCAAGCCCCCCTCCCGTTTCAAGCCTGCGGGTCCACACTGCACTAAACAGTGGGTAGGTCAGCGTGAGCTGGCTCGCGTGGGGGCCGCTTGTGCTCACTTTTATGTCGAGACTGTTATCCAGAAAATCATTGCGAATAATCTGCGCATAACTGGCCCGCTCCTGCTGACCTTCCCGTGCCAGGCGCGCTTCGTAGGCCGCATTGTCAGCACGTTCTCGGCGTGCACTGGTGGCCTGCTCTTTAAGCTGCTGGCCGTGAAACTTCTTCCACTCGCCGGCGCGCGCTTTCAGGCAGTCGAGGAAATACCGGTTAACCGAAGGGTCGGTGAAATATACGGCCTGCTGGCCGGCCTTAATCGACTTTAAGCCTTCGGCGCTCAGCTTGCCCAGCATCTCAGCCTGGTAGCTAACATCTTCCGCCTGCCCTCGTTGCAATACGCTAATCCGCTCGTTCTCCTTGCGCAGCTCAGCTTGCTTGGCTTGTTCGGCTGCCGTTGGCCCAGGGGGCGCCTGCACCTCAGTAGCGGGGCTTTGCTCGGAACAGCTTAGGCAAGCGAACAGAATGAATAAATAGGGTAGTAAGGGCTTCATAGGCCTTGTGGATGAGTAATTTAGGGGCGGCGTTTCCGGATTGAGAATAGCTAACGCCTAGGGGACATTATGGACATGCATTCACTTACAAAGCGATTAACTTCCCACCTTACTATAGTTCGTAAGTAGCTATTTACTTCGTGTTCGGCCACCGTAACATTATCATTAAATAGATTGATGCTCTCCACTTTGCGAGGTTTCTCCTTTCCAATTACATGTATCTCGTGGATACTACGATAAGTAACGGGAAACACTTTGATGGTCTGGCGAACCTGCCAATCGTTCACTTCTCCATCAATGGTGGCAGCAGGCTCAATTTTCAACCAATCGCAAAGCTTATAGCCCATGTAGCAGGTTCGGCGACCGTCATCATCAGGACCTGCTAGCGTAACTCCCAGTCCACCTCGCTCAACTTGAACGTGGGCAGAATAATAATTATCATAAAAGGCGTTTTTTGCTAATTCCCGCAAAGACATCTTGTTAGGAGCAGCATTTAGGTCTAGTTGAAAGTAGAACCTGTAGCCAAACTCAGCTCTCGGGCCGGGGAGATTAATGGTTTTGTTCGCTCTTCTGGTTTCCTCGGCTGATTCTTTAACGTCAATCACTTTCTGAAAAACACGTCCGTCAAAATGCGTTTTCTCCATAATTGAGACGCTCGACGAATACGTTTTACCCGTAAGGCTGTCCAGAATACTTCTAAAGCTCATCGGTGAGGAGCGACGAAATTAAGCCGCGCATAAAACTAAGGAGGTCCCAGGAAAAATAAGGCCTGCCCACCATACAGGCTTCATCTCCTGGCCTGGGGCTTCCGGGTCGACTGCAGCGAAGTCGGCCAGTTCCAGCACCAGGCTTACTGGCAGGGGAGCACTGACGATAATAGTGCCCAGGGCGGCCAGCGCGCACACCACGGTGATGCGGTATGGCAGGGCAATTATGGGGTAAAAGCTGGGTGAAATGAGTATGCTTCCACTCCGTATATATATACGGAGTAAATGCACCCAAAAACCCGCACCACTGAGACGGGCGCGCCCCGCCATTTTCGGCTGACTGGTACAGGAGATGGGCGCTGGCCGGCCGCGGCTACAGTCCCAGCTTCTGGGCAGCGTTGTGCTGGCGAATATTATCGAGGCGGGTGTAGCGCCGAATCATATCCGTCGTCTTATGCTTAGTTTGGTTCATGACCTCGGCATCGTCGGCGCCATTGAGCTTGGCGATGGTAACGAACGAGGCGCGTAGCGAGTGGGCAGTGTATGTGGTGCCGAGCCGGAGCTGCACGATTTCGTTCAGGCTAAACGTACTCAGCCGGCGGCGGCTCAGGCGCTGGCCTTTGTGAAAGGAGAGAAACAAGGGCCCGCTCGTGCGCCCGTGCTGTTCCAGCAGCGCCAGCCAGTCCTTAACGGCGCGCACCGGGCAGCTGCGCCGGTCGGGGGCAAAGAAGATGGCCTTTTCCTCGGCTTCGCCTTTTTGGTTGGTTTTACTTTTCGGCAGCTCCACCACCAGCCCGTCGTCATCGAAGCGCAGGTGGGCGAGGTCAAGGCTGGCCAGCTCGTCGCGCCGGAACGCGCCGGCGAAACCCAGCAGCAGCAGCGCCCGGTCGCGCAGCCCATCGGGTCGCTCGGTGTCGATGCCCTGTACCATGCGTTTGAAGTAAGCCATCGTAAAGGCCGGGGCCTGTTTCTGGCGTACGCCTTTTTCGCGGCTGATGCCTTCGAGCAGGTTTTTGAAGAGCCGGTCGTCGGTCGGCGTGGGTAGGCCGGCCAGTTGGTGGGCCTTACTCACCGAGGCGCAGTGGCGCTGGATGGTCGCGACCTTTTTGCCGGCCTCGGCCAGCGCCGTGACGAATGCCGCCAGCGTGGGCACGTCGGCTGGCAGCGGCTCCCGGTTGTGGTCGTGGCACCAGGTGGTGAAGCGCCGCCAGTCGCCGGCGTACGCGCGTTGCGTGTTGGCCGCGCCCTGCTGGCCGGTCTTGACGTAGCGGGCCGCCGACTCGGCGTAGTCATCAATGTGCCGCGCGGCGCCGACGGCATTGGACCGGGGGTCGGGAGAAACGGGTAGTACTTCCATTGGGTGGTGGCTGGCCGACCTAGCCGCTGGTCAAACCTAGGGAAAGTGGGGATGACCAAAAGTACGAAAATATTACCCTCGATAACAAAGCGTTATCAAGGGTAATCAATAAAAAATACAATCTAAATTAGAATAATACATATTTATTGAATAAGTATTATTTTTAAGCAAAAAAGTCATATCTAAGTAGTATTCTTCAGCACTTACTCCTCGCCGCCGACTTTTGGCCGTCGCCGTGCCCAGACGGTGCTGCGTTTGGTAAGCGGCAGCTTCGTGAACTGCCCGATGGCGAAAGAAACGTCGTGAGGCTGTCGTTTTACTTTGGAGGCATCCGAACAGTCGATAATCGCATGCTGCGCCGTACCATATTTTGCCTGGTGTTCCAGTGGCGCGATGTTCGGGAAAATGGGCAGGTGTACCAGTTCACCAAAGAGCCGGGGAAAATCGAGCCGACTGGGCATGGCCGCCTGGATGACGTAGTTCGCGTAGTAAAGGACTACCTGTTTTTCCAGTACGGGTACCGAGTGCCGCGTGCGCCGGGTGTAGAGTTGGGCGTAAGGAGCGCGGTACATAGGTGGCCCGGGGATAAATTGAATAGAGACCTGCAAGCGCTTATCACCTTTCACTTTTTGGTCGTGCGCGTTGGAAAGCAGCAGTTCGCGTACCCACGCAAAGTCCGTTACCTCCTCTTCGGGCAGCAACGCCAGGCCAACCTTCCAAAGCAGCTTCACCAGATGCAAGGGTGTGTAGCCGGGGCGGGTTGTGTGAATAGTCAGCTTCTTGTTTTCCTTGTCAATAGTGAAGGGCTTCTTGCCCGTAGTGAAGGCAAGATGCATGGCTTTTTCTCCTACGCTGAGGTTGAATCCCAGCTTATCGTCCTGGTAGCCCGGCACGGTACCTTTTTTGCCCAGAATCTGACTGATAGTCCGGCTGATTCCGAAATAGTTGGCAAAAGTAGTCTCGTACTTGGAAAACCAATTATTGCAGCTGTCGCACTCGAAATGGGTAGCCAGATGGCGGTTGCCCATAAAATCCGGTAATAGGTGGGCCAGCGACTCGAACGTCACCTCGGGCTCGCGCCGCCCGCAGTACCGACAGGTCCGCTGGCTAGGGTCGCCTAAGTAGGTAAGTTCGGCGGTGGGGCCAACGCCTTGCTGAAAATCGTACTGCTCGAAAAACGCGCGGGCGTTCTGTAGCTGGCCTTCGTTGAGCGACAGGTTGAGAACGATATTTCTGAAGCGGACAGGTGTCATGAAGGGTAGGGTAACGGAGTGAATCGGCGAAAGCCTTTAGGTGTTAGCCTAGGCTTTACTCAGGAGTTGGCCGGCCTATCAACCAAGCCCTACAGCGCTTGTGGTATCGTCAGATTGTTTTCTAGTACCTGCTGATTTTCGTTGGCTGAGGAGTGCTGAAACAGATTCAAGTGCAAATGCTGGCAGGTCATCGCGTAGGGAGGAGACGTGGGGGGCAATGCAGACCTGACAACTGTACTCGTCCAGGTCCTAAAAAAAGAGCCCTGGCCAGTAGCCAGGGCTCATCAAATTCAGAAAAGCATTTACTGAATTTCTTCAGCAAAGAGACTTACTTACTGCGCAAATTGTGGGCGCTTTTAGAGGTACGCTTCTTCTCTTTAGCAGCCGAAACGGGGCGGGCGCTTGCCACCAGTTGCTTAGGAGTAATCGTTCGAGGGGTCCGCTCCACCTTAATTGCCGCCGACTTTTCAAAGGAAGTGCGGAATTTAGACACAAGGAATTGCACCCCCTCCTGGTAGGAGTGGCCGGTATCCTTGAACAGGTCCGCCAAAACCGGGTCACGGGTTGCTTTTGGTGCGGTGGCGAATGATTTTGCCATCAGAAGAAAATTCAACGGTAGTTAAACGGTCGTAGAATTCTAAACAGAGTGCCCGTAGCGAGTTGTCACTCACTACCCGACACGTTTCTAAAACGAAGCGACCTCCGTAAAGTTCGGTAACATAACCCACAACCTGGTAATACTTCTCCCGAAAAATTACCAGCCCGTAGACTAAGGTATGAGGCTCGGGTTTGTCTTTCGTCGTTACTTCAATATAGTACGCATTGTAAGCTAAGGCAATAACTTGCATGAGCGAAGCTTGATGCGACGCATCCGCGGCCTTTTTGATAATATGCTCCGCGTGCTCCGGAATTAAAAACAACTCATAGCTGCGACCGGTTTCTGCTATCTTAATTCTCTTATTTTTGGCACGATACATACTTATAATAGTGGGGTTTATAATTCATATTTTCACGCAGTAATACGGTGGGCCTTACGGAAGGAGAAGAGCGAATGTTCTAGGTTATCCTCTCTTCTGCGTCTTACCCAAACCCACCTGACAGAGCGGTATAATGGCGCTTTCCTGCTATGATGACGAACCCACCTAAACTCGCCCCGGAGGCTCATTACGCCCTGCTGTTTCCTCAGCAGGCAATTCCCGCCTGGGCGCTCGAAAAGATGGAGCTGTTTGTGCCTAATGAGTTTATCCTGCGCGAAGAACGGGTGGAAACCGTTCTGGTGACGCAGATTGTCGGGACGGACCATCCGAGCTATGGCAATAAAGTGCGCTGGATAGACCTGCTCACCTGCACGAAGAAAAGCAGCAATTTTGCGCTACGTAATTGGCCCGGCTTTCTGAATGCTAAAACTTCTAACATAACTCTGGCTCACATTGCCGGTACTGATAAGTACTATATCTACTTCGGCGGTAATCACCGAGTCGGCGCACTCAAGCTGGCAGATAAGAAGTACATAACCTGTACTGTCGCAGTGGCTTATCTTACCCCTGCTTTAGCTGGGTGAGGGAAAAAGTTTAAGCTATTGCTTCTTCATTCGAGCACTAGTCCTGCCTGGTACTTCGACGCCGTGAAAAAGGCGCTTATTAAACTGGGAAAACTGAGTCGACACCAACTTAAATCATAACGACCTTTTTGTCGGAAGCTGGCCTACGCTTCACTGCTTTGACGGTGCTGATTGGCTAGCCCCAGCCACGCTGTCCTTAATAGTGCCTGCTTATCGCTATTTATAAAAAGAGGCAAAATTACCGAACTCAGTAGCCGCTGGGGGAGATAAGGAAGGCGCAGGGGCCAGCGTTCAGCCCGCGCCACGGCCAGCACCGGAGCCCAGTGATTGGGGATAGCGGCGTGAAGCAGACTGAGCAGGAGGGTGCCGGTGAGTAGTTCGAGCATGAGCGGGCGCGGAATGGATTAGTCTTCGTCGGCCGTATTCTTGAGCTTGGCCAGCAGCGAATACGCACCCTTGACTACGAACGTCGTGGTAGCCGGCAGATTCGCCGGGCGCTTTACCTCCGTATAGCCGTCTTCGCTGCGGCCGGTAGGCAGGGCTATCATCCGGTAGGAGCCGGCCGGGCTAACCGGTATGAAGCCGTACGTCTGACCGGCGTAGCGTACCACGGCCGCCTCGGGCAGGGTAGGAACGGTGTTGCGGCCCGTTTCAATGGTAGCCCGCACGTAGAGGCCCGGCAGCAAGGCCGGGTCGTTCTCCTGGTCGAGGTGGCCGTGCACCCGCACCGTGCGGTCGGGACCGTTGATGGCGCGGCTGATAAGGTAGACGCGGGCCGTGCGCTCGCGGCCCGCGGCCGAGTCGCTGGGCAGGGCGAAGCGGATGAGCTGGC
>JAAIGE0100099406.1_pt1 | contig 11226 bp, 12 predicted proteins | sample 6487951 | NCBI WGS metagenome assembly JAAIGE01 (sample SAMN13974128, study PRJNA590717) | phyllosphere metagenome | biome: tomato field; feature: multiple bacterial spot infested tomato fields; material: tomato leaves; isolation source: leaves from tomato fields | host: Solanum lycopersicum ... | reverse complement strand
GGCAGGAAGCGCGTGCCCAGTCCAGCGACCGGGAAAACGGCCTTGCGAATCGGCTTGTTCAAGATGAACCCCTTGTTTCGAATGTCCCCGCGACGCGCATGGGTTTGCCGCAGTTGCGAAAAAGGTCAAGCGGCAGATGCTGCATTGCGGTGTTTGCGGGATGGAAAGATGGTGAATGGATCAGACGGCGAGCAGCCGGTTGGCAATTCCTTCCAACGCGGCGATTTCGCCATCCAGTTGTTCCAGCGTTACGAGTTGCAGGTTGTTGCGCTGGTCGCGGCAGGTGAAGCCGCCGGGTTCGGGCTGCTGGAATCCCTGAATGATGAGCGCGCGGAACCGGTCGATCCGCTGCATATCCCGCTCTATGGCGGAGATTTCGGTGAGAGCACTCGCATTGCGACGGTCGCGCATCGCGACCATGGTGCGCAGTTCGGTCATCAGCTTGGTCATGGTCGGACGGGTGCGCGCGCCAACGGTACGAACGTCGCCCATTCCTTCCCGCATGATGCCGATCTTGGCCTCCAGACTTTGCTCCAGCATCGTCCAGGCACATACCAGCCTTCCGACGGCGCAGAGCAGCGCCGCGTCTTCCGGCGCATATTCCGAAACCGCCTTCACATTCACGTCAGAAACCAGATGTACGCCCAAGCCCCTCACTCCTTTGGATGGAGTCCTGCGCTTCCATCGGGGCAAAAGGCCAGAGCATGGGACGCGCCCCCTCGCGGCTGAGGCACGGGTCATCGCGTGATGTGCGATTTGGACGGCAAGCCGTTCCTGCAACCGTCAATCCGCACAAGGATCAGAAATCTATTGCGATTCCCTTCCGCTCCCAATCGCCGTAGCGAACCGGGCTCAATTCCTCGTCATGGCGAGAGGGGGCATCGACCGGTTCGGGCGTGGGGACCGGGGAGTTTTTGGAGAGATGCGCGGGCGGCTTCACATGGGCCGGGCGCTTACCGTTGTAGGTTCCCATTTTCGGGCCTTTCGCTGTAGGGCTGGGCGATTGCAGGATTAGGCACGCCATCCCATGTTCATATGCTCTGCGCTATCTGGGCGGCGAAGGAGTGAAGTCAAGTGAACGGGTTCAAGACGACCATGCTGCTGGCGGCGTTGACGGCGCTATTCATGGCGCTGGGCTATACGCTGGGCGGCAGCGGCGGAGCGATTATCGCCCTGCTGGTTGCGGCGGGCATGAACCTTTTCACCTTCTGGAACGCTGACCGGATCGTCCTGTCGATGCATGATGCGCGCGAAGTGGACGCGCGCAGCGCGCCGGAATTCTACGGTTTGGTGCGAGAGCTTGCGAGCCGCGCAAAGCTGCCGATGCCGCGCGTCTATCTGATCGATCAGGATGCGCCCAATGCCTTTGCCACGGGCCGTGACCCCGAACATGCAGCAGTCGCGGCGACGACCGGCCTGCTCGCCATGCTGACGCGTGACGAGGTGGCGGGCGTGATGGCGCACGAACTGGGCCATGTCCGCAATCGCGACACGCTCATCATGACGATGGTCGCGACGATCGCGGGCGCGGTGTCGATGCTGGCGAATTTCGGCCTTTTCTTTCGTGGCGGCGAGCGGGAGGGGAATGGCAATATGATGGCGAGCCTGTTGGCGGTGTTCGTCGCGCCCTTCGCTGCGATGATCGTGCAGATGGCGATCAGCCGCACGCGCGAATATGGCGCGGACGCGGCGGGCGCCGAGATCAGCGGCAACCCGCACGCGCTGGCGTCCGCTCTGGCCAAGATTTCGGGTCAGGCGCAGGCGATCCCCAATCCGGTGGCGGAGCGCAATCCGGCGGCAGCACAACTGTACATCGTGCCGACCCATGTCAGCGAGCTTTTCTCCACCCACCCGGCGACCGAGAAGCGTATCGCTGCCTTGCAGGAGATCGCCACCGACATGGGCGCACCGGTGGCAATGCCGCCTGTGGTTGTGCCCCAGAGCGAGGAGCGCGCTTCCGCCCTCTCGCCAGCCTCCGTCCCGCGCCGCCGCAATGCGAGCGCGCTCGATCCCAATCGGAAAGGCTGAGTGGAGGTTACTTTCCGGGTCGTTTTATCATAAGCGCACGGAATGAACCGCCGATCCGCCAAGACGCCCGAAGATGTTCCCGGTCTGCCTGCCCGCCGCGCCGCGCTGCGGCTGCTCGATGCCGTGCTGCGGCGGGGGGAGCCGCTGGAACTGGCGCTGCATGGCGCGGCGCAGGGATTGCCGCAATCCGACCGGGCGCTGGTCCATGCCATAGCGGCGGAGGTGCTGCGCCACCTGCCCGACCTCGACGCGTTGATCGATGGCGCGACCAGGCAGGTTTTGCCTGACGATGCGAAGGCTCGGATGGTGCTGAGGATCGCGCTGGCGCAGGTGTTGCGGCTTGGCACCGCGCCCCATGCCGCGATCGCGACTGCGCTGCCTCTGGTCGATGGCGGGCCGCGCAAGCTGGTCCATGGCGTGTTCGGCACCGTGGTGCGCGGCGAGCCGGAATTGCCTGCGCCGCCGACGCTGCCGGCCGAAGTCGTGGTCCGCTGGGCAGAGCAATGGGGCGAAGCGATGCCCGGTCAGGCCGCGAGCGCCTATGGCGAGCGACCGCCGGTGGACGTCAGTCTGAAGGATCAAAGCGAGACAGTGAAGTGGACAGAGGCGCTCCATGGCGCATCGTTCGCGCCGGGGCATGTTCGGTTGTTGGACAGCGCAGTCATCCCCGATCTTCCAGGCTTTGCCGATGGCGCTTGGTGGGTGCAGGATGTCGCAGCCTCCTGCGCGGCGCGCCTGTTGGGTGCAGGTAACGGACGGAGCGCGCTGGATCTTTGCGCCGCGCCGGGCGGCAAGACGATGCAACTGGCTGCGGCTGGGTGGCAGGTAACGGCCGTCGATCAATCGAAAAAGCGGCTGGAGCGGCTGAGGGAGAATCTGGCGCGCACGGGTCTGGACGCGCAGATCGTGCAGGCGGACTTGCGGACATGGGTGCCGGAGGAAAAGGTCGATGCGATCCTGCTCGACGCGCCCTGTTCGGCGACCGGCATCTATCGTCGCCACCCCGATGTGCTGCACCGGATCGGCCCGCGCCAGATTGCCGAACTGGCCGAATTGCAGGCGGCCTTGCTGGAGCGCGCGGCAGGCTGGCTGAAGCCGGGCGGGCGGATCGTCTATGCGACCTGCTCGCTGGAGCGGGCCGAGGGCGAGGATCAGATCGCGGCTTTCCTGTCCACGCATCGCGACTTCGCTGTCGTGCCTGCGGTCGGGGAAGAATTGCCCGAGGGCATCGTGCCGACGACCGAGGGCTTCATCCGCACCTTGCCCGACACGCTTGCCGAACGGGGCGGGGTCGACGGCTTCTTCGTCGCCCGGCTGGAGCGCAGCGCAAGCTGATATTACGGATTCGGCTGAAGGGTCGCGCACTATCGAAAGCGATCTGCTTCTTTATTGCGACAGGCAAACGATCAAGTTAATCTTAACCCAGATTGCCTTATGAGAGAGGCAACGTCTTCTGGGATACGCGATGCGTCCTATCGAGCCCTTGCCGCTGCACCATAGCTGGTCCCTGCTTTCGCTGGCCGAGCATATGGCACCCGTCCTGCTCGATGCGACGACGATAAGCCATGGAGATGGTCTCGCCGATCGCGGTATCGGCCTGTGGCATTGCGATCTTTCGGACGACAGCTTGCGCTGGAGCGCGGGGGTGCATGATCTGTTCGGACTGCCGCGCGACGCCCTCGTCACGCGGGAGCGGGCGGTGGCGATCTATGACCCCGCGTCGCGTGAGCCGATGGAGCGGCTGCGCGCCTATGCGATCCGGTATCGGCGCGGCTTCACACTCGACATCGATCTGATGCCGCCGGGACGCGCGCGCTGCGCCGTGCGGCTGGTCGCCGCGCCGGTGCTCGGGCCGCGCGGCGATGTCATCGCGTTGCGCGGGGTGAAGCAGCGGCTCGCGCCGGATACGAGCGGCGTGCGGCGATCGGAGCCTTCGACCTTCGTCTCGCTTTGATCGCGGCGCGGCGCGAGAGCGCGCTCTACTGGCTGCTGCAAACTGTGGACAGTCCCGAAATCCCCGTTGCTCTGAAGCGGGGCGATAGTTAAGGCGAACGGTCAAATGACCAGCCCCATCCTCATCTCGCCCTCGATCCTCTCCGCCGACTTCGCGCGGCTTGGCGAAGAGGTGCGCGCCATCGACGAAGCAGGCTGCGACTGGATCCATATCGACGTGATGGACGGGCATTTCGTACCCAACATCACGATCGGGCCCGCGGTCGTGAAGGCTCTTCGCCCGCATACGAAAAAGCCCTTCGACGTGCATCTGATGATCTCCCCGGTCGATCAGTATCTCGATGCGTTCGTGGAGGCCGGTGCGGATAACATCACGGTTCATCCCGAGGCGGGGCCGCATATCCACCGCACCGTCCAGCACATCAAGTCGCTGGGCGTGAAAGCGGGCGTGGTGCTCAATCCCGGCACGCCCGCGAAGATGCTCGATTATCTGATGGACGATGTCGACCTGATCCTTGTGATGAGCGTCAATCCAGGCTTTGGCGGGCAGAGCTTCATCGAAAACCAGCTGCGCAAGATCGAGGCGGTTCGCAAGATGATCGACAAGTCGGGCCGAGACATCCGGCTGGAGGTCGATGGCGGGATCGACTTCTCCACCGCGCCGCGCGCGATCGCGGCGGGGGCGGACGTGCTGGTGGCGGGCACGGCGACCTTCCGCGGCGGTCCGTCCGCCTATGCCGACAATATCCGGAAGCTCAAGGGCGGGTGAGCGAGCAGCGGCGCAGGACCGCCCGACCCGACGCCGACCTGCCCGAGGCGCAGGGGGGCGACGGCATCGAGCAGGGCAAGCGGCTCATCCGCGTCGCGGATGACAAGGGTCTGTCGCTGACCCAGCGCATCGCCAACCAACTCTATCTGCTCAGCTGGAAGACGCCGATCCACGGACGGCGGCTGAAGGGCAAATATCCGCTGAAGCTGCTGGCGGTGCCGGATGATCTGATCCCGGGAGACCTGCGCGCGGGCCAGGCGATCCGCATGGGGCATTTCCCGTTTCGCGGGCAGAAGCAATCGATCGCGACGATCGACTTCACCCGGCTCGACCTGCCGCCTGCCTTTGCCGATCATATCCACAGCTTCCGCTGGCTGCGCGACCTTGCCAGCGCCGGATCGCGTGAGCAGGGCGCGCCGATCGCGGAAACGCTGATGCGTGGATGGCTTGCGGTCCATGCCGAAACGCCGAGCGAACCCGCGTGGCGCGCGGACAATGCCGGGTGGCGGCTCTTGTTCTGGACCGCCCATGCGCCGTTGATCCTGTCGTCCAGCGATCTCGTCTATCGGTCGCTGGTCCTGAACTGCATCGCGCGCACGGCGCGGCATCTGGATCGCAGCGCGGAAAAGGCTGCGATGGGCCTGCCGCGCATCGTCGCCTGGTGCGCGATCGTCGCGGCGTCGATGCTGATACCGGGCGGCGCACCCCGCAAGCTGTTCGGCGAAGCGGGGCTGAAGCGCGCTCTAGAGAGCGGCATCCACGTCGATGGCGGGATCGTGTCGCGATCGCCCGCCGCGCAGATGGACGCAATCATGGCGCTCACCATGTTGACGGCGGTCTATGCCGTGCGACGCGAGGATGCACCCGCCTTCGTCGAGGATGCAAAGGCGCGGGCGGTGGCTGCGTTGCTGGGTTTGACCCATGGCGACGGTGGGCTGGGCAGCTGGCAGGGCGCGGGCGCGATCGATCCCGATCGGCTGACCGGCCTCGTCCAGGCGAGCCGGGTGCGGACGCGCCCGCTGCGGCAGGCGCGCGACTGGGGATACCAGCGGATCGTCGCGGGATCGACCGTGGTGCAGGTGGATGCCGCACCACCGCCGGTCGCGCGGCTGGCGGCGGCGGGTTGCGCGTCGACCGGGGCGATCGAGATCAGCGACGGGCCGCACCGCCTGATCGTCAATTGCGGCGGCGCGGGGCTGGAGGGCGCGTGGGTATCACGCGATCTGGCGCAGGGTCTGCGCACGACGGCGGCGCACAGCACGCTGGTGCTGAACGACTGCAATTCGACCGCGCTGATGCCCGACGGAACGCTGGGCAAGGGCGTGACCGAGGTCGAGCTTAACCGGCAGGAGACCGATCAGGGCAGTCGCCTGGATCTGAGCCATGATGGCTATGTGCGGCGCATGGGCTATGTTCACCGCCGCCTGCTGATCGTGTCGCTGGATGGCAAGGAAGTGCGGGGCGAGGATATGCTGACGCCTGCCGAGCGACGCAGGAAGCCGGTCAAGCTGCCGGTGCAGTTGCGGTTCCATCTGGCTCCGGGCGTCGAGCCGACCCTGACCGCGAACAATCAGGGCGCGTTGCTGCGGATCGATCTGGGCGCGTTGTGGCAGTTTCGGACTGCGGCGGGCGTGCTGACGGTCGAGGACAGCCTGTGGGTCGATGGCGAGGGCCATCCGCATGGCGCGAAGCAACTCGTCGTGACCGCAGAGGCACTGCCGGGCGGTTCGAGCATTGGGTGGCTTTTCAAGCGGGTCGGGTGAGGCGCAAATACCTGCTTCCAGTCATTCCCGCGAAAGCGGGAATTCATTTCCTTACGTCAGGGTAGGCACAGAAGTTGTGAGGTGGATCCCCGCCTTCGCGGGGATGACGATTAAGGACGGCGCCAGGAGCCTTAACCTCGCGTGTCGCGGCCCATGTCCGATGCCAGTTCCAGGCCAGCGCGTCCGTCCGCTGGCGTGTGCGCGGGGGCTTTGGGCAGGGGTTCATCGATCGGCTCGACCACTTCCAGCATCCCCTCCCATTTGGTGATGACCGACGTGGCGATGGCGTTGCCGAGTACATTGGTGGCGGTGCGGCCCATGTCCATGAAGTGATCCACCGCGAGGATGAAGGCGACCCCCTCCACCGGCAGATCGAACTGGCCGAGCGTCGCCGCGACGACGACCAGCGAAGCGCGCGGTACGGCTGCTATACCCTTGCTGGTGACCATGAGCACCAGAAGAATGGTGATCTGCGTCGCGATCGGCAGGTCGATGCCATAGGCTTGCGCGATGAAGAGCGTGGCGAAGGTCGAATACATCATCGACCCGTCGAGGTTGAAGCTGTAGCCCAAAGGCAGCACGAAGCTGTAGATGCGGCGTGGCACGCCGAACCGGTCGAGCTGCTCCAGCATCTTGGGGTAAGCGGCTTCGGACGAGGCGGTGGAAAAAGCGATCAGCAGCGGTTCACGCACATAGCGGATCAACTGGAACATCCGCTTGCCGAGGAAAATCGCGCCCGCGCAGAAGAGCAATGCCCAGAGCGCACCCAAGGCCAGATAGAATTCACCCACCAGCTGGCCGAAGGTCTTGAGCACGCCCAGCCCCTCGACCGTGACGGACGACGCCAGCGCGCCGAACACCGCGAACGGGGCGACGCGCATGACATAGCCCGTCACCTGAAGCATCAGGTCGACCATCGCCTCGATCACGGTGACGATCGGCTTGCCCTTGTCACCGATGGCGGTCAGCGCGACGCCGACGAACAGCGAGAAGACGACGATCTGGAGAATGGAGTTTTCCGCCATCGCGCCGACCATCGATGTCGGGAAGACGTGCAGCACGAAATCGCGGAAATTGAGCGCCTCTGTATTGACGCCCGCTTCCGCACCGGAACGGACGAGGTTGAGGCCCGCGCCCGGCTGGAAGAAATTGACGAAGATGAGGCCAAGCGTCAGCGAAATGAGGGACGCGATGATGAACCAGGCGAGCGCCCGCCCGCCGATCCGGCCGAGCGCCGCGCTGTCGCCCATATGGGCGATGCCCGCGACCAGCGTGGAAAAGACCAGCGGCGCGATGATCATCTTGATGAGGTGGAGGAAGATGTCGGCCAGCAGATGGAAATAGCCCGCGACGTTCTTGGCCTGAGCCTCGTCACCGCCCACCCACATGTGGGCAAGGAAACCCGCGATCACCCCCAGGACCATGCCCGCAAGGATGAAGGCCGTCAGTCTGTTCCGCATCAAATCCCTTTCGGTTGCGCCGCTTTAGACGCCCCGTCTCCGTTCCAAATCACTCAGGCGACACCTATCAGGCGCTTGGGTATCCGGCAATCCGGGCAGCCCGCCGCGACTGGTAAGACGAAGCAGTGCCGACTTTCCGCCGCCCGAATATCGCGCCCGTCAGGGATAGAGCAGTCCTTCGGACCAGCCGTCGCCATCGCGCGTGAAGACGCGCCGTTCGTGCAGGCGATGTTCGCGGTCCTGCCAGAATTCGATGACCTCCGGCGTGACGCGGAAGCCGGACCAGAAGGGCGGACGCGGAACCGGGCCGCCATCGAACCGGGCGCGCACTTCCTCGTAGCGATCCATGAAGACGTCTCGCGAGGGGAGCGGGCGCGACTGGTCGGATGCCCATGCGCCAAGCTGGCTGTCGCGGCTGCGCGTCGCGAAATAGGCGTCGGCCAGCGCGTCATCGACCGGACCCACTGTGCCTTCCACGCGGATCTGGCGACGGAGCGACTTCCAGTGGAAAAGCAGCGCGCCATGCGGGTTTTCCAGCAGTTCACCTGCCTTGCGCCCCTCGAAATTGGTGTAGAAGACGAAGCCGTCCGGGCCGTGGCCCTTGAGCAGCACCATCCGCACCGACGGTCGCCCGCGCGCGTCGGCGGTGGCGAGCGCCATGGCGTTGCCATCGTTGATCTCGGTGTCGCGGGCTTCGTTGTACCAGCTGTCGAAAAGGGCGAAGGGATCGATCATGGTGACCGGTCTAGGACAGGTGTCGTCCGCTGTCGATAACGCCGCGTCGCTGACCCGAGCGACTTGAATGTGGCAGCCTGATCGTCCACATAGGCTGCAGGTGATGCTTTTGTGCAACAGGTAGAAGAATGGCCGATCCTTATTCCACTCTGGGCGTGGCGCGTGGCGCGAGCGAAGCGGAGATCAAGTCCGCTTATCGCAAGCTCGCGAAGGAACTGCACCCCGACCGGAACAAGGACAATCCAAAAGCGGCAGAGAAATTCTCGTCCGTCACCAATGCCTATGATCTGCTGTCGGACAAGGACAAGCGGGCGCGGTTCGACCGGGGCGAGATCGATGGCGACGGCAATCCCGCCTCGCCGTTCGGCTTTGGCGGCGGTGGCGGACCGGGTGGCGGTTATCATGGTCATCATGGCGGCGGCTTTAACCAGGGCGGCGGCGCGGACTTCGGCGACATCTTCGAAGGACTGTTCGGTGGCGCGGGACGTCGCGCGGGCGGCGGTGGTGGTTTTGGCGGAGGCGGTTTCGGGCGCCAGGCGTCGCCAAAGGGCGACAACGTCACCTATCGCCTGGCCGTGCAATTCACCGACGCGGCGACGCTCGCCCCGCAGCGCATCACGCTTCAGGACGGCAAGACCATCGACCTGAAGATGCCCGCCGGGGTCGAGACAGGCACGCAGATGAGGCTGACGGGCAAGGGGCAGAAGGGGCCGGGTGGCGCGGGCGATGCGATCATCACGATCGACGTCAAGCCGCATCCCTTCTTCAAGCGCGATGGCGACAATGTGTTGCTCGACCTGCCGGTGACGCTGGACGAAGCGGTGAAGGGCGGCAAGGTCAAGGTGCCGACGGTCGAGGGGCCGGTGATGCTGGGCGTGCCGGCGGGAACGGCTTCGGGCAAGACGCTGCGCCTGCGCGAGCGGGGCTTCACCGGCAAGGATGGCAAGCGCGGCGATCAGCTGGTCACGCTGCACATCGACGTGCCCGCCGACGATCCTGCGATCAAGGCGCTGGTCGAAAGCTGGAGCGACAGCCGCGCGGTCCGCGCCCATCTGGGCGTCTGAGACGTTAGGGGCGGATGCAGCCTTCGCCTCATTCGCCTGAAGAGCGCCGCCGCAAGCTGTCGGCCCGCGCCCGCGACAAGTTCGACCGCCATCTGGAAAAGGTCCGCCCCACCGCCCGCACGCTGGAAATCGCCAAGCGAGTGCTGGTCGGCGCTTATAGCGACGGCTTCATCCATGCGGGTAACCTTGCCTATCTTTCGCTCATCACGCTCTTCCCCTTCTTCATCGTGGCGGCGGCGGTGGCGTCGATCTTCGGGCGGACGCAGGACGGGCTGCATGCGGTCGAAGTGTTCCTCGCCAACATGCCGCACGGCGTGGCGGAGGTGGTGCGGCAGCCGATCACCGATGTGCTGAACGCTCGCACCGGGCCGCTTCTGTGGCTGGGCGGACTTGTGGGGCTGTGGACGGTGGGCAGCCTGATTGAGACGATCCGCGACATATTGCGCCGCGCTTATGGCACCAAGAGCAGTCATGGCTTCCTGCATTATCGGCTGAACGCCATCTTCATCACGCTGGTCAGCGTCTTCGCGGTGATGTTCGCTTTCTCGCTCCAGATCGTGCTGACAGGCGCGGAGCAGATCGTGCAGCGGCTCTTCCCCTTTGCCGAGGACATTATCCAGTTGCTGACGCTGACCAAGCTGGTGCCGATGGCGATATTGTGCCTGGCGCTCTGGTCGCTTTACGCTTCGTTGACACCGACGGCCTACAAGGACAAACGCTTTCCCAAATGGCCCGGAGCGCTGGCGACATCGCTCTGGTGGTATGCTACGACATGGCTGCTGCCGCCGACCCTGTCGCTGCTCGGCGGCTATGATCGCACCTATGGCAGCCTGGCTGGCGTCATGATCTCGCTCATTTTTTTCTTTCTCGTCGGGCTTGGCGTGGTAATTGGCGCGGAATTGAACGCGGCGCTCGCGGAATTCCCGGAAGAGGAAGAGCCGATGCCAGCGCAGGATAAAGGGAACGGAACGACGCAATGACAGGCTTGATGGCAGGGAAGCGCGGCCTCATCATGGGGCTGGCCAACGACAAGTCGCTCGCCTGGGGCATTGCCAAGGCGTTGAGCGAGCAGGGGGCGCAGCTCGCCTTTTCCTATCAGGGTGACGCGCTGGCGAAGCGGGTGCGCCCGCTTGCCGAGCAGCTTGGCTCCGACCTGTTGATCGATTGCGACGTCGCCGACATGGACAAGCTCGACGCGGCGTTCGATGAACTCAAGGCAAGGTGGGGCACGCTCGACTTTGTGGTTCACGCGATCGGCTTTTCCGACAAGAACGAGTTGCGCGGCAAATATGTCGACACCAGCACAACGTCGCCGGGCGAAAAGCGTCCGCTGGACCAGCCGAACACGATCAGCGCCATGCCGCCGCCGAGCATCAGGGCGGTTATGAGGGCCTGTCCGATATTGAGCAGCGCCAGCGAGTTTTCGGACTTCACCGCTGCATCGGCATAGCCGG
>JAAIGE0100934139.1_pt1 | contig 11238 bp, 9 predicted proteins | sample 6487951 | NCBI WGS metagenome assembly JAAIGE01 (sample SAMN13974128, study PRJNA590717) | phyllosphere metagenome | biome: tomato field; feature: multiple bacterial spot infested tomato fields; material: tomato leaves; isolation source: leaves from tomato fields | host: Solanum lycopersicum ... | reverse complement strand
GATCGAGGCGGGCGTTCCAAGCCATGTCACCAAGGATCTGGACAAGGTTAGCCTGTCCGACGCCGAACTGCGCGAGCGGATGAGCGGCAACATCTGCCGCTGCGCTGCCTATTCCAACATCATCGACGCGATCAACGATGTCGCCGGAAAGGAGGCAAAGGCATGAAGCCCTTCACCTATGCCCGCGCGACCAGCGTGCAGGATGCCGCCAAGACCGCAGGAGCCATGCAGGGCGCGCGCTTCATCGCGGGCGGCACCAATCTGCTCGACCTCATGAAGCTTCAGATCGAAACGCCGACCCATCTGATCGACGTCAATCATCTGGGTCTGGATAAGATTGAGAAGACCGATGAGGGCGGCCTGCGCATCGGTGCGCTGGTGCGCAACACCGATCTCGCCGCCGACAAGCGCGTGCGTAAGGACTATGCCGTGCTGTCCCGCGCGCTCGTGTCCGGCGCGTCAGGGCAACTCCGCAACAAGGCGACGACGGCTGGCAACCTGCTCCAGCGTACCCGCTGTCTTTATTTCTACGACACGCGGATGCCCTGCAACAAGCGCCAGCCCGGCAGCGGGTGCGGCGCATTGAAGGGTATCAGCCGCAGCCTCGCCATCATGGGGGTGAGCGACGCCTGTATCGCCCAACATCCCAGCGATATGGCCGTCGCCATGCGGCTGCTCGACGCCAATGTCGAAACCATGGCCGCCGATGGCACGCAGCGCGCGATCCCGATCGCCGACTTCCACCTGCTGCCCGGCGATACGCCGCACAGGGAAACGGTGCTGAAGCCCGGCGAGATCATCACCGCCGTCACGCTGCCCAAGCCGATCGGCGGCACGCATGTCTATCGCAAGGTGCGCGACCGCGCCTCCTACGCTTTCGCGCTGGTGTCGGTCGGTGCGGTCTTCGGCAAGGACCGGACAGCGCGCTTCGCCTTTGGCGGGATCGGCGCAAAGCCCTGGCGCGTGGGGCAAGCGGACGCAGCGGCACAGTCGGGCGCGAAGGCGGTAGCGGAAGCGGCGCTCAACGGCGCGCGCACGACCGAGCATAACGACTTCAAAAAACTGCTGGTGGAGCGCACCCTGATGTCGCTCTATCGCGAGAGGGAGGCACGGGCATGAAGTTCGAAACGCCAGCCACCACCAACCCGATCGATCGCGGGCGGGTGATCGGCATTCCCCATGACCGGATCGACGGCCCGGCGAAAGTGACGGGGAAAGCGCCCTATGCCTATGAACGGCACGACGCCGCGCCCAACGCCGCCTATGGCTGGATCGTCGGATCGGCCATCGCCAAGGGCCGCATCCAGGCGATGGACGTGCGCGACGCGGAAAGGGCGCCCGGCGTCCTCGGCATCGTCACCCACGCCAACGCTGGAAAGCTTGGCAAGGGGCAGATGAACACCGCGCCTTTGCTCGGCGGGCCGCAGGTCGATCATTTTGAGCAGGCAGTGGCGCTGGTCGTCGCCGACACGTTCGAAAATGCCCGTGCGGCCGCCAAGCTGGTGCGGATCGATTATGTCGATGAGCAGGGCCGCTACGATCTTGCCGGCGATCGTGACAAGGGCGTCAAGCCCAAGAGCAAGGATGCGGATACGGCGGCGGGCGATTTCGACGCCGCCTTCGCGAAGGCCGCTGTCAAGTTCGATCAGACCTACACCACGCCCGATCAAAGCCATGCGATGATGGAGCCGCATGCCACGACGGCGGCATGGAATGGCGACAAGCTGACGCTCTGGACCTCCAACCAGATGATCGCATGGGGCGTCGGCGAAGTCGCCAAGACGCTTGGCATTCCCAAGGAGAATGTCCGCCTCGTCTCACCCTATATCGGCGGCGGCTTCGGCTCGAAACTGTTCCTGCGAGCCGACGCGGTCATGGCGGCGCTGGGCGCAAAGCAGGTCGGCCGGCCGGTCAAGGTCGCGCTTGCCCGGCATCAGATCCCGAACAACACCACGCACCGTCCAGCGACGATCCAGCGCATCCGCTTCGGCACGAGCAAGGATGGCGTGATTGATGCGATCGCGCACGAAGTCTGGTCGGGCGACCAGCCCGGCGGCGGGCCGGAAACGGCGGCGCAACAGACGCGGCTGCTTTATGGCGGTGCGAATCGTATGACGGCGCACCGGCTGGTGACGCTCAACCTGCCCGAAGGCAACGCCATGCGCGCGCCGGGGGAAGCAGTCGGTTTGCTCGCGCTCGAAGTGGCGATGGACGAACTGGCCGAGGCGGTCGGCGTCGATCCGGTCGAACTGCGCATCCGCAACGACGTGCAATATGACCCCGAAGCCGGTCCTCAGCGTCCATTCTCCAGCCGCAAGCTGGTCGAATGCCTGCGCACCGGGGCGGATCGGTTCGGCTGGAACAAGCGCAACCCCAAGCCCGGACAGGTGCGCGACGGACGCTGGCTGGTCGGCATGGGCGTCGCCGCCGCATTCCGCAACAATCTGGTCGAAAAATCGGGCGCGAGGATCGGCGTTGATGCGCAGGGCCGAGTCATCGTCGAAACCGACATGACCGACATCGGCACCGGCAGCTACACCATCATCGGTCAGACGGCGGCAGAGATGCTTGGCGTGCCGCTGGAGCAGGTCGTCGTGCGATTGGGCGACAGCCGCTTTCCCGCATCGTCGGGGTCGGGCGGCCAGTGGGGCGCGAACAGCTCGACCGCGGGCGTCTACGCCGCCGCCATGGCTCTGCGCGCGAAACTGGCGGAGAAAGCGGGCTACCCGCAAGCCGACGCGCAATTCGATGACGGCCTTGTCCGTCACGGCAACCAGTCGCAGACGCTCGCCAGCCTAGCCGGGCGTGACGGGCTGTGGGCCGAGGACAGCATGGAATATGGTGATCTCGATAAGAAGTTTGCGCAGGCGACCTTCGGCGCGCATTTTTGCGAAGTGGGTGTCGACATGGATACCGCAGAAGTGCGTGTCCGCCGGATGGCCGGGGCGTTCGCTGCCGGGCGCATCCTCAACCCCAAGTCCGCGCGCAGTCAGGTGATCGGCGCGATGACCATGGGCGTCGGTGCGGCGTTGATGGAATCGCTCGACGTCGACACCCGCTTCGGCTTCTTCGCCAATCACGACATGGCGGAATATCTGGTCCCCGTTCACGCCGACATCCCGCATCAGGACGTCTTCTTCGTGGAGGAACTGGACGACAAAAGCTCACCGATGAAGGCCAAGGGCGTGGGAGAACTGGGCATCTGCGGCGCGGGCGCTGCGGTCGCCAACGCGATCTACAACGCCACCGGCATCCGCCTGCGCAATTATCCGCTGACGCTGGACAAACTGCTCAAGGCGCAGGTCGCCTGAACCATAAGAAAAGGGCGGCTCCATCCGGGCCGCCCTTTACCTTCTCACTGACGATATCGATCAGAACGGCACTTCATCGTCCAGATCATTATCGAAGCTCGACCCGCCGCCGCGGTTGTTGCCGCCGCCTTGCGACCGGCCTCCGCCGAAGCCGCTGCCACCGCTGCTCTGGCCGCCGCCGAAATCGTCATAGTCGTTGCCGCCGCCATAGCCGCCCGACCCTGCGCCCCAATCGCCGCTGCCCTGCGACCGGCTACCGCCACCAAAGCCGCCGCCCTGACCGCCGCCACCCGGTGCGCCGTCCAGCATCGTCAGCACCGCACCCGGACCCGAAAGCGATACTTCGGTCGTGTAGCGGTCGTTGCCAGACTGGTCCTGCCACTTACGGGTGCGCAGCTGGCCTTCGATATAGATTTTCGATCCCTTGCGCAGGAAGCGTTCGGCGACGCCGACCAGGCCCTCGCTGTTGATGACGACGCTATGCCATTCGGTGCGCTCCTTGCGCTCACCGGTTGCGCGGTCCTTCCAGCTTTCGGACGTAGCGATGCGCAGGTTGCAAATCCGCCCGCCATTCTGGAAGCTCTTGACCTCCGGATCGGCGCCCAGATTGCCGACCAGAATGACCTTGTTGACCGAGCCTGCCATGATTCCTCCGATGTGTTGACCGGCTCTTATAGTCCCGCTGCGCTGGCAGTCCAGAAAGTGATGCCAGCTGCTACATATGCCAGGGCGAACAGATAGCCGACCATGAATGCAGGCCATTTCCACCCATTCGTCTCACGCCGCGTCACCGCAATGGTCGAGATGCACTGTGGCGCGAAGATGAACCAGGCGAGGAAGGCGAGCGCGGTCGGCAGCGGCCACTGGTTCTTGAGGCGATCGCCCAGACCCTGCTCCAGCGCGGCCTCATCATCGCCCGCATCGATCGAATAGACGGTGGCGAGCGCGGACACCGCGACTTCCCGCGCTGCCATCGCGGGGATCAGCGCGAGTGAAATATCACGGTTGAAGCCGATCGGCGCCAGAACCACCTGTAATCCACTGGCGACCCGCCCCGCGATCGAATGATCGACCTGGCTCGTCGGGTTGCCGTCCGGCACGCGCGGGAAGCTGAGCAACAGCCACAGGATGACGGTGGAGGTGAATATGATCGTACCCGCGCGCTTCAGGAAGATCACCGCCCGCTGCCACAGGCCGAGCAATATGTCCTGTGGACGCGGCCATTGATATTTGGGCATTTCCATCAGGAAGCCGCCGCTCGCCCCCTTGGTGACGGTCATGCGCAGGATCAGCGCCACGACCATCGCGCCGATGATCCCCGCCAAATAGAGGCAGAACAGGACGAAGCCCTGCAAGCCGATGCCATACCCGATGTCGCGCGCAGGAATGAACGCGCCGATGATCACGGCATAGACCGGCAACCGCGCCGAACAGGTCATGAGCGGCGCGATCAGGATCGTCGTCAGCCGGTCCTTGGGATCGCTGATCGTCCGCGTCGCCATGATGCCGGGAATGGCGCAGGCGAAGGAGGAGAGGAGGGGAATGAAGGCACGGCCCGACAGCCCGACCTTGGCCATCAGCCCGTCCATCAGGAAGGCGGCACGAACCATATACCCGGTCGCCTCCAGCATTAGGATGAAGAAGAAGAGGATCAGGATCTGCGGCAGGAAGACGACCACCGATCCGACACCGTTGATGACGCCGTCGACCAGAAAGGATCGGAAGATGCCGTCCGGCAACGCAGCGCGCACGGCGTTGCTCAACGCTTCGGCCAGTCCTTCGATCATCGCGATCGGAGCTTCCGACCAGGCGTAGACCGCCTGGAACATGACGAACAGCAGGCCGAGCAGGATGAACAGGCCGAAGACGGGATGCAGCGCAACGCGATCGACCGCCGCAGTCAGCCGCCGTGAAGGCGTTTCACGGACGATGGCGGCGCGAGAGAGCCGCCGTGCTTCCTTGCGCAGAGTGTCGAAATCACGATCCGGCGCGGCGGGACGCTTGGCCATCGTCCCGTCGATCGCGCTTTCCAGCTCGCCGCGAAGATGATCCAGGCCGCGCTTTCTCACCGCGACAGTCGGGATTACCGGCACGCCCAGTTCGCGCGACAATATGGCGGCATCCAGTTCCAGCCCGTCCCGCGTGGCGAGATCGACCATGTTGAGCGCCACCACCGTCGGCAAGCCGAGAGCGATCAGCTCCAGCGCAAACCGCAGATGATTGTCGAGATTGGAGGCATCGACCACGACGACCAGTGCATCGGGCAATCGCTCGCCTTGCTGACGCCCAAGAACGAAATCGCGCGTTACCTGCTCGTCGGGACTGCCGGGATCGAGGCTGTAGGTACCCGGAAGATCGACCAGTTCGACGGGCCGCCCGTCCGACAGCGACAACCGCCCCGCCTTACGCTCGACAGTGACGCCCGGATAGTTACCGAGCTTCTGGCGCGCGCCTGTCAGCGCATTGAACAGCGCGCTTTTGCCCGCGTTAGGATTGCCGACCAGCGCGACCAGTGGCATCCCGCTCATGGCGTCGGCTCCGCGTCGGTCCGCACCGTCACGGCGGCGGCGTGATTACGCCGCATAGCCACGATCATGCGCCCGACCTTGCAGGCGATCGGTCCCTTGCCCAGAAAGCCGCCACGATGCAGCGCCTCGACGCTCGCCCCTTCGCACAGGCCGAATTCGCGCAGCCGCTGCCCTTCGGCGGCAGTGAGGGCGGACCAGTCTATCAGATCGACATAGGCGGGTTGGCGCAGGGGCAGTTCGGTCAAACGCAAGGGACAGGACTCAAGGAGCAGGATCAACTGCGAGTGACTATCAATACCGATTGACGAAGGCCAGCGTTATTCAAGCCTGAAAGCCTCATACCACCGGATAACGCAGCCGCCCGATGAACCGGGATAGGCTCAATCGCTCGCCGCCGCCGACGCCTTTGACCTTCGCCTTGAATTTCTCGAACCGCATTACGCCTTCGATCCGGCGTGCGAGGAAAGCACGGCTGTCGGCTTGACCTGCGCTGTCGTCATCAACGAAAACGAGCAGGGTCGCGGCATAGATGCCCGCCAGCGTCGTGCGTTTCGTATAATGGGCGAGGTCGGCGGCGACATCGCCCGCCGCCCGCCACATGACATCGGCCGCCCGCCATCCGAGCTTTGCCGCCTGCGGCGCATTCACGGGCATCGTCAATATGGCGAGCGCGCGCCGCAACGCCTCCCGGTCGGGAGCCAGCAGGCCGAGCCGGGTTTCGATCAAGGCGGCGATCTTCTTGCGGATCGAGAGGGTGGCAAGTGTCTCGGGCGGCAGCTTTTCCAGCATCCGTTCGTCGATGCTCGCAAACCAGGCGTCGATCATATCGACCGCGCCGCCCGAAAAGGCCAGCGCCGCGACATCGGCGTCGATCCCCTTTTCCGCCGCCGCCATCGCCACTGCTTCGGGTCGCCAGCCATCGAAGGCGGCATGGCGCGCCAGCAGCGGCGCCAGCAGTTCGCGGATTTCATCGAGCGTCAGGTCTTGCGTGTCCGTCATGCCTTGCAATCTAGGCGCGGGCGGGCAGGCGCACAAGCACCAGCGCGACGCACACGGCGACCGCGCCGATCATGTCGGTGACGCGCAGCCATTCGCCGAACAGCCAATATCCCACGATTGCCGTGACCGCTGGTTGCAGCAACAGGCTGAGGCCCAGCACAAGTGGCGAAAACCATGCCAGTGAATAGGTGAGCAGTCCTTGGCCCACGACCTGGCTCGACAGCGCCAATATGATGACCCAGGTCCAGTTGTGCGGCATCACCGGCTCGCCCATCAGGTTCGCCGCCAGCAGCAACGGCCCAGCGCCCGCCGCGCTGACGATCGCCAGCACAGACCAGCTTTCAAGCCCCCGGCGGGCATTTTGCACGATCAGAAGATAGGCGGTGTAAAGCAGTCCCGCGAGCAGGCAGAGCAGATCGCCATGCAGGTTGCGCGGCGACAGTTCGTAGCTGCTGCCCATCAGGATCGCCGCGCCGATCGCCGCCAGCACCAGCGCGACGCCCTGAACCGGGCGCAGCTTTTCGCGCAGGACGATCAGCCCCCAGAGCGGCAGCGCCAGCGCGCTCGCATTGCCGAAGAGGGTGGCGTTGGCGACCTTGGTATGGCCGATGCCTGCGTGCCAGCTGGCAAGATCGGCCGCAAAGAAGATGCCGCCAATCAGCAACAGGCTCCATTGACGCGCCGACAAACGGACGCGCCGCAAGCCCGGCGCGGCGAGCAGGAGCAGCAACGGCAGGGCCAGAGACAACCGCCAGAATGCTGCCGCGACCGGCCCCACATCGGTCAGCCGTACCAGCACCGGCCCCATCGCCAGTACGACATTGGCGAGTATCAACGCAGGAAAAGCGAGCGCCGGGATCGAAACTGGATGATCGGGGGTTGAAGTCGCCATGCTGCCTCCCTAGCTGGCTTTCCACATCAAGTCCCGTTGCAATTTGCAACTATTGATGCAGGGAGATTGCATGACCAGCCTGTTCGACCCCATTCGCCTCGGCGCGATCGATGCGCGCAACCGCATCCTCATGGCACCGCTGACTCGCGCCCGCGCCACGCGCGACCATGTGCCGACGCCGTTGATGGTGGACTATTATCGCCAGCGCGCGTCCGCCGGTCTCATCATCAGCGAAGCGACCGGCATTTCGCAGCAGGGGCTTGGCTGGCCCTATGCGCCCGGTTTGTGGAACGATGCACAGGTCGAAGCGTGGAAGCCCGTCACCGACGCCGTGCATGAAGCAGGCGGCCGGATCGTCGCGCAACTCTGGCACATGGGGCGTCTCGTCCATTCCAGCGTCACGGGCGAGCAGCCCGTTTCGTCCAGTCCGCTGACTGCGCCCGGCCATGCCCATACCTATGAAGGCAACCGAGACTATGAACAGCCGCGCGCGCTTGCCGTGTCCGAAATACCGGCCCTGCTCGACACCTATGCCACCGCCGCGCGCAACGCGATCGCCGCCGGATTCGATGGCGTGCAGATCCACGCCGCCAACGGCTATCTAATCGATGAATTTCTGCGCAACGGCGTCAACCAGCGCGACGATGATTATGGCGGCAGCGTCGAAAACCGCGTCCGCCTGCTTCGCGAAGTCACGGGGACCGTGGTGGACGCGATCGGTGGAGGGCGGACCGCCGTTCGCCTGTCGCCCAACGGTGACACGCAGGGCACCGACGACAGCGATCCCGCCAGCCTCTTCCCCGTCGCGGCGCAAGCGCTCGACGCGCTCGACATCGCCTTCCTCGAACTGCGTGAACTCACGCCCACCGGCACCTATGGTGCGAGCGACGTGCCACTCCAGTCGCCGCTCATCCGCCAGCATTTCAAGGGGCCGCTGATTCTCAACAGCGACTATACGGCGGAGCGCGCGCAGCAGGCGCTCGATAGCGGCGTGGCCGATGGCATCGCCTTCGGACGGCCCTTCATCGCCAATCCCGATCTGGTCGAGCGGCTGCGCACCGGCGCACCGCTCAACGAATGGGACCCGAAGACCTTCTATAGCCAGGGCGCGGAGGGCTACACCGACTATCCCGCGTTGGAACCCGTCGCCTGATCTCGGAAAGGGCGCCCTTCGCCGGGCGCCCTTTTTCTATGCTGCACGCCCGATCGTGTCCGCGACCAGCGCCAGCACCTGGCCTGCGTGTTCCTTCCGGCAGATGAGCAGGTCGGGCATATAGACGTCCTGCCGGTTGTAGACGAGCGGACTGCCGTCGACGCGCGATGCATGAAGACCATGGGCCAGCGCCACCGCGACCGGCGCCATACTGTCCCATTCATATTGCCCACCGGAATGGAGATAGATGTCGGCCTGTCCCAGGATCACCGCCATCGCCTTGGCCCCGGCGCTGCCCATTGGCACAAGTTCGGCGTCCAACTTCTCAGCGACGGCGACCGCCTCCGGAGCCGGTCGGGTGCGGGAGACGACCAGACGGAGGCGATCGGGCGCGGGCGGCACGACACGCGGCTGATCGGTTCGCAGCACGACGCCGTCGCCAAGGCCCGGCAGGGCTACAGCGCCGACGACCGGCTGACCTTCGATCGCGAGGCCCACATGCACCGCCCAGTCGGCGCGCCGTTCGCCATATTCGCGCGTGCCGTCGACCGGATCGACGATCCACACCCTGTCCTTCGACAGCCGCGTGCCATCGCACTTCATCTCTTCGGAAAGAAGCCCGTCATCGGCGCGCTGTTCGCGCAGGGCGGCGACGAGGAACTGGTTCGCCGTCTGGTCCCCCGCCTTGCCGAGAGCGCTGCACCCGAACAGGTCGCTGTGGCGCACGGCCAGCAGAATCCTGCCAGCCGTTTCGGCCAGATGCGCGGCGAGTTCGGCGTCGGACAGGCTCATGGGATCAACCGCGCGACGATCGCGTCGGCGGCTTCCTCCGCCGTCATCGCGGTCGTATCGATCCGAATGTCGGGCGCTTCGGGCGGCTCATAGGGGCTGTCGATGCCGGTGAAGTTCTTCAACGCACCACTCCGCGCCTTCTTGTAGAGTCCCTTCACGTCGCGCGCCTCGGCGTCGGCGATCGGCGTGTCGATATGCACCTCGATGAATTCACCGGGCTGCATCATCTCCCGCACCATATCGCGTTCCGAGCGGAAGGGCGAGATGAAGGCGGTGATGACGATCAGGCCCGCGTCGGTCATCAGCTTGGCGACCTCGCCCACGCGGCGGATATTCTCCACCCGGTCGGCGTCGGTGAAGCCCAGATCCTTGTTGAGGCCATGGCGCACATTGTCGCCGTCCAGCAGGAAGGTATGGCGGTTCATCCGCGCCAGCTTCTTTTCAACGAGGTTGGCGATGGTCGACTTGCCTGCGCCCGACAGGCCCGTGAACCACAGCACGGCGGGCTTCTGGTTCTTGAGCGCGGCATGATGGTCGCGGCCCACGTCAGTCGCCTGCCAGTGGACATTCTGCGCTCGCCGCAGCGAAAAGCGCAGCATCCCCGCCGCCACGGTCGCATTGCTGATCTTGTCGATCAGGATGAAGCCGCCCAATGCCCGGTTATCGGCATAGGGTTCGAACACGATCGGCCTGTCGGTCGTCAGGTTGGCGACGCCGATGGCGTTCAGCTCCAGCGTCTTGGCCGCCAGCTGCTCCATCGTGTTGACGTTGACCTGATATTTGGGCTGCTGGATCGTCGCGCTGACGGTCTGCGTGCCAAGCTTCAGCCAATAGGATCGACCCGGCAGCATCTCCTCGTCCGCCATCCACACGATCGTCGATTCGAACTGGTCGGCGACCTGCGGCGGATTGTCGGCAAGCGCTATGACGTCTCCACGCGAACAGTCGATCTCGTCGGCGAAGCAGAGCGTGACCGACTGGCCCGCCACCGCCTGCTCCAGATCGCCGTCCAGCGTGACGATGCGCGTCACGCTGCTGGTCTTGCCCGACGGCAGCACGCGTATCGCGTCGCCCGGCTTCACCGACCCGGTCGCGATCAGCCCGGAAAAGCCCCGGAAGTCGAGATTGGGCCGATTGACCCATTGCACCGGCATCCGGAACGGCTTGTCCGCATCGATCGCGCTGTTGACTTCGACCGTTTCGAGATGATCGATCAGCGTCGGTCCCTTGTACCAGGGCGTATTGTCGCTTGCGATCGTGATGTTGTCGCCCTTGAAGCCGGAAATCGGGATGGCGGTAAAGCGCGTGATGCCGAGTTCCGTCGCGAACGCGCGATATGTCATGACGATGCGGTTGAAGACCGCCTGATCATAGCCGACCAGATCCATCTTGTTGACCGCCAGCACGATGTTGCGGATGCCGAGCAGGTGCGCGAGGTAGCTGTGGCACCGCGTCTGGGTCAATATGCCCTTGCGCGCATCGACCAGGATGACGGCAAGGTCGGCGGTGGACGCGCCTGTCACCATGTTACGCGTATATTGTTCGTGGCCCGGCGTATCGGCG
>JAAIGE0101151975.1_pt1 | contig 11240 bp, 10 predicted proteins | sample 6487951 | NCBI WGS metagenome assembly JAAIGE01 (sample SAMN13974128, study PRJNA590717) | phyllosphere metagenome | biome: tomato field; feature: multiple bacterial spot infested tomato fields; material: tomato leaves; isolation source: leaves from tomato fields | host: Solanum lycopersicum ... | reverse complement strand
GTTTACCGTATCCTTTCACATTATTTTCCCGGCGATTACTATCGGCCTGGCGAGCTATCTCGCGGTACTGGAAGGCCTGTGGCTTAAGTCTAAGAACCCCGTCTGGCGTTCGCTTTATCACTTCTGGTCCAAAATCTTTGCCGTTAACTTCGGTATGGGTGTGGTCTCAGGGCTGGTTATGGCGTATCAGTTCGGGACTAACTGGAGTGGCTTCTCGGCTTTTGCCGGGAGTATCACCGGCCCGCTGCTGACCTATGAGGTGCTGACGGCGTTCTTCCTGGAAGCGGGTTTCCTGGGCGTGATGCTGTTTGGCTGGAATCGCGTGGGGCCGGGTCTGCACTTCTTTGCCACCTGTATGGTTGCCCTCGGAACACTGATTTCAACCTTCTGGATCCTCGCCTCTAACAGCTGGATGCATACGCCACAGGGCTACATCATTCAGAATGGCATCGTGGTTCCGCAGGACTGGTTCAAAATCGTCTTTAACCCCTCTTTCCCTTACCGGCTGTTCCATATGTCGGTGGCGGCATTCCTCGCGAGCGCGTTTTTCGTGGGATCGTCGGCGGCCTGGCATCTGCTGAAGGGCAACAACAATCCGGCTATCCGCCGTATGTTCTCAATGGCGCTGTGGATGGCACTGATTGTCGCGCCGATTCAGGCGATGATCGGTGATGCGCACGGCCTGAACACGCTGGAACATCAGCCTGCCAAAATTGCAGCGATTGAAGGGCACTGGGAAAACCCGCCGGGTGAAGCCACACCGCTGATCCTGTTCGGTATTCCCGATATGGAGCAGGAGCGGACGAAGTATGCGCTGGAGGTGCCGTACCTTGGCAGCCTGATCCTGACGCACAGCCTGGACAAGCAGGTTCCGGCGCTGAAGTCGTTCCCGAAAGAGGACCGTCCTAACTCAACCGTCATTTTCTGGTCCTTCCGCGTGATGGTGGCGTTGGGCCTGCTGATGATTACGCTGGGCGTGGTCAGCCTCTGGCTGCGTTTCAAAGGACGTCTCTATGAGTCGCGTCCTTTCCTGTGGTTTGCGCTGCTGATGGGGCCATCGGGTCTGATTGCGATTCTGGCTGGCTGGTTCACCACCGAAATTGGTCGTCAGCCGTGGGTGGTTTATGGCGTGCAGCGCACCATCGATGCGGTGTCGGCGCATGGTGACATTCACATGAGCATCAGTCTGCTGGCCTTTATTCTGGTCTACAGCTCGGTGTTCGGGGTGGGCTACCACTACATGATGCGTCTGATTAAGCAGGGACCGGTTACTGGCGAAGGTCATATCACCGAAGAGGGTGGACCCGGTCAGAAGAAAACGCCGGCGCGTCCGCTTTCGGCTGCCACCTTTAAGGATGGAGACCACTAAGATGATCGATTTTTCTATTATCTGGTTTGTGATTATCGTCTTCGCAACCCTGATGTATATCGTGATGGATGGCTTTGACCTGGGTATTGGTCTGCTCTTCCCGTTCAATAAAGATGCCGGTGAGCGCGACATGATGGTGAATACCGTCGCGCCGGTCTGGGATGGTAATGAAACCTGGCTGGTGCTGGGCGGGGCAGGCCTCTACGGCGCGTTCCCGCTGGCCTACGCGGTGATTGCCGATGCGCTGACCATCCCGCTGACCGCCATGCTGATTGGTCTGATTTTCCGCGGCGTCGCCTTTGAATTCCGCTTCAAGGCGGTCGAAGGTCATCGCGCCTTCTGGGACAAATCATTTATTGCCGGTTCGATCATCGCTACCTTCAGTCAGGGTGTGGCCGTGGGCGCGTTGCTGGATGGCATTCCGGTTGAGGGACGCCGTTTCGCCGGTTCCGCCATGGACTGGCTGGCACCGTTCCCGCTGTTCTGCGGCGTCGGTCTGGTAGTGGCCTACGCGCTGCTGGGCTGCACCTGGCTCATCATGAAGACCGAAAATGAGCTGCACCGCAAAATGTCCGCGCTGGCGACACCGCTGGTCATCGCACTGTTAGTGGTTATCGGGATTGTCAGCCTGTGGACGCCGTTTGCCCATGGTGACATCGCGCATCGCTGGTTCAGTAAGCCAAACCTCTTCCTGTTCCTGCCGGTTCCGGTGCTGGTGCTGCTCTGCTCGTGGGGCATTGTGCGCGCCATCAAACGTGAAGCGCACTACTCTCCGTTCCTGCTGACGCTGGCGCTGATCTTCCTGGGCTTCTCCGGGCTGGGCATCAGCATCTGGCCCAATATTATTCCACCGTCAGTGACCATCTGGGCCGCCGCAGCACCCCCACAGAGTCAGGCCTTTATGCTGGTGGGCAGCCTGCTGATCATCCCGATGATTCTGGGCTACACCTTCTGGAGCTACTACGTGTTCCGTGGAAAAATCAAAGCAGACGCAGGATATCATTGATATGAAAAGTCTCAGCAGCATGAAAAACCACAACGAAACGAAAGCTGACAATGGCGCAAAAGCGCCCTGGTGGAAGCGCGTCATGTGGCTGGTGTTTATCTATGCCGCCAGCGTACTGGCGCTGGGTGTTGTTGCCTCTCTGTTCCGGATGATGATGACGGCGGCGGGGATGCGCAGCCATTAATTGTCCTGGTAACGGCGGTGGGTGCTGCTAACGCGCAGGCTCAGTGCGGCGCAGATTTTTTTAATCATCAGGAGGCTGGCGCGAGCCAGCCTTTTTTAGTTAGTAACCTAAGCAATTAATGCGAAATCGCCCTGCACGGGCGTGTTCGCCTTACCCTTTCCTTACACCGATTCGCGATTTTTGTTATTCTTTTGTAACGAAATTCTCAGTCTTAACCCGCGTCGTAAATCGCCATCATGCTCAGCCAGGCCATCAAAAAACAGCACATTCACGACTTAGTCGAATGGATAGAAGCCAATCTTACCGACGACCTCAATATCGATCAGATCACCCTGAAATCGGGCTACTCCAAATGGCACATGCAGCGCATGTTCAAGGAGATGACCGGACAGACGCTGGCGGCCTATACCCGCAAACGGCGTCTGACAATGGCCGCCATGGCGCTCCGGCTGACGCGCATGACGCTTATTGACATCGCCGTTCGCTTTGGCTTCGATAACCAGCAAAACTTCACCCGCGTATTCAAAGGGCACTTCTCGCTGACGCCCGGCGCGTTTCGCCGTTTTCCTCATCTGCCGGTTAAAAACTTTCACGGCCGTATACTGGCGCGTTCGCTGGATGAGCGCGCGACGCTGGTGGAGCGAGAGGAAGCACTGCCTCTCTGCGGCGAGACGCTGGAGTGGGAGTGTCAGTTCGGTAATTACATCGCCGACCGCGAACACCGGGTAGCCGATCAGGCGCGGCAGCTGGTGGCGCTGGCGGGCAGTCATGTGAAACAGGGGTGGTTAGGCTTTCAGTACGGACCCGGCCACAGCTCGGCTGACCAGCAGAATATCAGCCTGTTTCAGGCGCTGGAGCCGCAGCATGCGGCGCTGCTGGGCGAGCATACCGTCAGCTGGCGCGAAGAGCGGGGCCTCTATGCGCGCATCCGCTGGAGCGGCAGGCCGGAGCAGCTGACGCGTTTTATTGAAGATATCTACTATCAGCATCTGCCCGGACTGGGCGTGTCACGCCGTCAGGGCAAAGATCTGCTGAGTCTCGATTTTACGCAATGTCAGCCCGACTGGCTGAGCGGCGTTTTTTCCATTCCGGTCACCCGGGCGTAGTCAGTGGAGCAGGGCATAGTGCCAGCGGCGTGCCGGATGCATCTTTCGTGCGGTGAACCGTGATAAACCGCACGATTTTATAAAATAACTCCCCGTTCTGGCGTAAAATTCTCCTCCGAAACCCTGCTGTACCTTAATCATCGTGCATCTATAGCAGGGCTGGAATAATCATCTGCATTTCAGGCCGTTCACGGCCAGAACACAAACGAAGACACCTATGCGACGCTTAATAATCTCACTGATTCTGGCATTGCCCGTTATGGCAATGGCACAACAGGCTGAACCCTTCTCACCGCCAGCCGGACTGCATCCGCACTCTCAGAGCGCCGGTCATGAAATTGTGGGTGATGGTGAGCTGCCGGAACAGAACAGCAGTAATCACTGCTTCTCCGGATTCGGCGATACCCTGTAACTGTGAATGCGCGGCCAGCCCCGGCGGCGCAGATGTTGCCCGGCTCATCAGGAGCCGGACAGCCTGACCTCTTTCTGTTCACATCCGCTCTTCTCTGATTTGCCGCTGCCGCGTCTGACGCTTCGTTTTCGGGCCGTCTCTGCTGCGCGTCCGGCGAGGCCTGCTCTGCGGCTGACCTTTGTTCTTAACGCCTTCCCGCTCTCTGTTTAATCCAGGGCCTGCACTCATCGCGTCGGTATAAAATATATCTTAAACCGTCGGATCGCATTTTTCGTCATTGTGCTCAAGATATATCATCGCTTATCTTCTGGCTTCAGATGAGAATGATTGTTATTAACCAATCATCGCCAACCCTTTGAATAACGGGTATCTGTCCCGTTCCAGGAGAGACATTTTGCCAGCATCAACGAATCCGCGCGAGCCGCAGCGCGTCCGAAACGAACTGCGTTTCCGTCATATTCAGGTCGAAAGTAAAACTCAGATTGCCGGACACTTCTGGCGCATCCGCTTCAGTGGCAGCGATCTGGCGGGCTTTACCTCACCTGGCTTCGATGACCATATCAAGGTTTTTTTCCCGACGGCAGAAGGGGCCGAACTGGCGCTGCCGCAGATCACCGATGGAGCGATTGTCTGGCCCGAGGGCGAGCGTCCACCGGCCCGCGACTACACGCCGCTGGAATTTGATGGCGAGTCGTCACTGACGCTCGACTTCTATATTCATCAGCAGGGTGTCGCCAGTGACTGGGCAACCCAGGCGAAGCCGGGCGACCGCTTAGTGATCGGCGGGCCACGCGGTTCGCTGGTGGTGCCGACCGATTACGCCTTCCAGCTCTATGTCTGCGACGAAACCGGGCTGCCCGCCTTTTCACGTCGGCAGCGCGACGCCCGGGCGCAGGCCCTGCATCTCTACGCCTTTACCGATGAGGCAACGGGCCGTGACTACCTGCCGGACACCACCGGCGTGACGCTGAACTGGCTCGGCAGCGGTCAGATGCAGACCGCGCAGCTCAGCCAGCTGATTGCCCGGCTGGATCAGGTGACATTCCCGGCGGAGGATTACTTTATCTGGCTGACCGGTGAAGGTGAGTTTGTGAAGGCGCTCTGCGACTACTTCACGATGCAGCGCGGCATCAACAGTGACTTCGTGCGGGCGGTGGCCTACTGGCACCAGAAGTAACCGGCGCTGACAATTGAGTTTTGCCTGGCGGCAGACTACCATCAGGCTCCTTTTTTCGCAGGCCAGACTATGAAACAGCATCCCACGCCCTTTTCCGCTGACGACCCGAGTGCCCGCACAGGCGGTTGTGGCGGGCGGCGAAAACGCCGTGAAAAAATGCTGGAAGCGAGTGAGATTCGTCTGCTGATGCTGCATTTTCTGTCGCAGCATGCGGCGCACGGTTATGAGCTGATTAAGTCGGTTGAGGAGCTGTCAAAAGGGGAGTACACCCCCAGCCCGGGGATCATCTATCCCAACCTGACGCTGCTGGAGGAGATGGAGGCGATTGAGGTACTGGATGCTCAGGCCGCGCGCAAAGCGTATCGCCTGACGGCGGCCGGTAAGGCGCTGCTGGCAGATAACCGCGAAACGGTCTCCCGCCTGATCACGCGTCTCTCCACGCTGGCGATTCTGGTCAACAATCGCAGCATTCCCGCCGTCGAGCAGGCGATTTACGGACTGAAAGTCGCCCTGAACCAGCGGCTGGCGCAGGAAGATATCTCTGATGCCGCGTTGCAGACGCTGATTGCGGCCCTGCACGACGCGGCAGAGAAAATTACTCACAGCTGAGCCGGATAGCTTAGCCGATCTCCGTTTTGTTTTTATCGATGTGACCCAGCGTGCGATCCGGGAAACAGATGTCGCGCACCCGCTGTTTCAGCGTGGTCGCATCAGGAAAGCCGCCATCCCGCTTACGTTCCCACAGCAGATGCTCATCCAGCATGATCTCAAACACACCGCCGGTGCCGGGTTTCAGCGTCACCTCCGCCAGATCCTCAGCAAAGGTATGCAGAAGTTCCTGTGCCATCCACGCTGACCGCATCAGCCAGTTGCATTGCATACAGTAGTGAATAACGACCACAGGTTTTTGCGCCATAACTCTCTTCCTTACGTATTGATAAATGCCAGTGCATTCAGGTTAAAAAAGTGTGCGCTGTGGTTGTTTATAAACTCATAAAACTATTTAAAACAGTATCTTAATTCAATTTTCTCGGGTCAGCGTCTCGCTCAGTGTGCTGTTCTGCTTTTTTGCGGCTTTTATGCAGCGCCGTCTTTGTCATGTCAGCAAGCAGGTGAATACTAACAAGTAATCAAAGGATTCGCTGCTCTGTTACCTCATTTTTGGCGAGGGAGGTAACGACGCTGGCGTAGCAGGTGCTCATCCGGGCCGCTTTTTATCGCGGCTCTGAGAGACATCACGACAGCAATAAACACCGATTTGCGAAGGCTGGCGGACTACTCTCATCCTGTTTCGCTGAAGGACGCTTTGATTAACTGAACGCCTGTTTTTCTGATCGGCAATCTGACCGTTTCGCTTTAAAAACATTGCCTTGCGTCTATTTGTTCACGAATTTTGCGCTATACCTGGAGTTCCGGACTGACGATTAAGGAAACCATAATGGCAAAATCATTAGCGCAAACGGCTGAACAACTGGGCACACTTTTACTCTCTTCCGGACTGCATCTGGCGACCGCCGAATCCTGTACCGCCGGGCTCATCAGCATGACGCTGGCGGCGGTGGAAAGCAGCGGTGACTTCTACACCAGCGGATTCGTGACCTACAGCGATAACGCCAAAATCCGTCTGCTGGGCGTGCATCCCGAAACGTTGAAACAGCACACGGCGGTGAGCGAACAGACGGCGCGGGAGATGGTTCAGGGGGCCTGCGCACGCTCGGGTGAGCCGGTGGGATTGTCGATTACCGGCTATGCCGGGCCGGATGGCGGTGAAGATGGCACCCCGGCAGGCACCATCTGGTTTGGCTGGGTCCTGCCCGACGGCCGGGATGAGGCGGAGTGCCACCAGTTCAGTGGCGATCCGAAATCGGTGATGGAGCAGGGCACGCAGTTCGCGCTGGAGGGGCTTATCAGACGGTTGCAGCAGAGCACGCTCTGAAGGCGCGAAGCGCGCCTTCAGAAGCCGTCAGCGGCAGTCGACAATCAGCCGGCCCTGCACTTTTCCGTCCAGCAGATCCTGCGCACCCTGTTTCGCCTCACTCAGCGGGATAACCCGGCTCAGCCGGCTGAGCCGTTCTCCATCCAGCAGCTCACCCAGCCGCTGCCACGCCTGCTGGCGAAGCGGTGTCGGACAGAGCACGCTGTCCACACCGGCAAGCGTGACGCCACGCAGAATAAAGGGGGCGACGCTGGCAGGCAGGTCGAGACCCTGCGCCATACCGCAGGCAGCTACCGCGCCGTCCCGCCGGGTGGCGGCCAGCACGTTCGCCAGGGTGTGGCTGCCCACGCTGTCTATCGCGGCAGCCCAGCGCTCTTTTGCCAGCGGCTTGCCTGGCTGCGACAGCTCATCACGATCGATGACTGAGGTCGCCCCCAAGGTGTCGATCAGGTAGGCATGGTCGCTGGCGCGTCCGCTGGAGGCGATAACCTCATATCCCAGCCGCGCCAGCAGGCTGACGCTGTAGCTGCCGACGCCGCCGCTGGCACCCGTCACCAGCACCGGCCCGTGGTCAGGCGTGATGCCCTGTTTCTCCAGCGCCATCACACAGAGCATCGCGGTCAGTCCCGCGGTGCCCATTGCCATCGTCTGTAGCGGAGTGAGAGAGGCGGGAACGCGCACCAGCCAGTCGCCGCTGACGCTGGCTTTCTGTGCCAGGCCGCCCCACTGTTTTTCGCCCACCCCCCAGCCTGTCAGCAGGGCCATATCTCCCTCTTTCCAGTCGGGATGGCGGCTGGCGGTGACCCGGCCCACAAAGTCGATACCCGGCACCATCGGGAACTGGCGCACAATCGGGCCTTTGTTGCAGATAGCCAGGGCATCTTTGTAGTTCAGGGATGAGTAGCTGACGTCGAGCGTGACATCGTGGTCGGGCAGTTGCGATTCGGGGAGATCTTTGAGCAGGGCGCGGTAACCCTGCTCGTCATTTTCAATGATCAGTGCCTTGAACATGCATCCTCCAGGAGTGTGACAGTGAGGATGAGTGTACGCCCGGCAGAGGCAATGCGGTAGGGCAAGGGTCAGGCCAGGGGGCAGTGAATCCCGCTCACGCGCATCGTCAGCCGCCGATCGCACTCTGCATAAATCTGCATATATTTCATATAATTAATCGTGCTGTTAATTTTAACCAGTAAATTATCCATTAAAAACAGGGTGTTATATTTTTTGTCGCCTGCCGGATAATTGCCTGGCTCGGGTTGTCCACGTAAAAAAAAGATGACATCATGACCGCCACTTTTTGGCCCTGTTTATACATCACAGAGGACGTCGCCATGTCCGGTTCACCGCGCACCCGCCCGGATTACCGTTCGCTCTTTCCGGCGCGCACCGGTTTTTCCTCTTTCCTGGACACGCTGCGGTTCTCCATGCGGTGAGGCCAGCCTGGCAGCGGCCGGTTATCTGCTCTTCAACGGCTGCACAATGCCTTCTGACGGTTTTCACTGACATTCTTCGCCGGGGCGCTGTCCCCATGATTGTGCCACGGGCACCTCCTCCCTGCCGTTAGGGACGCTTTATGACTCCACTGAAAATTGCTGCCAGCGCCGCTGTGGCGCCCAGTCTGACTCTGAACACCGCGCGCGACGTGGTGACGCTGGATAACACCGACTTTACCGATGTCGCGGCGGTTGTCGTCTCGCTGGCGGATACCCGCAGCGGCATACTGACACTGCTGCGTCATACCGGGTTCGACCTGCCGGTATTTGTCGCCAACGCCTTTGAAGAGGAGGTGATGCACCTGCCAGGCGTCAGCGGGGAGCTGAATGGCGATCCGCAGGAGTGGATTGCGCTGGAGGCGGCCGCGCAGGCCTATGAAGCGGCGCTGCTGCCGCCCTTTTTTGAGACGCTCTCCCGCTATGTTGATATGCAGAACAGTACCTTTGCCTGCCCCGGTCATCAGGGCGGCGCTTTCTTCAGGAAACATCCGGCGGGTAAACAGTTTTATGACTTCTATGGCGAAAATGTTTTTCGCTCGGATATGTGCAATGCCGACGTCAAACTGGGCGATCTGCTGATCCACGAAGGATCGGCTAAAGATGCACAAAAGTATGCGGCAAAGGTATTTAACGCCGACAAAACCTACTTTGTGCTCAACGGCACCTCAAGCGCCAATAAAGTGGTGACAAATGCGCTGCTGACCCGGGGCGATCTGGTGCTGTTTGATCGCAACAACCATAAGTCGAACCACCATGGCGCGCTGATCCAGGCGGGGGCCACGCCGGTTTATCTGGAGGCGGCACGCAATCCTTTCGGCTTTATTGGCGGCATTGATGCGCACTGCTTTGATGAGGCCTATCTGCGCGATCAGATCGCGGCGGTTGCGCCCCAGCGCGCAGAAGAGGCGCGGCCTTTCCGTCTGGCGATCATCCAGCTGGGCACCTACGACGGCACGGTCTACAACGCGCGTCAGGTGGTGGATCGCATTGGTCATTTGTGTGATTACATCCTGTTTGATTCCGCATGGCTCGGCTATGAGCAGTTTATCCCGCTGATGGAAGGCTGTTCGCCGCTGACGTTAGAACTGAACGAGAACGATCCCGGCATTTTTGTCACGCAGTCGGTGCACAAGCAGCTGGCGGGTTTTTCACAGACTTCGCAGATCCACAAAAAAGATAATCACATTCGCGGACAGCGCCGCTTCTGTCCGCACAAGCGTCTGAATAACGCCTTTATGCTGCACGCTTCAACCAGTCCGTTTTATCCGCTGTTTGCTGCGCTGGATATTAACGCCCGGATGCATCAGGGCGAGGCGGGGCGTCGCCTGTGGGATGAGTGCGTCACGCTGGGGATCGATGCGCGTAAAGCGATCCTGGAGCGTTGCGAAATGATCCTGCCGTTCGTGCCGGAGCGCGTGGCCGGGCAGCGCTGGCAGGATGCGCCCACGGAGACGATCGCCCGCGATCTGCGCTACTTCAGCTTCGAACCACAGGAAAAGTGGCACGGTTTTGCCGGTTATGCGCGCGATCAGTATCGGGTCGATCCCTGCAAACTGCTGCTGACCACGCCGGGGATCGACGCCGCCAGCGGGGAGTACAGTGATTTCGGTATCCCGGCGACGATTCTGGCGAACTATCTGCGCGAAAACGGCATTGTGCCGGAGAAGTGCGACCTCAACTCGATCCTGTTCCTGCTGACGCCAGCAGAGAGCCCGGAGAAGATGGCGAATCTGGTGGCGATGCTGGCGCAGTTCGAGCAGCACGTCAGGGATGATGCGCCGCTGGCCGAAGTGCTGCCGACGATCTACCGTAAAAATGCGCAACGCTATGCCGGTTACACTCTGCGTCGCCTCTGTCAGGAGATGCACGATCTTTACGTCAGTCACAACGTGAAGGATCTGCAGCGTCTGATGTTCCGCGCCGCGGAGTTCCCGCCGGTCAGGGTGAATCCGCAGGATGCCCATCAGGCGTATATTCGCGGTGAGGTCGAGCTGGTGCCGATAGCCGAGGCCGCAGGACGGATTGCCGCCGAGGGCGCACTCCCTTATCCGCCGGGTGTGCTCTGCGTGGTGCCGGGAGAGATCTGGGGCGGCGCGGTGCAGCGCTATTTCCTGGCCCTGGAAGAGGGGCTGAACCTGCTGCCAGGCTTCTCGCCAGAGTTGCAGGGCGTTTACACCGAAGAGGATGAGCAGGGACGTAAGTATCTGGTGGCCAATATGATGGTGAGGGGGTAGTTTCGCTGCGCGAAGGGGCGATGAGATTCTTTCGCCTGCCAGGCGGTGGGCTGGCTCTGAGAAGGTTTCGCCCGCCAGGCGTGAGGGAGTTTCAGCCTGCCCGTGCAGGCGGACGCGTCAAGGGGCGGACGCCCGCCCCTTAACAATCCCGGCGTCCGGCAGCCTCCGCGCCCCGCGTTGCGGGGTGCCTTCGTCACGCCCTGCGGCCAACGGACCGTCCGGACTCGCCATCCCTGGCTCGTGCCGTCCTCTCGCCGACGTCCTGTCGGCTCATCCTGGCCTCCGGTTGCTCCTCAGCGCGCCGGATGCCTCTCCCACACCCC
>JAAIGE0101438285.1_pt1 | contig 11248 bp, 8 predicted proteins | sample 6487951 | NCBI WGS metagenome assembly JAAIGE01 (sample SAMN13974128, study PRJNA590717) | phyllosphere metagenome | biome: tomato field; feature: multiple bacterial spot infested tomato fields; material: tomato leaves; isolation source: leaves from tomato fields | host: Solanum lycopersicum ... | reverse complement strand
CACCAGCATGGCCGACAGCGCCCGTGGCGGGCGCAGCACCTCACGCAGGTGGCCGTCGATGCGCAAGCGCACCACCAGGCTCTGCTCGAAGGTCTCGATATGGATATCCGAGGCCTGCAACTGCAGGGCCTGGGCGAACAGGCCATTGATCAGGCGGATCACCGGCGCCTCGTCATCGCTCTCCAGCAGGTCCTCGATGCGCGGCATGTCGTTCATCAAACTGTCGAGATCGACCTGCTCGCCAATGCCCTCGATCAGCGCCGCGTTCGCCCCCTCGCCGGCCTGGTACAGCTGGCCCAGGCGCTGTTCGAACTCGCTGCGTGACAGGCTGCACACCGAAGCCGGCGCGCCCTCGACGCGCAACAGCTCCTGCAACTGGTCGGTGTCGGCGTCCTCGCATAGCCACAGGCTCCAGCTGCCCTCGCCGGGCACCCAGGCCAGGCCGGCCTGCCGGGCCAGGCGATAGGGCAGCAGGCTCATTACCAGGCGCCCCCATCGAGGCGCGCACGGCTGGCCGGGAACAGCCGCTGCAGCCCGGCATCGCCGTCCAGCGCCGGCAGCTCCAGGGCCGTGTCGCGCTGCAGGTTCTGGTATTTATCGGCACTGAAGCTGGCGATGCTCGGCCCGTCGCGCAGGATGCGCGGGCGGATGAACACCATCAGGTTCTGTTTCACGCCGCTCTTGCCGGTCGAGCGAAACAGCCGGCCGAGGCCGGGTATGTCGCCGAGCAGGGGCACCTTCTGATCGGTGTTGCTGGTTTCATCGCTGATCAGCCCACCGAGAATGATCAGGCCGTTGTCCTCGACCATCACCTTGGTCTTGATCTCGCGCTTGTTGGTGATCACGTCGCTGGCCGAGGCGAAGTCGGCGATCGACGACACCTCCTGGACGATGTCCAGGCGCACGCTGTTGTCGATATTGATCTGCGGCTTGATGCGCAACTTCACGCCGACCTCGCGGCGCTCGATGGTCTGGTACGGGTTGCTGTTGTTCTGGGTCACCGAGCCGGTGACGAAAGGCACTTCCTGACCCACCAGGATCGACGCCTCGGCGTTGTCCAGGGTCAGCAGGGTCGGGGTGGACAGCAGGTTGAAGCCGCTCTTGCTCTTCAGCGCATTGAGCAGCACGGCGAAATTGAAGCCACCGCCGAAATGGCCGATGCCGGCGGTCGCGCCGTTGACACCCGACAGCAGCTCGCCGAGGGCGGCGTTGTCACCGCTGGCCGCGGCACCGGCGATGCTGGCGATATTGGCGCCGCCGGCGCTGAAGTTGACCACCCCGGCGCCGAGTTTCTCGTCGGCGAACAGCCACTGCACGCCCAGCTCCTCGGCGCGCGAGTCGGAAACCTCGGCGATGATCGCCTCGACCACCACCTGGGCGCGGCGGATGTCCAGTTGCTCGACGATCGAGCGGTAGGCCGCCAGCTCGCTGTCCGGGCCGACCATCACCACCGCGTTGGTGCCCTCCTCGTATTCCAGGCGCACCCCGGAATCGCTGATCGGCAGGCGCGCGACCTGGGCAGCTTCCGCGCCCTCGCCGGGGGCCTGGGGCGCCTCCTGGCTCAGACCGCGCAGCACCTTGACCACTTCACTGGCGTTGGCATGGCGCAGGTAGATCACCTGGGTATTGGAGCTGCGCAGCTCGCCGCCCGGTCGATCCAGCTGGGTGAGCAGCGCACGCACCCGCTCACGGCTGTCGGCGCTGCCGCGTACCAGCAAGGCATTGCTGCGCGGATCAGCGATCACCTGGGCGCTGTCGCCACCCTTTTCGCTGGCCAGGAGACGAGTGATCAGCGCGCTGGTGTCGGCGGCGCTGGCATGCTGCAGGGGCATCACCTGCAGGGGCTCGTCACTGACCTGGTCGAGTTCGGCCAGCAGGCGATCGATGCGTGTCAGGTTGCTGCGCCAGTCGGTGACCACCAGCAGGTTGGCGGCGGGATACGGCGTGATGACGCCCACCCGCGGGTCGATCAGCGGCTTGATGATGCCGAGCAACTGCTCGCTGGCCGCATTGCGCACGCTGAATACCCGGGTGGCGATGCCGTCGCCGCCCGATTGCTTCCCGCCGCTGGGGTCCACGGGTACCGGCTCGAGACGGGCGGCCTGGTCGGGCACGATCTTCACGCTGCCGTTGGGCAGGTTGACCGCGGCGAATCCCTGGGCCCGCAACTGGGCGAGAAAGATGTCGTAGATCGCTTCGCTGTCATGGCGCTCGACCGTACGCACGGTGACCTTGCCCTTGACCCGAGGGTCGACGATGAACGTCGTGCCGGTGATCTGCGACACGCTGTCGATGAACTCGCTCAGCTCGGTGTCGACGAAATTGACTTCGTACAGCGGCGACTCGGCGACCGGCAGGTCCGGCGCCTCTTCGCCCAGCGTCTGGGCAGAACCCAACGCCAGCACGGCGGCCAGGCAGTAACGAACGATCATCTCTTATCCTTGCCGTTTGAAGCCGGTCACGGCGGGCCGTGGCGGCCAGGGCAGGCGCTCGAGCCGCCCCTGGTTATCGAAAATCAGGCCCGCTTCGTCGATGTCCTGCAGCACGACGCCAGGAGCGAGACGTTGCCCGCGGGTGAAGCTGCGTACCCGCTCGCCGAAGCGCAGCACCACCACGGTGGCGCTCGGCGGCTGCGCGCGCAGCCCGCCCAGGTACTGGACCGGCAGGCGCGTCAACGGCAGTGCGTCGCCGTTGGCATTCAGTTGCCAGTGGCCGACCAGCAGGCCGGGCGGCGCGACCACGTCGGCGACGGCCGCGCGTGCCGGTCGTGGTTCACGGCTGAGCTGCAACACGCACTGCGCCGCTAGCCACGCAGCGAGGGTCAGCCACAGGCCATTCCACATTCGCGGCGTGCTGATCAACTGACGCCTCTGGGGTGCCAGCCGGGATGTCCCTGCACGTAACGCACGGTGGGCAGATGCAGGGCCGGCAATTGCCAGCCGACTGGCTGCTTGGCCAGCCAGGCTTCCACGCGCTGCCAGAGGGGTTCGCCTGCGTTGGCGTTGACGTCGGCGACCAGCGACAGGCTGCGGCACATGCCCTCGGGCGGCGTCAGCCCGGATACCCGCTTGCCGGTCGGGCTGTAGTTGACCTGCCAGGCCTGCCCCTGCCAACGCGGCAGGTCCTGGCTGTTGTCGAGTAACAGGGGGTCACCGAACAGCTGATCGGCGGCATTTTCCAGCACGCTTTCCAGGGGTTTTATCGGCGCTTCCACGATGGGTGCGGGGTAACCGCCAGTCAGGCTGATCAGCTGATCACGGGTGATCGCCTGCCCGGCGGCTACAGGGCTGTCGTAACGCAGGCCAGGCAACAGCACCTGCATCTGGCCATCATCGGACAGTGCCTGATGCAGCAGGCGATCCCAGCTGCCGCCGCGGCTATCCCGACGCCACAGCGCCTGCGGCGCCTTGGCCAGCGGCTGATCGAGCCAGCCGGCATGCGCCGCGCGCTGGCTCTGCAGCTGCGCACGCAAGTGTGCTGCCTGGCTTTGGCCTGCCGGGGAAAGCAACTGCTCGAATGCTGGGTGAAAGCGCGCGACGAACGTCCATTGCCCCGCCTGGCGCTGGCAGCCGATATGAAAGGCGCCGCTGGCCCGGCAACCGCCGAGTACCACCGGAACGCGCCGGCCACTGCTCTGCAGCACCTCGATCGGCGCCGGCCAGAAATCCTGCCCCCGGGCACACAACAGCAGATCGGCGTCGCCCAGCCGTTCGGCCAGCCACAGCCCGGGCCCGGTGCCCACGTCGGCCAGGGCAATGACCAGGTCGGCCTGGTCACGTGCGTCCTCGAAGACCGGCAGCAGCGCTTGGTACCACTGTTTGAGGGAAGCCTTCTGGTCCGCGGCATAGGGGTCGGTAACGCCGACCACGGCGACCCGCACCCCGGCACGCCGGATGACGGTGAACGGTTCGGTGCCCAGCGCCCGCGCCTGCTCCTCGGCAAGTCCGGCGCCCAGCACCGGCCGTGCGAACTGCCGGTAGAGACCACTGCAGCGCTGTGGCCACAGCACGCGTTCATCACTGCTGACCCGCACATCGCTGCCCAATAGCTGGCTGCCCTGGGTGCCGCTCTCGCCCTGGGTCAGATAGGCCAGCCCGCTGCCGTTCCAACCCTGGCCATTTTCCAGGGTCAGGCAGCGCTCGGCGCCATGGCGCTGACGCAGCTCGCCGAGCAAGGCGCCCAGCACGGCGTAACCACCGGTGCTGACGCCGGCGGCCAGGCGCGCATCGAGTAGCGGATTGAGTTCGCTGCGCGCCTGGTGGGCATTGCTGCCACTGATCCACGGCGCTCGCCCGAGGTGCGAAACCGGCCCCAGCCGCGTGGCCGGCACCACCGGCTGACCAGGCTGGCGGGCATCCAGGGTATCGGCGAAATAGAGCAATTCCAGCTCCGACTGCCCGCCCTGGCGCGGCGTCGCGAAGCCCGAACAGGCGCTGAGCATCGGCGCCAGGGCACCGATGCCCATCCAGCTCATCACTTCTCGTCTGCCGATGTTCCGCATCGCCACGCCGTGCTCTCTTCAAGAATTGTCGGGGGGCGATAGTGAGGAGCTTGTGTGACAGTTTAATGGCAGTTGTGGGTCAGGCCGGACGCACCTTGACACAAGAAACATCATGAAAATCAAAGAGCTACAAGGATAAGAAAGCCATCACATTCCATCGCCAAGCTCGCCGACTCCAGACCAATCGATTCAAAAAAGGATGTCTTCATGAGCAAAAGCACAGGCGATGATCTCAACCGTAATCTCAGTGGCAACCGGCCGATGGAGAGCGTGCTGGAGGCCTACTTGAGCCGACGTAGCGTCATGCGCGGCGGCCTCGGTGCCGCCATCGCGATGATCGCCGGTACCAGCCTGACCGGTTGCTTCGACAGCGATGACGATGATGATGACGACGCCCCGCTCGCCTCCCGAATCGCCGCCAAGCTGGCGCTGGGTTTCGAATCCATCGCCGGTTCGAAAACCGATGCCTGTGTCGTACCCGCCGGTTACAGCGCCTTCGTGCTGGCACCCTGGGGTACGCCGCTGACTGCCGATGGCAACCCGTGGAAAGGCGATGGCAGCAATACCGCCAGCGACCAGGCCAATGCGATGGGCATGCACCACGACGGCATGCACTACTTCCCCATCGACGGCAGCTCCAGCGACGGGCTGCTGGTGGTCAATTTCGAATACCTGGACCGCGACGCCCTTCACCCAAACGGCGCGACGAGCAGCGGTGGCAAGCGCCCGGCCGAAGAAGTGCGCAAGGAAATCAATGCCCATGGCGTGGGCGTCGTGCGTATTCGCAAGGTGGACGGGCGCTGGCAGGTGGTCGATAACGACCCGCTGAATCGCCGTTTCACCACCGCCTCGGCCATGGAGCTTGCCGGGCCATTGCGCGGTACCGAGCACGTCAAGACCAAGTTCTCGCCCACTGGCACCCAGTGCCGCGGCACCAACAACAACTGCGGCAACGGCTACACCCCATGGGGCACCTACCTGACCTGCGAGGAGAACTGGCCGAACATCTTCGTCAACAAGAGCGCCCTGCCCGAGGATCAGGCGCGTATCGGCATTTCGACCAGCAGAAGCAGGTACGAGTGGGAAACGGCAGCCGGTGATGCCAGCGAAGAGGCTGACGAATTCAGCCGTTTCGATGTCACTCCGGGCGCAGGACAGGCCATCGACGACTATCGCAACGAAGCCAGCGCCTATGGCTACATCGTCGAGATCGATCCTCATGATCCCTCCACGACGGCAGTCAAACGCACCGCTCTGGGCCGCTTTCGCCACGAAGGATGCTGGCCCGGCCTGGCCGTGGCCGGCAAACCGCTGGTGTGGTACTCCGGCGACGATGCGCGCCACGAGTACCTGTACAAGTTCGTTTCCGACGCGCCGTGGGACCCTGCCGACGCCACGGCGCCCGACCGCCTGGCCACGGGCAACAAATACCTGGATCACGGCAAGCTCTACGTGGCACGTTTCGACGCCGACGGCAGCGGCGCCTGGCTGCTGCTCGACGTCGAGACGCCGACACGCGATGGCGCCACCCTGCAGGCACGTTTCAACGATCTGCCCGGCATCATCCTCAACACCCGGGGCGCAGCCGATGCGGTGGGCGCCACACCGATGGACCGTCCGGAGTGGACCGCCGTCAATCCGCTCAATGGCGATGCCTACCTGACCCTGACCAACAACAGCCGGCGCACCGAGGCCAACGCCGCCAATCCGCGCGTGCCGAACAGACATGGTCACATCATCCGCTGGCATGACAGTGACGATCACCAGACCTTCGAGTGGGACATCTTCGTGTTCGGCGCCCATGCCGACGGCCCACCCGATATCAACCGCTCGGGCCTGACCGAACTCAACCAGTTCGCCAGCCCGGACGGCATGAGCTTCGACAGCCGCGGCATCCTCTGGATACAGACCGACAACGGCGAGCCCAACGTCACCGACTACACCAATGACCAGATGCTCGCCGTCATTCCCGGCGACCTGGTCGACGCCCAGGGCGAGCAGATACCGATCAACGCCGAGAACCAGGCCGCGCTGCGCCGTTTCTTCGTGGGCCCCAATGATTGCGAGGTGACCGGCATCGCCTTCACCCCGGACAACAGGACGATGTTCGTCAACATCCAGCATCCGGGCAACTGGCCACTCGGCGACGACGCCACCCGAGAAACGCCGCTGGGCGTGACGGTGCGACCACGCTCCGCCACCGTGGCGATTCAACGCGACGACGGCGGCGAAATCGGCGTCTGACCCGCCGCCGCACCGGTTTTGGCTTGGCTCGCCAGGCGCGATGCCCAAGCCAATCCCATCGATTTCGAGAGGAAAATATCAGGAAAATCAGCCAACTAAGTGTGTCAAAAGGTTCAACGCTCGTTAATCGAATCGCAAGAAAATCATCACATTCGATCCTTAGAGTCGCGGGTTCCCAAAGCCGCTTCACTAGAAAAAGGACATGACCTGATGAGTCGAGATACCGGCGACAACCTGGACCGCAACCTCAGTGGCAACCTGCCAATGGCATCGGTTCTGGATGCGTACCTGAGCCGCCGCAGCGTGATGCGCGGCAGCCTGGGCGCCGCCATCGCCATGATTGCGGGCACCGGCCTCACCGGCTGTTTCGACAGCAGCTCGAACGACGACGACCCGGAACCGAACCCGGCCGAACCGAAACTGGCTCTCGGCTTCCAGTCCATCGCCGGCTCGCGCACCGATGCCTGCGTGGTAGCCGCCGGTTACAGCGCATTCGTACTGGCACCGTGGGGAACGCCGCTCAACTCCCTGGCCAACCCGTGGAAGGATGATGGCACCAACACCGCCGCCGACCAGGAAAACTCGGCCGGCATGCACCATGACGGCATGCACTTCTTTCCCATCAACGGCAGCTCCGAAGATGGCCTGCTGGCCATCAACTACGAATACATCGACCAGGCCGCCCTGCACCCGAACGGTGCGACCAATGACGGCAGCGGCAACCGCCCTGCTGAGGAGGTTCGCAAGGAGATCAACGCCCACGGCGCTGGCGTCATTCGCATCAGCAAGGTCAATGGTCGCTGGCAGGTGGTCGATAACGACCCACTGAATCGCCGCTTCACCACTGCCACGGTGATGGACATCTCCGGTCCGATGGCCGGCACCGACCACCTCAAGACCAAGTTTTCTCCAACCGGTACCCAGACCCGCGGTACCAACAACAACTGCGGTAATGGTTATACGCCGTGGGGCACCTACCTGACCTGCGAAGAAAACTGGCCAGAAGTTTTCATCAACACCGGCACGTTGTCTGACGAGCAAATTCGTATCGGCATCAAAAACACCCCGAGCCGTTATCGCTGGGAAACCGCAGCGGGCGATGGCTCCGAGGTGAATGACGAATTCGGCCGATTCGATGTGGCGCCCACTGGCGCAACGGCCGAAGATGACTACCGTAACGAGGCCAGCACATTCGGCTACATCGTCGAGATCGACCCGTACGATGCCAGCACCAATGCCGTGAAACGCACCGCCCTGGGACGCATCCGCCACGAAGGTTGCTGGCCGGCACTGCCGGTGGTCGGCAAGCCGGTGGTGTTCTACACCGGCGACGACTCGCAGAACGAGTACCTGTACAAGTACGTATCCGACGCCCTGTGGGATGCTGCCGATGCCAACCCGAGCGATCGCCTGGCCACCGGCGCCAAGTACATGGACAGCGGCACGCTGTACGTCGCCCGCTTCGATGCCGACGGCACCGGTGAGTGGATCCCGCTGGTCGCCGCCACGCCAACCACTGACAACAGTACCCTGGGCGCCAAGTTCACCGACCTGCCGGGCATCATCCTCAACACCCGGGGCGCCGCCGATGCGGTGGGCGCAACGCCGATGGATCGCCCGGAGTGGACCGCCGTCAACCCGCTCAATGGCGACGTGTACCTGACCCTGACCAACAACAGCTCACGCACCTCGGCGCAAGTCGACGCCGCCAACCCCCGCGGCCCGAACCGCCATGGCCACGTGATCCGCTGGCACGACAGCGACGACCAGCTCAGCTTTGCCTGGGATATCTTCGTGTTCGGCGCCAACGCCGCGGGCGCCCCGGACGTCAATCGCTCTGGCCTGACCGAACTCAACCAGTTCGCCAGCCCCGACGGCATGAGCTTCGACAGCCGCGGCATTCTGTGGATCCAGACCGACAACGGCGAGTCGAGCGTGACCAGCTACACCAACGACCAGATGCTGGCGGTAATCCCCACCGATCTGGTCGACTCCAGCGGCCAGCAGATCCCCGTCAACGCGCAGAACCAGGTGGATCTACGCCGCTTCTTCGTCGGCCCCAACGGCAGCGAAGTGACCGGCATCGCCTTCACCCCGGACAACAAGACGATGTTCGTCAACATCCAGCATCCGGGTAACTGGCCGTACACCGACGTCGCCACGGACGAAACACCGGCGGGCACCACCGTGCGCCCGCGCGCATCCACGGTGGTGATCCAGCGCGATGATGGTGGTGAAATCGGCGTCTGAGGCACCGTAACGGCACGGGGCTGACTCGTGCCGTCTCTCCCTTGGCCTGGATCGAGCGTCTGAGATCCAGGCCTTTTTCGCCTCGCTGCCAACGCGGCACCTCTAGAAGTCACCGTTCATTCTCGCGGCGAATGCTGCAGCGCCGCTCTTTTCAGAGCATTCGCGCCGGGCGCACGCTTCCACGCCACTAGAGCGCGAACGGCAGGGGTTCGCGGCTGATCACCTGCACGCGCTGCGCAGGCACCTGCGCATGCCAACGCACCACACCTTGAGCCTGTATCTGAAACTGGCTGCCGATCAGCCGACCGTCCTGCTCGAACTCGAGCTGCAACATGAAATCACCGCTGTTGAGCAGCAGCCCCTCGCTCAAGCGCTGGAAGGTCGGATCGTCGACGGCGCCAAGGGCTTCGCGCAAGGCAGCCGCATCGCGGTATCCATGGGCGGGCCGCCCGGTGACGATGCGCGCCAGCAGCGCGCGCGCGAATTCGCCTTCGTAGAGCGCATCGAGCAGCGGCAAATGTTCCAGGCCCAGGGCATTGGCGTTGAGCCGCCAACCGGATGTCTGCGGCAGCGCACAGAGCTGCGGATAACCCAGCTGCCGCCCGCGTTGCGGGGTGAGCAGCAGGTTCAGTTCGCTCATGTCCACCATCGGTTGGTTGGCGGCGAGCCGAGGCGGCGTCTGCCGCAGGTACTGATCGCTTTCGGCGCCGTGCAGGCGGCTTTGCCCGTCGCTGTCGATCCAGTCGGCCAGGGCATGCACCAGTTGCTCCGCAGCCAGGTCGTCACCGAGCAGGTGCTGCAACTGCCGCTCGGCCCGCTCCGCCTCCTGGCCGGCCAGCGCGTTGACGTTGAAGCAGCTGTGCAGATCACGGATACGCAGGGTTGCAGCACCGCCGGCGAAGTCATAGCGCAGTGGCTGCCCACGCAGGGCTTGCCAGAACAGCGGGCTCTGCCGCCAGGCAGGATCCCGGAGCGCCTGCTCGACGAATGCCAGGCCGGCGACCTCCATGGCCCGCGCCTGGATTCGCTGCTGCTGCAGGCGCACCGAGTCGACCTGCTGCCGCCCTTGCTGAACCATCCACGTCAGCCCACCGGCGAGCATGGCCAGGGCCACCAGCACCATCAATAACGCCGCCCCGCGCTGCCGCCTGCACCCCATCGTTCAGCCCTCGAATCAGAGAGCCGACAGTCAACAGGCTGAATGTTGCAGAGAGGTGGCAGCCGCGACTTTTCGTCATCCGCGCGTCACCTCAGCGTCATAAAGGCCAGGCAGATTAGCCCTTCAATTTCATGACGTTGGAGAGTTTTTCATGGGTGGCATCGGTATCTGGCAACTGGTCATCGTGCTGTTGATCGTATTCCTGTTGTTCGGCAGCAAACGCCTCAAGACGCTGGGCGGCGATCTCGGTGAAACCATCCAGGGTTTCCGCAAATCCATGGCCAGCAGCAACGAGGCGGACGACTCGCCGGCCCAGGTACAACAGCAGCAGGCTCCGCTTTCGGGGAGCGCCCAGCAGTCCCACAGCCACACGGATCGCCAGGCCTAATGTTCGAAATAGGTTTCACCGAGATGCTGTTGGTGGGCGTGGTGGCGCTGCTGGTACTCGGCCTGGAGCGCCTGCCGGTGGCAGCCCGCACCCTGGGTCGCGGCCTCGGCCAGGCAAAACGGGCGATGGGCATGCTGCGCGATCAAGTGGAGCGTGAGCTGGATGCCCAAGCCGTGAGCAAGGAGCTGGATGCCGCACCCTTGCGGCAGCTGGAACAGGAACTGCGTCGCGGCATCAACCTGTCGCCCGACTCGCAACCCGCCGCCGCCAAATCGGAGAACACAGCATGAGCAGCATGCCGTTGACCGCCCACCTGGGCGAACTGCGCAAGCGCCTGGTGCGCTGCCTGCTGGTGATCCTGGTGGCGTTCCTGGGCCTGTTCCCGTTCGCGCAGACGCTCTACACGCTGATCTCCGAACCGCTGCGCCGTTACCTGCCCGAGGGCGCGAGCATGATCGCCACCAGCGTGACCTCGCCGTTTCTCGCGCCCTTCAAGCTGACCATGATGGTCGCCGTGTTCATCGCCATGCCGGTTCTACTGCATCAGGCGTGGGGCTTCGTGGCACCGGGGCTGTACCGCCGCGAGCGGCGCATTGCCGTGCCGCTGCTGATTTCGAGCATCCTGCTGTTCTATGCGGGGATGGCCTTCGCGTTCTTCGCGGTGTTTCCGATGATGTTCGGCTTCTTCGCCAGCGTCACGCCCGAT
>JAAIGE0100557662.1_pt1 | contig 11251 bp, 8 predicted proteins | sample 6487951 | NCBI WGS metagenome assembly JAAIGE01 (sample SAMN13974128, study PRJNA590717) | phyllosphere metagenome | biome: tomato field; feature: multiple bacterial spot infested tomato fields; material: tomato leaves; isolation source: leaves from tomato fields | host: Solanum lycopersicum ... | reverse complement strand
TAGGCCCTCACCTTCGATGTTGTGCAGGATGCTCAGTTCCATGGGCTTCATGGAAAGGGCGAAATTGTGCAGGCCACGGGCGTGGGTACGGGTCAGTTGCAGCCCTTTGCAGGTTTTGCTGCCGTACAGGTTGACCGTGAAGTCGTAGTCGGCGAGCACCGGGTTGCGGCGCTTGATGCACGACGGCAGCAGCTCGCAATAGGCGTCGTAGACCGAGAGGCTGTCCTCGCGGCGGGCGAACTTGTAGTCGACTGCTTTCTGCTGGATCGGTACCTGAAAGCGCGACGAGGCGATGTTGAAGTGCTGGCCCGGATCGCCGAAGTTGGTGGTCAGCGAGCGGAACGGGTACACGAAGTACAGATCCCGGGAAATGATGTACGCGGTGTACAGCTTGAGCCACGAGGACTCCGGCCAGCCGCGGATGTCCGCCGGGATGCCATCGATATGGCTGATGTCGGTGCCGTTGCTTTCCAGCCACTGGCGAAAGCCCTGCCAGTGCCGGCGCGACCAGGCCTGGCCCCAGGACGCGGCCATCTGGATGAAATGCACGTGGGAGTCGCCATCGTCGACCGGCATGAAGGGCAGGTCCACGGTCTGGCTGAACTGCACGCTGTACAGGCTGATACCGGCCACGCCGGCGTCATCGGCATAGGCTTGCAGCGCCTTGTGGGTGTAGTCGTAGAAGAACGGTGAAACGAACAGATCGTCCTCGAGGATGATCACGTCGCCGTACTGCTCGGTCAGGTCGCCACAGCCCAGCACGTGCTGGCGCAGGCCCAGGCGCTGCGGGTGGGCGATGATGCGCTTTTCCCCATGGGGCCAGTCGAATGCTTCGGCGACCTTGCGTGGCTCCGGGTTGCCGGAGTTGTCGAGGCTGATCACCAGGCGCACGTTGCCTTCGGGGTACTGCGCCTGGATCAGGGAGCCCAGCAGGCGGCTGAGGCTCTTGGGGCGGTTGTAGCCGATGACGACGATAGTGGGCAATTGTTCGGTCATAGGATCGAAGCCGGTCTCTGTTGAAAAGGGGTTGAGCCGATCACGGCAGACACCCCACACCGGGCACCGCTTCGCACGCCTGAGCGGACGCTAGGCGGATGACGGTGGCAGGCGAGGTGTGCAGCGTGCTGGCCTGGCGCAAAAGGTTCTGCGCCGTGCTGCATCCGGCACGCCAGGTGGGCGTGCAGGGCAGGGTGGGCCAGTGGGGTGTGAGTGATGACGTCCATGTCAGCGGCGGCTCAGCCGTTCACTTGCTTACGGCCAATGCCGTAGTAGTCGAAGCCCTCGCGGTTCACCTGGCCGAGGTCGTACTGGTTGCGGCCGTCGATGATCACCGGCTGCTTGAGCAGCTTCTTCAGCGCCTTGAAGTCAGGGCGACGGAACGGCTTCCACTCGGTGACCAGCACCAGGGCGTCGGCATCGATGGCGGCCTCGTATTGGCCGTCGACGATCTGCAGGCGACCTTCGTTGAACCAATGCTCGGGGAACTCGCGCACCGCCGTTTCATGGGCGACCGGGTCGAAGGCTTTGACCTTGGCGCCGGCGTTGATCAGGCTATTGATCAGTACCACGCTCGGTGCTTCGCGCATGTCGTCGGTACCGGGCTTGAACGCCAGGCCCCAGACGGCGAAGGTGCGGCCCTTGAGGTCGCCCTCGAAATGCGCGGCCAGTTTGTTGAACAGCGACTGCTTCTGTTGATCGTTACGGGCTTCGACGGCCTGCAGCAGCTTGGGCTCGAAGTCGTTCTGGTGGGCGATGCTGATCAGTGCCTTGACGTCTTTCGGGAAGCACGAGCCGCCGTAACCGCAGCCGGCGTAGATGAAGTGATAACCGATGCGCTGATCCGAACCGATGCCCAGGCGTACGTTCTCGATGTCCACGTCGAGGCGGTCGCACAGGCTGGCGATCTCGTTCATGAAGGAGATCTTGGTGGCCAGCATGGCGTTGGCGGCGTACTTGGTCATTTCCGCATCACGCACGCCCATGAACTTGATGCGCGGGTTGTTGCGGATGAAGGGGGCGTACAGCTCGCTCATCACCTGGCGGGCGCGCTCGCTGTCGGTACCGACGATGATGCGGTCCGGGTGCATGAAGTCGTCGACCGCGGCGCCTTCCTTGAGGAATTCAGGGTTGGAGACCACGTCGAAGCTGATGCTCTTGCCGCGCAGTTCGAGCTGCTCGAGGATCTCGGCGCGCACCAGGTCGGCAGTGCCCACCGGCACGGTGGACTTGTTGATCACGGTGGTGTGGCGGGTCATAAGGCTGCCGATCTGGCGCGCCACTTCCAGCACGTAGCGCAGGTCGGCCGAGCCGTCTTCGCCGGGCGGCGTGCCGACGGCGATGAAGATGATGTCCGATTGCTCCATCGCTTCTGGCAGCGCGGTGGTGAACAGCAGGCGACCGGCCTCGAAGTTCTCTTCCACCACGGTCTCCAGACCCGGCTCGTAAATCGGCAGGATGCCTTTCTTGAGGTTCTCGATCTTTTTCGGATCGACATCCACGCAGACAACCGTGTTGCCCATCTCGGCGATACAGGCGCCGGTGACGAGGCCGACGTAGCCGGTTCCAACGACAGTGATATTCATGGATAAACTTTCCTTGAGTTAACGTTAATCGTTACGTGCGCCAAGACGGGCGCGTTAGTAAATGTCGCGCGAGAACAGGGTGAAGGGCGTCTTCACCAGGATCTTGATGTCCAGCCACAGGGACCAGTTGTTGATGTAGGCCAGGTCCTTCTCCACGCGTTGCTGCATCTTTTCCAGGGTTTCGGTTTCACCACGGTGACCGGTCACCTGGGCCAGGCCGGTGATGCCCGGCTTGAGGCGATGACGGGCCATGTAGGCGAGGATCTTGTCGCTGTAGTAGTTGTTGTGGGCCACCGCATGCGGGCGCGGGCCGACCAGGGACATCTCGCCGCGCAGCACGTTGATCAGTTGCGGCAGCTCGTCGATGGAGGTGCGGCGCAGGAAGCGGCCAACCGGGGTGATGCGCGGGTCTTCACGGGTCGCCTGCTTGACGACCTTGTCGTCGTGCATGCGCATGGAGCGGAATTTCCACACCAGGATCACGCCACCGTTCCAGCCGTGGCGCGGCTGCAGGAAGAACACAGGGCCGGGCGAGGAGAGCTTCACGGCGATGGCCGCGATGATGAATACCGGGCTCAGCGCCACCAGCGCCAGGAAGGCCAGGGTGCGATCCATCAGCTCCTTGCTGAACACCGCAGCCGGGTGCGAGCTGATCGGGCTTTCATTGAGGTAGATGGCCGGCAGCTGTTCGATCTGCGAGATCGACTGGTTGAGCAGCGGCATGCTGCCGAAGTCCGGTACCCAGACCACATCGACGCTCATGTCCAGCAGGTCGATGTAGAGCTTCTCGATGTGCGAGATCTCGTCCAGGGTCAGGGCGATGTACACGCGGCGCACGCCGTGCTGCTCGGTGACTTCACGCAGCTCCTGCAGCTTGCCGAGGATCGGGAAGCGGCCGTCCTGGGTGTGGGCGTCGTCGCTGGAAGCGATCAGACCGACCAGCGGCACGCGGTTGTTGGCGGTCAGGCGCTCGGCCAGCTCGTGGGCCTTTTCGCCCGAGCCGATGATCAGCGAGACGCGCTCGTTGCGCAGCTTCTCCGAGTGCAGGCGGGCGAAGTAGCGCAGCGGGATGAAGGCGATGGCCTGGGCCAGGAAGCCCAGCAGTGCCCATTCACGCATGATCTCGAAGGAGAAGCGCTCCAGGCTCTGGCTGAAGTAGGCGATGAACAGCAGGCCGGCCAGCAGCAGCAACCAGCCGCCGAGCAGATGCCCCAGGCCGGTCAGGTAGCCGAGGCGCTTGTGGTACACGCGCAGCAGACCATAGGCCGGTACCGAACCCAGCACCGTGAGGACGATCAGCAGGCGGTATTCGGTGGGCACGTCACCGTAGCGCTGAACGACCAGGTAGCAGAGCAGCATGCTGACCAGAGTAATGGCGCAGGTCCATTGACCCCAGAACGTGAGTCCCCTGCGGTTCTCGGCAGGATTGATCCGTTTGGAAATCATTTGCGGCGATCCTCGTGCAAATCTTCGATGAAGTAAGTGGCCTCCGGAGAACGCACGAGAGGCGACATGTCCTTGGTTGCAGCGGTGGCGGGCGTGCCCAGGGTCGTGCAGCGCATCAGCGCCTGCTGAAAGGGTTGCGCCCTGAAACTGAACTCTCGACGCATGGTTTTCCAACCTCCAACAAATACGAATCCTGCGGCCTGAACCGACAGGCACGCGTTATCAGGCAGTCAACTAAGCGAAATGCTGGTGTGCGATGCGCCAGGGCGTGTCGATGACCAGACGTTCGGCCTCTCTCTCGCCCAGGATCCGGGCGGCTTGCAGGAGACCTTCTTGTAATAGGGGAGGGCGGTGATCCAGGTTGTGGGCATCAGTCGCCATAATGCTGACCACACGATTGCTCAGCAGTTCGTGAGCCAGGTGCATTGCCCGTTCGCCAAAACGACCAGCGGCAGAGGCGGCGGTCACTTGCAGCAGGCAGCCTTGCTCGATGAACGGCTTGAGCTTGCTCGGGTTGTTCATCAGCGCCTTGTTGCGCTCGGGGTGCGCGATGATCGGCACGATGCCCTTGTCGAGCAGCCATTGGGTCAGGCGTTCGGCACCGAAGGGCATGTCTCCGTGGGGAAACTCCAGCAGCAGTACCTTCTTGCCTTCCCACTGACCGAGGAACGGGATGCTGCCGTCCAGCACGCGGGTCATCAGCTCGCCGGAGAAGCGCACCTCGGCGGCGGCGCCGACCTTCAGGTCGATGCCGGCCTCCTGCAGCGCGGCGCTGAAGCGGCGGCAGGTTTCGGCGATGGTGCGGCTGTCGTTGTCGTAGCGGCCGATGTGGATGTGCGGCGTGCACACCACATGGCTGATGCCGTTGGCCACCGCCATGCGGGCCATGTCCAGCGCGGTCGGCAGGTCTGCCGGGCCGTCGTCGATGCCCGGCAGCAGGTGATTATGCAGATCGATCATCGGGCACCTCCTGCTGTCATGCGCTGGTGGGTCATGGCGGTTATCAGGCCTTGCGGTCGCTGTAGCCGTAGTGGTCGTAGTAGCCGCTGTATTCGCCGGAGCGCGCAGCCTTTTCCACGTCCACCTGGTTGAGCACCACGCCCATCACCGAGGCACCGCTCTGCAGCAGGTGGCCGACGCCACGCTGGGCCAGCGGGATCGGCGTGCCGTCGGCCTTGACCACGTAGATCACCGCATCGGCGAAAGTGGACAGCAGCACGGCATCGCTCACGGCCTGGCTGGGCGGCGAATCGATGATGATGTGGTCGTAACGTTCCTTGATCATGTCCAGGAACTTGGCGAAGCGCGGCGAGGCCAGCAGCTCCAGCGGGTTTGGCGGTACCGCGCCGGCCGGCAGCATGTCCAGGTTGGTGCCCATGTTGTGGATGCACTCTTCGACCTTGGCGCTGCCGGTGATCAGGTTGGCCAGGCCAGGGGTGCCGACCGGGAAGTCGAAGCTCTTGGCCAGGGTCGGGCGGCGCAGGTCGGCATCGATCAGCAGCACGCGTTGCAGCTGGCTGAGGGCGAACGCCATGTTGGCCACCAGGGTGCTCTTGCCTTCGCCAGGCGACGAGGAGGTGACCACCAGAACCTTCTGGGAACGGTTGGTATCGGCCAGCATCAGGCTGGTGCGAATGGTGCGGATCGACTCGCAGAAGCGTGGATCCTCGCCATGCTCGAACAGGTGCGCGGCGGTGTACTTGGAGTTGTTGGCGATCAGCGGAACGATGCCCAGTACCGGCAGGTTCAGCTTGGTCTCGACATCGTCGGCGCTCTTGAACGTGTTGTTGAGGATGTCGCGGACGATGGCCAGGGCGATACCGAAGATCAGGGCGAGGCCTGCCGCCAGCACGATGATCAGCTTCTGGTTCGGCGCAGCCGGCTGCAGCGGGGCAACGGCCTGGTCGATGATGCGCGCGTTGCTGGAGTTGACGTCCTGGGTCGCCGCGGTTTCGCGCAGGCGGGTCATGAAGGTCTCGTACAGCGAGCGGTTGCTTTCCACGTCGCGGGTCAGCTCACGCACCTTGAATTCCTTGCGCGAGATGTCCTGGATCTGTTCCTTGTTCTTGTCGAACGAGGCGTTCAGCGAGTTCTCGTTGGCCACGGCCAGCTGGTAGTTGCGCTCGATGCTGGCGACCACCTGCTCGACCTGGGCACGCAGGCTCGCCGAGGCGGCGCTCAGATCGGACTTGGCAGCGAGCATGGCCGGGTGACGGTCACCGTAGCGACGCGACAGCTCCTCGACCTTGGCGCGAGCGCGGGCTTCCTCGGATTTGAACTGCTGGATCAGCGGGTTGCCGAGTACGGCCGGCACGCTGGCCAGGCGGCGCCAGTCGCCACTGCCCATGGACTGCACCTGACGGTACTGGCTCTCGGCCTCGGCGCGCTGGCGACGGGCGTCGATCATGCGGTCACCGGTCAGCGACAGTTCGTTGTTGCTGATGGTGGCTACACCGTTGACGTCCACCAGGCCTTCGGCTTCGCGATAAGCCTGCAGGCGATTTTCGGCTTCCTGCAGCGAGCTGCGCAGTTCGGTGAGGCGGGTGTTCATCCAGGTGGTCGCCGACAGCGACATTTCCATCTGCGCTTCCAGCTGGCTGTCGATGTAGTTGCTGGCCAGGGAGTTGGCAATGGCGGCAGCGGTCAGGCGATCCGGCAGATCGACGGAGATGTTGACCAGCTGGCTCTTGCCTTCGACCCAGATGTTGGTGCGGTCCATCAGGATCTTGGTGACGATGTCGAGCAGTTCGGCCTCGGTCATCGGCTTGGCTGGCTCGGGCTCGTCCACCAGGCCGGTGATCGACAGAGCGCTCTGCAGGCCACGGGTGATGCCGCCGAAATTGATCAGCGGTTGCGGCTGCTGGCGCGGGTCGAAGTCGGGGTGTTCGGTGAGGTTGAGTTCACGAACCACTTTCTCGGCGACCACGCGGCTCTTGATCAGGCCGAGTTGGGTCTGCAGGTACTCGTTCACCGCACCGGTGGTGTCGGTGACCTGCTGGAAGGACACCAGCTGGGTGCCCTTGGTCTCGATCATCACCGAGGCGACGGCACGGTAGATCGGCGTCATGCGGGAGACGGCGACCGCGGTGATCAGCGTGACCACCACGACGAACAGGGCGATGGCCCACTTGCGCATCCATACGGCATTCCAGATGCGCCGCAGGTCGATGTAATCGCTATCTGCTTCCGAGGGCGAGGGCTGCCACTGTCGGATCGTTCGTGCAGGACTGTTCATATTCAGAAGAACCCTTGATCGATGGTGATGGTGTCACCCGGCTTGACGAGGGTGTCGAGCGTGGCTTTTTCCGAGGCGCGGGATTCGCCCGTGCCGCGTGCGATGGTGATGCGTTTGGTCGAGGCGCGTTCGGTCAGGCCACCAGCCAGTGCGATGGCGCGGTCCAGGGTCAGGCCGGGTTGATAGGGGTAGCCGCCCGGAGCCTTCACTTCACCGCTGATGTAGAACTCGCGGTAGGTGGTGACGGCAACCGAGACGCGCGGGTCGACCAGGTAGCCATCGGCCTTGAGGCGCTCGGTGAGAATGCGCTCGATATCGGCGGCGGTCTTGTCGCTGGCTTCGATGGCACCGAGGAACGGATAGGAGAAGGTGCCTGCATCGTTGAGGCGGATTTCCTCGAAGGACAGATCCGGCTCGCCGAAGACACTGATCTTGATCACGTCGCCAGAGCTCAGCCGATACTGCGGGTTGGCCTGTGCGCCGGCTGCGAATGCGAGCATCAGCAGCAGCGAGAAGGCTTTGAACAGATGGTGGACTGACATCCGCATACTCCTTGTGGTTGCTTGATCATCAGGCGCAGGAAAAAGGGCGCCCGCCGCTCGCCTGTTAGGACAAACGGGAAAAGGTTGATAGGGGTGGTGACGACTGCATCGTCACCCTGCTGAGGAGCCCGGGTGTTAGAGGCTCAAGCTCAACGACAGCTGATAGATGTTCCGGTCATAGGATTTCTCCCGCACGCTCGAATCGTTTTCGGTGTGGCGGTAACCCAGCGATACATCAGCCCAGCGAAGCGGCGAGTAAGTCAGCTCCAGGCCGTAGCCGGTACGGTCGTCCGTACGATTGGTTGCCTTGTAGTCGCGCTCGGAGTAGCGATAGAACAGCTCCGAACTGATGAAGGCCGACCATTCGTGCTCCCAACCCAGGCGCGTGGTGGTGTCCTGAACGGTACTGGCACCATCTTCGCCCTCGTCGAAAGAACGACGCGTGTCGAGTTTGACGATGGAGTAGGTGCGCGGTTCCCACTGCACACCAACTTCCCACATGGGGCTGGTGTAGTCCTGACGGCTGCTGCTGTCGAAATTCTTGCGCTGGGCACCCAGGCGCACGGTGCCGGAGGTCTTGGCGGTGGCGTCCCAGGTGGCGCCGAACAGCGCGGCGTCATCGGTGCTGTCGCGGTCGCTTTCACTGAGCACGTACTGGTTGACGGTGTGGCGCAGCTCCACCAGGGAGCGGGTGCTGCCACCCAGGCGGTGATACCAGACGGTGTTGAACATGGTGCTGTCGCGGTCCTGGTCTTCATTCAGATCGCCGCTGTTGCGATAGCGGATGGACTCGTAGTTGACCCCGAAGTCGATCTGGTTGAGCCCGGTCTGCGTACCGTAGGTGTACACGGCGCCGGCCACGCCGCGGTTGTACTTGTCGTTCTCGTCGTCTTCCGGGTCTCTCACGTCAGTGGTTTCCTCGACGCGGTGATAACCCAGATTCCAGCGCAGGCGGTTGCGCGAGTTGAATTCCATGATGCTGCGAAAGCGCAGGTGCTGATCGGTGTGGCTGGCTTTGTCGTCGGAGTGGTAATTCTGATCGTTGACTTCATATTCGAGCTGGTAGCCGGTGTTGCGGGTCTCGGCGCTGAGCAGGAATTTCGGGTTGATGCTGGTCACCCAGGAGGAGCGAGCGTTATCGCTCAGACCGCGGTAGTTGCTGTCGTAGCTTTCGCCGACGTCCAGGGTTGGCGTGAACTCGAACCCAGCCAGGTCGATGTGCTGTGGGTCTGTTGCCCAGCTGGCTGTAGACAGCGTACCTGCTAGTGAAGCCGTCAGTATTTTGGTGAGTTTCATGGTGCCAAATCCCTTCCCGGGGTCTATCGCTTGATGGGCCAGGTCGCTCGGCATCGTGATCGGGTGCCTGACAAAAGGGGGCGTCAGTTACCTATCGCATTGACTTGCGGCCATTTTTCATGAGTCATTGGTTGTCGGCTCTCGTAAGAAGTTCCCCGGCGGCCAGTAAACTCGTGACCCTCGGCACCATAAAAAAACACTGAACTTTTTTGTGCATGTTCTTGGCGCGTTGCCGCCGATTACGCTGCATGCCGGTGCGCCCATCCGGCAAATCATCATCGCAGAGCGCCTCGGTGAATACGGCAGCTATTGGTGTAGTGCGCTGATTCGTGAGTTGAATAATAAGTTTGGCGCATGACAGTCAGATTAATTGCCGCTGCCGATATATAGATTGAGCAATGTTCGTGCCGGAGCAAGTATTGGCTAAACGCAGCGCTTATAGTCGAGGAGGCAGTGGCGATAGTTGGCGTAATATTGGCGGCAGTTTTCTGTTGGTTTGCGGTTATATGAACGCCGATAGTAGTCGGTCATATGCTCTTTTCGAAAATAGGCAGTTCGATTTTAGGCTGAAACCCTTGCTGCTGAAGGCCTTTGGCCACTAGTGCGCTTGGCGATGACACAATCAAATTACCTGCTGCGCAATGCGTGATGTGTCATGGCGCAGGGTTGTTGGTTCGAGTCCAATGAAGCGCTTCTATATATAAGGCATGAACCGTTAGTTGCTGGCCAACTGCCATGGCGGATATGGGGCAATACGGCATAACGATATCAGCGTCTAACTTACCCATGGCTGTACAGGGGTAAGTAGGGGGGGCAGGCTGTCGTCGATAACGGCCTGCCGATATATAGGAGGGCGACGTTGCTAACCGCCGCGTTTTTCTATTTGTTCGAGATGATCTGCGGGTTGGCCAGCACGCAGTTTTCGCCAGCGAAGAAGGCACGCACATTGGCGAAGGCATCGCCGAAATACAGCTCATAACCTTCGCGCTCCACATACCCCAGGTGCGGTGTGCACAGCACCCGAGAATGACGCAGCAGCGGATGATTGGCATCGAACAGCGGTTCCTGTTCGAAGACATCCAGCGCTGCGAAACCGGGATGGCCCTTGTTCAGTGACTCGAGCAGCGCGCCTGGCGCGATCAGTTCGGCGCGACTGGTGTTGACCAGCAGGGCGCTGGGCTTCATCCGCGCCAGATCGGCAGCGGTAACCAGATGCCGAGTGCTCTGGGCCAGGCGCAGGTGCAGGGTGAGCACATCGGCTTCGGCGAAAAAGGCTTCGCGCGATGACGCAGCCTGGTGGCCATCGGCAACCGCGGCTTGGCGTGACGATTCACTGCCCCACACCAGCACCGGCATCTCGAAGGCTTGGGCATAGCGGGCCAGGCGCTGGCCGATCTTGCCATAGCCCCAGATGCCCAAAGTTTGTCCGGCCAGGCGCTGGCCAAGGTTGGTCTGCCACTGGCCGGCGTACATGGCCTGTATGGCCGGGAACAACTGGCGCCGCGCGTTGATGATCAGCGCCCAGGTCAGTTCGGCCGGCGCAATGGGCGAACCGCGGCCTTCCATCACCGCCACGCCATGGCGGGTGCAGGCCTCGACATCCAGATGGCTGGACACCTTACCGGTCTGGCTGATCAGCTTGAGGTTCGGCAGGCGTGCCAGCAGCGCGTCATCTATACGGGTGCGTTCGCGGGTCAGCACCAGCGCGTCGGCGTCGGCGAAGCGCTCGGCAAGCACCTGCACGTCATCGATGGCGTCGTGATAGACGCTGACCCGGTGATCGGCCAGGGTGGCGAAGCAGTCGAGGGTACGAATGACGTTCTGGTAGTCATCGGGAATGACGATATGCATGGCTGCTCCAAAAACGGTTCAGGCTCCCGAGGGAGCCTGATTCGGTGGGGGTCAGCTGGCGCTCCGCAGCGCCGCTGCGTCGTTGCGGCGGGCTCGCCAGATTCGCCAGATGGGCAAGGCTATCATCATAGCCACCAGCGCCCATACGGCCAGGCTGATCGAGCTGCTCCACAGGATGCTCAGGTCACCGTTGGACAGCGACAGGGCGCGGCGCAGGTTCTGTTCCATCAGGCCGCCGAGGATGAAGCCCAGCAGGATCGCCGACAGCGGGAAGTCCAGCTTGCGCAGGATGTAGCCCG
>JAAIGE0100713781.1_pt1 | contig 11253 bp, 8 predicted proteins | sample 6487951 | NCBI WGS metagenome assembly JAAIGE01 (sample SAMN13974128, study PRJNA590717) | phyllosphere metagenome | biome: tomato field; feature: multiple bacterial spot infested tomato fields; material: tomato leaves; isolation source: leaves from tomato fields | host: Solanum lycopersicum ... | reverse complement strand
GTGTGTGCACCACCGGCGAAAGGAACATCCATGACCATTCGACTCAGCCGCCCCGACGGACTGCTCGAACAGGACGACTACGCACCGCTGGCACAGGCCACCGGCTCGCGGATCGTCTTGCTCGCCGATCAGGCCGGGGTCACGCCGGCGGGCGAGCCCATCGGCGACAATCTGGCCGACCAGGTCGAGGCCGCCCTGGCCAACGTCGCCGTCGGCGTCCGGGCTGCCGGGGGCGCCCCGAGCGATGTCGCCCGTCTGACGGTGTACGTCGTGAAGTGGGAGCAGAGCATGGCCGAGGCGTTGTTCGAGGGGATCTCCCGCGCGCAGGCGGCCCACGGCTTCAGTGTGCCTCTGGCCCCGCTCACCGTCATCGGCATCCACTCCCTGTGGACGCCCGAGCTGCTCGTCGAGATCGAGGCGACGGCCGTTCTCGACTGAGCCGAAGCACCCCGGGGCCCGTGACGCAGAACATCGTCGTCACGGGCCCCGGTCGTGCGACCCTCAGTGCGTGAGATCGTTCGTGAGCGGATGCCACGATTCGAAGACCCGTGTCTCGCCGAGCATCGGCTCGGCATCGGCCACGAACGAGCGAGACGGCGCCTCGCCTCCGCGCAAGAACTCGAGGACAGGCTCGTCGACCTCCTCGGTGCCGTACGGAAACACCCCGTGGATGCTCTCGTTGTCGACGACGATCCGGGTGCCCCGCGGCATCGCCTCGGCGAGATCCGCCGCCTCTTCGAACGGCGTCAGCGCATCGAGCTCGCTGCTGATCACGATCGTCTCGGGAAAGGCATCCGAGATCGGAGGCATCGTGACCTCCGTCGGCCACGAGGCGCACATCGGCTCCGCGTCCACCCAGCGAATCTGCGTCGCGATCGGGAAATCCCGCCTGATCGACTGCGTCGTCTTCCGCCAGTACGCAGGATCGGACGTCCACTGACCGTCGGTACACCTCAGAACCTCGGTGTCGCTCGAGATCGAGCCCGTCATCGGTTCGGCGCCTGCTACGGGTGCCGGAACGGGTGGTGAAGCGACGCCGGCGAGAGCGACGGTACGCACCGGCTCGGGAAGGCTCGAGACACCGCCGACGATGCGGGTCGCCCGTTCGACAGGGTCGCCCGTGCTCGTCGACTCGGCCTCGGCGATGATGCCGGAGACCACCTCGGCGGGGATGGCGTAGTAGTCGGGCTTGCTGAAGCCGAGTGCCATCAGGGGATGCGACCCCCATACGAGACCTGCCGTGGCGGCGTCCTGGTCCCCCGTCGTGGCGGCGAGATACCGGTCGGTGATCGCCTCGGCATCCGATCCGAGACCGAACCGGGCGTCGTTGCGAGCGATCCACGGAACCAGGTGCAGGCGGAACTGACGCTCGATTGCCTCGTGCTGACGCGTGAAGCTCTTCTCGTAGGTCGGACTCGATCCGTCGATCGCCGAATCGAGCACGATGCGATCGATGTTGTCCGAGAACAAGGTGCCGAACCATGTGCCGAGCCACGTGCCGTACGAATACCCGAGGTACGACACCGTCTCCGCACCGAGGAGGTGACGGATGAAGTCCATGTCGTAGGCGACGAACTCCGTCGTCATCGTCGCGAGATCCGCATCCTTCGAGCAGGTCTCGCCCGCCGCCCGCGACGCGGCGATCCCGGTCGCGTCGGGCACGTAGGTGAAGTCGCAGCTGACGATGCTCGACTGTCCCAGGCCGCGCTGGTCGAAGCTGACGTAGTTGGTCGTCTCGCGGATCTCGGGCGTCTTGTGCTGTGTCTCGGCGGCGAACGACAGGCCGCTGGCGGGCCCGCCCGGGTGCAAGATCAACGTGGTCGCTTCCGGATCCTCCGTGTCGATGTTCTGCGCGTGGGCGACGCGGACCTGCCACGTCTCGGACGGATCGGGATCGTGCCAGTCCTTCGGGACCTCGACGGTCGCGCAGCGGACGTTCGTCACGTCGGTGCCCTCGGCGAGGACGGTGGCGGCGCCGTACTCGCAGTCGCTCCACGAGAGCTCCTGGTCGGCGAGCGGGCCGGCGAGGGCGACGATGTCCGGCGCTGGTGTCGACGACGGCGCCGGAGATGCCGGCGCGGCGGCGGGGTCGCGCGGCGCGGTCACGAAGATCGCGGCGGCGACGACGGCGATGGCGACGGCGGCCGTGATCACCACCGCCCAGAAGCCGCGCCTCCGCGCGGCGGCGGAGCGCCCGCCTACGGGGTCGGTGTCGGGATTCACAGGGCGCATCGCATCTCTTTCTCGGGAAGGTCGAGGTCGATCAGGTAGGCAGCGACGATCGCGTTCACGCAGGCGTTGGTCCCCGCAGAGACGACGGTGTGCCCGTCGCCGTCGACGGAGAGCAGCGAGCCGCCCAGAGCCTCGGCGAGCGCGATCGCCCCGTCGTGCGGCGTCGTGGGATCGTTCAGGATCGAGACGACGAGGGGCGCCGGCAGGTCGTCGACGGCATCGGCATACGGAATCGCGAGCTCACCCGTGCGCGGGAAGTCCGCGCATTTGTCGCGCAGGCCGTCGGCCGGGGGCGTCCCGGGGTCGAGGATCGGCGCGGCACGGTAGGCCGCCTCGCGGAGGTCGGCCAGCTGCTGAGCGGACATTGCAGCCTCGTCGGCGCAGCTGATCACCAGCTGCGCATCGATCTGGTTCGACATCGTGCCCGACGGATCGGCGCCGCCGATCGCCAAGGAAAGTTCTCGCAGCAGATCACCCCGACCGTTCTGGATCTCGCGTAGCCCGTCGATCACCGTAGGCCAGGCCTCGGGGGCGTAGAGGCCGCCGACCACGCCGCCCAGTGCCGAGTCGAAGTCGAGCGATCCCGCCCCCGCGGGCACCGGCTCGTCGGCGAGGGGACGCAGCAGCGCCTGCAATGCCGGTGTCCAGCCCGCGGGGTCGGTTCCCAACGGGCAGTCGGCCTCGGCCGCGCATGCCGCCGCCATCCGGTCGAAGGCGTTCTGGAACCCCGCGTAGCTCGAGAGCAGGCGATCCGCCTGACCTCGCGCCGGATGGAAGGCCCCGTCGAAGACCATGGCGCGGACACGATCGGGGAACTGCTCGGCATAGATCGCGCCCAACCGCGTGCCGTAACTCTGACCGAAGAAGTTCAGTCTTTCTTCGCCGAGCGCCTCGCGCAGGATGTCGAGATCGCGTGCCACCGTCCGCGTGCCCATGTTCGCCAGGGCGTCGAGCCCGCCCGTCCCGTCGGCGCAGGCGTCGACCAACTCGCGGGTGGCTCGTTCGTCGAGCGAGGGCAGCACGGCGCTCACTTGCCGAAAGAGTTCCGAGCCGTCGGTCCCGCCCGCGAAACCGCAGTCGGCGGCAGGTTGCGACGCACCGGTTCCGCGAGGGTCGACCGACACCAGGTCGAACCTCTCGGTCAGCGGACTGTCGGCGAGCGCGCCCGCCACGAGAGCTGTGACCGGCACGCCGGCGGCCCCCGGCCCGCCCGGGTTGAACACGAGCATGCCCAACGACTCGCCGCGAGCAGGGATGCGGATGACGGCGATCGACGCCGTGCGGTCGTCGTTCGGCATGGAGTGGTCCATGGGCACCCGCAGGTTCGTGCACTGCGCCCGACTCACGGCGGCGACGGCGTCACGAGCGAGGTCGGATGCGACGTACCCATCGCACGACTCCCATGCGAGCGCCTGCGAGCCGAAATCGCGCACCACGGTGTTGCCCGGATCTTCGATGGGCACGCCGCCCGTCGGCGCGCAGGCTGCCAGGGCACCGAGCATCAGCGCGACGAACGTCGCACCGACAGCTCGCGTCCGGCGGGGTTCGCTCGGGTGGGACATCATCACTCCGGTCTTCTCAGGCATCCGCGATGAGACGCGGCTCGACCGTTCCCACGCCACACTGTGTGGTGGGAACCGTGTCAACACGGCGTGTTCGCTTGACTGCGTGCCTGCCACACGGTTTTCGATGGATGAGCCGGCGGGGTGGTTCGCCGACGACGAGGAGAGGCACGCGGATGGCGTGGAGTACGCGCAGAGTCGCAGAGTTGGCTGGAACGACCGTGAACACGGTGCGCCACTATCACGAGGTCGGCATCCTCGATCAACCGATCCGCGCGACGAACGGCTACAAGCAGTACGAGGTGTCTCACCTCATCCGCCTGCTTCAGATCCGTCGACTGCGCGAGCTGGGCGTTCCCCTTGCGGCGATCGAAGACGTCGGCGCCCACGGCGAGAGCGGTTTCGCGGCACTCGCCGTCGTCGAGGCCGACCTGTCGGCGAGTATCGAACGGCTGCAGCGGGCGCGACGCGAGATCCGCAGCATCCTCGACACCTGTTCGACGGCCGACGTGCCTTCAGGCTGGGAGGGCACAGGCAGCAGACTGTCCGCTACCGACCGCTCGCTCATCCTCATCTATGCCCAGTTGTACGATGAGTCGGCCATGACGGATCTGCGGGCGATGCTCGAGGCCGAGAAGGACGACGCCGGCATCGCCTTCGACGAGCTTCAGCCCGGCGCCGACGAGGCCGCGCGTCGCGAACTCGCCGAGGCCTATGCGCAGACGATCGCTCGCAACATGCGCCTCTACCCCTGGCTTCTGGACCCGACGCAGCGGATGCAGAAGCGACCGAGCGTCGTCCGGGCGACCTTTCTCGAGGCGGTCTCCGCTCTCTACAACCCCGCGCAGCTCGACGTGATCGGCCGGGCCGGTGCGATGGCGCATGATCTGGTGACCCGCGAGAACGCCGACCCCCTTCAGGAGTAGAACGACGTCGCCGCGGCCGACACCGCCGCGGCGACCGAGAGCGTCCCCCGGTTCAGCTCGAGGATGCGACGCCCGAAACGCTCGTCGACCACCAGCTCGGCGAGCGTGGCTGCGACATCGGCACGGGAGATGCTGTCGTGCGCCTCAGCCGGGCTGAGGGCCACCGCATCCGATGCCGGGTCGTCGGTGAGCAGTGACGGGCGCAGGATCGTCCAGTCCAGTGCGGTATGAACCAGCGACACCTCGGCGGCCTTCTTGACCGCGAAGTAGTGCTCCTCGTCATCACCGAGGCCTCTGCCGCGCCACGCTTCGGGCATCACCGAGAGCAGGACGACCCGCGACACCCGCGCGTCCGTCGCTGCCTCAGACACTCGCGCGAGAGCCGCGGAGTCGATGGCCGACGTGACGTCGCGCGGGCCGCCGTTCGAGCCGGCCGCGAACACGACGACGTTCGAGCCGGCCATCATCTCCGAGAGCTCGAGCACCCCGAGCTCGCCGAGTTGGCCGATATCGGTCTCGATGCCGAGCTCCGCGAGGTCTCGTCGACGTTCCGAGTCACGGGTGAGGCCGCGCACCGTGATGCCTCGCGCCCGGAGCTTCTCGGCCAGCAGCCCGCCGACGCGGCCGCTGATGCCGAACACGTACGTGTGCGGACGAGTCCCGGTCACTGCTGGCCTCCTGTCGGTGCGCGGGCGTCCATCGCCCGACGACTCCATGAGACACCGTGCGCCGAGCACACGGTCAAGCGGCCTTCACCCGGACTCCCCTCCTGCTGCTGCCGGGTGCCGCCACGTTCAGGCGGTGCGGATGCCGCGGCGTTCGCGCCGCCCGGCGGTGAGGGCCACCGCGACCGTCGCGAGCAGGATGACGGCGGCGACGATCGATGCGGTGATCGCGACCGGCTGCGATTGCGGCTGGTCGGTCGCGCGGGCGATCGCGATCCACATGATGCCCCACGACATCGCGAGCGCCGGCGACAGCCGTCCGCGCGAGTAGAGCGCGAGCGCGATGCCGACCGCGGCGACGACGACGAGCACCAGCGATCCCCACAGGTCGGTTTGCTCACCCCACGATGCCGGCACGGTGCGGCTGAGCCAGGCGGTGACGTTGGCGACGGTGGCGAGCGAGACCCAGCCGAGGTGCAGCCCGACCGTGACGTCGGTCAGCGCCCGGTCGGCGAAGCTCGCGGGGCGCGAGGTGACGAGCAGCCGGAAGGTCCAGCCGAGCGCGGCGAGCAGCGCGACGATCGCGACGACGGTGAGGCCGAGGGTGGTGAACTGCGCCGCCAGCAGCCAGCCGCCGTTGAGCACCGCGGTCAGCGCGATCCACCAGCCCACGCGTCGCTGCCGATCGCTGCGGCGCTGACCGGGCAGCGCCTGCCAGATGGCGTAGCCGATCATGAACGCGTAGATCACGCTCCAGATCGAGAAAGCCGACGTCCCCGGCGCGAGCACGGTCGAGTCCGCGTCGAGGGCGCCGCCCTGCAGCTCGCGGACGTTGGTGCCGCCGAGCAGGCCGGTGCCGACCATCGCGGCGACGATCATGAAGCAGACGGCGCTGATGACGGCGATCTGACGGACCAGGTCTGCGGAGCGGTTGGTGTTCTCGGCCATGACGTAAACCTAGAAAAGCTAGCGATCGATCCGCGAGCCCTTGACAGATCGCGTCACGCCGGTCCGACGATGACAGCCGAGACCGGCGGAAGCACCACGGCGTCGTCGCGATGACGCGCATCGCGCTGGCCGATGTCGCCGTGATCGACGTCGTCGCGGTCGACCGGGACCGTCTCGAGCCAGACGGTGTCGCCGTGCAGCTCGACCCGCCACGGCTGCGACGACAGGTTGACCACGACCCGGGCGCGGCCCCGCTGCAGGTCGTAGACCCGTCCGCCCTCGAGGTCGGTGACGCCCGCCCCGCGCGCCACGAACCTCGGGTCGGTCAGATCCGGGCGCGACCGGCGCAGCGCGGCGAGCGAGCGGTACAGCGACAGCAGTCTCGCGTGGTCGCCGCCCTCGGGCTCGCTCCAGTCGAGCTTCGACCGCAAGAAGGTGCCCATGTCGTTCGGGTCGGGCACGAGGTCTTCGTCCCACCCCATCTCGGCGAACTCCGCCTTGCGTCCCTTGGCGGTCGCCTCGGCCAGCTCGGGCTCGGGGTGCGAGGTGAAGAACTGCCACGGGGTCGTCGCACCCCACTCCTCGCCCATGAACAGCATCGGCGTTCCGGGGGCGGTCAGGGTGAGCACCGCGGCGATCGCGAGCCGGTCGACGTCGAGGGTCTGCGACAGCCGGTCCCCGGCGGCGCGGTTTCCGATCTGGTCGTGGTCCTGGGCGAAGGTGACGAGGCGCCACGAGGGCGACTCGGGAGGGATCGGATGCCCGTGCTCCCGGCCCCGGAACGACGAGAATGTTCCGTCGTGGAAGAACCCGCCGGTCCACACCTTCGGCAGCGCGTCGAGCGACGCGAAGTCGGCGTAGTAGCCGACGGTCTCGCCGGTGAGCGCGACGTGCACCGCGTGGTGCCAGTCGTCCGACCACTGGGCGTCGATGCCGTGCCCGCCGGCCTCGCGGGGGAGGATCATGACGGGGTCGTTCATGTCGCTCTCGGCGATGAGCGTCAGCGGGCGTCCGACGTGGGCGCTCAGCGCGTCGACGCGCTCGGCGAGCTCGTGCAGGATGTGCGTCGGACCGTCGTCGTGCAGCGCGTGCACGGCATCCAACCGCAATCCGTCGACGTGGTAGTCGCGCAGCCACATCTCGGCGTTCTCGAGGATGAACTCGCGCACCGCGCGCTCGTCGAGGTTGACGCTGTCGCCCCAGGTGTTGCGCTTGCCGTCGCGCAGGTACGGCCCGTACTCGGGCAGATAGTTGCCGGACGGGCCGAGGTGGTTGTAGACGACGTCCTGGATGACGGCGAGACCGCGCGCGTGGGCGGCGTCGACGAACCGGCGATAGGCGTCGGGACCGCCGTACGACTCCTGCACCGCGTACCAGAGCACGCCGTCGTATCCCCAGTTGTGGGTGCCGTTGAAGGCGTTCACGGGCAGCAGCTCGATGTGGGTGACGCCGAGGTCGACGAGGTGGTCGAGATGGCCGATGGCCGAATCGAGCGTGCCCACCGAGGTGAACGTGCCGATGTGCAGCTCGTAGATCAGCCCGCCGGCGAGGGGGCGTCCGGTCCAGGCCTCGTCGCTCCAGGCGTAGCCGTCGGGGTCGTCCCAGGCCGAGAGCCCGTGCACACCGTCGGGCTGGCGCCGCGATCGAGGATCGGGCCTCACGTCGTCGGAGCCGCCCAGCACGAAGCCGTACGCGTCGCCGGAGGTCAGCGTCACGTCGGCGCGCCACCACCCGGCATCGCCCCGCTGCAGCTCGATGTCATCGACACCGGGGCGGCGCAGACGGACGCGTTCGGGGCGCGGTGCCCATACCTCGATCATGTGGTTCCTTCTCTGCGCAGCGGGTCGGATGACGTGAAGCGGTTCGGATGATCCGCAGGGGTCAGACGGTCGAGCGAGCGGATGCCGCCAGCACGGCCACCGGGTAGGTGTCGAGCAGGTCGCCGAGTCGCACCTCGCCGCCCTCCCAGGCGCGTCCCGTGAGCTGGTCGACGTGACGTCCGGGCGGCACCAGCACGACCGTGTCGCCCCATCCGCCGCGGGCCGCGAGCCCGACGGGCAGGCGGGTCGCCACCGTGACGGCACCGCCGCGGTCGAAGGCGATCGCGTGATCCGACGCCTCGCCGATGACCGGCAGCGGCGCGTAGCGCGTGAACAGCTCGGGCCGGTCGCGGCGCAGCCGCAGCGCCCGAGAGACCGCGAGCAGCTTCGCCGCCCCGGTTTCGTCGATCTCGGGCAGCCAGGCCGAGCCGGCCGCACCGTCGGAACCGTCGAGACGGGCGAGCAGTGCCCGCCGGTCGTCGAAGTCGACGTCGCGCCGGTTGTCGGGATCGACGAGCGACAGATCCCACAGCTCCGAGCCCTGGTAGACGTCGGGCACCCCGGGCCCGGTGATCTGCAGCACCTTTGCCGAGAGCGAGTTCGATCGACCCGGTCCCGTGATCTCGCGCACGATCTCGTCGACGATCGGACGCGCGTCGCCCGAGGCCGCGTCGACCAGGTCGCGCACGCGCGCTTCGGCGTCGGCATCCGGATCGGCCCACGTCGTGACCACGCCGCCCTCGCGCGCCGCCTTCTCGGCGTAGGCGCGCAGGCGTTCGGGGTAGTCGCGCAGCGTCTCGTCAGTGCCGGGCCACGCACCGACCACGGCCTGCCACAGCAGGTCGTCGAGGCGTCCGTCGCCGGTCGATGCGACGTGTCGTAGCCGACCGAGGGTGTCGGCCCAGCGATCGGGCATCTCGGCGAGAACGGACAGCCGGGCGCGGACGTCTTCGCTGCGCTTGGTGTCGTGAGTGCTCAGAGCCGTCAGCTCGTGGGGCCACTGCGCCTGCCGACGGGCCTGCGCGCGGTGGAACCCGGCGACGTCGAGCGAGAACACGGCGGGGTCTCCGCCGACCTCGGTCAGCGTGCCGAGCCGGGGGTAGCGGTAGAACGCGCTGTCTTCGACGCCCTTCGCCATGACCGGTCCGGTCGTCTGGCCGAAGCGCCGGCTGAGCTCGGTGTCGCCGGTCGTCGCGAGCGGGGCGATGACGGCGATCGCCTCGGCGAGGTCGGGGCGAGCAGCGCATGCCGCGGCCACCGCCTCGTCGACGAGCTCAGCGCCGGCGGGCGGGTACACCCGGTAGACCGAGAAGCACGTCAACAGTTCGGCGAACGCCTCGCGGGCCGTGTCGGCACCGAGGTCGTCGCGGACGTCGTCGGGCAGGCACCGCACCAGCCGGCCCACCTCGGCCGCCTGGATCGTGTCGGCGACGGTGCGCTTGGCCTCGCGCACGATGTCGGCGTAGTCGGCCGGTACCGCGTCTGAACGGATCGCGGCGTCGAGCGCGTCGAGGGATCGCTGACCGGCCGGGTCGATGAGCACCCGGTCGATCTCGGCCATCGCGTCGTAGCCCGACGTGCCGGCGGTCGCCCACCAGGCGGGCAGGTCTTCGGGGTGATCGGTCGCGGCGTGCTCGAGGATCTTCTCGACCACGACGTACGCGCCGCCGGTCGCCTCGCTCAGTCGCGCCAGATATCCGCCGGGATCGGCGAGGCCGTCGGGGTGGTCGATGCGCAGCCCGTCGACGAGACCGTCGCGCACCCACCGAAGGATCTCGACGTGGCTCGCATCGAACACCTCGGGCAGCTCGACCCGGACGCCCGCGAGGGTCGTCACGGCGAAGAACCGCCGATAGTTCAGCTCGTCGGCGTCGTCGCGCCAATACCCCGCGCGCCAGTTCTGCGCCGCCAGCACCGCGTCGACCGTCGCCGGGTCGGTGGTCGCGCTCGCGGGCGCGGTGCCGTCGGCGAGCGGCAGGACGTGGTCGTAGTACCGCGCGACGCCCTGGGCACCGTGCGCCGCGTCGGCGTCGGCGCCGCTGACCGGCGAGACCTCGATCTCGCCGTTCGCGACGGCCTCGCGCAGCGGAGCACCGAGGATCGGCAGGCTCAGCTTGCGTCCCCCGTGCTCCCAGTCGATGTCGAACGCGTCGGCGTGGGCCGAGCCGCGGCCGTGGCGGAGGACATCCCACCACCACGGGTTCTCGGCCGGCACCGCGACCCCCTGGTGGTTCGGCACGATGTCGACGAGCACGCCGAGTCCGGCATCCCGCGCGGCCGCCGAGAATCGGTCGAGCGCCTCGGCGCCGCCCCGACGCGGATCGACCCGCGTGGGGTCGACGACGTCGTAGCCGTGGTCCGACCCTTCGGCGGCGGCGAGGATGGGCGACAGGTAGGCCCAGTCGACTCCGAGGGCGCGCAGGTAGTCGACCGTGTCGGCGGCCCGGTCGAGATCGAACGCGGGCCGCACCTGCAGGCGGTAGGTCGAGCGGGGAACCGTCATCGGCCGGGCGTCTCGATCGTCGGCGCGGGCGCCGGCACGATGTCGATCGGCGAGGTGTAGGCAGCCAGCGATGCGGCGACGGAGTGGTCGGCCTCGGGCTCGGGCTCGACGTACTCGCCGAGCACGACGAGCGACTTGGCGCGCACCTGCAGCGGCTGACCGCCGAGCAGGGGCTCACCGTCGACGAGCTCGCCGCTCGTGTCGACCAGCACCTCCCACGAGTCGCTGTACTCGTCGGACGGCACGGTGAACTCCACGTCGTCGTCACCGGCGTTGAACCACACGAAGAAGTGGCCGTCCGAGATGTCTTCGCCGCGGCGGTCGCGCTCACGGATGCCGTGGCCGTTGAGGAAGACGCCGATCGCTCGTCCGAACCCCGAATCCCAGTCCTCGGGCTGCATCGCCGTGCCGTCGGGTCGCAGCCACACGATGTCGGGCACCGGCGACCCCTCTTCGCGACGCACGGGACGCCCGTCGAAGAACCGGCTGCGGCGGAACGTCGGGTGCAGTCGGCGCAGGCGAGCCAGCGCCGCGGTGAACTCGATGAGCGGCTGATCGACCTGATCCCAGTGCACCCAGGTGAGCTCGTTGTCCTGC
>JAAIGE0100630915.1_pt1 | contig 11254 bp, 8 predicted proteins | sample 6487951 | NCBI WGS metagenome assembly JAAIGE01 (sample SAMN13974128, study PRJNA590717) | phyllosphere metagenome | biome: tomato field; feature: multiple bacterial spot infested tomato fields; material: tomato leaves; isolation source: leaves from tomato fields | host: Solanum lycopersicum ... | reverse complement strand
GTGAATTGAAGGTTTTTCAGGAACGTGCCGACATTGGCGCATTCATTCAGATAACCGGCTCGAACATTGGTGTAGATCGTCGCGCCGCCCAGGTTGGGACCAAACACATCGTCACCGCCGGTCAGATAGGTCAGCTTGAAATTGCTGTTCATCGGGTGCGGTTCCCAGCCGAGGAAGACGATGGGATCGCCAGATTTGTCCGCACGCGCAACCTGGGCCAGCATGCCCTGCTCGGAGGATTCCACGACCTGGAAATCCTTAAGGCCGAAGGTGTCTTTCTCTACCATGCCGAGGATCAGACGGTTGCCGTCATTACCGGGCTCGATGCCGTAAATTTTGCCGTCGAGTTTGTCGCTATGGGCAGCGATATCCTTGAAATCCTTGATGCCGAGCTCAGCACCCTTGCTGTTGGTGGCCAAAGTGTATTTGGCACCCGTCAGGTTCTCACGCACGGTCTCCACGGATTTGTCATCCCGGTAGGGCTTGAGGTCGCCCTCCATTGTCGGCATCCAGTTGCCGAGAAAGACGTCGATGTCCTTGTTCTTCAGCGAGGTGTAGGTAACCGGAACAGACAGGATTTTCACATCCGTCTGATAGCCCAGGCTCTTGAGTATAACGGATGCTGTCGCGGTCGTTGCGGTGATGTCGGTCCAGCCAACGTCCGAGAAGCGGACCGTGCTGCAGCTTTCGGCTTCTGCGGCCATTGCGCCGGTCGAGAAGAGTGTCATTGCAGAAACTGCTGCGGCGAGTGCCAGACAGCGACGATGATGTACAAGCATTGTGCTTACTCCCTTTTTTGTGTTCCCGAAGTCATGGCCGCAATCTGGCTTTTTTCGGACGCGAAATAAACCCGTCGCTATGACTCTGCCATTATGAATAGCCTCCGCACATAATCAACTCACGCGTATTTGCGTGCGCTGCAGCAATTTTTGCGACACCAACGCAAGAAATCGGCGGTTGGTTCAATCAGGCGGGAACCGCAGGAAAGCTGTGTTTTTCTTGATTGCGGACTTCCCTCCGCAGCTTCCACCCTGCAAAAGACCGTGGATAAGTTTCGGAGGGCATGATGGCCAAGCTCTATTTCAATTATTCGTCGATGAACGCTGGCAAGTCCACGATGCTGCTGCAGGCATCCTATAATTATCAGGAACGCGGAATGCGCACCCTGATTTACACGGCAGCCTTCGATAATCGGGCCGGAACGGGCAAGGTTGCCTCGCGCATCGGCCTGTCTTCCGATGCGCTTGTCTTCGATGAGACCACGGATATCTTCGCGGACGTGCAGAGGCTCCACGGGCAGGAGCCCGTCGCCTGCGTTTTCGTTGATGAGGCGAATTTCCTTTCGGAACATCATGTCTGGCAATTGGCCCGCATCGCGGACGATCTCGGCATTCCGGTTATGACCTATGGCCTGCGCACGGATTTCCAGGGCAAGCTTTTTCCCGCATCCCGGGAGCTTCTGGCCATCGCCGATGAATTGCGGGAAATCCGTACCATCTGCCATTGCGGCCGCAAGGCGACTATGGTGGCACGGTTCGATGAGACTGGAAAGGCCGTGCGTGAAGGCGCGCAGATCGATGTCGGCGGTAATGAAAAATATATTTCCTTCTGTCGCCGCCATTGGTTGGAGACAGTAAACGGCGACACATGATGTCGTTGCGGTACAGATTGCCGCACCTGTCTTTCGGTTGATTTCGGTCAAGGAGCAGCTTGGCATCAGGGCGTAGCACGGTTGGCGAAAGGCCGCGTTATGCGGTCGAAATCAGGAGCAGGCCAATGCGCGACAACGTTCTTAATTTTCTCACCAGTGCAGTCGTTGCCGGATTTTTCACGTTTCCAGCAACTGCTGCGGAAATTGAAGTCAAGATGCTCAACAAGGGTTCGGATGGGCAGGCGATGGTATTTGAGCCCGCTGTCATTAAGGCGAACCCTGGCGACATCATTACTTTCGTTCCTGTGGACAAGGGCCATGATGCCGCAACGATAAAGGATCTCATCCCCGAGGGCGTCCAGGAGACCAAAGGGAAAATGAACGAGGCGCTGCGCATCACGGTGGAAAAGGAAGGTGCCTATGTGTTCAAATGCACGCCGCATTTCGGCATGGGGATGGTTGCTCTCGTCGTCGTCGGTGATGCTCCCGCCAATCTGGAGATGGTAAAAACAGCCAAAATGCCTAAGAAGGCGCGCGAGCGACTCAATGCGGAGCTTGCCAAACTGACGAACTGAGTGTTTCGATCTCCCGTATCCCACAAGAGCGTTTCCCTTCACGCGGAAACGCTTTAGTCCGTCATCGACACAGACCTGTGTGAGTCGGGAGATCAATCTCATGGTGAAGCCGCAATCCATCGGCAGCGATATTGACAGGGCGCAGACCATGAATGCGGCCCTGCTGACCGGGCAGCTCGGGTTCCTGCAGTTGCTCGAAGTCCTGGCACCCGATCAAGTTGCAAAGGCCGATGCCCTGCCGGAACCGGATCGCGCCGCGTTAGAAACCCTTCAACGGCAAGCTCTGGAGGCGGAAGCCACACTTGCCGATATTGTTCACAGACTTTCGCAACGGATCGGTCGGCTTTACGAGGCTTTCGGTTCGATCAACGAAACCACGCGCTATGAACGTTTCCTGTTTTTCTTTTTGAAGCGAAGGAACGACAAGCGTCATGCCGTGCGCACCAAGGAGCGGGCTCTTTCCGTCCAATTGGCCGACGTTCTTCTCCAGTGTGACCGGGCCAGCGTCATTGCCGCTGAAACCAAATCTCATAGCGCTGATTTCTTGAGCCGCTGCGAGGCTGTTGCCGTTTCTCTCATGCAAGTCAGAACGAAGCTGAACGTATCTGTGGAAGATGCGCGTCATGCTTTGAAGGAAACGAACGCATCATTGGCTACGACGCAGTGGAAAGCGGGTAATACGACGGATGAGTTGCGCTCGAAGGCGCTGCTTGCAGAACGGGACGGCCTTTCGCTTGCTCTTGAAAAAGGGGAGTTAGAGTATGGTGAGGCTCGCGGCCGGTTGGACACTCTTGACCGGCAAATCCAGTTATCCCACGATTTCACCGCACTGATTAGCCAGTGCCTGTCAGGCTACAGTCTGCTTTTTAAGATGCTGACATGCGAGATGGAGCGGGCCATACAATTGCATTCTGCGATCTCCGGGTCTTTGGACAGCTTGATCGGTAAGCCGGGTGGCCCGTCTGCTATGGCATCTCCACATCTCTCGGGTTTGTTGGGGCTACACGGTACCCATAGCATCTCCATGGATGAACTGGAGCGACGGAAAGTCCACGCCGACGAAGCGTTTTACGCCCGTTATCGGCTGGAAAAGGATCAGGTCGTCGGTCGGTCAGGCGATGCCTAAGGACCGTTGCGCAGGGACGCGGCCGGGCATTGTGAAAAATAGCCGTTGAAACAAAGCTTATAAAACGTATAGCCCGTCCTTTGCATCATCCGACTTGCGCACTATGTGATGGCTCTGTGGATTTTTGATGAGGAGAGCCAAAGGCATGCTTGAACCGGTCAATGCGTTTTTCAGGCGTGCGTTCGCCGCTATGGTCTGGCCTTTCCGCGCATCGCGCGGCTGGTATGCCGAACGAAACCTCATCATCAAGGTTCCAATAGCCATAGTTGTGATACTACTTGTCGGGCTCTACGGCAATTTCATCTGGCAAACGCAGGTATGGACAGGTTTCAATCCGGATTATGTCGATGACTACAAGCTGTCGGAGCGCACGGTTGGAGCAGGGCAGGAACTGGCCTCAGCCCCGACGCCAGCTGCGGAGGTGGGTTCGGTAGCAACGGCGACGCCATCGACGGCGGCCGCCCGCACATGCCAAAATTCGGCTATCGTTGATGTGTCCGCAGGGCTGATCGATTTTAACGTCGATCAGAATGCATGGATTTCCTCGATGCTGCTCTACAAGATGGGTCTGTTCGGCATGGATTGGGACAGCACGCCATTTCTCGACAACAAGGCGTCCTTCCAGCGCGGCGTCAATCAGGCCATTCGCAGAACGGCAGTCGAGCTTGTCGATACGCTAGGCCGCGTGCGTGGCACGTCGGGCATCAACAATGATCTGCAGAATGCGCGCGGCAATCTGCAGTACGACGAATATTCCTGGTATTTCGGCATCAGCCCTTTCGGACCGAAGACGCCCACACCCAGCTACTACCGGTCGGCAGCAGAAAGCCTGCGGAAATTCAATGCCAGCCTTGTCCAGTGCACATCCGTCTTCGATACGCGGGCAGATAACCTCATCCAATTCATCGACCGCATTGCCAACGATATCGGCGGCACCTCGGCCATCCTGCGCGAGCGTTCGGAAAACTATAATGGTGGCTGGTTCGACACCCGTGCGGACGACCGCTTCTGGTTCGCCTACGGTCAGCTTTACGGCTACTACGGAATTCTATCCGCAGCTGGCGCGGATTTCTCTCAGGTCATACGTGAACGCAATGTAACCAGCCTGTGGAACGACACGCTGGCACAGACGCGCGCCGCCTTGCGAATTCAGCCGTTCATGATCTCAAATGGGGATGAAAGCGGCTGGATCATGCCATCTCACCTGGCAACCATGGGCTTCTACGTTTTAAGGGTACGCTCAAACCTCGTTGAACTTCGCTCGGTACTGGACCGATAAGAAGACGGTTTTTGCCCCTGGACGCCCGGACTGTTTTCGGGCGTTTGTTGACGGTTCTAAACGTTGCCTAAGCTTTGTCTGACGAGAAGTAACGGTCAGCCTGTCAGTTTATCAGCTTGTAGCGGATAGCCTTCGCCACCAGCTGCGTGCGGTTGACGCAGTCCAGCTTCTTGATGGCGTTGTTGAGATAGGCGTTGATGGTGTGGTCCGAAAGGTTGAGAATCTGGCCGATTTCGGCGGAGGTCTTGCCATGGGACGTCCATCTTACGACTTCGAGTTCGCGCTTCGTCAACGCCTTTGGGACAATGAGTTCAGCCCGGCGCATCTTGTCGTAAACGTCGAACGCATGAAGCGCTACCATGCCCAGTTCGTTCAGGACGATCTGGCAAGGCGGCGGGCAGTCGCCATCGAAACTCAGTATATAACGGTCGCCAGAAAGCGAACTGACCGGCACAAGCACACCGTTGACGATGCCGAAGCGACGCATCAACTGCTGCATTTGTTCAGGGCAGGATTGCATGCTTATATCGTCGTTCAACGACCAGCAGTGGGGCACCAAGGATGAACAGATTTTGGCCTCGACCGGGCATTGTCGCACGTCGCGAAACTGATCGAACTCTCGGAGAAAGCGCATCGGCATCGTCGTTTCGATACGACTACTCGAATTCAGCTCGTCCCACACCTGCGGAACGCGAAACAGGGTGGCGTGGCTGAAGCCGAATTTCTTCGCCACATTCTGCAATGCCTGAAGCCACCGAGGACGGCTATCCGCCGCTGAAATTTCCTCGATAAGCAACGACTGACGCTCGATTGTGGCCATTGATATTTCGTTCGTGAGAATGTTGATATGTTAATGGTAAGGAATATACGAATCTGGTCGAATTTCCACCTTTTTTTCCAATATTCCTACGACTTGGTTACTTTAATTTTTCCCCAATACTACCAATGGTTTACTTCGGTTGCTTTCCTGCCTTTGCCGCCCAATCGATGGTTTGCAGCCCGCGTCATTGCCCGTTTGCGCTTCTTGAGGCAGCGGCGTTCAACTCTTGTCCTGCGGTTTGGGCTTGGCCATGAGTTTTTCCAGGAAGCCTAACATCACGGCGGAAACGACAAAGGCGAGGTGAATGATGGTGAACCACATCAGTTTGCTGTCGCTATACTGATTGGCATTCAGGAAGATCTGGAGCAGGTGGATAGAAGAGATGGCAACAATGGAGGAGGCCACCTTGATCTTGAGACTTCCCGCGTCCAGCTTGCCGATGAAAGACACTTCGTCCTGGCCTTCGTCGAAACGGCTGACGAAATTCTCGTAGCCGGAGATCATCACCATGACGATCAGGCTTGCCACAAGAGCCGCATCGATCAGCGCCAGCATCGCCAATATCATCTCGGCATCGCTGTAGGTGAAAACGTTCTGTGCGATTTTCAGGAATTTGAAGCCGAAGGACAGCGCATAAACGGCGAGGGCCGCGACCAGCCCGAGGTAGAACACCACAAGGAGCCAGCGGCTGGACAGAATAATGCGCTCTACAAGCAGTTCAAGGGACTTCATGGATCGTTCCGAATGATGTTGACGGGTGCAAACATGATGCGTGGCCTGATCTAGGCCATGAAACCTCTGCCTTCAAGTGGGTCAGAATGGTCTTGCCATGGCAAATCTCTGCCTGTGTAAAGGCAAGAGAAAACAGCATTAAGCAAGATGCATTTCCACGGGCATCGAAAAGCGAGTGTCGCGACATGTATGAGCGCCAACGGTGGTCGACCCAATCTGCGACTGTCACTTTTTTGCCACGCCTGATTTCGCTACTAAATATGAATGGTAAAATCATATTTTATTAGTTGACACAGATACTCATGTTTCTTAGTTCTGCATCAACGGCGGGGCCGTAAAATTTCAGGGCATTACCGGGCCTCGGAACGTCAGCGACATCATTGCCGCTGCGCGCTTTCGTGCGCTCGTCTTCAGGGGGTTACAATGACGATCACACGCTCCAAATCCACCTTGCTGGTCTGCACCGCGATGACGCTGCTCGCCGCGCATTCGGCAGCCGTCGCGCAGGACGCGGCCCCACAACAGAACGGCGCCATCGTCCTTGAGCGGATCATCGTCAAGGGCAAGCGCGCTGGCACCGGCAATGCAGCGGCAAATGCAGTATCTGACACACCTCTCGCCAGCACGACCACGGCTGACAATATTCGTAAGAAGGAAATCAACAACGCTCGCGATCTCGGCAACACCAGTGAACCGGGCGTCGATTTCATAGAAGCCAAGCCGGGCAAGCCGGGCGGCCTTTTCATTCGAGGTCTGGGCGGCGCGCGCGTCACGACGCTGATCGATAATATTCCGGTTCCTTTCTTTGAGAATTTCGCACGCGCTACCATCGCGACGACTGGTATGAGCGATACCAATAACAGCTACGATTTTTCTTCGCTGTCGCAGGTCGATGTCGTACGCGGTGCCGATTCAAGTCGCATCGGAGCGGGAGCGCTGGGTGGTGCGCTGGTTCTGCGGACGCTCGAGCCTGAAGACATCATTGAGGACGGTCGTGATTGGGGTGGCGTTGCGAAGCTGACATACGATAGTGAAGATCGCAGCTTTGGTGGATCGGTTGCTGTCGCAAAGAAAATCGAAAATACCTCTGTCCTTTTTCAGGGCGGTTACAAGAAAGGTCATGAGCGTGACAGCAGGGGCTCTGTCGATGTTCTTGGCATAAATCGCACCGAACCGAACCCAAGCGATTACGATCAGTACAATCTTTTGTTCAAGATCCGTCAGGATTTGGAAGGTGGGCATCGTATCGGGCTAACGGCTGAACGCTTCAATCTAGACAGCACGACGGATTTGAAGACGGTTCAGGGACTCATACCGAACCCGCCCGCGCCTCCGTCAAACTTCACCCCTGGAAACTATTGGGGCTACGATGACACAAGGCGAGAGCGCGTATCGCTCGATTATAGCTACGAAGCCGACACCACCGATGGCTTGATCGATGCTGCGGATTTCGCACTGTACTGGCAACGTCTTCAAAAGAGCGCGGGATCTTTCGGTACGCGCGGTATACCGCCAGCAGCGCTGACGCCCTATTCCCGCGATAACGATCTGGAAGAGAGCTCAATTGGCATTACCGGTAACACGCTTACTGAATTCAGTACGGGCACTTTCAACCACGAAGTTCGATTTGGCGGAAGTTTGCAGTTCTCCGAGACGGAACAGTTCCTGCGCGTTGTTCCTGTAACGACCGTGGTTTCCCAATCGGATATGCCGGATGTGGACGGAAAGCGCCTTGGGCTTTATCTCGATGACCGAATTTCATTCGCGGATACGGGCTTTGCGCTAACGCCTGGCGTGCGTCTGGACTGGTACGACTATAGTCCCAAAGAATCTGCGGCATTCAGAAACAACACCGGTTTCCCGGTTTTCGGCCTTCCTGAGGGCCAGGATGGCATTCGTCTCTCACCCAAGCTGCTTGCGACCTACCAGTTGACTCCAGAAGTCGAATTGTTCGGTCAATGGTCCATGGCGTACAGACCGCCGACCATCAACGAACTCTACATCGATTTTCGTAATGGTGCAGCCTATGCCAACCTGGGTAATCCAAACCTAAAGCCAGAGACGGCGCAGGGCTTCGAAATAGGTGCCAATTACTCCAGCAACGATCTCAACGGAAAGCTGACAGTATTTCATAACCGATATTCGAACTTCATCGATACGATCAGCCAACCGGGCAGCGGTATTCCGGGCGAACCAGCGCAGATATTTACCTGGCTTAACCGTAACAGTGTCGAAATTTCTGGTGTTGAAGTCAGCGCGCGTCAGGACTTTGCGAACGGTTTCTTCCTGCACGGCTCGCTTGCCTACTCCTACGGCAAAGATACAGATACCAACGAGTTCATCCGTACCGTCGCGCCCTTCAAGTCTATTCTGGGTGTCGGATACGAGCAGGAGCAATGGGGTCTTGATATGACCACCATCCTTTCCGGCGGAATGAGAAAGGACGGGCTTGCAACAACCGTCACTGGCGCAACCTATGAATCCTTCGATGCTCCCGGCTACGGTATTGTCAACCTCACCGGCTGGTGGGAACCGGAACAGACAAAGGGTCTTCGTATCCAGGCAGGCATCTACAATGTCTTCGACAAAACCTACTGGAATGCCGTGGGTGTAAGAGATGTCAGCACCAGTGCGACATCAACCACAAACCAGCCAGTTGCCTTCTACTCCGAACCAGGCCGCACATTCAAAATCTCCCTGACGCAGAAGTTCTGATCAGAACTCAACAACATAAAAGGCGGGGCCATTATGCTCCGCCTTTTTCTATTTTATCGGCAATACAAATACCCACCCTTGCGCTCCAGCACATCGAGATGCAGATGGTCCTGATGGGTCGCGTCGCTTCCGGGGGAAAGAACGGTGCGGAATAAAAGGCAGGCGGCGGTGGTGATCGTGCGTTGGAATGCGCCTTCCATGGTGCCGTCTTCGTCGCGCGGTTTCATCACCAGCGGTTCGCCCTTGTCGAAGGTCATGGTGGCGATGTCGACGGCGTTGCCCTTCGCGTGTTCGGAAATCTTGCCCGTTTCGGCGCTGTTGCGGTTGCGGCAGATATAGGTGGATGCTTGGCCGAAGGCGGTCACCTGTCTGTCCGGCATGGCGATCTTCGCAGTCGGAACCACCACGTTTTTCGCCCAGCGGGAAAGCGCCAGCGCCGCCTCGCAGCGCATCGTGCCCTTCGGCTCCAGCTTGATGCCGGGAATGACGACGGAGAGTTCGAGCGGGGAGGCGATGCCGCATCCCTCTTCCTCGCCCTTGATGGCGTCGATCTGCTTAAACTCCGCACCAAGCTCCTTCAACTCACTCAGACACGCCTTCAGTTCTTCCGGGTTCTCTTCCTTAACAGGCTCAGGCGCAGGTTCTTCCGCCTTTTTTTCTTCTGCCGGTTTCACCTCTTCGGGTTTCGCTTCGACGGGGTTTTCTGCGGAAGGCTTTTTCTCATTAGGCTTGGCTTCATCGGCCGGTGCTGCATCCGGCTTCGCTGGCACCTCCGGCTTTTCCTCGGGCTTCGGAACGGTGTTTTCCGCAGGCGGAGGAGGGGGCGTTTCCCGGCTCTGCTTATCGCTCTCCGGTTTGGTGGCGGGCGCTTCCTGAACCTGCGGCTTTTCCTGTGGAACCGGCACATCTTTCGGCGGTTCGGAAGCGGCGATCAGCAGCATGGATGCTGCCAGCATAAGAAATCGATAAGCCATCAAGATTGGTCGCTCCCTGTTTGCGCCGCAGCCACAACGCGCCAAAGCGCCATCGGGTTCAAATCCCGCCTTAAATCCCGCTTGCCAAGCCGCCCTCTTGCCGCTAACAATTCTGCCCATGAACACAGTGTCGAAGAACATTGCTAACTGGTGGTGGGTCAGCTAACGCGGCCTCGACCAGTCATGTTTACAAGACAAGTCCAAGCCGCCCGAAATCTCAGGCGGCTTTTTTGTTGTTATGCCGCCTGTCATCATCGGGTTTAGAGCATTTCCAGCAAAAGTGCGTAGCGGTTTTGCGTGCGGATAATGCGTTAGAACAAAAACTAAGAGCGTTTTCGCGTTTCGAAGAAATGCGGTAAGGCTCTAAAAACGGGAACTGCGAGAATGGTAACGATTATTCATGATGACGGGTCCGAGACCTACGAAACCAAAGGCGGCATCAAGGTCACCCGCCAGCGCCGCGCGGCAGACTACGCAGGCGCTATCGACTCTTACGTCGAAGGGCTGGATTCCCGCCGCGGTGCCGTCTTCTCCTCCAATTATGAATATCCGGGTCGTTACACCCGCTGGGACACCGCCATCATCGATCCGCCGCTCGGCATTTCCTCGTTTGGCCGCGAGATGTGGATCGAAGCCTATAATGGCCGTGGCGAAGTGCTGCTCTCCTTCATTGCGGAAAAGCTGAAGGAAACGCCGGACCTCACGCTTGGCGCATCCACCACCCGCCGTCTGGACCTCACCGTCAACGAACCCGACCGCGTTTTTACGGAAGAAGAACGCTCCAAGATCCCGACGGTCTTCACAGCGCTTCGCGCCGTGGTCGATCTCTTCTATTCCAGCGCGGATTCCGCCATCGGTCTCTTCGGTGCCTTCGGTTACGATCTGGCCTTCCAGTTCGATGCCATCAAGCTCTCCCTTCAGCGTCCGGAAGACCAGCGCGATATGGTTCTCTTCCTGCCGGATGAAATTCTGGTGGTGGACCATTATTCCGCCAAGGCCTGGGTGGATCGATATGATTTCGAAAAGGCTGGCGTCACCACCCACGGCAAGGCGGAAGACATCGCGCCGGAGCCGTTCGTGAAGACGGACACCATTCCGCCGCGCGGCGATCACCACCCAGGCGAATATGCCGAACTCGTCACCAAAGCGAAGGAAAGCTTCCGTCGTGGCGATCTGTTCGAAGTGGTGCCCGGCCAGAAATTCATGGAGCGTTGCGACAGCAATCCATCGGCCATTTCGCGCCGCCTGAAAGCGATCAACCCGTCGCCCTATTCCTTCTTCATCAATCTCGGCCATCAGGAATATCTGGTGGGTGCATCGCCGGAAATGTTCGTGCGCGTCTCCGGTCGCCGCATCGAAACCTGCCCGATTTCCGGCACCAT
>JAAIGE0100637521.1_pt1 | contig 11256 bp, 8 predicted proteins | sample 6487951 | NCBI WGS metagenome assembly JAAIGE01 (sample SAMN13974128, study PRJNA590717) | phyllosphere metagenome | biome: tomato field; feature: multiple bacterial spot infested tomato fields; material: tomato leaves; isolation source: leaves from tomato fields | host: Solanum lycopersicum ... | reverse complement strand
GCGCGTCCTTGGCCCCCTGCTGGCTCTCGAACAGGGCCTTGTAGGCCGCGCCGAGACCGCTCGGCATGAACGCGCGGGCAGCGGCCACGTGGTTGCCTTCCATGGCCTTCTCGATGCCGGTGAAGATGTTGGTGCCCAGGCCAGCCCAAGGGCCGATGTTCTGCATCACATAGTGCTGGAACGTGTCCTTGGCCGAAGCCTCAGCTGGGGCGTATTGGCCGCCGACGTCAAGCACGAAGAGTTCCGCGACGACCGCTATGTGGCCGCGCTGGCGCTGTCTTCGGGCAGCAAGGCGCAGGTGTACTACCTGGTGCGTGCCGTCACCCCGGGGACCTACACGGTGCCCCCCTCGCTGGTGGAAGACATGTACCGGCCGGAGCTGCGTGGTGTGGGGCGCAGCACGCCAGCCACGATGACGGTGGTGCAGCCGTAAGGTGACGCGTTCGCCCTTCTCCGTCGGGAGAAGGGGCCCTGCCAGGGGCGGATGAGGGGACGAGCGAAGCCTGGTGTCGTTGGCATGGCATGAGTGGCTTCGCCCGTACCCTCACCCCAGCCCCTCTCCCGCAAGTAGAGGGGCTTTTGCAGCGCGCTTGCGATGTTTCCCGGTAGCCGCTGAGTGCTTGCTTCGCATGCAGCGATATCGCTGCGCCTTGTCTTCTCGGTGCGATGGTAGCGACACGCAAAGGTCATTTTTACGCTCTACGGTGGCGTGCTTTCTCATCAGCGCAGCATGATTGCTGCGCGACTTACGGGATTCCATGCAGCGCTTCGATCCGTACCGTATGCACCTGTCCGTTCTCGCTGTGGCCATCGCAGCATGCTCGCCTGGCGTGCAGGCTCAAAGTGTCGCTACCTCATCCGACTCCGCGCGCCTGGCGTCATCGATGCGCCCAGCCGGTGCTTCATCCAACGAAAGCCAGCGACCTGTCGAGACAGCGTCAGCCTTTGAAAAACTCTCTGGCCTCGCGACCGCAGCCTCGCCGAGCGACGCACCCAACAGCGACGCACCTAGCAGAGATGCAACTGCCGCAGACATGGCCAAAACCGGCGTACAAACCCTCGATGCCATGCAGGTCACCGGCGTGCGCCGCGCCAACGCGGCTGCGGTGGAAAGCAAGCGTGCGGCCACCAATATCACCGATGTGATCAGCGCCACCGACGTGCGTGCCTTGCCCGACAGCACCATCGTTGAGGCATTGCGGCGCGTGCCGGGCTTGTCCGTCTTGCCTGCCACCGACAACGAGCATCCGCGCGATGAAGCGGCCACGCCGGTATTGCGTGGCCTGGGGCCGTCATACAACAACGTCACCATCGACGGGCTCACCATCGCCTCGCCCGGTACACCGAACGGCACGCTCGGTTCGATCACCCGCGGTGTGCGCCTGGATCTGTTGCCGGCCTCGATGGTCAGCGAATTGCAGGTGGTCAAGACCTTCACGCCCGACCTGGACCCCAACGCCACCGGCGGTGCGATCAACCTGAAAACCCGCAGCGCGTTCGAAAACGGCGGCAAGCCGTTCTTCAGCGCCGAGGCGGCGCTAGGCCACGCCAACGATGTGGGCAAGCCGCGCGATCAGGACGATCCGGGCTATCGCGTCAACGCCACCGGCAGCCGCACCTTCGGTAGCGAGCAGCAGTACGGTCTCACCGTGTCTGCCAACTATCAAACGCTGAGCAGCTACACCGAAACCCATATGACCACCGACACGGTGCACTACGGGTTCTACGACAACAGCGGTGTGTTGCAGACCGGCGACAATCTCGGCAATGGCTGGGCGGTGCCGCAGCAGGATAAATACTGGTACGTGCAAGATCAGCGCGACCGTTATGGCCTCACTGGCAAGTTCGAGATGCGGCCCAGTGCGGCGCTCGAAGCCTACGCCATGGCCGGCTACTACTATTTCAAGGACGACATGGAGCGCAACGAGGTCATCATCGACCCGCGCAACCGTGGCCAGGTCTTCAATCAAACCGCAACCTCCGGCAGTTATCCCGGTGGCGACATCGAGGTGGGCTATTCGAACCAGATCGTCACCACGCGTACCAAGGTGGCGCAGCTGGGAACGATCTGGCGGCCCACCGATCGCCAACAGCTTTCCGCGCGTGGCGCGTGGTCGGATGCGACCTACGACGAGCCGATTCGCATGATCAAGTACGCCACCGGCATCACGCGTCCGGCACCGGTGCCGGTGGGCCAGACCGGCAGTGGCGTGACCATCAATGCCACGCCCAATTATGCGTTCAATTACGACACTTCCGGCCTGGATCAACGCTTCGGCGTGTCGCCGCAGGCGTATGGCGACCTGGACAATTACAGCCTGTCGTACTGGCGCCCGGACTATAAACGCACCGCGTCCGACCGCATCCTCACCGGTCGGCTCGATTACGGTTTCAACCAAGGCGAAAGCGATCAAGGCATCGGTTTTGCGGCAGGCGTGTCGTATACCACCGACAAGCCGTCCTATGAGATCTATCGCGTCGAGTATCAGCCCAATACGACGGCGCCGGCGTTCGGCCTGGCCGACGTGGTAGGCACCGGCAGGGCGCCGATGCGCTATGCCGGTTTGAACCTGCTGAGCATCGACCCGAACAAGGCCAATCGCGTGCTGGCGGCCACGCCGTTGAGCGCGTTCAACAGCACCGACCAGCAGGCCTTCAGCAACCAGGATAATTTCACGCATACCGAAAAAATCTTCGGTAGCTATGGCTTGGTCAGCTATCGCAGCGATCGCTTGAACGCGCAGGCCGGTGTGCATTTCGATAGCACCAAGCTCGACACGGTGGGCCGCCAGCGGCAGCTGGATGCGGCAACCAATCACTACGTGTACGTCGATAACCCGACCAGTGCGGATTACGACTATCTGCTGCCTTCGGCGGTGATGACCTATCACCTGACCGATGCGCTGGATCTGCGTGCCGGTGCAAGCCGCACGTTGGGCCGCCCGCCGTACGACGCCTATGCGGCGCGCACCTCCATCGGCTTCGTCAATACGACAGACGCCGGCAACCCGAATGCGCAGGGCGTCACCGTCACCATCGGCAACCCCGACATCAAGCCGCGCGTGTCCAACAACCTGGACCTGTCGCTGGAATGGCGCCTTCCCGGCGATTTCGATGCGTTCGCATCCGCTGCCGTTTTCGACAAACATATCCAGGACGAGATCTTCACGCTCTCGCGCACCGATAGCTTCACCTTCGACGGCACCACATATGCGAATGCGTTGATCAGCACACCGGCCAATGCCGCCAAGGCGCGCATCCGTGGTGTGGAGTTCAACGGCATCGTCAACACGTTAGGGCCGGTCGCGCCGTGGTTGAGCGGCGTCGGTTTCAGCGCAAACCTCGCATTGCTCGATGGCAGCCTGGACGTGCCTTACAGCGTCGGCAGCGGCAGCAGCCTGACCCAGCGCGAGCGCACGCTCGACAATCTGGTCGGTCAGCCCGATTACACCGCCAACGCGACGCTGTTCTACAACACCGGCGGGCTGGAACTGCGCGCGGCCTACAACCGGCAAGGCAAGGCGCTGCGCTCGGTCGTCAGCAATATCGACTGGCAGGACCTGTATTGGTCGCCGCGTTCGCAACTGGATTTCACCGCCACCTATGCGGTGAGCAAGCAGTTGAGCCTGATCGGCCAGGTCAGCAACATCACCCACAGCCGCATCACCAGCGTGACCGGCCCCGGGCAGAATCTGCTCAAGGACAGTTACTCGGTGCCCACCACCTATTGGGTGGGTCTGCGGTTCACGCCCACGTTGTGAGGGCAGCCAGGCAAGAGGTGGCGAAGCCTGCCATCCTGAATTCGATGCCTGCCGTCCACCCGCTTAATTTCAGCCGCGTGTGCGACGCGCGGCAACGCCGGTCCTCCGCGCTACCGTTTGCAAACATCTGCTTGGAGTTGTTCGATGACATCACGCCCCATTGCCGTCCTCGCCGCCGTGCTGTGCACAGTCGTGACCACTGCAGCAAGTGCCGCACCGACAGGCGTGGCCGCGATCCAGGCGCGCCTGACCAACCCGCAGGGCGGCCTCGTCGTGGTGGCGCACCGCGGATGTCATGCCGCCGCGCCACAGCATGGCTTCACCGAGACCGCGCCGGAAAATTCGCTGGCGGCGTTGGAGCGCTGCATCGCCATCGGCGCCGATGTGATGGAAACCGATGTGCGGCGTGCCGCCGACGGCAGCCTGGTGATGCTGCATGACGCCACCGTGGACCGCACCACCGATGGCACCGGCAAGCTCTCCGAGTTGACCCTGGCCGATCTGCAGAAGCTACGCCTGCGCAGCGACGAAGGCGGTGCACAGGCACCGCTGACCGACCAGCGCGTGGTCACGCTCGAGCAGATGCTGGCCAAGGCCAAGGGGCACATCCTGCTCAACCTGGATGTCAAGGACGCGATCTACGTGCAGGTGATCGAGGCGGTCGCACGCGCCGGCATGCAGCATCAGGTGATCGTCAAGGCCGAAGCCGGTATTTCTACCGCGCCACTGGCTGCGATGCCGCCCTTCAACACCGTGTACTTCTTCCCGATCCTGATCAACGCGCATGGCAATGCCGATCTTGCGGCCATTGCAACGGCACAGACGCGCAATGCGCGTCCGATGGCATTCGAGTTACCCAAGATGACTGCCGCGCAATTGCCGGCCCTGGCAGCGGTGAGCAAGGCGCACAACGTGCGGCTGATGGTCAATTCGTTGTGGGAAGGCTTCATTGCCGGCTATGGCGGCGATGCGGACGCCGAGCGCGACCCTGGCAGGGTCTGGGGCCGGATGTATCGCGACGGTGTGTCGATCATCCAGACCGATGCACCGGAAGCCTTGTTGCGCTACCGCGCCACGTTGGAAAAGCGCTGAGCGGAAGCGACTATGCCGCCGTCCCAGGCGGCGGCAACCAGGTCTGGCACGGCGCGCCGTGCACCAGACAAATCGACGGACGAGACATAACGTCTACCGAAGTGCGCACGTGGGCATCGCCACCAGCTGCCGCCAATGCGTGCTGCTGCCGAAGGCCGCCGGCCGCGCCTTCGGTGTGAGTGGCCTGATCATCGCAGCCACCTGCATGCGGTGGCCACAGGTAGGATCAGACGGTTGCGCGCAGGCAGGTCCGCATGTGGCTCACGGGCTGTGCCTGGCCTTGCGCCCGTCGCTTGTCCGGCTGGCTGTGCGGCTGATCGCGCTGCCGATACGCCAGGCCCGAGCCGCGTAGGAGTGGCCGAAACGCGTTTTGCCCTGCATGCTTTGCGCGATGGATGAACAGCCGCAGGCACCAACAGGGATGGATCGGACGCCGTCGCGCCCGCAAACGCCGAACCATCAGGCCCGCAACGGACGCCGCTGGCTGCGGTGGCTGCGCTTGAGTGCGGCTGCCTTGCTGAGCGTCATGCTGCTGCTCGATCTGGCTTTTCCATTGCCGTTGCCCAAGTCCCGCGACACCTCCACCTTGGTGGTTGCGCGCGACGGCACGCCCTTACGTGCATTCGCCGACCGCAATGGCGTATGGCGCTATCCCGCCACGCCGCAGAGCGTCTCGCCGTTGTATTTGCAGGCGCTGCTGAATTACGAAGACCGCTGGTTCTGGCGTCACCCGGGCGTCAATCCCTGGGGTCTGCTGCGTGCCGGCGGGCAGTGGATCGGGCAGGGCCACATCGTGTCCGGCGGCTCCACACTGACCATGCAGGTGGCACGCATCCTGGACCCGCATACGCGCACACCGTGGGGCAAGGCCAAGCAATTGTTGCGCGCGTTGCAGCTGGAAGCGCACCTGAGCAAGCACGAGATTCTGATGCTGTATCTGGAGCGTGCGCCCTATGGCGGCACCATCGAAGGGGTGGAGGCGGCCAGCTGGGCGTATCTGGGCAAGCCGGCCAGGGCCTTGTCGCACGCCGAGGCCGCGTTGCTGGCGGTATTGCCGCAGTCGCCAAGCCGGTTGCGCCCGGACCGTCATCCCGAAGCCGCGCAGCGCGCACGCGACAAGGTGCTCGATCGCATGGTCGAGCTGGGCGTGTGGTCGCGCGCGCAGGTGGACGATGCGCGCATCGAACCGGTGGTCACCCGCTCGCTCAAACCACCGTTGCATGCGGCCTTGCTGGCGCAGCGCCTGCACAGTGCCCAGCCGCGTGCGGCGCGTATCGCCACCACGCTGGATGTGGAATTACAGCGCACGCTGGAAGAGCGCGTGTCCACGTATTTTTCGCAGCTGCCGGAGCGCACTTCCGCGGCATTGTTGGTGGTGGACAACGCCACGATGGAGGCGCGCGCCTATGTGGGCTCGGCCAGTTTCGGCGACCGCAAGCGCCTGGGTCATGTCGACATGGTGCAGGCATGGCGCTCGCCCGGCTCCACGCTCAAGCCCTTCCTGTATGGCATGGCGCTGGACGATGGCCTGATCCATTCCGAAAGCCTGCTGGTGGATGCGCCGCAGAGCTTTGGCGACTACCGGCCCGGCAACTTCGATGCAGCGTTCAACGGCCCGGTGAGCGCGGCCACGGCGTTGCGGCTGTCGTTGAACGTACCGGCGGTGGATCTGCTTGATCGCATCGGCCCGGCGCGCTTTGCTGCGCGACTGTCCAATGCCGGGATTGCGCTGCATTTTCCCTCCGGCAGCACGCCGTCGCTGGCCTTGATACTGGGCGGCACCGGCGCACAGTTGCAGGAGTTGGTGGGCGCGTTCGCCGCGCTCAATCGCGGCGGCATTGCCGGACGCGTGCGCTATACGCCGGATGACGCGCGCATCGATCGGCGCTTGATGTCGCCAGGTGCGGCGTGGATCGTGCGCGAAATCTTGCAAAGTAATCCGCGGCCCGGATACGGCAGCGGTACTTTCGACACTACTGCACGCCCAGGCGTGGCGTGGAAGACCGGCACCAGTTACGGCTACCGCGATGCATGGGCCATTGGCGGAACGCGGCGTTACACCGTCGGCGTGTGGGTAGGACGGCCGGACGGCACCCCGTTGCCGGGCCAATACGGTGCGGTCACCGCATTGCCGTTGATGTTCGAAGTCATCGATGCTTTGCCCCGCAGTGCTGGCGACAGTGCGCCATTGCCGATGCCGCCGTCGGTGCAGGCAATCGACATCTGCTGGCCGCTGGGCGGCGCTGCCGATCAAACGCCACCGGCTCTGTGCGCACGTCGTGCCGATGCATATGCACTCGACGGTGCCGTGCCGCCCACCTTTGCCGAGCGCGATGCGCGCCTTTGGCAAAGCGGGCAGGTGCGCTTCGAGGTCGATGCGCGCAGCGGTCAGCGGTTGTCGCAGGAATGCAGCCAACCGCATGCGCGTGCACCGCGCGCGGTGGCGCGCTGGCCGGCGTTGGTCTCGCCCTGGCTCAGTACATCCGAACGCGCCGCCGCACAACTGCCGCCCTTGGCTGACGATTGCGTGCCGGACGGGCGCATGACCGGTGGCGGGATGCTACGCATCGACGGCTTGAGCGACCGCGCCACGCTTGCGCGGGCCAACGACGCCGCGCGCCCGGTGCGGTTGCAGTTACGAGCGCTGGGCAGCGAGGCGCGAATCGATTGGCTGCTGGATGGCCGCTGGATTGCGCAAACCACCGGAAGACAAGGGTTTCAGCGCGATTTCGAAGAAGTGGGGTTGCACACGCTCACCGCAATGGCCAGCGATGGCGCATGGACGCAGTTGCGCTTTCGCGTGTTGCGCTGACCGGGTTGCCAACCAAGTGCGACCGCCCCGTGCGTGGCGGCAGACCGGCTGTGCGCGACAAACGTGTAGGAGCGCACCTGGGCGCGAAGAGGTCTTACCGGGAATGCGTCATCGCGCCCAGGTGCGCTCCTACAGAGGCGTTGACGAAGGCGGCGGCGTGTCGGATCTGGCCGCCTCATGCGATCGTTGCTCATTCGGGACGCGACCGTTTACGCGCAATCTGGCGGCACAAAAAAAGACAGACAGGGCGCTCGAGGCGCTGCCCTGTCTGTCTCATCATTGAATCGATTTCAATTTCAACTCGCTGCGATCTCCATCGCAACGCATCGCTACATCGCAGAACTCAACTCACTCGCCAATCCAGCCTTCCAGCATGTCGGCAAATTCATCGGCATGCTCTTCTTCCTGGGCCAGGATGCTTTCGAGAATGCGCTTGGTGGTGGTGTCCTTGTCGCCGATGAAGTCGATCATCTCCCGGTAGCTATCGATGGCGATGCGTTCGGCGATGAGATTTTCCTTGACCATGTCGCGCAGGTCGGTGCCTTCCTTGTATTCGGCATGCGAGCGCTTGGTCAGGGTGTCCGGATTGAGATCCGGTTCGCCGCCCAGCTGCACGATGCGCTCGGCCAGCTTGTGCGCGTGCTCTTGCTCCTGTTGCGCATGCTCCAGGAACTCGCCCTTCACTGCGTCGGCAAGCATGCCCTTGGCCATGAAATAGTGGCGGTAGTAGCGCAAGGTGCACACGTATTCGGTGGCAAGCGCGGTATTGAGCAATTCGATCACCTTCTCGCGATCGGCGTGGTAGCTCTCGGTGATGGCGCCGTCTTCGATGCTCTGGCGCGCGCGGGCGCGCAAGGTGGCAGTGTCGGTGATACCGGCGGGAGTTTTGGTGGCTGGCTGATCAGACATGGCTGGCCGTTTTCCTTCTGAGTGATGGGAGAAAGGGGTCTCAATCCGGCAGATGCTGCAGCACGTAATCGGCTGCAGAGACTTTGAATTCGCCGGGTTCTTCAACAAACAACGCCTTGACCACGGCGTCGTCTGCATACAGCGCGTAGCGGCGTGAGCGCAGGCCCATGCCCGAGCCGCTGGCGTCGATTTCAAGGCCCAGGGCGCGCGCCAGTTCGGCGTTGCCGTCGGGTAACAGGTGCAGGCCGTCGGGAATCAGCTGGCTGCGTCCCCAGGCCTGCATCACGAACGGGTCGTTGACCGCGGTGCACAACACCTCGATACCGCGCTTGCGGAATTGCTCGAAGTGTTCCACGTAGCCCGGCAGGTGCTTGGCCGAACAGGTGGGGGTAAAGGCCCCCGGTACCGCAAACAGCAGCACCTTGCGGCCTGCGAACAGGCTGTGGGTGTCGATAGCCTCGATGCCATCGCGCAGGCGCTTGAGCACGACTTCGGGAATGCGGTCACCAACGTGGATGGTCATGCGGCTAGCTCCTGTGGCTGAACGGATTCTAGAAAGGGGTAGGGGAAAAGCGCGTCAACGCGCTTGAAATCCGTGCGGCCACGCCTATCTGACGCACATGGCCGGCGCAACCGCGCACCGCGCAGTCGCCGGCCCCGTCATCAACCTGTTTGGAGGCTTTCAATGAACATCGTTCGTTATCCCCAATTTCCCACCCACGCGCTGCAGAACGAGATCAAGCATGTGTTCGATCGCTTCTTCGAGCAGAACGGCGACACCGACGAATCGGCCGTGGTGACCGCGCAGTGGGTGCCGCGCGTTGACATCAAGGAAGAGCCCAATCACTTCGTGCTGTACGCCGATTTGCCGGGCATCGACCCGAGCCAGATCGAGGTGCAGATGGACAAGGGCATCCTGTCGATCAAGGGCGAGCGCAAGAGCGAATCCAGCACCGAAACCGAGCGCTTTTCGCGCATTGAGCGCCGTCACGGCAGCTTCCATCGCCGCTTCGCGCTGCCCGACAGCGCCGATGCCGATGGCATCACGGCTGCGGGTCATAACGGCGTGCTGGAAATCCGCATTCCCAAGCGCCCGGCAGCCACGCCGCGCCGTATCCAGGTGGGCAACGGTCAGAGCACCAGCGGCAGCACGGTGCAGTAAGCGCAAGGAACGTCGCGGCGGCGCGCTGTGCAGGCGCGCGGTGTTCGCTGGGCCCGCCTGTACTGTGCGTGCAGGCTGGCCAGGCGCCCGGCAGTTTCGCCTGGCACCTCATGCCAGCCGGAACTGGCCGTCGCGCGACGCTGGACCTGGAGCGAGGCCGCAGCTTCGCTCTCCGGCGACAGTCGCGCCGTAGAATAGGCGCGGTTGCCCGCCCGGCTGCGAATAGATTGGCCACCAGCTCCATGGCGTGACCGCTTGTGGACGCGGCTGGTATGCGAACCCGGCACGTACGTCCGTACGGTGCAGGGTGCGTGCCTGCCGCGCCGCACTCGCGCTGTCCGCCGCAGCGCTGGCCGTTCGAACTGGCTCGTGGCCTCGGCTGCGGGCCGTTTTTTTTCCAGAGGTGATTAGATGGAATTCAAGGATTACTACGCAACGCTCGGCGTGGAGCCCAGTGCAGGCGATGCGGAGATCAAGACCGCCTACCGCCGGCTCGCACGCAAATATCACCCCGACGTCAGCAAGGAAGCCGGCGCCGAAGACAAGTTCAAGGCGATCAACGAAGCCTACGAAGCGCTGCGCGACCCAGCCAAGCGCAAGGCCTACGACCAGTTGAAGGCGCAGGGATTCCGGCCGGGCGACGAGTTCCAGGCCCCGCCCAATTACGGTGGCGGGCAGGGCTTCGATTTCGAAGAGGTGTTCGGCAACGGCGGTGCCGGTGGCGGCTTCAGCGATTTCTTCGAAAGCCTGTTCGCCGGCCAGCGCGGTGGCAGGCCGCGCGGTCCGGGCGCCGGGCCCGGTGCAGGCGCCGGTCCGCAGGCGCGCGGCGACACCCGCGCCAAGCTTGCGGTGCCGCTGGAAGCGGTGCATTCGGGCGACAGCGTGCGCATCACCATTAATGGCAAGCAACTGGACGTGCGCGTGCCCAAGGGCGTGCAGCCCGGCCAGGTGATCCGCCTGAGCGGGCAGGGCAACGGCGGCGGTAACCTGTTGCTGGAGATCGAATACGCGGCGCATCCGCATTTCGAAGTGGACGGGCGCAACATCCTGTACACCTTACAGGTCATGCCCTGGCAGGCGGCGCTGGGCACCACCATCAGCGTGCCCACCTTGGGCGGCTCGGTCGAATTGAAGGTGCCGGCCGACTCCGACGCCGGGCGCAAGCTGCGCCTGCGCGGCCGCGGCCTGCCGGGCACCACCCCGGGCGACCAGATCGTGGAACTGGAAATCCTCGCCCCAGCCCCGACCGACGACGCGCAGAAGAAGGCATACCGCAATCTGGCCAAGGCATTCGGCGAGACCGTGAGCTGAGCCGGTCGGCGCGGGCTGGATCAGCTGTGCGCGTACGAGGGATGAGGCAGGCTAGGGTCGTCCTGCGATGCAGCCGTTGATGTCGACGACCAACAGCGTCGAGTCTTGGCCGCACCCTCAGCCGGCCCCGGAGAGGGGAGCCCGCCCCTCTCCCTTGGGCGAGCGGGGCAGGGGATTCGGTTGCTCCGCAACGTGATCATCAACTCGAT
>JAAIGE0100175936.1_pt1 | contig 11259 bp, 10 predicted proteins | sample 6487951 | NCBI WGS metagenome assembly JAAIGE01 (sample SAMN13974128, study PRJNA590717) | phyllosphere metagenome | biome: tomato field; feature: multiple bacterial spot infested tomato fields; material: tomato leaves; isolation source: leaves from tomato fields | host: Solanum lycopersicum ... | reverse complement strand
TGGTCGACTGGCCACGCCCCGAAGTTCTGGGCCATATGTTAAAGCCAAATCTTGCTTTGATCGCGAACCGGCAAACAAAAGAGGATATAGGCTGTTTGGTCGAGGGCGCTTTCGGTGGGGTAGAGGTAAAGGGGGAATGTGGTGCTGGCATCATACACTGCTGCGATTTTACGTTCAGTCAGACCCTCCGCTACCAAACAGCCTATATCCTCTTTTGTTTGCCGGTTCGCGATCAAAGCAAGATTTGGCTTTAACATATGGCCCAGAACTTCGGGGCGTGGCCAGTCGACCATATCCTTTCGATAAAGAAGATAGCGAAGGTCAAATGGCCTGTAGAGGACCGGCAATACATCATTCGGCCAATTTTCTACTTCTAGCAATTGGCGCCTTGCTTGGATCAGGCTCCATTGACGGGTGTCACCCTTTTTGTATTTTCCGGCTTTGTGCTTCGGGAAAAATTGCTCCCTAATTCGATCTTCGCCGCCCTCAAGACGCAAGAAATACTTAATTTTATCAACGAGTTCACCTTTTTCCATATCGACTACGAGATCGTCCCTAGACGACTGAAAGCCAAGACCGTGAACTTTGATTAATGCATTAACCGCGAAGCCAAGTTGATAGCTATCGACAGATTTTAAGTCGATTTCTTCGAACAGGTGAAACGGTGCGGAGGGAACAATGTTCTTGGCGCACAACGGCTTCAAATTGCCATCCCAAAGCTGGGAATATTTGCCGTCGCGGTCTCCCCACAGTTCGCCATGATGCACCTCAGCCAGCGGTTTGGGTGCCTTGCCGCTGCGCCGATGTTTCACGGCTATGATGATGGCCACGCCCTGCATGATGTCGAAGACGTTTTTGTCGGGCGAGCCGTCCGGGCTGACTTCCTTTTTGTTGGAATTACCGTGAAGGTCCAACACATGAATGCGGTCGAAGGTCTGCATCAGGTGCCATCGCATCCCGCGAAAGGTAGGATTGTCCAGATAGCCATGATTGGTGATGAAGCCTAAAACGCCTTCGCCATTCTCTTCGATCATATGTTCGGCAAAGCGGATGAACTTTACATAATCATCTTGCAGCCAATGCTTGCGCTCACCGAAATGGACGCCGTCCACATATTTATAGTCCTCAATCTTGCTGGTGATCCATGCGCCGTTGTTCTGGCTGATGCCCGAATAAGGCGGGTTGCCGATCACGCACATGATGGGGGTCTGGCGCTTGATGTCGCTGGCGGCCTTGGCCTCGTTCGCGATGGCGCGGGACAGGCCGAACAGGGTCTGTTCAACCCGCTCGCCTTCTTCCAGACTGTTCGTGAGATAGACACCAAGGCGCGGAGGCTTGGGCGACGGCTTGTAGCCCAGCCGGGTCAGGATCATGTCCAGCTTCATGTGACACATGGCGTAGCTCGCCATCAGCAGTTCGAACCCGTGCAGGCGCGGGATCAGATCACGCTCTATGTAAGCCGATAGCTGACCGGGGGCGACGCCCTTGATCCGTTCGGATACCAGCTTCACCACCTCTGCCAGAAAGGTGCCGGTGCCGGTTGCCGGGTCCAATATCTGGACGCGGTGGACCTCCTTCTTGATATGGGCGGGCTTGCCGGTTTTGGAATCGTTCTGGCCCGTATCCCAATCGATGGTGATTTTGCTGGTATCCGCCAGCCCGTCCGCCAATCCGAATTCGGTCTTCAGCACCTCGTCCACCGCGCGGACGATGAAGTTCACCACGGGTTCGGGCGTATACCACACCCCCCGCGCCTTGCGCTTGGCCGGGTTATATTCGGCCAGAAAATCCTCGTAGAAATGCAGGAACGGGTCTTGCCGCGCGGTGATCTTCCCAAAGTTGCGCAGCACCTTGTCCATGTCGGTGGCGCAAAAGACATGGCACAGTTCATCAATCACGCGGCGCAGGCGCTCGTCTAGATTGGGACCGGCGATGTAGATGAACAGTTCGCGCAAAAACGGGTTGGTTTTGGGCAGCAGGTCCAGCGCTTCGGCGCGGGTGAAATTGTCCGGTGTCTCGTCATGCAGGCGCGCGGCGAACAGGCCATAGGCGATAGTTTCGGCGTAAATATCGGCAAAGTCTTCCACAGTGATGTCGTGGATCAGGCTGGTCCTGAACGCCTCATACTGGCCGATCAGGTCGGTGGCGGTTCCGGTGGCGTCGCGAGCCTGCATGTCGGCCACAAGGGCGCGGCCCATAATGTCCTTTATGATCGCCGCCTTGCCCGCCATCATCGCCGCCAGCTTTGCAGACGATGTGACGCTTAACGGTGTGACGGTGGCAAAATCGCGCAGCCGGTTTTCCAGCAGCGGGAAATTCTCCGTTCGCGCGGGCAATGTCGGGATCAGGTCGGCGATGGTGATGAAATCCACCGCCTCGCCATCGCGAATGAATTCGAAGTCTAGCCCGTTGGTATATATGAGGTTGGGCAGACCCTTTTTGTAACGATCCTTCTGCGCCTTGCTGTAATCATTGGCGGCGAATTTCCGAACATCCTTGCCAATGTCCTTCGCCTCGCACCAGCCGATGGCCACGTTGCCGCGATTGAACACGAAGTCGGGCGCGCCAACGTCGGTCAGGTGCTTGGGTTCATTGATGACGGTCAGCGCAGGATCGATGGAGCCGAACAATCTGGCCAAGGCCGGGCGGAAGCTATGTTCTGTCGATTGCCCACTGGCATGAAGCGCGCGAATTTCGTTGAGGTAACCCTGAATATCCACGCGCAACCGCCCCCTGACATAGCCTCCTTAGAGGCTTAACGTCAGTCGCTCACCTCGCCAAGTCAGTCAGGCCGATTAGATTGTGGCCGCAGTCGGTCCACCATTTGATCGCACTTTGTCGCCTGACATCGGCACGACATTGCCCGTCCGAGCGTGCCCGCTTTCACAGAACCCGCCCCATGCTTCCATCAGTTTCACCCGTGCGCCCGGCTGGCCGGGTGTGCCCAGATATGTCGTGCGGCGATAAGCGGCCTGCACAGCGTCAGGTGTCTTATGAGCCAGCGCGGCTTCCACCACCGCATCGGGGAAGCCCTCGTTTGCGGCCCAATCGGTCAAGGCAGAACGAAAGCCATGGACATGATAAGGCTCGCTCATGTCGCGCAGCACCTTCAGCAGCGTCATGTCCGACATTGGCTTGCCTGTCGCGCCGGGGAAAACGACCTCGCTATCTACCAGCCGCAACGCGTCGGCCTTTCTCAGCACCGACAAAGCCGCATCGGACAACGGGACGATGTGAGCCTTGCCACGCTTCATATGATCGGCAGGTATCGTCCACAGACGCGCTTCAAGGTCAAATTCGGCCCATGTCGCCAAACGAACCTCTTGCGAACGAACGCCCGTCAGTATGAGTAGGTCCAGCGCCAGCCGCCCGAATGATGGCTTGCGCCGCAATGCTATTATGAAGCCGGGCAACGCGACATATGGCATGGCCTTTCGATTTTGCCGCACCTTCACTTGCCGGGGCAAACCGCGTCCCGCTTTTAGACTTCCATTACCGGACGGTGCTTCGCGCGACCGCCAGCCCTTGGCATGGGCATAATCCAGCACGGCGCAAATCCGGTTGCGCACCTGCCGGGCGGTTTCGGGAATGTCCTGCCAGATCGGTGTCAGCACAGTAATAATATCGGCAGCGGTGATAGCGCCGGTCGGCATATTGCCCAATTTCGGAAAAGCGTAATTTTCAAGACTGGCAAGCCACTGGCGGGCGTAGACACTGCTCTTCCATCCCGCTTCGTTCTCCCGATGATATTGACGCGCTGCCACACCAAAGGTGATCTTTGCGGCGGCCTCGTCCTTCTTCTCGGCCAAAACGTCACGCCGTTCGATTTTAACCGCTTTGCGATACTCGCTCGCTTTCTCCCGTGCTTCCGACAGCGACAGCAGCTTGGCACTGCCCAAACCTATATCCTGTCGCTTGCCATCGCGCTGAAGACGCAAAGTCCATGACGCGCCGCCCCGCTTGTCCACTTTGAGGAAGAGCCCGTCACCATCCTGATATGTGCCCGGATTTGAGAGAGCTAGTTTGACCGCCACCGCCGTAAGCTTACCCACCGTTCCCCCCACACTTTCACCCCCCGATTCGAGAGGCAGATGTGTGGGGGAAGGACGATACTCCCCCACACTTCCCCCACAGTTCGCCTCGGCTGCTAGTGAACAGCACCGAGCGAATGAGGACGTTCGCAACGTCATACGCCAGAATTGCGGGGTTTCCACGGTCATCCGTGAACAGTGGCGAATTAGGGGATGGTGGACAGGGCTGGATTCGAACCAGCGTACGGGAAACCCGGGCAGATTTACAGTCTGCTGCCTTTAACCACTCGGCCACCTGTCCAGTGCCTGACGCCGCGATATTTCTGTCATCGCCGCGCTGGAGGCGGCTCAATGGCGAAAGGAGGCTTGCCTGTCAATGGGTGGATGTGAAAAGAGCGCGAACATGAAAAAAGGTCATCGCTCCGCCAAGCCCAAGGGCAACTTCCCGCGTTTCTATGGTCGCCACGCCGTGACCGCCGCACTCGCCAACCCCAACCGCATCGTGCGCAAGATATGGGCCACGCGCGAGGCGATCGGCGCGATGGAACTGCCGCCGGTGCTGCCCATCGTTTATTCCGACGTGGCCGATCTTGGCCGGATGGTGCCGTCCGATGCGCCGCATCAAGGCATCGTCGCGGAGGTCGAGCCGCTGGATGATGCCTGGCTCGGTGAGGTGCTGGAGGAAGGTCAGGACGACAAGCGCCCCGTGCTGGTGCTCGATCAGGTGACCGATCCGCATAATGTCGGCGCCATCCTTCGGTCGGCCGCCGCGTTCGATGCGCTGTGCATCGTAACGCAGGATCGGCACGCGCCGCCAGAATCGGGCGTGCTTGCGCGCGCGGCCTCGGGCGCGCTGGAGATCGTCCCATGGGTCCGGGTGGTAAACCTCGCCCGTGCGCTCGATGAAATCGCCGAGGCAGGCTATTGGCGCATCGGCCTTGATGGGGACGCAGACGCGGTGCTGGGCGACGCCATCGGCGATTCGCGCGTGGCGCTGGTGCTAGGGGCTGAAGGCGAAGGGCTGCGCCACAACAGCATCGCCCATTGCGACATCATCGCCAAGCTGCCAATCAGCCCCCGCATGGAAAGCCTCAACGTCTCCAACGCGGCAGCCATTGCCCTCTACGCGGCGGCGAGCCGCTAAGGGTTTGCGCGACGGTGTATGCATCACCGTCGCGCGGCAGGATCAGTCTTCTGGCGCGATCGTGACGCGCAGTCCGTCGAGCGCGTTGGTCAGCACGACCTGGCATGACAGGCGGCTGGCATCGGTGCGATGGTCGGAACTGTCGAGCAAATCGTTTTCGTCCTCGCTCATAGCTGGAAGCGCACCGGCAAAAGCGGGATCGACATAGACGTGGCAGGTCGCGCACGAACAGCAACCGCCGCACAAGGCCAGCAATTCGTCAAAGCCGTTGTCGCGGATCACTTCCATTACCGACAGACCGGTGTCGCCATCGACGGCCTGTTCCTCACCAGCACGGTTGACCACAATCAATTGGGGCATCTATCCAGTCTCCTGCACGATTTGCGCCGCTCTGGCGTAGCGAACGGGCGAGATCAAGAAAGAAGAGACGGGACATGGTGACGAGCGCGGATCAGTTGCGCGACAGCCTGGACGCAATCGCCCGCATCGAACCGGGCTTCGCGGCGGCAATCGCGCGCGTCGGCTATCCCGAACCGAGGATGCGCGCGCCGGGATACGACACGCTGCTGCGCACCATCCTGGGTCAGCAAGTGAGCGTCGCGTCCGCCGCCGCAGTATGGCGCAGGCTTGAAACGGAACTGGGCCTTGGCTGCGCGCCCGACGCGCTGATCGCGCGCGATTTCGATGCGTTGCGCGCCTGCGGCCTTTCGCGACAGAAGCAAGGCTATGCCCGCAGCCTTGCCGAACTGGTGCTGTCGGGGGAACTGGATCTGACCGCTCTGCCTGCTGATGACGAAGAAGCCATCGCGCAACTCACGAAAATCAAGGGCATCGGTCGCTGGTCGGCGGAAATCTATCTGCTCTTCGCGGAGGGGCGACCAGACATCTGGCCCGCAGGCGACCTCGCCGTGCAGATCGAGGTTGGGCGGATTTTGGGCCTGTCCGAACGACCCAGCGAAAAGCTGACCCGCGCGCTTGCGGAAGCCTGGCGCCCGCATCGTGGCGCGGCGGCCGTCATGGCCTGGCATCATTACAATACGGAGGTTCTTTGACCATGGCATTACCCCATGCCCGTTACATCGTGCTCGAACATGAAGGCGCGTGGAAGATCAATCTGGACAATAAATATTTCGGCCCGTTCGCGACGCGTGAAGCAGCCGTGGCAAGCGCGACGGAAACCGCGCAGAAGGCGCAGGGCGCGGGTTACCCCGCAACCGTCCTGCTGATGGCGGGCACCAGCTTCGAAACATTGTGGACGACGGAGGCGGCCTGAAACGGCACATCTTGTCCTGGATTAAGATTCTTTTTGCTGTTCGGGAACAAGCTGGGAGCGGTAGCATTACATCTGCTGTACAGGCGTGAGCGGTGGGATGAGCAAGAAGGTTCTGATCGTCGAAGACGAGATTTTCGTCGCATTGGAAATCGAGCAGATCGTCGAGGACGCCGGCTTCGAAGTGTGTGCGATCGCTGCCGATCGCGAGGCTGCACTGGAAGCGGCCGCCGGATGCGATATCGCTCTGGTCGATCTCAACCTTCGTGACGGACCGACTGGCCCTTCCATCGGTATGGATCTTGCGACGCGCCATGGCATCCAGGTTATTTACGTCACTGCCAATCCCGCCCAGATCGGAGAGGCATCGGTCGCTGCGCTCGGCGTCATCACCAAGCCATTCCGGGCACCCAGCATTTCGGCCGCACTGACATTGGCGGCAACGGATGTGTCCGCATTGCGGGCAGCAGAGATATCGGGGTTTATGCCCTTCCCGCCGTCCGGCTCATGGAACGCGATGGAATCGAGAGGCTGATCCGCAGCCCGCTCTCGTCCCAATTTCTTTCGATCCGTCCGCCTAGTTGCCGTTCAGCGCTGAGCATCATCAGGCGACTGCCAAAGCCTTCGTGACTGGCGGGCATGACGGCAGGGCCGCCCTCTTCGACCCAATCGATCCGAAAATTCCCGCCTTCCGCCTCGACATGAAGATGGACCAGCCCGCCACTGGTGGAGAGAGCGCCATATTTGGCGGCATTGGTCGCCAGTTCGTGGAAGATGAGCGCAAGCGGGGTCGCGGAGCGATCATCGATCGCCGGATCTTCGCCGGTCAGCAGGATGCGCGCACCGTCCGGCCCGCGATAGGGGGCAAAAATCTGCCTCAATATACCATGCAGCCTGCCCTCCCCGATGGGAGGCGTGGAACCGGCGCTGTGCGGTCGGACAAAATCATGCGCACGGCCGAGCGACAGGATGCGATCGCGCAGGTCGTCGGCGACGCCAGCAATTTCCGGATGCGTGCGAGCGGACAAGCCGATAAGCCCCGCGATCACCGAAAAGATGTTCTTGATGCGATGGGACAGTTCGTGCGCGATCATCTCGCGCTCGTCCAATATCAGCTTGTGCTCGTGAATATCGGTGCAAGTGCCGATCCAGCGGATGATGTCGCCTTCACTGTCGCGGATCGGCAAAGCCCGTCCGAGCGTCCAGCGATACTCGCCGCTGTGATGCCGAAGCCGATATTCGATCTCATAAGGGTCGCCGGTGCGAAGGCTGTGTCGCCACGTCGCCCAGGCGCGATCCTGATCGTCGGGATGGAATACGCCATTCCACCCCTCCCCATCGGTCGACCCCACCGGCGTCCCGGTATATTCATACCAGCGGGCATTATAATAATCATGGTATCCATCCGGCAGCGTCGACCACACCATCTGCGGCATGGTGTCGGCGAGCGTTCGGAACATGCGGTCGCTGTCGGCAATCGCGGCAGCGTCCAGGCTTTGACGGGCGAGGAAGTCACGGTCCCGGCGGCGTCCTTCCAATTCGGCCATCACCTGCCGGGCGAGGAGCGTCAGCCCCCGGCGCTGGAGGGGCGTCAGATCGGCGCGCGGCTTGGTGTCGATCACGCACAGTGCGCCCAGTCCCTGCCCTTTGGCATCGATTAAAGGCGCGCCGGCATAGAAGCGAATATGCGGCGGCCCGGTCACAAGCGCGTTGTTCGCAAAGCCGGGATCGGCGGTGGCGTCGGGCACCAAGAAGATGTCCCGACCGAGCATCGCATGGGCGCAGAAGGACACGTCGCGCGGCGTTTCTTCGGCATCCAGCCCCGTGCGGGCGAGGAAGCGCTGGCGTACATCCTCCACGATGCTGACGAGGGCGATCGGCGCATCGCATAATTCCGCTGCGAACGCCGTAATCTCGTCCAGCGTGCGGAAACCGCCGCTGTCGAGATCATAAAGGGCGAGCAGCGCGGCGCGATCGGTCGCCAGCCCCCGCCCGTCAGCCATCGCTGACCCGCTCGATATCCGCGCCGACGCCCGACAGCTTTTCCTCCAGTCGTTCATAGCCGCGATCGAGATGGTAGACGCGGTTGACCTGCGTTTCGCCTTGCGCGGCCAAGCCTGCGAGGATGAGGCTCATCGACGCGCGGAGGTCCGTCGCCATGACGGGAGCGCCGACCAGACCGGAAACGCCGCGCACCACGGCAGTGCGGCCATTTACGGCGATGTCTGCGCCCATGCGGGCGAGTTCGGGGACGTGCATGTAGCGGTTTTCGAAGATCGTCTCGGTCAGGACCGACGCGCCGTCCGCCAGCGTCAGCATCGCCATGAACTGCGCCTGCATGTCGGTGGGGAAAGCGGGGAACGGCGCGGTAGAGATTGTCAGCGGCTTGAGGCGACCGTCAGCCGAAACACGGATTCCGTCACGATGCGCTTCGACATCGACACCCGCTTCGCGCAGGGCGGCAAGGATCGCGTGCATATCGTCCGCATTGGCGCCGACCAGATCGACCGAGCCACCCGCGATGGCGACGGCGCACGCGTAGCTTCCCGCCTCGATCCGGTCGGGCATCACGCGATAGGTCGCGCCGTGCAAACGATCGCGACCATGGATGACAAGGCGGTCGCTGCCGACGCCTTCGATATCCGCGCCCATGGCGAGCAGCAGGCGGCAGAGATCGACGATCTCCGGCTCCCGCGCGGCATTTTCGAGGATGCAGGTGCCCTTGGCGAGAACGGCAGCCATCAGGGCGTTTTCGGTCGCACCGACGGACACCACGGGGAAGGTGAAGATGCCGCCGGGCAGCCCGCCATCGGGCGCGCTCGCACGGACATAGCCCGCCGCGATTTCGATCTGCGCGCCGAACGCCTCCAGCGCCTTCAAATGCAAATCGATCGGGCGGTTGCCGATCGCGCAGCCACCCGGCAACGACACGCGCGCCTCGCCGGCGCGGGCAAGCAGGGGGCCGAGAACCAGGATCGACGCCCGCATCTTTCGCACGATGTCATAAGGCGCTTCAGTCGAGGTGACGCGTCCCGCGCGCATCGTCATGACGCGGCCAAAATCCTCCGGCCTTGCGCCTTCGATCATGGTGGATACGCCAAGCTGGTTGAGGAGGTGACCGAAGCTGTCGACGTCGGCAAGGCGCGGCAGGTTGCGCAGCGTCACCGGCTCGTCTGTCAGCAACGCGCAGGGAAGCAACGTCAGGGCGGCGTTCTTTGCGCCGGAAATCGGAAGGCGGCCGTTGAGGCGGTTGCCGCCGCGGATATGAATGCGGTCCATCGGACAGGGTTAATAGCGGCAATTGCGCCGTTCGCAAGGCGGCGCGGAAGCGCTCAGGAGCATTAGACGAAAGGATCATGGACGCCCGCAACATTATCGCGGACATTGATCGAGTTTAGTGCGCAGCGCGAAAATGCAGCCAAAAAGGCGTCGAGGCGTTTTGCCATCGTAACGACAATGATTTTGGGAAAAAGGCTGCACTGAGTGGCGACAAGTTGTTTCGCGGCAAGACTGGTCAAGGACGTGCCTCTGTCGGACGCGGAAAAAAAGGCGCTCGAACGGCTGGAGGAAAACCCGCGCCGAATAAAGCGCGGCGCGATGATCCAGCGGGTCAACGAGGCTGTGACCGAACTTTATGTCCTGCGCGAAGGGCGGGCGATGAGCTTCGTCATCCTGCCCGATGGCAGCCGCCAGATCCTGCGCGTCTACTTCCCCGGCGACTTCATCGGATCGGCCAGCACCATCTATTCGCGTGCGCCTGAATCACTGGTCGCGCTAACCGATGTGGTGGTGTGCCCGTTCGACAAGCAGTCGCTGCGGCGTTTGCTGGAAGAATATCCCCGCGTCGCTGCTCTCCTCTTCCTGCTGTCCAATGCAGAGCGCGTGTCGATGACGGATCGTCTGGCGGCGTTGGGGCGAACGTCGGCGAAGGCGCGGGTCGCGTCCTTCCTGCTCGATATGTTCGACCGGCTGCGCGTCACGGATGATGCGATCACCGACAGCTTCGACCTCAAGCTGACGCAGGAGGAGATCGGCGATTCCATCGGCCTGACATCGGTTCATGTGAACCGGATGATCCGGCAGATGGAGCAGGAGGGGCTGATCAGCCGCGCCAATGGGCGCATCACCCTGCTCGACTTAGCGCGACTGGAAGATATTGGGCACTATACCAACCGGCACAAGGATATGGATCTCGACTGGTTGCCGGTCTGAAATCAGCGAACGCAAGCAGTCCTTCCGGTAGCGGATGAGGGCCGAACAGGGCCGTCTTGCTTCTTTATCAGGCGAGCAGTTCAACGTCCCAATATAGCCAATCATGCCAGCTTTCGTGGAGATAGCCGGGCGGAAAGGCGCGGCCATGTTCCTGAAGTTGCCAGCTCGTCGGGCGGATCGGCGTCACGTGCAGTTGCATATGCGCTTCCTTCGGAGTGCGGCCGCCCTTGCGCAGATTACAAGGCGAGCAGGCTGTCGCCACATTCTCCCATGTGGTGCGTCCCCCGGCACGGCGCGGAACGACATGGTCGAAGGTCAGGTCGTTGGTCGATCCGCAATATTGGCAGGCGAACTTGTCGCGCAGGAACAGGTTGAAGCGGGTGAAGGCGGGATGTTCGGACGGGCGCACATATTGTTTGAGCGCGATGACCGACGGGATCTTCATTTCCATGCTGGGGCTGTGCACCTGCCGCTCATAGCTGGCGATGATGTCCACCCGGTCCAGAAACACCGCCTTGATCGCCGTCTGCCATGGCCAGAGGCTGAGCGGATAATAGCTAAGCGGCGTGAAATCCGCATTGAGAACAAGCGCCGGACAATTT
>JAAIGE0100075882.1_pt1 | contig 11260 bp, 11 predicted proteins | sample 6487951 | NCBI WGS metagenome assembly JAAIGE01 (sample SAMN13974128, study PRJNA590717) | phyllosphere metagenome | biome: tomato field; feature: multiple bacterial spot infested tomato fields; material: tomato leaves; isolation source: leaves from tomato fields | host: Solanum lycopersicum ... | reverse complement strand
TGCACGGCAAGCTGCTGTTCACCGACAACTTCATCCAGCGCGTCTGCGAAACGCCCACGGGCCTGGTTCACCAGCCGCCGCAGTTGCTGAGCATGCTGTTGCGCGAAACCAAGGCCCGTTGCTGATGCCTCAGCCTTCGGCTGAACGCAGGGTGATGCGGGTGATTTCCGAGGGTTTGCCCAGGCGCAGCGGGAAGCCGTTCCACAGGCCAGTGCCGTTACTCACGTACAGGCGCATGTCGCCGACCTCGTACTCGCCCGACACGTAACCCTCGTTGAACGCCTGGGTGACCCAGTGCATGCCCAGCACCTGGCCGCCATGGGTATGCCCGGACAACTGCAGGTCGACGCCGGCCAGCGCATTGCTCGCGGCGGCCAGGGGCCGGTGGCTGAGCAGGATCACCGGGGCGCTTTTCGGTGCCCCGGCCAGGGCCGCGTCGACATCCGGCAGCGGCTGGCCGAAGCGCGCGGCGGCGGGGTCGGTGATGCCGGCCAGCACCAGGCTGGCGCCCGCATCAATGATCGTCACATGACGATTGAGCAGCATGGGCAGGCCCAACTGCGCGAAGTGCTCCAGCCACTGCTGGTACTCGGCGTAGTACTCGTGGTTACCGGCAATCGCGTACACGCCCAGGCGCGCCTTCAAGTCGCGCAACGGCTCGACGTCGTCGGTTCGTGCGGCGACGGTGCCATCCACCAGGTCACCGGTGATCACCAGCAGGTCCGGGTCGAGGGCGTTGGTTCTGGCGACCACCGCTTCCATCCATGGGCGTTGCAGCAGCCGGCTGGCGTGCAGGTCGGTGAGCTGCACCAGCTGTAAACCATCCAGTTCGGCAGGCAACTGGGCCAGGGTGATTTCCACCTCGCGCACCTGCGGCACCCGCACCGCCTGCCAGACGCCCAGCGCCGACAGCAGGATCGCCGCGATACCGACTCCGGCGCGCAGCCGAGGCGCCATCACCGCGGCACGCAGGCGCGGCAACAGTGCCGCGATATCCAGCACCAACAGCAGCATGGCGCTGATGATCAGTGCACCGAAGGCGCAGCCCAGCACCATCAGCAACGTGCCCGGAATCTCCGGCGAGGCCATGCTGCCGAAGAACTGACGGGTCACCAGGTGGTGCTCGGCAACCGTCAGGATCAACACGCCCAGCAGCGTCTTTATCGCCCGCGGCCAGCGCTGCGGCCAGACCATTCGCCAGAATACGTAGAGGGCCAGGATGGCCGTGATCAGGTGGAACACGTTTATCTCGCTCGCTCAGGATGAATCGGATGCCGCCCTCTGTGACACCGTCGCCACCTGTGGGTGCAGCTCGCGTTCGCCACATTTTTCCCAGACAAAAAAAACCGCCTCATCAAGGAGGCGGTAACCAAAGGATGATGAACCGGAGAGACCACCGGCTTCTCTCGAAAGCCCATGGCGTTGTGTTCATCGAGGTACAGGGTATCGGTAAACCCCTCAGGCACCGCATCATTTGCGTCGATAGTGATAATCGAAGGCTGCCCGCTAGCGCTACAGCCTAGTGACCGCGCTAGTTGCCGGCAGCCAGCAGAGCGCGCACGCGCTGCAGGTCGGCCAGGGTATCGACGTCGGTGAGGATGCCCGGATCATCGAGTGGCAGCAGCAGCACCCGATCCTCACGGCGATAATGCTGCACCACTGAGGCGCCGCCTGCTTCACCGCTCAGGGCGGCAAGTGCCTCGAAGCATTCCCGGGCGAAGCCGACCGGATGGCCCCGGTCACCCTGGAAAGTCGGCACCACTACCGGCTGCAGCGTCAGCGCCTGGGCCACCTGACGCAGGCTCGGCGCGCCGATCAGCGGCAGATCGCCCGGCAGGATCAGCCAGCCCGACGCCGCTGCCGTGGCCCGCACACCGGCGGCGATCGAGTCGGCCATGCCGTCGCCAGCGGCGCGGTGCACCACATGGTGCGCCAGGCCGGAACGCTGGACTGCCGCCAGCACGTGGTCGAGCACCGGCTTGCCGTGCAGGTCGGCCTGCAGCTTGCTGCCGTCACCGCCGGAAGCACGAAAACGCCTGCCGCGCCCGGCAGCGAGCACGATGACCACCGGGCCGTCGGTCATGGCTACAGCGCGCCGCGGTCGATGCCGTTGGCCACACGCAGCACGTCGGCCAGGGTCGCCAGGGCGATTTCCGCAGGGGCTTTGCTGCCCAGCTGCAGGCCTATGGGCGCGTGGATGCGCGCCATGTCCTCGGGTTGCAAACCGCCGAGGCGGGCCAGGCGCTCCAGGCGTTTGCCGCTGGTGCGTTGGGAGCCCATGGCGCCGATATAGAACGCCTCGGTACGCACCGCTTCGATCAGGGTCGGGTCGTCCATGCGCGGGTCATGGGTCAGGGCGAGGATCGCCGTGGCGCTGTGGGCGCCCTGCTCGGCGATGAAACGCGCCGGCAGAATTTCCATGGCCTGCACGCCTGGTACGTTCACCTCGGCGATGACCTCGGCACGCGGGTCGCAGACGATCACTTCGTAGCCCAGCGCCACGGCAAAGCCGGCGCAGAACTCGGCCACCGGCGACCAGCCGGCCAGTACCACGCGCAGCACGGCGCCGATGCGAATCGACACCTGCTCGGCGCTGCGCTGGATCTTCGCATCGCTCATGCTGCCAGGCCGGCAGCGGCTGCTGGCTTCCCCCAGCGGCACTTCGCGCACCAGCAGCTCGCCACCGCCGAGTGCCTGCTCGACCTGGCCGAGCATGCGCTGCACGGCCTCGCCGGGCTGCAGGTACTCGACCAACACGTCCAGCACGCCGCCACAGGGCAGCGCGCGGGTGGGCGTCAGGCCGCCTTCGCCGTAGCGCACGATCTGGTTGCAGGGCGCGAACCCGGCATTCTGCACGCGCTCGAGAAAATCCTCCTCGACGCAGCCACCGGACAGCGAACCGCAGGACTCGCCGGACGCCAGCGCCGCCAGCATCGCCCCCGGCGCCCGCGGTGCCGAGCCGAATGTCGACAGCACGGTGCACAGCCAGACGCCATGGCCCTGCTGCAGCCAGCCACGGGCCTGCTGGATCACCTGCAGGTCAAGTTGCTTCATCGACACTCCCTCATTCCACGGCACCGGGCGCACGCCAGGCGTGCGCCATTTCAGCATGCAATTTGGTGGCCGGGTTGGCGCTTCGGTTCAGTGTATTTGCCGGCGGGCAGTGGCTGATCGCGCCAGGGACAGGGCGCCTGTGGGAAAGGCGCCGAACGCATCGGGATATGGCTGCAGGGCAGCCCGGAAAATCAGACGAAGCTCTGGCGCGCAGCACCACGGGGCAGGCGATTGCGGCCCGGCAGTTGCTCGAGCTTCTGCTGCCAGGCGGCCTTCACGCTCAAGGTCGCTTTCTCGGCGCTCTCGACCGGCTTGGCCGAGGCCTTGGTGGCGCGGGCGGCAGCGCGCAGTTCGGCCAGGGTCGGCGTGCGGTTGGTGGCGACCGGCGCAGCGGCCTTGTCCAGCGAACGCAGGCAGAGCTTGCAGGAAACCTGCGCCTGATCCTCGGTGGTGCTCAGGCTCGCGCCGCTACGGCCGCAGGCGATGGTGTTCGAGGAAGGCGAGAAGTGAATGGCCAAGGTGGCATCTCCAGCAGTAAAACGGGGCGGCGATTTTACATATCCGCCGCAGTTTCTGCGCACTCACCTGTCACGGCGAGCGACGGGGATGCTCAGCCGCGCGGAGTGTCGGGCTGCTGGGCCTTGCCCGGCGTCATCGACGCGCACATGGCGAGCAGCTGGGCAACGCTCCAGGGTTTGGGGATCACGGCGACGTTGAGGCCGTCGAAATCCGTGGAGGCCCCGAGGAAGCCCGATGAAATGATGATCGGCAGATCCGGGAAACGGTCACGAATCAGGTGCGCGAGAAAGATGCCGTCGATGTCGCCGGGCATGCTGAAATCGGTGAGCACCATGTCTACCTGGCCGTCACTGCTGGAGAGATATTCCCAGGCGTCGTCAGCACAGGGGAAGGCTTTGACCTCGTGGCCTTCGTCTTCGAAGATCTCCACGAGCATCTCCCTGATGGAACGTTCGTCTTCGGCTATGACTATCAGTGGCATCGCTGGGATCCGGCAGTAAGGGTCAGGCTCTGACCGGCCCGGCCCGGCAAGATTTCATTAATTTTTCATGGCGCCGACTGGTGGCGTGCGCGAGGCGGGATCGTCGCCCGCCAACTCGGCGAGCGACGATGGGCCGTGGCCCGATCAGGCCAGGCGGAAGCGGCCCACCAGCTTCTGCTGGTGATCGGCCAGGCGCGCCAGCTCCTGGCTGGTGACGGCGGTCTGCTCGGCACCGGAACTGACCTGGATGGCCACGTCGTTGATGTCCACCACGTTGCGGTTGATGTCTTCGGCCACCGCGCTCTGTTCCTCGGCCGCCGCGGCGATCTGCATGTTGCGGTCGCTGATGCTGGAGACGCCCGAGGCGATATCGGCCAGCAGGTCACCGGCGCGCTCGATGTTGCTGGCACCGGCGCGGGCCTTGCCGAGGGTTTCCTGCATGGACTGCGTGGCCAGGTCGGACCCGCGCTGCAGATTGGCGATCATCTCCTGGATGTTGCCGGTGGACTCCTGGGTTTTCTGCGCCAGGGTGCGCACCTCGGAGGCCACCACCGCGAAGCCACGACCGTGATCACCGGCGCGCGCCGCCTCGATGGCCGCGTTGAGGGCCAGGAGGTTGGTCTGGTCGGCTATGCCGCGAATCACGTCGAGCACCGAGGAAATCGAATCGCTCTCGTGCTTGAGGTCACCGATGATGCGCGCGGTGTCGTCGGCCTGGGTCGACAGCTCACGGATCACCTCGACGGTGCGCTCGATTTCCTGGCGGCCCTGGGTGGTGCTGAGGTTGACCTGGCGTGACATCTCCGCGGCGTCGTTGGTGCTCTGCGCCACTTCGCGAACCGTGGCGCTCATCTCGTTGATGGCGGTGACCACCAGCTCGGTGCCCTGGCGCTGGCGCTCCAGGCTGTCGCTGGTTTGCAGGGTGACCGCCGAGCACTCCTCGGCGGCGGTCGCGACCTGGGCAGTAGCCGAACCGATTTCCTGGACGATCTGCGTCAGCTCCTCGGCCATGATGTTCAGGTTACGGGTGATCTCGCCGAACTCGTCCTTGCCTACATAAGCCGAACGGGCCGTCAGGTCACGCCGCGACAGCGCCAGCAAGGCACGGTTGGCCTCGCCCACCGCCAGGTTGATGTTGCGGATGATCAGGTAGGACAACGCGCCCACCACCGCCATGGCGATCAGCACGCTGATGGCCGTCATCCACAGCATGGCCGACGCTTTCGCGCGCGCCTGGGCGGCCAGATCACCGACGCTCTGCCCCAGCTCGCTCTCCACTTCGCCCATCAGGTCGATGCGATTGGTGGAGGTCTGGAACCAGTCGGTGGCCTTCACGCCCAGGGAATCGCCGATCGGCGTGTCGAAAGACAGTTTCTGCAGACGCGCCACTTCGAGGGCGCTGGGCTGCTGCATCTTCTCGTCGAGCTTGCCCACGAACTCTGGCGAAGCGTTACGGCGGAAGCCTTCGGAATAGGCGGTGAACTCGCCCAGGTTGCGGCTGAAGGTAGAGAGCAGATCGGCATCGAAGCGATCCTGGCTGAACACCACGCCCAGGTTCGCGCGCTCGCGGCCAGCACGCTCCTTCATCTCGATGAACTGGTTGAGCGAGGAAAGCGCCCGCGACAGGGTCGGATCCTTGACCGAGCGCTCGACGGCGTGGGTATAGCCGATTAGCTTGCGGATGATGTCGGTGAAGCGCGTGCCGGATTCACGGTTGTTGATCGCCAGCTTGTCGATCTGCCCACGCATGGCATCCAGGCCGCTCAACGCAGCCAGGGCCTCATTCAGCCCGGCATCGACATTGCCCAGCTCGCGCGCGTCGGCCAGGGCGGTGTCGGTCTGGCCGCGCAGGCGCAACAGCACGTCCTGCATGTTCTTGCCCTGGCTGCCCAGGAATACCCCACTGGCGCCGCGTTCGCGCTGCAATACGGTGATCAGCTGACTGACTTTCTGCGCGACGACGCTGGCCTCCTGCGTCTGTTCCATCTCCTGCAAGGTCTGGTAGCTGCTGTTGACCTGCAGAGCGGCCAGCCAGAGGAAGCCCAGCAACGGGCAGGCGAGAATCAGCAGGAGCTTGAGGCTCAAGGGGATGTTTCTGAGCACGACGTTTCACCTATTCAATTTACTTCGGCAGTTCTGATTACGAAGCGAAGGGTTGCCTGTTGTCGCACCGTCTGCGCGGCGCGTTGAACAGGGGGACGCATTTGGCATGCGGCACGTTAGGCAATAGACGAGGTACAGAAGGGTAATCGGCGCGCGACATCCAATCTTTAATAAAGTTCGGCGCACCTGTGAAAACAAGGCGACGAGAGGTTGCAGGCCGCTAAATCGGTTACGCGCCGCTAGTCGATCCGCTCTTGCTGCTCCTGGGGCAACAGCGGGTCGACCTCCAGCCACGGCAAGCGGCTCTGGGTCCAGATATGCCGGTCGGCGACGGCGTGTTCGGGGTGATCGAGCGTGGCGATGGTCACGTCCAGGCTGTTCGGGCTCAGGGTGGTGAACAGCGCCAGATGGGCGCCGCAGGTCGGGCAGAAGTAGCGCTCGCAGCTGGGCGAGGAGGCGAAACGCGCCGGCTCGCCGCGCAGCCAGGTGAAGGCTGCCAGCGGCACGGTGATCCAGGTCACCAGGGTGCCGCCGGTGCTACGCCGGCACACCGAGCAGTGGCAGTGGGCGATATCGCGCAACGGCGCGCGGAACTGGTAACGCACGGCGCCGCACTGGCAGCCGCCCTGATGCGAGTCGCTCATCCCACTCTCCCTGAAACCTGGTGATATCCCAGCTTGCCTGATCAAACGGCACTGGCGAAGATGCACCCTCACCACCACCGGGGGCTCCCGTGACCGAACTGCTCTTGGCCCTCTGGCCACTCTTCGCGCTGATCGTCGGCGGCTACGTGCTCAGCCGTCGCGGCTTCCCCAACGAAGCCTTCTGGCCAGGCGCCGAACGCCTCAACTACTTCATCCTGTTCCCCGCGCTGCTGTTCAACAGCCTGGCCACCGCACCGCTGGACAACCCGCAGCTGCCGCGCATGGCACTGGCCGTGTTGCTCGGCCTGGGCATCGCCTGGCTGGCGCTGCTGGTGGTACGGCGCCTGCGCGGCTGGCCGGCGGCGCGCTTCGGCGCCTTCAGCCAGGGCATCCTGCGTTTCAACACGTACCTGGGCCTGGCCGCCGTGGGCAGCCTGTTCGGCCAGCCGGGCCTGACCCTGGCAGCCCTGATGCTGGCGCTGATGGTGCCTACCGTCAACGTGCTATCGGTCTGGTCACTGACCGCCGAGCGGGGCGTCAGCGCACGCAGCCTGCTGCTGCCGATCATCCGCAACCCGTTGATCCTGGCCTGCCTGGCCGGTGCGCTGGTCAACCTGAGCGGCCTGGGCTTGCCCGGCGGCAGCGGTCGACTGCTCAGCCTGCTGGCGGCGGCAAGCCTGCCGCTGGGCCTGTTGTGCGTGGGCGCGGCGCTGAAACCCGAACAGCTGGGCGGCGAGGTGCCGGCCCTGGCCTGGAACAGCCTGCTGCGCCTGCTGCTGATGCCCCTGCTGGCCATGGCCGTGGCCGTCGGGCTGCAGTTGCCGGCCATGGAAAGCACCGTGCTGGTGCTGTTCTTCGCTCTGCCCACCGCACCGACCGCCTATGTGCTGACCCGTCAGCTGGGCGGCGATGCCAACCTGATGGCCGGCATCATCACCTTGCAGCATCTGCTGGCTGCCGCCTCGCTGGTGGCGGTGCTGGCGCTCCTCGAACGCCTGCTCTGAAGTACCGCGACGCGGGCCACAGGGTTCGCGTCGCCTGCCTCGATTCCCTGTTCGCAGCCCTGGTTTCGGCGAAAGCTGGCTGAAAGCTTCGTGTTCTAGCATCCGCGCACTGACCGACACAGATTGGTCGATGAGCTGCCGCCAGTGAGGCCCGCAGCTGCCGTCAACAAGAACAAAACAGGTGATTAACCATGTTCCGCCTCAGCTACTCACGCCTGCATCGCCCTCTCCGCTCGCCTCGACGCTAGTCATCCGCGCGTTACCCGCCCCTAGCCGAATCACGTCCGGAGAACCTCCATGCTCACATTCCTTGGCTTCGCCATGGTCTCGACCTTCATGTACCTGATCATGAGCAAACGCCTGTCGGCGTTGATCGCCCTGATCATCATCCCGATCATCTTCGCCCTGATCGGCGGCTTCGCCGAGCAGATCGGCCCGATGATGCTCGAAGGCATCAGCAAGCTCGCCCCCACCGGCGTGATGCTGATGTTCGCCATCCTCTACTTCGCCATCATGATCGACTCAGGCCTGTTCGATCCGCCCGTGCGCCTGATCCTCAAGCTGGTCAAGGGCGACCCGCTGAAAGTCGCGGTCGGCACCGTGGCCCTGGCACTGATCGTCTCCCTGGACGGCGACGGCTCGACCACCTACATGATCTGCGTCGGCGCCATGCTGCCGCTGTACAGCCGCCTGAAAATGAGCCCGACCATAATGGCCGGCCTGATCATCATGGCCGGCGGCATCATGAACATGACGCCTTGGGGCGGCCCGACCGCACGCGCCGCCAGTGCCCTGCACGTCGACCCGTCGGACGTGTTCGTGCCGATGATTCCCGGCATGATCGTCGGCGCCATCGTGCTGTTCGGCGTGGCGTATCTCTATGGCATGCGTGAGCGTAAGCGCCTGGGCGTGCTGCAACTGCCGGACGACCAGAGTGCTCAGGAAGAAATCAGCGTGTCGCAGTTCCCCGAGGCTCGCCGCCCCAAACTGCTGTGGATCAACGCCATTCTCACCGTGGTGCTGATGACCACCCTGATCGCCGGCCTGCTGCCGATGCCGGTGCTGTTCATGATCGCCTTCAGCATCGCCATGATCATCAACTACCCCTGCCTGCAGCAGCAGAAGGATCGTATCGCCGCCCACGCCGGCAACGTCCTGGCGGTGGTCGGCCTGATCTTCGCGGCGGGTATCTTCACCGGCATCCTCAGCGGCACCGGCATGGTCGACGCCATGTCCAAGAGCCTGCTGGCGGTGATTCCGGACGCCCTCGGCCCGCACCTGGCGGTGATCACCGCCCTGGTCAGCCTGCCGTTCACCTTCTTCATGTCCAACGATGCGTTCTACTACGGCATTCTGCCGGTGCTGAACCAGGCCGCCTCCGGCTACGGCATCAGCGCCGTGGAAATGGCCCGCGCCTCCATCGTCGGCCAGCCGGTGCACCTGCTCAGCCCGCTGGTGCCATCCACCTACCTGCTGATCGGCCTGGCGAAGATCGAATTCGGCGACCTGCAGCGTTTCACCCTGAAGTGGGCGGTGCTGGTGTGCATGGCGATCCTGGCTGCGGCGCTGGTGCTGGGCGTGTTTCCGCTATTCGGTAGCTGATCTGAAAACATTTTGACGAAATTTTCACATCACTGGCGCTAGACTTCGGCATCCCGGCCGATGCCTCGCGCCAGTTTTCTATTCACCCACAAGGAACCTCTAATGGAATGGCTCACCAACCCGGAAATCTGGGTTGCTTTCCTGACTCTGACCGCCCTGGAAATCGTTCTGGGCATCGACAACATCATCATGATCGCCATTCTGGTGTCGCGCATGCCGCCGCACTTGCAGGCGCGTACCCGTTTCTTCGGCCTGGCCCTGGCCATGGTCACGCGCATCCTGCTGCTGCTGTCCATCACCTGGATCATGCGCCTGACCACCGACCTGTTCCATGTGTTCGGCCAGGGCATCTCCGGTCGTGATCTGATCCTGTTCTTCGGCGGCCTGTTCCTGCTGTGGAAGAGCAGCACCGAGATCTATCACGGCATGGAAGGCGAGGAAGAAAGCCCCGAGCAGCCCTCGGGCGCCGGCAAGCAGTTCCTCGGTACCATCATCCAGATCGCCATCATCGACATTGTCTTCTCGCTGGACTCGGTCATCACCGCGGTCGGCATGGTCTCCCACGTACCGGTCATGGTCGCGGCCATCGTCGTCGCCGTCATCGTGATGATGATCTGCGCCGGCACCATCAGCGACTTCATCGAGAAACACCCGAGCCTGAAGATCCTGGCCCTGTCGTTCCTCATCGTGGTCGGTACCGTGCTCATCGCAGAGAGCTTCGAAGTCCACGTGCCGAAAGGCTACGTCTACTTCGCCATGGCCTTCTCCCTGGCCGTGGAAGCGCTGAACATCCGCATGCGCACCGCACGCCGCCGCGCCGAAGGCAAGGCCGACCCGGAGCCGGTGAAACTGCGCAAGGACGTTCCTGGGCAGTGATCGGCTGAAGCTGATGCAATGAAGAACGGGGCCTCGATGGCCCCGTTTTTTTTGCGCTCAGACCCGCTCCGCTGCGGGCTCGAAGCGCTCACCACGAAACAGCGCCAGGCGCTTGTTGCCGTGCTGGCTACGCAAGCGGCTCCGCTGACGCTCGCTGCTTCAGATCGATTTCATGAACGCACCAGCAACTTCCACAACAACATCGCCATGCTGGCTGCGAAAAGTACGAGCAAGAGAATAGGTCCCCAGGGGCCGACCCATTGTTGCAATGCTTCCAGCGTCAACTCGAACAGACGAGAGCGCCGACCTTCGCCAGATGCCACGTAGTAGTCTCACTGCCAGTTTCGTAAGCTGAGTGCAGCGGCATTAGCGTGAGCGGTAAAAGCAGCAAGCCTAACCAGAAGCCAATTCGACTCGCGCCCACTGCATGCCGGGGTCGATAGCCTTCCTGTATCAGGCGCAAGGTGCAGAGAGCGATGAAGCCGCAAATCAGGAGCATCACATAGGGGCCTACGGATGCAGGCTCTCTATAGATGGCGAATACCGCAAAAGGCAGGGTGATACCGGTAAAGCAGACCCAGAGCAGCAGAAAAACGTACTTCATCCTTGATCTCACTCGTTGAACAGCGCCAAACGCCGTGCACTTATCCAAAATGCACGAGCCGGCGCTCGAACATCGAAACGTGGATAAACGGATTTCCGCGAACCCGTGCGCTCCAACGCGTCGCTAATATACCGGTGTTAACGGAATCGGGCGTTTGGCAAACCCTCGAACCGCAGCTACAGCTAAAAATAAAGCACTCGCCAGCTCACTGTGACTGGCGGCTATTGCTCTTCGTCACCGGCAGTATCCCAAGCTCCGGGATCGAATCTGCGTATCAGGGAGATGCGTGATGTTGACGCTGCTCAATCTGTTGTCCGCCATTGCCCTGCTGATCTGGGGCACCCATATCGTGCGTACCGGCATCCTGCGGGTG
>JAAIGE0100917989.1_pt1 | contig 11268 bp, 19 predicted proteins | sample 6487951 | NCBI WGS metagenome assembly JAAIGE01 (sample SAMN13974128, study PRJNA590717) | phyllosphere metagenome | biome: tomato field; feature: multiple bacterial spot infested tomato fields; material: tomato leaves; isolation source: leaves from tomato fields | host: Solanum lycopersicum ... | reverse complement strand
TCGAAGGTGTCCGTGCCCCCCGTAACACTGCGCTGACCCTCCCCATCGGCCGGGAGAATGGTCGTATGGACTGGCAGACCTGCCACTCCGTTATTGACATCCTCTGAGCGATAACGCGAGCCACCTTGATCGATCGAAGGTGGCCATCTTGTCCAAGCGTGTAGTCCTCTATCTCCGCCTCTCCGCGAGCGCCGACGACTCCGTCTCGATCGCGCGCCAGGAGGCCGAGCTTCGGTCCTACGCCGACCGCGAGGGCTGGGCCGTGACCGACACCGTCATTGACGACGGCATCTCCGGCACGAAGGTCCGCGCGAACGCTCAACGCGCCCTCTCGATGCTCCGGCGCGGGGACGCCGACGTCCTCCTCGTCTGGGCGCTCGACCGCTTCTCGCGTCAGGGCCTCGGCGCGATCGCCGAACTCGTCGACACCCTCGACGCCGCGCCCGGCGCTCTGTTCGTCGCGATGAAGGACGGCCTGCGTTCGGACATGGCTATGTGGCGCGTGATAGCCGTGGTCCTCGCCGAGGTCGCCCGCTCCGAGGCCGAGAGCGTCTCCGCCCGTCGCCGGTCCGAACTCGCGTTCCGTCGCGGCCTCGGCCGTCACACGACCGGCGCCGCCCCGTTCGGCTACCGCGCGATCCCGGCGCCCGACGGCATCGGCCAGACGCTCGCCCTGCACGACGAGGAGGCGGCCCTCGTGCGCGCGCTCGCGGACCGCGTCCTGGCGGGTGACTCGCTGACGGCGATCGTGCGCGACCTGAACGTCGACGCCGTGCCGACTGGCCGCTCCCGGGCGCGCGCGCTCGCGCACCGCGGCGAGGACCCGGCGGGCGCCGACCGCGGCGCGTGGGAGGTCACGACCCTGAAGCGCCTCCTCTCGTCCGATCGCCTCCTCGGCCGCATGATGCACGACGGCCAGCCGGTGCGAGGCGACGACGGGCTTCCTGTGGAGGCGTTCCCGCCGATCCTGACGCTCGGCCAGGTGGAGGCCCTGCGCGTGCGCCTCCGCCCCGGGGGAGCGGCTCCTCGCACACGTCGGGCGGCCCGGCTCCTGTCCGGCGTGGCCTACTGCGCCCTGTGCGACCGGAAGCTCTACGTCACGGGCCGCCGAGGCGTCGACGTGTACCGATGCACGCCGTTCGGTGGCTCGTCCTGTCCGGGCACGAGCGCGCCCGCGGAGGCCCTGGAGCGGTTCGTCGCGTCGACGTGGCTGTCGGCCGCGGGCTCGGCGCCGGAGGTCGAGGAGGTCATCGTCGATGCGGTCGAGACGGCATCCGCCGCGCTGGCCGATGTCGAGGCGGCGATCCGGGAGACGACCCTCGCGCTAGCGGCCGACGACGCGAACCTCGCGGCGCTGATGCCCCGCCTGGCCGACCTGAAGGCCCGGCGTGCTGACCTTCGCTCGGCGACCACGTCCGTCTCCGTCGTGACGCGCCCGACGGGCCGCACCCTCGGAGAAGCGTTCGCGAGTTCGAGCGATGTCGGCTGGCGCCGCTCGGTCCTCGTGCGGGCGCTCGACCATGTCACGGTCGCCCGTGCGGCCCGCCCCGGCCCCCGTTTCGACACCGGGCGCGTCGCCTTCTACTGGCAGGACGACGTCGAGGTCTAACCGCCGACCGGCCGGTCGGGGGTGTAAACGCCGCGTCAGGGTCGCTCAGCGACCCGACGCCAGGCCCCGGTGCCTCTCGGAGACGCCGGAGGTGGTGAAAGTGACGATTAAACGTCACTTCTCTATTACTTATAGAAGCGAGCTCTCTCTCAGTAAAAGAACTAGAGACACCGTCACTTTCACCACCTTCGTCACCTCGGCCCGCTCGCACCCCTCCGGCGCCTCGGCGCACCCCGCCGACGCTCGATGCCGGACCTCGCCGAGCGCTCTGGCAACTTCTACCGCTTCCTCGCTTCTGAGTCGTCGCCCGCAGCGCCGCTGAGCACAGGGGCGGTATCTCTAAGTGGAAGTACCGTCCCGCGACAGAAAGGCAGACGCAGCCGTGACTTGCACCAACTGCGGGCGCTCTATGGACCATGCGCGTATCGACGCCCTCACCTGTAGCGGCGCATGCCGCAACGCCGTCTACCGCGCCCGCTCCCGCGCGCAGCGCGCCCGCCTCGCCGACGATGCCGACCGCGCGATGGTGTCTGGTGACCTCGCCGCTCTGACGGCCGTCGCCCGGCGAGCAGCCGCTCTCCTCCGGCCCTAACGCCGGGCTCCCGTTCTCCGGCGGAGCCGCGCGCCCGCCGAGCCATGAGGCGCCGCAATACGTGACGCCCTTTCGTGTGGGGAACAGACCCGAGGCCTCGTCCACCTAACGAGCGCCTCGGGTCTACACGCCCCGCCCCTGTATGTCGCCGCGCGCTTTGCGCCCCGGCGTCCCCTGTCCGCAGCGCTCCCGGCGCGCGACAACCTCCGCTTCCTTTGGGCGGTAGGCAGGCACTTTGAACGAACAGGACTGACCCATGTCATCCTCATCCCCGGCCTGGGACCTCCTCCCGGCCGACCTCCGCGACAAGGTCGACGAGGCCCTCCGTAACTGCCCCTGGCCCGACTGCGAGGCAACGCGCGACAGCGTGGCCCTCGACATCTACCGAGCAGGTTTGAAGCCGCAGTCACTCCCTGCGGCGGTATTCGCGGGCGGCCGCGCGTATAGCGATTTCACGTCGCGACCTCCCCGGCGGCCCCGACAGCGACCGGCCAAGACCACGAGCACCTCACTTGGAGTATCCAGATGACCCTTTCCATCCCTCACGTGCGCGACAGCAACACTGAGCGTCCACCCGTACCGCGTTGGCTCCTCGACGCTGCCCCCAGCGTGGCGGATGAGCGTGCCGCCTACGAATCCGCGCTCGCCACGCTTAGGCAGGCCCGAACCGCGCGGGCCGCTGCGTTCGCCGTCGCGAACGACGCGACCGTCCTCATTGGCGGACGGCCCGAGCCACACCCCGACGTAGCGACTGACACCTGGCGCGCGCTCCGGAAGGCGCGCAGCGACGCAGAACTGGCGGAGCATCGGGCGGCATCAGCCGTGTCGACCGCCTGGACGAATCTCGCCGACGCGATCCAGGACGCACCAGATGCGGTCAGCCACGCGGCGCAGGAACGCGCCGAACGAATCGCGGCGGTACAGGCCGCTCACGCCGCCTTGGCGTCCGCATACTCGCGCCTCACTGAGGTCGCTTCCGTCACTGACGCTGTCTACGTGGACGGGAACATCGACGTAGGCAGCAGGGTGGACGGCAGAATCCGCGACCTCGGAACCGTTTTGAACGGAGCACGCGCATGAGCGCCTTCAGCCAGTACCCCGAGCGGGTAGACGCCCTCACCCCCGCCCAGCGCCGAAACCTGGCGAGCATGGCCGAAAGCGACCTCGTCCGCAGCGGCTACTTCCCGCGCGAGGCTCGGCGCACAGTCGCTATCGAGCCGGAACGGCTTGCGCCCTACCTCGCTCGCACTCGCGCTGCCCGCGCCGCCGCCGCGGTCGTCGAGGTCGACAACTCCGCCGCGGACGCACTCGTCAAGTCGATCCGGGGTTAGCCCTCCGTTCCTTGGAAGGCCACGGAGTCCCTTCGGGGGCTCCCTAGGGGGCTGGCGACTCAAGGTCGCCGGTCCTCCAGTCCGCCAGTTCTCGCAACGCGGTATCCGCCGGAACTTCATCAATGCGAACCGCGCGAGCAAACATTGCTCCCCAGTCGGTGACGCGGAGAACGCCACGCTCCACGTTCACCGATCTAACCTGACCGTCATCCGACCAATTTTCGACTATCGCTTCAGCAGTCGAGTACTCGGGACGGTTTCGGACCCAGTCATATGCGCCCCGCTTAGTGAGGAAGTGGATGTAATCCGTCTCCACCAACCCGAGTCGTGCCCAGTTCTCCACGTACGCGTACACGGCCTCTGCATCCGCAGGCGGCTCGATGGCGCGCCAGTCAAGCACATGCTTAAACACCGCTCTAGTCCCTAGTCCGGCTTCCATGTTGATCCCGACTTGAGCCACCGGCCAGAGCGTCTCCGCCGTCTGGGATGCCCCAGCGAGCACCGCTCGCAAGAACGGAATCTCGCGGCCGTCCAGTTGCCGGAGTATGTCCACAAACGCGGGATGCTCGGCCCGCGATTCACTGTCCATCGCCGTCGCCAATAGTGATAGATAGAGCCGTCTTGCCGAAGCATCCTCGTGCGCGTAAACCAATGCGTCGAGGACCGGTCCCGCTATGGTCGCGCGTGGTGGCTGGATTCGCTCTTCCGGGATATCCCCGGCGACTTCCTGCAACTCCGGCCCGAACCGCTTGACCATGTAGTCGGCAAACCGAGCCGCGCCGTAGTTCGCAGCCGCGAGGGGCAGCAAAACCGTATTGACCGTTTGCATCACGATTCGCAACGACTTCGCCGCATACTGCCCCGCCTCGCGCGCGTCCGGCGATTCCTTCGCGAGCTTCACAACCTCGCCCATTGCCGATGCCGCGCCCTGGACTGCCTTGACCGTCTCATCCCCCGTCATGCCGCCCAGCGTAGGGCGTCACACGGACATGGCGAGCGCCACACCCTGAAATCCAGTCGGGGGTCTGCCACGTAAGACACCCCCTCTCCTGATCGACCCCCTCCCCTCTCGATCAGATACCCCCCCTCTGTCAGACCTGACCCCGGGGGGTCCGCCGGTCACCCCGGCACCTAGCCCCGCACGCGTCCTCCTCTCCGTGTGCGCGGCATCCGCCCCCGTTGCGGCCCCGTGATTCCACCACGGCGAGCCCCGGGGGCGTTGTCGTTTGTCCACACGTCCGCATCTCAGGAGGCTCCGCATGAGTGGATGGCACACCTCGGACAGGAAGGCCCGCCTGCCTTCAGACTGGACCGCCCGCCGCATCCGCGTTCTGCGTCGCGATGGCTATTCGTGTCAGGCGAAAGACAGCACAGGTCACCGATGCGGGCATCCCGCTAATCAGGTCGACCACATCGTCCTCGGCGACGACTACGACAACCTCCAGGCCCTATGCCGCTGGCACCACGCCCGGAAGTCGTCCTCGGAGGGTGGCACCGCCGCCGCCGCTCGTCGTCCTCGCAACGCCGCGACCCCCGAAGCTCACCCCGCGTTCCGCTCCTCGTGAAGGGGTGGGGGGTGACTCCCCTCCCCCCGGTCGCTCCCAGCCCGGAGCGGCTCAGCGTCCCCCTACCTAAGCGCATGGCAGTCAGTTCTACCGCCGCGTTCAGGGCCATCCGCCCGCCCAATTTGCCTCCCGGAGTGCCCCAATGTCTGACCCCGAAGCGCTCGTCGAGCACGCACGCGCATGGATCGCTAGCCGCAACTGGAGCGGGACGCCGTCCGCCCCGGCTCTGGGCGGCCTCTGCGTTCTCTCAACACCGTCTGGGCTCGCCATCGTCGACGCACGAGCCCTCTCCGAGCGTCGAGTCAAGGTCGTCACTGTCGAGGCCACACCTGAATACGCGAAGCGTTACGTCGAGCACGTGCACAACTTCGGCGGGCCGCCTTACTCGCGCTCGACCCGGAAGGACTACCAATGAGCGACCCCCGCTACGACGGCCTGCCCTCGGCATGGCCCGTCGGCGTCCTAGAGACATACGCCCGCATCGAGGAGGAGACGCCCTCGATTTCTGCGGCGCAGACTGCAGTCTTGTTCGAAGCCTGCGCGCTCCTCGCGCGCGCCGAGGGTCTTGACTCCGCCGTGGACGAACACGGCCACATGACGAAAGGCTCGCAGGGCCAGTTGATCACGAACCCCTGCATCGCCGAGGCGCGCGCGCATCGCCGCGACGCACTCGCCGCCCTAGCCCGCGCGGGCCTAGGAACATCCCGCTCCGAATCATCTGCGGCGGGCGCGGCGCTCGCGGCGAGGCGGTGGCGGACAAAGTGAGACGACGAGCCGCCCCGGAAGCGGGCCAAGTCTTTCCGCGCATCCCTGAACTGGTGTTGCCCCCGCTGGCCGCGTCTGCCGACCTCGCTGCGGCTGAGAGCGCCGCCGTCGCGTACGCCGACGCAGTCTCGATCGAGCACCCAAACCTCGCCCGACGCCGCGCCGAGGTCGACCTCGCTGCCTTTGACGCCCTCGCGAAGCGAGCAGGCCTCCTCTGTGGACATATCGGGCACGGCCGCTGGTCGTCGCACCCGCCGCGTCCCGGCGTCGCAGAGGCCCGCTCGCGCGTGTCAGCCCGTTACGCGCCGCCTCCCGTTGTTCCCACTGCCCCCTTCTAGGAGCCCCATGTCAGACCTCCACGCACTCGTCGTCGAGCACGGCGACGCTGTCCTCAAAGTGACGGACGCCCTCCGCACCGCCCGCAACCTCCAGTGGGACGCGCCGCACGGCCCGGCGCCGCTAATCACGTCTCATCGCCCCTCAGATATCGCCGACCCGACGGCGCGTCTCGCCGTAGACGCAGACCGGTTGCAGCTTCGGCAGTCCGTTGCGCACGCCGAGGCCGTGATCGCTCAGGCCACCGCGGCGCTCGGCCTCGCCCACGCCGAACTCGACGCGGCTCTCGTGCCGTACCTGTCGCGATGACCGCGCTGGGTTACATCGCGGGCAACTGGGCGGAGCCGTTTCCGGACTCCCCTGCCCGCGGCGAGGTACGCCTCGCGCTTCTGCCCGGCTCGGCGCCGTCCGCGGGGAGCCCTCTGATGGTGCCGAACCTTCAGGGTGCACTCGCCCTCGTGGACGGCGTCCTCGCTTCGACACCGATAGCGATCGGCCGCTACCGAGCGACGTTCGCGCTCGTGGGCGCGGCCCTACCGAGCTTCGAGGTCGACGTGACCGCCGCTCACACGGAGAAGTCCCCGCTCGACCTCGTGCTCGCGGCCTCGCGCAGCACGGCACCCCCGGCGACGGCCGCACGTCCAAGGCCTGCGCCTGCCTCGACCGGCCCAGTGACGTGGATGACACTCCAGGTGATGGGCGGGGACCTCGCCCCTCTGGAGTTCACGACGCGCGGCCCGCTCGACGACTTCGGTCGCGAGGCGCTCGCCCGCCGCTACGCGAACCGCTACCCGCGCAACTACCACCGTGCGTTCGCCGCCGCATGCCGTGCGCTCGCGGACGTGGACATCGACGCCCGCGGGTCCATCACGACGCGCGCTCGCGCCGTCGATCAGGCGGAGATGCCCGACCTGGCGCACCTCGGTGACCCGATGCCGTCAGCGATCGCAAACGACCGGCAGAACTCCTCACGGACCTACACCTGACCTATCGTCGTCGGCTGACACCGGTTCGACCCACAAGGCCCCGTCTCCTACTGGAGCGGGGCCTTTGTTGCGCTTCGGGCGAGGGCCACTTCTCACCTTTGACCTACCTCGACCAAGCCAATGTTCCACCGGCAGCGTTCTCGGAAGTACTCAGGCGGGCGCAGATGACGGTGTCCTCCACCGTCGGCCACCAGTCAAAGGGCAGCGCAGGCCTGTACGCCTCGCACGGCCAAGGTCAACGCATGGCAATAGCCCATGGCGACGCGGGTTCTGCGCCACAGGTCCTCGTGATTCTCGACTGGAGCGGTATCGATTCCTAGCCACTCCGGCGCGATGATCGACAGTCCCGGGACCCGCCATGTCAGCTCTGGAGGGCGCTGGCATATTGCGCGAACTCTTTCACCTCACGCCTCGAAACGCCCCAGGAAGGCGGCTTTTATGTAGCCGCGACACGTGGACGGTCGATCGAGCCCAGAGGGTCGTGCGCCTCACGTCGAGGCGCTCGTCAACCGCCGCCCCCTGCGCTTGCTTCACCCAATTGCACCCTCCAGGCCCAGCAGCACCACACCGACTACCGCCGTGAAGATGACGACGGTCTGCCGCTGTCTCTCTCGCTTAGGGACAAGTGGCATCGACATCGCGACCGCAATGTCGTGGTCACCCCACGTCGGCGGCTTCGCGTAGATTCCGTTCGCTTCGAGCAACATCCTTCGGAAACGTGCGCGCTCCACGGACATGACTTCATGATCAAGACCCCGCCGGGTGCCATGTGTCGAGCCGCGCGACAGCTCGACCTCCATATGCGCTTCCACGAGCGGAGCGATCCGGTATCGCACGCGGCGCTCATGGTCTGCACGAGCGGCGTCAATGAGAAACGTGGTTCCGGCGTATAGCGAGCCGAGGATGGGTACCAAAGCAGCGATGAACGCGAGCACGATCCCGAGGATAGAGGTGCCCTGATAGAAGCATGAGGGCACAGGCGGGCTCTCTTCCACGACACCGGAGGTCTCTTGCGGCAAACCGCGGGGTGGTCGTCCACAACCTCTCACGGCATGTCATGGGGCTGCGCCACAGTGCGCCCCATCTGCGGCCCGGACGCAGATCTCACGCATCCGGGATTACCGCGGACGCTTACCCGTCGCGCACGCCCGATCCCGGAGCGAAAGCGGTGGATGACCCGACATCAGCGGCGGCCGTCACTCGAAGGAAATGCCCTTGCTCTGCCGATAAAGACGCTCGAGCCCGCGAGCACCGCCGAGATGCCGTCCGGCGTAGACCCGCGATACCCCGGGGGCCGCCGCCAAAGCCTGGATGAGTAGGTCAACGACGAGCGTCGGGTCCTGGACTCCCTTTGCCGGAGTGAAGTCGACCGTTGCCTCGTTACCCTCAACCTTCAGGTGCAGAGACCCTTGGAAGGTCCCTGATGCCTCCGACCCCCGCCATGCCCACACATGTCCGTTCTCCGTGCGAGTTTGAACATCGTTACTCCGCCTAGTGCTCATACCTGAAACCTAGAGCGACGACAGACCACTCAGCCAGCAATGGTTGACGAGCGGGGCCGGTCTTCGGCGTGCTCGACGCTCGACGGCGAACTCGTCACCCGGCTCTTCGCCAGCACAGCCGGTACGAAGCGGTTGTCGGGCGGTGTCCCAATTGCTCGATTCCGCGAGACGACAAATAGGCGGCGCGCTGGTGGCGATCCCCTAGGAGGCCACCGCCTCGGCGCACAGCGCCCGGCTCGATATACGAGCGCTTGCCGCCTCAAAGTCGAAGTGGAGGCCTGTCACGCCCGTTCGGGCTGACCGCTACCGTCGTCGATATGACTATGCCTGAATCGGGCCGAGCCGCCGCCCAAATTCTTCTCGACGCAGCGAGCGTTGTCGATCCGAGCGTCCTTAATGGCGCCGACCTGGTCCAACCTGTCGTGGACGACCTCGCGAAAATCGAAGGTCTCATCTCCGTCCACGACCTCGCCGATAGCGGAGAGGAGCCCGCCTTCACCGTCGAGGTGGGCGACCTCGTGGGCGCAGCCCTCGTCGTAATCGGTCACCTAGTGACGGACCTCGCTGAAGCCCGCGGAGTTGATCGTCTCGCGATCATCAACGACGTCCGAGCCCAGATTGACGGCTAGACCGGCCTTCCCCGCCCTGTGAGACGTCCGCCCGTCGAATCGTCGCGCGTCGTCAGACCTCTCACCCGCTTTGAGAACGCTGACGACCCCTTCCTGACCGAAGATGACGGGCCCGACGCACGATCAATGTCGTTGCATCACAGAGCGACCCGAAGGAGCAACGCTTCCGACCGGACGCTCGCTGGCGGGCCAAGCGTCACCGACCGTACGCACCGTCGACCTTCGCTATCGCCTCGCCGAGATCGACCTCGCCATCGAGGACCCATTGGGAGGCCGTCGACGAGATGACGGACATCTCCTCAAACGGGCGCATCCCGCTCTCACCCCGATACATCCGCCGCAATAGATCAAGGGCCCACTTCGCCAACGCGACGGCACCGGGTTGCTTGAGCCGCTCCGCGTATAACCGCAGCGCACGCGCCGCGGGAAGCAGCGCGTCGGCAGGCCCGGGATCAGGACCTCCATCACCGACGACCCGCTCTGAGTACCAGAGTGCGAAGGTGTCGACGGCAGCTACGAACTCCCGCCGCTCCGTACGAAGAGCCTGCTCTTCGGCGCGCTTCTGCGCCTCGTTGGCCTCCTCCTGAAGTCGCTTCGCCCTTCTAGCGACAGCTAACGCCGCTAGTGCCGCCACAAGCGAACCCACGCCCGTCACGATGGCCAGAAGGTCCGTCCAGCTCACTTGTCTCCTTCCCTCAAGACGTCAAGGTAGCGGGAAGCGACGCGACCTGGGAGCGCCCTCCGCCGTGCCCTCAGCGGGAACAAGCTCGTTAATCTGGAGGTCGGCACCCGTAGATCCCGCACGGAGTTAGTTTCCAAGTCCCGCGCCCTCGTTCCGAAGGGCAACCCTAGACTCCGCGGGCGTGAAAAGCCCGGATCACGAGCCCCCCTCGTACATCGCCTGCCCGAACGACGATGATCATGTCGCGATCATCGGCCTTGGATGCCCCGACTGCGGCGCTGTGACTTGAGTCAGTCGCGCCCGAACAGCCCTAGTCCAGCAGGCCGCGCCGCCGGTACTCGGCCACGCGGGACTCATGTGTTCGACGACGCTCCCGCTCATACGGAGACTGAAGCTCCGGCCTATCCGTGATGTCCTCGCCGTTCCGGTGCGGGCGCTCCCACGGCGGCTCACTCCCAACGCGGAGATAGGTCAGTTCCAGGGCTTCATCTACGCGTCCAAGGGTCGCGCCGGGGCGGGGGTCCATAGGCCCGAACCTATGGCGAGCCGCCGACCTCAACTCAGAGCGCAGACGCTCGCCTGAGGCGCCCGCAGCCGCGAGGCGGGCTCCGGTCGACCCGGCTCGAATCGCGGGCTCACGGCCCCGCCTACGGCTCCAGGCACGCGAAAGCCCGGCCGCACTACCGCGACCGGGCCAGCCCGCTACCCCTGGGCCGATCAGTTAGTACGTGCGACCACCGCCTCGTCTCGGCGGGCGATCGGCGCCACCAACTCGAACGCCGCCGCGTCACTCAGAACGTCCGCGACTGCCGACCGGTACAGGTCCGCCAGGTCGACTACACCGAAGGCGCCCTCGGTGATGGACGCGTGCCAGAGAGCTTCCGACGCCTGGTCGCCCGGGCGGGCGTGGAGCCGCGCGGTCGTCGCGCGGAGAGTCGCGTCGTCGCTCGGCAGTTGCGTCGCCCTCGGTTGAGTCATGGTCAGCATGTCGGTCCCCCGCCCTCGTTCCGGCGCCCGTGCGGCCTCCGGCTAGCTTCAGCATGAGGCTTCGTCAGAGGGACAGCAAATCTGGAAATACCAGGTCATCGGATGTTTCCGCAAGTCGGCTTACGCACTCTGCGTCGGCCGACTTGCTCCGGGTAGGCGACGGACCGCGCGCCGCGTAACAAGCGTCAGTACCCCTGCCTCGCGCGGCTACGCTGAGGTCGCGGGAACGGCGCGGCAGTGAAAGGATGTCTCTAGGTGGACTGGCAGACCTCGGAAGACACGGT
>JAAIGE0100050168.1_pt1 | contig 11275 bp, 10 predicted proteins | sample 6487951 | NCBI WGS metagenome assembly JAAIGE01 (sample SAMN13974128, study PRJNA590717) | phyllosphere metagenome | biome: tomato field; feature: multiple bacterial spot infested tomato fields; material: tomato leaves; isolation source: leaves from tomato fields | host: Solanum lycopersicum ... | reverse complement strand
TAGGTGCCGGCGCTATGCCAGGCCATGCGCACGAACAGTGGGCCGTAATGGCCGAAGTCCGCCGGCCACCAGTCCTGGGACTGAGTCATGACAGCACGCAGGTCCTGTTTGACCGCTTCGAAATCAAGACTCTTGAATTCTTTGGCATAGTCGAAACTCTCGCCCATCGGGTCGGAGAGCGAGGAATGCTGATGCAGAATCTTCAGGTTCAGCTGCTTGGGCCACCAGTCACGGTTGGTGGTGCCGCCGCCAGCAGCATGGTTGAAGGGGCATTTCGATTCAGTTGACATGCTTGGTACACCTTTTTGTCATTGCGTGCCGCCATCCGGTCCACTCGCGGGACTTCAGACAGTAGGGATGGAACTCAACAGCGCTGCGTTCATACCCGTCTCTCGACCAATGATCAGGCCATCTCCACGGATACGTTGCGTTGCATTGCGGTGAACAGATTGCTGCGAGACGGGCTCACAACGCGCAACGCAGGTTTGAGCGCATTCTTATCATCAGGGTAAAACCACACGGCTTTCGCCACGCCCACTCAGATTAGCCTTCTTCACGAAGATTTCTAATAGAAAGAACGTTAAGGCGTGATAGGTAAATGTCTGGCGCCATCCCGCGGGAGATGTGTCAGGAGGGGAGGTGATGAGTCAGCTTGTATTTTGGATCTGTAAACAATGATTCCCGGTTTCTGCGACACGTACTCCAGAAAGGGCAGGTCGACCACCTTTCCTTTTTTCAACGAGGCATGCCTCAAAACCGGGCCTTTGTCCGTTCTTATGAAGAAACCGACGTGAGTCACGTCAAGCCCCGGAAGCGCTGTGTAGAGACCGATGTAATCACCCGTCTGCAAGTGACTGACCACTTTTTTGTCGACGAACTTGCTGGGGATATAGGTGATCGTACGCCTGACCGTGGGCAAACCGGGGAGGTAGAACGTGCCATCGTTCTTTGCATTGAGGTTCTTTTCGATGCTGACTGCGTGGGGGCTTATCTGAGCAGTCAAATCGTCTGCCAGGCTGTGGTCTTTATCGTTCGCCCAGTCGCTGAAGAAATGCCTGCGGTTCAAAAAACCGAGGGTGCCGTTCTTGTAACGGGTCTCGATCAGGTTGTGTACGAAATCCGGTTTCGATGAGGATTTTCTCAGCGCTTCCACGTATTCCAGATAGGTAAAACAATCCAGCCCTCTAAAATCAATGACCAACTGTTCTGCAGCGTTGTTCGAACCCTTCAGCATGTTGGCGCGATACGGCGTACCCATGAAAGACGCTGAAATCGCGTTGGCTCTCTGGTCTGTCGGCTCAAGGCTTTCTTGTTGGGCTTTCAGGATCGCGTCAATTTTCGTGGAGGTGTAAAGGTCCAGTTTCAAGTGTGTGGACGGGCGTGTCGCTGTCGGTTGATGGGAGGGATTGTTCAGCGCTTCGGATTCAGGAATGGCGCATCCTGTCATGGCCACCGATGTCAAAGCCAACACAAGAATTCTTCGTATCGTGTGTGCAATCATTTTTAAATTCTTATCAATCCCTGCGTGGCGATGATGACCATTTCTCCGGTTCTGATTGCCGACTCTGTCGGTCAGAATTTCATGGAGTCATTGACCGGCGAATGTACGGTTGAACCTGATGCGACAGTGCCCTTATCCAGCGTGTGACGAAAGACAGATCACATCAGCAGGCGGAGTTTACGCATGACAGTGCAGACGTTTCGGTAGTTTTCACAATGAATTTTTGTTTACGCTGAATCGAGAAATAAGACGTGTGGCTATCGCTCGAAACATCGAATGCGTGAATCGCCGCGAATGCTCCGGACGCCCGTAGAGCGAAATACAAACGCTGCGAAAGCGCGTTATCAATAACGGCTCATGAAAATCGCAGCCCGCTTGGTCGCGATCGGCAGAGAGCTCACGTCCAGTGTTTCGTTCTCACTGTGCGCGCCAGTGCCCCAGGCACCCAGTCCATCAAGGCTGGCGCTCACGTAAGGGTTTACATAGGACACGTCTGCTCCACCCCGGTCAGCGGACGGTGCAGACTCCAGCGCCGGGCCGTCCAGGTCTCGACTCACGCGACTGTAGGCCTCCAGCAATTTTTGGTTGCTGTCGCGTTCGGCCATGACGGGCATGATCGCCTTGATCGTTATTTCGCTGGTGGTCTGCGGTAACGGGCGGCTGACGATTTCCTTCAGCCGAGTCTCTGCCGATTGTCGTTGCTCGTCGTTCTTGAAGCGCAGGTCGCCGTGCACGAGCACTGATTTGGCCACTGTGGTCTTTCTGCCGGAAGCCGTGCCTTGCCCGCTCGCGACGTCCTCGCTTGCAGTAGAGCCGCCAAGCATCAGGCCGGGGTTGATGGTCAAGCCGTCTTCGGTGGAAAGCGTCGAGCGAATCTCGTCAAGCACACGAGCCGATTCATACACCGCGCCATAGCCGGTTTTAGGTTGAAAGATGGTCGCGGAGTGGTTATCCAGACCGGTGCTGGTCAGAAACCACTCGCTCAAGCCTCTGCGATCAGTCACCAACTGGTTGGGCGACAGAGCGAATTCGAACCCTAGCGCAATGTCGCTTTTTTTCGCCTCGTCTATCAGTACGCTTCTCGAAAGGGTGGTTGGCTTGGCGGCAAACTCCTCGTCGCCGACCAGTACGACCACAATGTTCATGGTGTCGAGCGCACCGGTGCTCTTCAGGGCCTGAAGGGCGTAGAGCATTGTCACCATGCCGCCTTTATCGTCGATCACCCCAGGGCCTTTGGCTTTCTTGCCGCCTTCGGTGTAGGTGAACGTCTGGAAGTTGCTGTTTTCCGGGAAAACCGTATCCAGGTGGCCGATCAGTAACAGTCGTTTTGCAGACCTGTTTCCTTCATGCCGCGCGACAAGGCTTCCGGCATGTTTCATTTCCGTCGGCAGTTCATGCCAGCGGGTGTCGAAACCCAAGGCTTCGAATTTCTGCTTCATGATGTTGCCGACTCGTATGACACCGGCTGCGTTGTCGGTGCCACTGTTGATGTTCACAAGTTGCTCAAGTAGCGCTATCTGTTCTGCACGGCGGCTATCGATGTAAGAGACCATATTCTGTTCATCAAGCGTCGATCCGGCCATTGCTCCGCTGGATGCAAGAAGCAGGGTGAGTAAGCAGGTAATCTTTTTCATGTTTTTAGCGGATCCATGTACTGCGCAGAGGGTCGTGATCGCCGTTTGGAGCGGGACCAGATCTTCATACAGTGTGTCGGCGGGGGGTTGCCTGCAGTCAGTGCGTCGATAAGCGTAACTTAAAGAATTCGCGTCTCCGGTTAACATTTCTTCATGGGAAGAGGGGCAGAAAAGCCGGTAGCGTCGACAGGCTTTGTCGCCGGGAAGAGGTAGGAGGCTTTTTTATCAATGGGCTTTAAACGCGCTGGAAGACGAGGCTGATATGTACCCACTGCATGGCTCGATGTGCCGTTCGATGAGCGCTTTGTTCGTGTTGCTGATGCTGATGGCACTGCAGAGCGGGTGCAGTGGCGCCGTTGATCGCATTTCTGTGGGCGATGGCGGTGTCCCGGACTTTTACACCTGGACCGAAAGCGTGCCAGCGGTACCGGGAAAGATGCTGCGCGCCGAGCCAATGGCGGCCTCGCAGAGTCTTGAGGAAGCGTCCAGAAATATCCGCTTTCTATACACCTCCACCGAGGGCGTTGAAGGCCATGAGCCGGTCATCGTCTCTGGTGCGTTGTTCATTCCTCAGGGCAATCCGCCGGCGGGTGGCTGGCCGCTGATGGCGTGGGCACATGGCACGGTGGGCAGTGCCGATGTCTGCGCGCCGTCTTTCGCAGGGCGAAGCGCGCGTGATACCCGTTACCTGAATCAATGGCTTGCGCAAGGCTACGCTGTGGTCGCGACCGATTATCAGGGGCTTGGTACGCCAGGGCCGCACCCATATGGGCTGACTCGTCCACTCGCATTTGACATTCTCGACAGCATTCGAGCCGTCATGGGCAGCGGTTTCCCCCTCTCGAAACGGGTTGTGGTATTCGGTCAGTCTCAAGGTGGACGTGCAGCTTTCGCCACGGCGGTCTATGCCAGCACGTATGCGCCTGAGTTGAGTATTGTTGGCGTGGTCGCTACAGGCACGCCTTACGCCGGTGTGCACAAACGATCAAGCAAGGCGGGCGGATCAACGCCGTCGACGTTCTCGTACAACCTGTTGAGGCTCAATACCGGGACGTTGCTCGATCCATCCTTTGTACCTGCCGACTACCTGAGCGAGCGTGCGATTGCAGCATTCAAACTCAGCCAGCGCGCCTGTCTCCGTGCCATCGAACAGCAAGTGATTGCGGATCATCTGACGTTCGACAACAGTTTCAAGCGTTCACCAGAGCCCGTGCTCGACCTGATAAACCTTGCGTCGGTCTACCCGACGTTGAAGTCGGATATTCCAATCTTCATCGGGACCGGCGGACGAGATCATGACGTCTCCGTTGACCAGCAGACCGCTTTGGTGGCTGATGCCTGCAAAGCAGGCAGCCGAATCGAATGGCATTTTTATCCCGAACTGGATCATTCGGGGACGGTAAACGGCTCGCTGACCGATTCGCTGAAGTTCGTTCACAAGGCATTTTCAGGCGAGCCCATTACGGGTAATTGCAAGACCGTCGTACCGCACCTTTAAAGGATCGATTTCGTAAGAATGATCGGCATACCGCTTTACAAAATACGAGTCATTCTCATTGTGCGGGCGCTCTTTAAAACTGCTGTTAAATCAGCTTTTTAAAGTTAGAATCGGCCCCACCTTCATGCGCAGGACTGCCGCCTGCGCAAAAGCCGGAAGGTCTCGTCACAATGAGCGCCGCCGGCTTTTTTAATGCCTGTCTTTCGGGTGTAAACTTGCCTCTCGCGCTCTAGCGCCTTCAGGTCCCGCGAACATGACACAGATTTCCGAACGCTTTCTGGTACAAGCGCATCTTGATGCCAAACAGCCCAAGGCGTTGAGCCCAGAAGAGCAGGCCCATTACCGTGCCGAAATCGCAGCCGAGCTCAAGAAGCAGGATGCGGTGCTGGTGGCGCACTATTATTGCGATCCGGTGATACAGGCGTTGGCCGAGGAAACCGGTGGCTGTGTGGCTGACTCGCTGGAAATGGCGCGTTTCAGCAATAACCACAAAGCCAGCACGGTTCTGGTGGCGGGTGTACGTTTCATGGGTGAGACGGCCAAGATCCTTAATCCGGAGAAACGGGTATTCATGCCGACGCTGGAAGCGACCTGCTCGCTGGATGTTGGCTGCCCAGTGGAGGAGTTCTCGGCGTTCTGCGATCAGCATCCGGAGCGTACCGTTGTCGTCTATGCCAACACCTCGGCTGCGGTCAAAGCCCGCGCTGACTGGGTGGTGACCTCGGGCTGCGCCCTGGAAATCGTCGAGAGCCTGATGGACAACGGCGAGAAGATCATCTGGGCACCGGACAAGCACCTTGGGCGCTACATTCAGCGCGAAACCGGTGCCGACATGCTGCTTTGGGACGGCGCCTGCATCGTCCACGAGGAATTCAAATCCAAGCAGCTCGAGGACATGAAGGCGCTGTATCCCGACGCGGCGATTCTGGTGCACCCTGAGTCACCGGAGGCCGTCATCGAACTGGCCGACGTCGTGGGCTCGACCAGCCAGATGATCGCCGCGGCGCAACGCTTGCCGAACAAGACCTTGATCGTGGCCACAGACCGCGGCATCTTCTACAAAATGCAGCAACTGTGCCCGGACAAGGTCTTCATCGAGGCGCCAACGGCCGGTAATGGTGCGGCGTGCCGCAGTTGCGCGCATTGTCCCTGGATGGCGATGAACACCCTTGAACGCACGTTGCAGTGCCTGAGAGAGGGCTCCAACGAGATATTCGTCGATCCGGCGCTGATACCCAACGCTATACGCCCGTTGCAGCGCATGCTGGATTTCACCCATGCGGCGCGTATGAAGCAGGCAGGCAACGCCTGACGTGTATTGGCGCGCAAACGAAAAGCCCGACTTTCAGGTCGGGCTTTGTGTTTCTGTGACTGAGGGTGCAGTGCGGTCAGTTCATCATTTCCTTGACCATGCGTTCCTGCTCGATCAGGTCCTTCTGCCGCGCGTCGATCCGTGAAGCCAGCTGAAAGTTGTTGGCAGAGCGACGCTTGGCGAAGTCCAGTTGCTGGATGGCCTGACGGAAATCACCCACCAGTGCGAAGTACTCGGCGCGAGCCTGATGCAGACCGACCGTGTTGCCGTTCAAGCCACGTGTCTCTGCCACGACATACCAGATGTCCGGATCGTCGGGGCGCGTCTTGAGCAGCGCCTCAAGGCTTTTCTCGGCTTCGGCGGTGCGATTCTGCTTGAGCAGCACGTCGATACGCACATCGTTGAGCGGGTAGTTGTTCGGGTACAGCGCCAGCATGCGGTCGACCCGTTGCTGCGCGTCAGGCAGGCGGTTGTTGGTGATGTCCAGCTCGATCTGCGTCAGGTTATAGGTGATGTCGTTCGGGGATTTCTCCAGCAATGGCTTGAGGCTCTCGCGGGCCTCATTGAGCTGACCGCCCTTGATCTGTGCGATGGCCAGGCCATAGCGTGCGGCTTCCGATTTCGGGTTTTCAACCAGCTGGGCGCGGAAGCGTTTGGCGGCGATGCCCGGTGTTTCCTCGTAGATCAGCGCGACCCGTGCCCGCATCAGCTGATACAGCACGCTGTCTTCCTTGCCGCCCGGTTTGGCCTGTTCGGCGCGGTTGCGGGTGTCGGCGATCCGCGACTCGCTGACCGGGTGAGTCAGCAGGAACTCTGGCGGCCTGGCATCGAACCGATACTGACGCATCAAACGCTCGAACATGGTCGGCATGTTGCGTGGGTCATAGCCGGCTTTTTCCAGGTTGAGGATGCCGATGCGATCGGCTTCCTGCTCGTTCTGGCGCGAGAAACGACGCTGTTCCTGAATGGCCGCAGCCTGTGAGCCGGCAATCGCGGCGATGCCTGCATCACCGGCCCCGGCGGCAGCCATCACGATACCGGCCAGCATGGCGGCCATGACCGGCACCTGCATGCGCTGCTGCGCCTCGATGCCTCGGGCGAAGTGGCGCTGAGACAAGTGGGCGAGTTCGTGGGCGAGCACCGAAGCGTATTCGCCTTCGGTCTGGGCATTGAGAAACAGGCCGCCGTTGACGCCGATGATCCCGCCGGGTGCGGCGAAGGCGTTCAGCTGGGGGCTGTTGATCAGAATGAACTCAAGGCGCCGGTCCTGGACCTGGCTGGTTTCGGCCAGGCGATAGACCGTCGTCTCGACGTAATCCTTTAGCTGAGGGTCCGAGAGCTGGCTGACTTGGCCACGCAGCAGGCCCAGCCAGGCGCGGCCCAGTTTGTGTTCCTGCTCGGGAGAAACGATGGAAGAACTCGCGTCGCCAAGGGATGGCAGATCATCGGCCATGCTCGGTACGGAAAACAGGCAGGCGAGCGTGAGCAGTGTGGGACGCAAAAAATTCATGCACGGAGCTCTTTTCTGAAGAGCCTGTACTGTAGCTGGCTAAATGGCGTGCTGACCAGAGTGAGGTATTCTTGCTGGCTGGCCAGCGATGCCTTTCGCAGCCAGCTTTGTAATTCGATGTGTCCGCCAGGAGAGAAACGATGTCTGACCCAGTAGCGCGCCCCGAGGCGTGTGACGCCGAGCTTGATGCGAGCGGACTCAACTGTCCGTTGCCCCTGCTCAAGGCCAAGATGGAGCTCAATCGTCTGGCCAGCGGTGCCGTGCTGAAAGTCATCGCGACCGATGCTGGTTCCCAGCGTGATTTCCGTACGTTTGCCAGGCTGGCTGGCCATGAGCTTGTGCATGAAGAGGTGGAAGCGGGAGTCTACCGTTACTGGCTGCGCAAGGCGTAATCAGCCGCGATTTTTCTGAAGGGATGTTTGATGTTCAATGTGCTTCGCGGTTGGGTGCAACGCTACTTCTCTGACGAAGAAGCCGTGGTTCTGGCCGTTCTGTTGTTTCTGGCGTTTACCCTGGTGCTGACGCTGGGCGGAATGCTGGCGCCGGTCCTCGCCGGGCTGGTGTTGGCGTTTCTGATGCAGGGCGTGGTCAATTTTCTGGAGCGTTTTCGCGTGCCGGAAGTGGGTGCGGTAGGGTTCGTGTTTGCGTTGTTCATCGGCGCGCTGCTGGTGTTCCTGCTGGTGCTGGTGCCATTGCTGTGGCACCAGCTCATTACACTGTTCAACGAACTGCCGGGCATGCTCGCCAAGTGGCAGTCCCTGCTGCTGTTGCTGCCGGAGCGCTATCCGCATCTGGTGTCCGATGAGCAGGTGCTGCAGGCCATCGAGGTGGCTCGTGGCGAGATCGGCAAGTTCGGCCAACTGGCAGTCACGCTGTCCCTGTCGAGTCTGCCGCTGGTGGTCAACCTCATGATCTATCTGGTGCTGGTGCCGATTCTGGTGTTTTTTTTCCTCAAGGACCGCCGCATGATCGGGCGGTGGGCGCGGGGTTATCTGCCGCGCGAGAGGGCGCTGCTCAATCGCGTTGCTGAAGAAATGAATCGCCAGATCGCCAATTATATTCGTGGCAAGGTGATCGAGATCTTCATCTGCGGCGGCGTGACCTACGTCGCTTTCGTCGCGCTGGGGCTCAATTACGCAGCGCTGCTGGCGATGCTGGTAGGCATTTCTGTCGTCGTGCCGTACGTCGGCGCAGTGGTGGTGACCGTGCCTGTTGCATTGATCGGCCTGTTTCAGTGGGGCTGGGGCGATCAGTTCATCTACCTGATGATGGTGCACGGCATCATTCAGGCGCTGGATGGCAACGTGCTGGTGCCGTTGCTGTTCTCCGAGGCGGTCAACCTGCACCCGGTCGCGATCATCTGCGCCGTGCTGCTGTTCGGCGGGCTGTGGGGCTTCTGGGGGATTTTCTTCGCGATTCCGCTGGCGACCCTGTTCAAGGCCGTCCTTGATGCCTGGCCGCGCAATGAGCCGACCGTGGCGCCGCTGCTGTAGCGTCGGGCGAATGTCGCTGCGGTACATTGCGCACCGCAGCGATTGGCCACATCAGGCCTTGTTCAGGGCTTCGGCCTGGGCCAGTACTTCGGCTACATGACCCGGCACTTTCACTCCACGCCATTCCTGACGCAGCACACCGTTCTTGTCGATCAGGAAGGTGCTGCGATCGACGCCAAGGTATTCCTTGCCATACAGCTTCTTGAGCTTGATCACGTCGAACAGTTGGCAGACCGCTTCGTCCTTGTCCGAAATCAGTTCGAACGGGAACGATTGCTTGGCCTTGAAGTTCTCGTGGGTCTTCAGGCTGTCGCGGGACACGCCCAGCACGACGGTGTTGGCAGCCTGGAACTGCGCGATATGATCGCGAAAGTCCTGGCCCTGCGTGGTGCAGCCCGGCGTGTTGTCTTTCGGATAGAAATAGATCACCACCTGCTGGCCCTTGAGCTCTGACAGGGTGACGGTCTGGCCGCTGGTGGCGGCTGCCTGGAAGTCGGGAACGGATTGATCTACTGCAACGGCCATGAGGATTCCTTACATCGGTGCTTGTGGGCGCCAGGGTTCGATCAGCGCGTCGAGATTCAGTGCGTCGGCAAAATCGAGGAACTGATCACGCAGCCAGCTGATTTGTGTGCCGGCAGGCAACGTGACGGTGAAGGTGGCGTTGAGCATGGTGCCGCCTGTCTGCGGGGCCTGATAGGTGTCGCAGATCAGGTTCTCCAGTTCGACGTTGTGGTCGATGAAGAACTGGCACAGCTCGTTGATGATGTCCGGGCGGTACGCCGAGCTGACGTAGGCCACGTAGGGCAGGGCTTCCGGGCGGCTCTCGGAGGTGGCGCTGCGCACGACGCTGATCGTGAACGCATGCTTCTTGGCAAGGCCCGGCAGGCCGGTTTCGAGGCGCGCCAGGGCATCCCAGCTGCCGGCAACCTGAAGGATCAGTGCGCTGCACTCGCCGTGGCGGGTCAGGCGCGAGGTAACCACCGAGCAGCGATTTTCATGGCTGGCTCGGCACAGGACGTTGGTCAGCTCCATGGGGTTTGCGCCAAGGGCACTGATGACAAGGAATTGTTCGCGAACTGTGGGGGTGGACGACATGCAGCATTCCTAGACGATGAGCGGTCGGTACTTTTTTGGTCTTGCGGGGCTTTTTCGACAATCGAGAGCGCGAGACACCAACCTGAGCCCCGGTGCGTCTGGCGTGCATGGCCTGGCCATGGCTGGGCTGGAACGCGCTGGGGCGGGGCTTCTGGCAACAAATTCGACCGATTGAGCGAGGTGCGCAGGTGACCAGTACCGATCAAAGGACGAAGGGTAGCGAAAACCATCGCTCAGGGGAATGCTCAGAGCGCGGTACTTCGCTTGTACAAGCATGATAGCGCCAGTACCATTACGGCTCTCTTTTTCCGGCAGGAGCGGTTGCATGATTGCGGGCAGTATGGTGGCACTGGTCACACCCATGGATGCACAAGGTCGTCTGGACTGGGACAGCCTGAGCAAACTGGTGGACTTCCACTTGCAAGAGGGCACCAACGCCATTGTTGCCGTCGGCACCACAGGCGAGTCGGCGACGCTTGATGTGAACGAACACATCGAGGTCATCCGTCGCGTGGTCGATCAGGTGGCTGGACGCATTCCGGTGATTGCCGGTACGGGCGCCAATTCGACGCGTGAAGCGGTCGAACTGACCAGCAACGCCAAGACCGCAGGGGCCGACGCGTGCCTGCTGGTGACGCCTTACTACAACAAGCCGACCCAGGAAGGCCTGTTCCAGCATTTCAGCCATATCGCCAATGCGGTCGACATTCCGCAGATTCTCTACAACGTGCCGGGCCGTACCGCCTGTGACATGCTGCCAGAGACCGTCGTGCGCCTGTCTGCCGTGAAGAACATCATCGGCATCAAGGAAGCCACCGGTAACCTGCAGCGCGCCCGTGACATCCTTGCAGGCGTCAGCAGCGATTTCCTGGTCTACTCCGGTGACGACGCCACTGCCGTCGAATTGATGCTGCTGGGTGGAAAGGGCAATATCTCCGTCACTGCCAACGTTGCACCGCGCGCCATGAGCGATCTGTGCGCTGCGGCCATGCGCGGCGATGCCGAAGCCGCTCGTGCGATTCACGAAAAGCTGATGCCGCTCAACAACACACTGTTTATCGAATCCAACCCTATCCCCGTGAAATGGGCCTTGCATGAAATGGGTCTGATGCCGGACGGTATCCGTCTGCCGCTCACCTGGCTCAGCGAAGCCTGTCACGAACCGCTGCGACAGGCCATGCGCCAGTCCGGCGTCCTGGTTTAATTGAGGAAGCACTACGCAATGAAGC
>JAAIGE0100842190.1_pt1 | contig 11276 bp, 12 predicted proteins | sample 6487951 | NCBI WGS metagenome assembly JAAIGE01 (sample SAMN13974128, study PRJNA590717) | phyllosphere metagenome | biome: tomato field; feature: multiple bacterial spot infested tomato fields; material: tomato leaves; isolation source: leaves from tomato fields | host: Solanum lycopersicum ... | reverse complement strand
GGTGATGAGCGCCGCCTCGCGGTGCGCCTCGGCGCGCAACGCGGTCGACAGGGCCGTGCCGATGGTTCCCAGCAGTGCCGCCGCGGCCAGAACCTCGCCCGCACCGATGCCGGCGAGCAGCGCCGCCGCCGCGTCGTTGCCCCCGACCAGCGCCGGCACCAGCACGCACGACGCCACATAGGGCAGCGTCATCAGATGCCGCCCCATCCCCTCCATCACCGCCATCACATCGGCAGGCGTGCCGCCCAGCCCGCCATCGGCCTCCGCGATCGGCAGCATCAGCCAGCCCAGATCGGCCATCTCGGCCCAGCGGCGTCTGATCGGTTCCTGCCCGGCTGCCAGCGTCTTCAGCCGGTCCGCCGCGTTCCAATGTTCCTCGCCGTAACGGCGGACGCTGTCGCGCAGCATCTGCTGTTCGTCGGAATAGGCGAAATCCATGCCGAATCCTCAAAGCCCGAGCGCGCGGCGCGCGATGATGTTGTGCTGGATCTCGCTCGACCCGCCATAGATCGACGTCACCCGCGAATAGAGCGCGCCCTGCATCGCATAGGGCATGTCCGCCGGCGGCACGGCGTCGCCGCCGTCGAGCTGGGCGAAATGCGCCGCTTCCGGCCCCAGCGCCTCCACCCACAGGGCGGTGCCGGCCTGCGTCAGTTGCGACCAGCGCAGCTTCACCATCGACCCGCGCGGGCCGCTGTCCGCCCCGCGCGCCGCGTCGTCCATCAGCCGCAGCACCATCGTCTGGAGCGCGATCACCTCGATCTCGAACTGCGCCAGCTTCGCGGCGAAGCCCGGCGTTTCGATCAGCGGCCGCCCGCCTACCCTGCGTCGCGTCGCCGCGTCGCGGATGCCGCGGATCGTCTGGGTCAGGAAGATCGCGGTCGCCGCGCTCACCATCCGTTCGCGGTCGAGCAGCACCTTGCCATATCCCCAGCCCTTGCCCTCTTCGCCGACCAGATTGATCAACGCATCGACCTTGTCGACGCTGACGCGGATCGAGGTTTCCGCTTCCTGGCCGCCACCACCGCTGGCGGCAGGAGTGGTGGCCGCGGCCGGTGCAGCAACAGGTGTGGAAGGGGTAGCAGCGGATGCGGTCGGGGCCTGCGTGGCCAGGCTCGGCGGTGCGGCCGGACGGATGTCCAGCTCGCAGTCGTCCAGTACCCAGGCGAAGGTGTCTTCAATCTTGCTGCGCGGCACTTTGCCGACCAGTCCCAGATCCCACGCCAGATGAGCCTCGAGCGGGTCGAGCTGGGCGAAGCCGGGCAGGCGTTCCATGCGCGCAGCCACCTGCAGCGAACCGAGGTGTTCCAGTTCGCGGATGATGCGCAGTGGGTCGTTGCCGCTCATGAACAGCGACGGTGCCGGGGTGAAGCCGATCTGCCAGGCTTCCGGCGTGTCGTCCACCTTGGCAGCCGGGGCGGCCGGGGCGGCAGCTGCGGCTTGTCCGGAAAGAACTGCTTCCAGGCGCGCCTTCACCGCGGCGACAGCGGCGGGATCGGCGGCCTGGCCGTGTTCGGCTTCGCGCAGCAGGGCGCGCAGCACGTCCACCGAAGACAGCATGGCGTCGACAGCGTGGCCTTCCAGCGCCCGCTTGCCTGCACGCAGCTCATCGAGCAGCGTTTCCAGCACGTGGGTCAGGCCGGCAATCGCATCGAAGCCGAAGGTGCCGGCGCCGCCCTTGATCGAGTGGGCAGCGCGGAACACCGAATTGATGATCTCCGCGTCCTGTTGCCCCGATTCCAGGGCCAGCAGGCCAGCCTCCATCGCGTCGAGGCCTTCGCGGCTCTCCTCGAAGAAGGTGGCGTGGAAGCGTTGCAGGTCCATGCTCATGGCAGTGGCGATCCGGAAGCGAAGAGGGGGAGCAGTGCGGGGCGATCAGCCCAGCACTTTCTGCACGGTGGCGACGAGCTGCTCGGGATTGAACGGCTTGACCAGCCAGCCGGTGGCACCGGCGGCCTTGCCTTCGGACTTCTTGTCCGCGGCCGATTCGGTGGTGAGCATCAGCAGCGGGGTGAACTTGTAGTCCGGCAGCTGGCGCAGTTCGCGGATCAGCGCGATGCCGTCCATGTTCGGCATGTTGACGTCGGTGACCACCGCATTGAAGCGCTGGCCCTTTGCGCGACCGAGCGCGACCGCGCCGTCTTCGGCTTCTTCGACGGCAAAACCGGCCGAGGTGAGGGCGAAGGAAACCATCTGGCGCATCGACGCCGAATCGTCCACCACCAAGATACGTGCGCTCATGCAGCGTTCTCCACAGATTTCAGGTTGTCATGGGTTGCTTCCAGGCCCAGGGCCTGGGTGACGCCAAGCAGGCGTGCGGCGTCACGGAAGGTTGCGGTGCAGCCGTGGAAGCCGGTGCCGAGGCCTGCCTCGCGGCGCGCCTGCACGAACGCACACAGCACCTGCACGGCGGCCGTGTGGATGCGGGTGACCTGGCTCGCATCCAGGGTCAGCTCGCCTGCCTCTGCCACCAACGGCGAAAGGCGGTTCTTGAGCTCGGTGCTGCTCTCGATGCCGAGATCCTCACCCAGTTCGACAATGCTCATGGTTGCTCCGGACAAACGGTTCCGTGATCCATAACGGCACCCCGGCGGGGTTCTTTAGAGGAATCGACGCGGTGCGTCGATGCGGTGCTGTTCGGGGGCGGGAGATGCCAATGCTGCGCATCGGCACCTGCCGTCCCCGACAGGCAACGCGGCGGCGCGGAACGCCGACTCAGCTCAACAGCTGCGTGGCATCGAGCAGGATCATCGGCCGCTGGCTGACCCGGGCAACGCCACGGAACAGATCATTGGAAATCTGGCAGATGCGCGCCGTATCAGGCGGCTCGATCTGCGAATCGGTGAGGTTGGCGACGTCTTCCACGGCCGACACGCGCAGGCCGATGGTCTCGCCGTTTTCCTCCAGCACCACGATGCGGGTCTGTGCGTCGTCCTCGGCAGCGGTTGCACCCAGGTGCAGGCCCAGGTCCATTACCGGCACCACCTGGCCGCGCAGGTTCATTATCCCCAGCATGGCCGGGGCGGTACCGCGCAAAGGCAGCAACGGTACCGGCAGGACCACTTCCTGCACCTTCAGCAGTTCCAGTGCATAGGCCTGGGCACCACAACGCAGGCGCAGCCAGCGCGAGGTGCGCTCGCCGGCGCGGCGGTTCTGCGGATGCGGGCTGCTGGCCGGGCGGTGTGCCTGCGCCTGCAGTTCCTGCCAGGTGCCAGGTCGATTGCCAGCGGGAGCGTCTACCGCCACGCGCGGTGGCGGTGCTGCTGCAGCCGGTGCAGGGGTGGGGCGTGGTGCAGGCGCCAGTGCTGCAACCGTGGCGGGTGGTGGCGTGGCCACGTCCTCGCCACCGGAGGCCGCCTCGAATGCGGCCTGCAGGCCGGGGCTGTCGGTGTGGGCGAGGCGATGGCTGTCGGCAGGATCGGTCTCGTAGATCACTTCATCGGGCAGATCGTCCCAGGTCGGCTCCGGGCCGGCCTTTGCGGTGGCCGCAGCCGGCGCAGGAGCGGTCTCGTGAATCACTTCGTCCGGCAGGTCATCCCAGGTCGGCTCGCGTTGCGTGGCGGAGGCCGGTGTAGCGGCAGCCTCGAAAGCGGCTTGCAGTGCGGCGTCGTCCATTGCAGGGGTAGCGGCGACGGCTTCGGTCTCGTAGATCACTTCGGCCGGCAGGTCGTCCCAGGTGGGCTCGCGCTCCGGTTCCGCTGCGCTCGCAGGGCGTGGCCCGGCGCTACCCGGTGCAGAGGCGGCCTCGAAGGCGGCTTCCAGCGCGGCGTCGTCCACGGCAGGGTCAGCGGTGACGGCTCCGGTTTCGTAGATCACTTCGGCCGGCAGGTCATCCCAGGTCGGTTCGCGTTCCGGTGCCGCTGTGCTCGCCGGGCGTGCCCCGGCATTACCCGGCGGCGCGACGGGTGGCGCCACAGCGATCGCCTCGCCCAACAGCTCGTCCAGATAGTCGTCCAGTACGCCGGTGCTGTTCATGCGGCCTGCTCCAGGGCGCGGGCATCCTCGCCGAGGATCCAGTTGAGGGCGCGACGGTACGCAGCCAGGCCGCGGCCCGGGTAGTCCTCGCCGACGCTCGGCAGGGTCAGGCCGGCGGCATTGCTGATGCGAGTGTCGATCGGAATCGCGTCTTCCCATACGCGTGTGCCATGACGATCCTGCATGGTGCGCAGCGACTCGTTGCCAGCGCGGGTGCGGCGATCGAACAGGGTCGGCAGGATCGAGATCGGCAACGGCCGGCGGCGCGAACGCTCGACCATCTCGCCGGTGCGGACCATGCCGTCCAGTCCATGCAGCGCCAGCGGTTCGGCCTGGGTCGGGATGATCAGGCGGTCGGCCGCAGCCAGCGCATTGATCATCAGCAGGCCGAGGGTCGGTGCGCAGTCCAGCAGGATGTAGTCGTGCTGTCCCTGATGGCGGGCAAGCGCGTTCTGCAGAGCCAGGCCGAGGCCGGGCTGGTTGGCGCTGCGCCGCTCCAGCGTGGCCAGCGCCGACTGCGCGCAGACGTAGTCCAGGCCGTGGATGCTGCTGGCGTGGCACAGGCCGGATAGATCGGCCGGCGGTGCGCCGAACAGTTCCAGGACGCCGGCCGGCGGCGGGTCCACCGGTACGCCGAAGGCACGGCTGAGCGAGGCATGCGGATCGAGGTCGATCAGCAGCACGCGGTGGCCCATTGCAGCCAGGCCACGGCCGAGGGCGAGGGTGGTAGTGGTCTTGCCGACTCCGCCCTTCTGGTTGGCGACTGCCCAGATGCGCATCGGTTTACTCCTTCATTGCCGGGGGAACGGCGGCGCCGACACGGCTGCCAGCCGGCACCGGCGGCAACTTCACCGGTGCGATGGGGGAGGTGGGGGCGGTAGCCGGAGTTGCGGCGGCTTGTTCGGTGTCGGTGCTGTTGGCACCGCCGGTTGCGGCGTTCAGGCGCTGGCCCAGCGGATCGATTGCGTGGGTGGTATCGGCCAGGATGATGACCATCACCCGGCGGTTGCGGTTGCGACCCTGCGCGCTGTCGTTTTCTTCGCGCGGGCGGAACTGGCCGTAGCCGACCATCGCCAGCCGCGAGGGCTGCACGCCCTGGTCGGCGAACAGGTGCACCACGCTGGCAGCGCGACCGGCCGACAGTTCCCAGTTGGACGGGAAGGTGGCGGTGGCGATCGGCACGTTGTCGGTATGGCCTTCCACGCGCACGCTGTTGGGTACATCGCGCAGTACGTCGGCCAGGCTGGCCAGGGTCTGCCGCGCGTGCACGTCCAGCGCGGCCGAGCCGGTCGGGAACAGGATGTCGCTGTTGATCTCGACTTCGATCCACAGCTCGGTGCGACGCACGCTGATCATGCCGCGGTCGATCAGGGGCGCCAGCGCGGCGGTCAGGCGGTCGGCGATGCTGCTGAGCTGGCGCTCGGCGCGCGCGATCTGTTCCTGGTTGTGCACCGACACGGGCATGCGCATCTGCGAGGCCATCGATGGCAGCAGCGTCGGGTCGTGCGACGGCGCAGGCGCCGAGGGCCCGATCTTGGTGCCGGACTTGATCACTGAGGGACTGTCCCAGCCGCCGCCCTGCACCTGCTTGTTGCCGACCTGCACCGGATTGATGGTGCGCGGCGCGCCACCGAAGGCATCGGTGAGCGCGTCGGCCATGATCCGGTACTTGCCCTCGTTGACCGAGGAGATCGCGTACATGACCACGAAGAAGGCGAGCAGCAGCGTCATCAGGTCGGCATAGGGGATTGCCCATGCTTCATGGTTGGCGTGCTCTTCGTGGTGCTTGCGGCGGGCCATGTCAGTGCAGGAAGCCGGAGAGGTTGGTTTCGATGTTGCGCGGGTTCTCGCCCTGGGCGATCGAGATCAGGCCTTCGATGACCATTTCGCGATCACGGGTGTTGTGCGAGATCACACTCTTGAGCTTGGCGGCGATCGGCAGGAACAGCAGGTTGGCCGAGGCGATGCCGTAGATGGTGGCGGTGAACGCGGCGGCGATGCCATGGCCGAGCTTGCTCGGGTCGGCGAGGTTCTTCATCACCGCGATCAGGCCGAGCACGGCACCGATGATGCCCAGCGTGGGCGCATAGATGCCCATCGCCTCGAAGACCTTGGCGCCGGCCTGGTCCTGGTGCTCCTGGCTTCCCAGTTCGATTTCCAGCATGTGCCGGATTGATTCGGGCTCGACGCCGTCCACCAGCAGCTGCAGTCCCTTGCGAAGGAACGGGTCCTGCTGTGCTTCCACCTGTGCTTCCAGGCCAAGCAGGCCCTGGCGGCGTGCGATGTTGCTCCATTCGACGATCTGCTGGATCAGTTCGCGGCGGTCGCTGTGCGGCGGTCGCACGACCCAGCGCACGATCTTGAAGGCGTGCTTGAACACGGCCGGCGAGGTGTGCAGCAGGATCGCGGCGACGGTACCGACGATGACGATCACGAACGCGGCAGGCGACCACAGCGACGCCAGGCCGGCGCCCTTGAGGATGCTGCCGCCGACCAGCGAGGCCAGGGCGAGAAAGAGTCCAATGAGGCTGAGTCTATCCATGGGTCCGGTATCGGCTTGTGTGAATGGGACTTGAGACACCGGGAGGTCGTGTACAGACGGTAGTCACAGTTTTCGGGTCGCCGGGCATGGCCCGCCGGGCTTCAGCGCAGTCCGTCCACGTCCAGGATCAGGGCCATGCGACCATCGCCGATCAAGGTTGCACCGGCATAACCAGCCAGGCCACGCAGCGCCTTGGGCAAGGGTTTGATGACCACTTCCTCGCGCCCTCGGACCTGGTCCACGACCAGGCCGAACCGGGCTTCACCGGCCTGCAGCACGACGATGGTCAGCAGCGGCGAGGCGGCCGGAGTCACATCCAGCCACTGGCGAAGATCGACCAGCGCCAGGGTATGCGAGCGGCGGTCGAGCACGGCACGTCCATCGAACCAGCCCAGCGAGGTGCGCGGGGCGTGCAGCACTTCCATCACGCGTGCCAGCGGCAAGGCGTAGACGTCCTCGCCGGCCTGCACCAGCAGGGTCGGCAGGATCGCCAGGGTCAGCGGCACGCGGATCAGGAAGCGGCTGCCGCGGCCCAGTTCCGACTGGATCTGGATCTGGCCGCTCAGTTCGCGGATGCGCGACTGCACCACGTCCATGCCGACACCACGGCCGGAGATATCCGTGACCTGCTGCTTGGTCGAGAAGCCGGGCAGGAACACCAGGTGCAGGCATTCCTCGCTGCTCAGGCGGGCCGCGGCTTCCGGATCGATCAGGCCCTTCTCGCGTGCCTTCGCGCGCAGCTTTTCCGGATCGATGCCGGCGCCATCGTCCTGTACTTCGATGCTGACGTAGTCGCCTTCCTGCTGCGCCGACAGGCGCACGTGGCCCATCCGAGGCTTGCCCTGGGCTTCACGCAGCTCGGGCGTTTCCACGCCATGGTCGATGGCGTTGCGGACCAGATGCACCAGCGGGTCGGCCAAGGCTTCGACCAGGTTGCGGTCGAGCTCGGTTTCGGCGCCGATCAGCTCAAGGTCCACTTCCTTCTTCAGCGAGCGGGCAACGTCGCGGGCGACCTTGGGGAAGCGCGAGAACACCTTGCCCACCGGCTGCATGCGGGTACGCATCACCGCCGACTGCAGGCGTGCGGTGGCGATGTCCAGCGTGGATACCGCACGGTCCAGCTCCTCGTCGCGCAGGCGCGCACGCAGGGTCTTCAAGCGATTGCGTGACAGCACCAGTTCGCCGATCAGGTTGACGATCGCATCCAGGCGCTTGGTATCCACGCGCACGGTGTGCTCGGCTTCGGCCAGTGGCTTGGCGGGCGGCTTGGCCGCCGGTGCGGGTGCGGTTGGGCGTGGCGCGGGCGGTGCCGCCGGCACTGCGGCGACCGGTTTGGTGCCGGGTGCGGCGCCACCGTGCAGCTGGTCGAGCAGGGCTTCGAACTCGTCTTCGCTGATCAGGCCGTCGTCGGCCTTCTTCGCCTGTGCGACCGCGGTCGGGGCATTGCCGCCGTGCAGCTGGTCGAGCAGGGCCTCGAACTCATCGTCGGTGATCAGGTCACTGCCACCGGCGGCGGGCGCAGCGGCGGCCGCCGGGGCGGTGGCGCCACCGTGTACATCGAACTGCGCGATCAGCTCGGGGGGCGCGTAGCCCGGTTCGGTACCCGAGGACACCGCATCCAGCATCGACTGCAGGTAATCCAGCGATTGCTGGGCGGCATCGAAATGGTGGGCCTGCAGCACCGCCTGGCCGGCGCGTGCGGCGCCGAGGGCTTCTTCGGCGGCGTGGCACAGTTCAACCATGGCCGTCACGCCAAGGAAGCCGGCGCCACCCTTCAGCGTGTGGTAGCCGCGGAACACCGCATTGAGCTGGTCGCCGTCCTGGGGTGCCTGCTCCAGCGACACCAGCTGTTCGCCCAGGCGATCCAGGATTTCCTGCGCCTCGATGATGAAATCGGCAGTGATGTCGTCGGATACCGCGCTCATGCTTACAGCCCCAGATCCGACAACAGGTCGTCGGCGTCGTTCTGCGAGACCGCGTGGCGGTCCAGTCCCTTCAGTGCCGGCCCGGCCAGTTCCGGGTCGGAGCGATGCTGTTCCGGCGGCAGGCCGAGTGCGCCGAAGCCTTCGTGCACGCGGCGCACGATGCCGACCACGCGACGGATGATCTGCCCGGTCAGGTCCTGGTAGCTCTGGGTCAGAGCGATCTCGGTCAGGTTATGGCGAATGCGCTCGAGCTGCGCGTCCTGGCCAGGCTGCAGGCCTTCGGCGCGCAGCTGTTCGGTCAGGCTGCGGCATTCCTCGGCCAGGTCCAGGGTGCGGTGGGTGGCCTGTTCGGTCATCGCCACCACGTGGTCCAGGCGCGCGCAGGCGTCGTCCAGTTCGCCGGCTTCGTCAGGCACGGTCGGCAGCTCACCCAGCGCCTGTCCCAGCTCGCGGGCCAGCCGCGAAAGGCCGCTCATCATCGGCTGCGTGCGCAGTGCGACCAGCCCGTCGATGCGCTGCCGCCACGCGGCTTCGTCACCGGACTCGAGTGCGTCCAGGGCTTCCTGCAGGCGCAGGGCGAGGGCGTTCCTGTCGACCGTGGTATCCATCAGGCGCTGGCCGCCAGGCGTTCGAAGATCTTGCCGAGCTTCTCTTCCAGGGTCTGCGCGGTGAACGGCTTGATGATGTAGCCGTTCACGCCGCTCTGGGCAGCTTCGATGATCTGCTCGCGCTTGGCTTCGGCCGTCACCATCAGCACCGGCAGTGTCTTCAGCTTGGCATCGGCGCGGATCGCCTTGAGCAGTTCGATGCCGGTCATCACCGGCATGTTCCAGTCGGTGACCACGAAATCGAACGGCTGGCTCTGCAGCAGCGACAGCGCGGCATGCCCGTCCTCGGCTTCGGCGGTATTGGTGAAGCCCAGATCGCCCAGCAGGTTCTTGACGATCCGACGCATGGTCGAGAAGTCGTCGACGATCAGGATGCGCATGTTCTTGTTCAAAGCAGAGTTCCTTTGTTGTTCAGTCCGGGCGGCCGGGGGCAGCCGCCTCGGGCATGTTCATTCTTCCAGGCCGGCGTCCGCCGCCTCGAAAATCTTCAGTCGACCACGCAGGCGCAGCACTGCCTGGCCGTGGATCTGGCAGACCCGCGATTCACTCACGCCAAGCACCGCGCCGATCTCCTTCAGGTTCAGCTCCTGCTCGTAGTAGAGCGACAGCACCAGCTGCTCGCGCTCGGGCAGGTGGCCGATCGCCTTGCCCAGCTCGCGGCCGAACTCGCCGCGCTCCAGCACCTGCTGCGGGGTCGGGCCACCCTGGGTGACGGTGTCCAGCTCGCCCTGGTCTTCGATGCGCGACTCCAGGCTCAGCACCTGGCCACGTGCGGCGTCTTCCATCAGCCGCAGGTATTCGGGCAGCGGCATTTCCATCGCCGCGGCCACTTCGGTGGCGCTGGCGGCGCGGCCGCTGCTCTGCTCCAGGCGGCGGATGGTGGCGGCGGCATCACGAGCGCGGCGGTGCACCGAGCGGGGCACCCAGTCGCCACGGCGGATCTCGTCGATCATCGAGCCGCGGATGCGGATCGACGCGTAGGTCTCGAACGAGGCGCCCTGGTCGGCGTCGTAGCTGCGCGAGGCTTCGATCAGGCCCATCATTCCGGCCTGGATCAGGTCGTCGACCTCGACGCTGGCTGGCAGGCGCGCGGCCAGGTGGTGGGCGATGCGCCGCACCAGGTCCGAATGCTGGGCGATGACTTCGTTCGCCGCCGAGCGCTGCACTTCCCTGTACTGGGCTGCGCCTTTCATGCCGTCACCCCACGCTGCTTGAGGATGCGTTCGAGGAAGAATTCGACGCCGCCACGCGGTTCGGTCGGCGCCTGCCAGCGCGCGGTACGGCGCGCGATCTCGGTGATCGCCAGCGCGGCCGGGCTGGACGGATAGGCCTTCACCACCGGCTGCTGGCGCTGCACCGACAGGCGCAGCCAATCGTCCTGCGGAACGCAGCCGAGGTAGTTCAGCGAGACATCGGCGAGGAACTTCTCGCAGACACGGGTCAGCTTTTCGTACAGCACGCGGCCCTCGTTGGGGTCGCGCACCATGTTGGCTACCACCTGGACGCGGTCCACGCCACGCTCGCGCGACAGCACCTTGATCAGTGCGTAGGCGTCGGTGATCGAGGCCGGCTCGTCACAGACCACCACCACGGTGTCCTGTGCGGCCTGGCAGAAGGTCAGTACGCCATCGTTGATGCCGGCGGCGGTGTCCACCACCATGATGTCCAGCTCGCGTTCCAGCTCGGAGAACACGTTGACCAGGCCGACGTGCTCGGCCGGGGCCAGCTCGGCCATGTGGCGGCGGCCGGACGCGGCCGGGACCACCAGCACGCCGTTCGGGCCTTCGACGATGACGTCATCCAGCGAGCAGCGGCCGGCGACCAAGTCGGCCAGGGTAAAGGTGGGGTTCAGTCCCAGGATCACGTCGATGTTGGCCAGGCCGAGGTCGGCGTCCAGCAGCAGGGTGCGTTTGCCCATGCCGGCCAGCGCCACGGCCAGGTTGGCCGACACGTTGGTCTTGCCCACGCCGCCCTTGCCGCCGCTCACCGCAATGGTGCGGACAGGGCCGAGCGGCTCGCTGCGGGTCGCCGACAGCGGGAAGGTATTGGTCAGCTTGGCGTACTCACGCGACGGCATGGTTCAACTCCGGGTTGCAGGGCATATCGGCCGCTCGGCGCAAATCTTCAAGGCGAAGTACAAGATTGGCTGCACTGGCCCGGTGCAGGTCCTCCGGGACGTCCTGGCCATCGGTTACCCAGGTGATCGGCAGGGCGTGGTCGACGGCC
>JAAIGE0100002039.1_pt1 | contig 11276 bp, 7 predicted proteins | sample 6487951 | NCBI WGS metagenome assembly JAAIGE01 (sample SAMN13974128, study PRJNA590717) | phyllosphere metagenome | biome: tomato field; feature: multiple bacterial spot infested tomato fields; material: tomato leaves; isolation source: leaves from tomato fields | host: Solanum lycopersicum ... | reverse complement strand
GTCAGCCAGTGCCGCAGACTGCGATGCTCGGGATGGTAGTGATGCACCAGCAATGCATACACCCCTGATTCACTGATCATCAACGCCTCCTCAGTACGCCCGTGGCTCTCCAGCCACAGCGTACGGCGCTGGTCCGGATCAAGTTTGCTGGTGGTGCGCTCGTTCAGCGGCCAGGCGATGAGCTTGCTCAGGTCACGGGCAGAGAACCAGGGTTGGGTTTCTAGGAGTAAGGCGCGGAGTTGGCGGTTGTGGCGGAGGAAGGTGGTGGGGTGGAAGGTGGACGTGGAGCTTTGGTATCCGGGGTTTGGATCTCTGGTCATTCTCGTAATCTCTACTTTTATTGAGCTTCTTATGGCTTGAAGGCGTCGGGAGCTAAGAAACCTCAAAAGTAGAAAAGGCCGGACGTATTCCCCTTGCGGGTCTTGTATTGGTCCACTCCCGACATAACGATTTTACGACGAGCAGCCGAAGGCCGCAGGTACAAAAAAGCCGCATTTTATCGGGTGCGGGCTGGCCGCTACTTTTGGGTTTCTGTGCGTTTCTTAGGCGCGGCGATAGGGTAGGAGGGGATAGAGAATGCAGCAAGGCTCAATGTTGTAGGACGTTTCTGGAAATGTGAACGCTGGATATCTATCTGGCTACGCTTGAGAGGAGCTGGCCTCCCCAACAGAAATTGGCTCGAAAAAACTGAACGTCAGGTATACTGTTTTTTTATACAGGTTTATGTGTGTATGATTCTGAATTGCCACTTTTTGGTTATTTGGTCTGATTGCCAAATGAAGAATGCACATTGGTTGATCAGGGGCTAGAATAGTGATCGTTTGTCACAGATTTGACCCAGAGGTAGGCAAGACCCATGAATCTATTTGAAACCACAATCTCCGAATCACCTTCATTGGGTCAATCCGTTCCCCTTCCTGATCCGCACCCTGCAGAAGATATGGCACTTCTCCGTAAGCTGCTGGAGGTCTATGACCAAGGTCAATTGGCGGCGAAGCTGAATGAGATCGGATCTCCGCACTGTCGCGAAACCGTTAATCGCTGGGTCAAGGGAAAAGCCACACCGCGCCTTACAACGCATGAGTTCAGGCATCTACGGTCTTTGCTTCCAAAGCGTCCACTACACAAGCCTTTATTCACGTTTATTGACTTGTTCGCTGGTATTGGAGGTATCCGAAAAGGATTTGAAGCCATAGGAGGCGAATGTGTTTTCACCTCGGAGTGGAATAAATACTCTGTGAGGACCTATAAGGCAAATCACTATTGTGATCCTGTGCGGCATCGATTCAACCAAGATATCCGCACAGTTACCCTTTCGGATAAGCCTGACGTGAGTGAAGAGGAGGCTTACCGTAATATTGATCGAGAAATACCGGATCACGATGTGCTATTGGCAGGATTCCCTTGTCAGCCATTCTCGTTGGCCGGGGTATCTAAAAAGAACTCTCTTGGGAGAAAGCACGGCTTTGAGTGTGAGACCCAAGGCACTCTTTTTTTCGACGTGGCGCGCATAATTGCTGCAAAGAAGCCGGTCGCTTTTTTGCTTGAAAACGTGAAAAATTTAAAAAGCCATGACAAGGGTAAGACTTTCCGCATAATCTGTGAAACCTTGAATGAGCTGGGTTATGAGGTTGCAGACGTTAATGCCCCAAAAGGCTCAGACCCTAAAGTAATTGATGCACGGCACTTTGTACCTCAACATCGTGAACGAATTGTTTTAGTTGGTTTCCGTCGTGATTTAAATGTCCATGGCGGTTTCACATTGCGTGAAATAGACAAGTTTATACCTAAACAACGTCCTAGCTTTGGTGATCTGCTGGATAAAGAAGTGGATAGCAAATATATTCTTACTCCTAAGTTATGGGATTATCTCTATAAATATGCAGAAAAGCACCGCAAAAAAGGTAATGGATTCGGCTTCGGTTTGACTCGTCCGAATGATATTGCTCGTACGTTGTCTGCTAGATACCACAAAGACGGTTCCGAGATTCTGGTCGATCGTGGTTTTATGGAGCACCTTGATTTCAAGAGTGAACTTAATCAGCTTAATCGCCCGCGGCGGCTCACCCCCCATGAATGTTCGCGATTGATGGGCTTTGATAAACCGGGTGAAAGTAAATTTGTGATTCCAGTGTCTGACACACAAGCCTATCGTCAGTTTGGGAACTCTGTTGCAGTCCCTGTTTTTGAAGCTGTCGCCCGTTTGATGAAAGGCAGGATTTTGGAGGCTAAGAAAAAAGCGGCTGATCCGCTACCTCAATTGGAGTTTGCCCTCCCAGGCTAAGTCAATCTACAGGTTAAACGGAGCACGTTGCGTTTTCACTCTGTACGGAGGTTTCTTTGACGGATGTTGTAGATGCTGCCACCCGTTCCCGGATGATGTCTGGTATTCGTGGTAAAGACACATCTCCTGAGCTTTTGATTCGTAAAGCCTTGCATGCGCGAGGCTTTCGATACCGGGTTCATGCAAAAAATCTCCCCGGAAAACCTGACCTGCTGTTACCCAAATATAAAGCAGTCGTATTCATTCACGGCTGCTTTTGGCATGGTCACGGGTGCAGGTACTTCAAAATTCCCCAAACTCGCCCCGAATTTTGGCTAGAAAAGATCGAAAAAAACCGGAATCGCGATGCTCTCCAGGAAAGCACCTTGAAGGTCATGGGCTGGAGGGTACTCATTGTGTGGGAGTGTGCTGTACGCACGATGAAAAAAGAAAAATCGCCTTTGCTTATTGACCTGATAGCAGACTGGCTGATAAATGGATCCAAAGATTTCCAGATTGACGAAAAAGCATTGGAAGCACGATGTTCACAGACCGTATCAGCGACTATTTTGAAGGTGTAGCAGCAAAGTATTTGAGCGCTGTTGATGCTGATCGAAGCCGCTCACGCCAGCACGAAATAGGAGGTTTGCCTGCGGCAGGCTTCAAGCAATACTTAGGTACTCCCGGAAAGGACCAAGAGTATCGGTTCAGGGCAAAGCAGATATATATCACAGATGAGGCAATTGCTCCGGAAGTGGTAGATGGCCAAGTGACTTGGTATGACTGTAGGCGAAAACAGTCACACCGGAGTCCCGAATTTCGTCTTTATTATTACGATAATGCCGTAACAGAGCTTATTGGTGAAGGAGATTTTCTTCTTGTAGCGAAAATGCGTGATAATTCGCTACTTATGATTTTTACACGTGCTGGTAGTACGGTGGAAAATCAGTTAAGAGTTCTTTTTGGGCTTGATTATGTGGGGGAAATTTTTACCGCAGGAAAAATAGATTCAATCCAGTTGCTGCTTCCATTAAGGTTGATGCTCGAGAATTTAGGTATCGAAGTCAATCGTGTCGAAGCTGGTGATGACGTATGGCTTGATGAGCTTATATCTTTGTTTGGAGGAGATTTTTTTCCTGCTACTACGGAGTTTTCAACTTATGCGAGAAAATCTATTGAAAACTCTGTAGACGTTATGAAGCACCCGGATGAGACCATCGTTGCTTGGATGGAACATGAGGAAAAACTATTTCGCATCTATGAACGACATTTGGTTCAGCAGCGTCTCCGCATTGGATTTGGTAAGTATGGAGATGATGTTGATGAGTTTGTCAGTTTTTCTTTGAGTGTTCAAAATAGAAGAAAGTCGCGAGTAGGGCACGCTTTTGAGCGCCATCTTGATACCTTGTTTAAATATCACGGTTTGCATTTTGAACAGGGGCGTGGAAAGGGATTTGTTACAGAGAATAATTCTAAACCAGATTTTTTGTTTCCGGGTTTTTCTAGTTATCATGATCCTCGGTTTCCTGTTAGTGAATTGTTGGTTTTGGGAGCCAAAACAACGTGTAAAGACCGTTGGCGCCAAGTTTTGAATGAGGCGCATCGCATTCCCCAAAAACACTTGATTACATTGGAGGCAGCAATTAGTGAAGGGCAGACAATGGAGATGAAGGCCAGTAATCTGCAGTTGGTTGTTCCTCAGTCTATACAAACTACATACTCGCCAGTCCAGCGGGATTGGCTAATCGGGCTGAAACAGTTTATTGATAAAGTTGTTTATACCCAGTCAAGAGTTTAAAAGCTTGGGTGAATATTAATTATATGCGTTGCATGGGGTCGTTATGAGTAATAAAGCAATTCTTTTGGAACCAGTGTGTCTTAAAACTTTATCGCCAGTTGAGGCTCATCCGAATGTATCTAATCAACATGAGTTTAATGGTGTTGCGCAACTGAAGTCTATATTTGGCTTGGCAAAGGTGAAGTTACCGGGTGTGTTTTCGGTTCGAGGCATAAATTTGACTGATGAAGTGATGGTTACTTGGTATGACGCAAGGGAAAATGACCCTGTGCGTTCCGAGCATAGACTTTATTTTCAAACCAATAAGGTGATGGAGTTAGCTCGGGCGGGAGATAATATGCTCATTGGTTTGGATCGAAAGGGTATACTTAATTTTATATTGATCAGATCTTGAGTTTTGGTATGTTGTGGGGAGGGGAGTTTGTAAGATTGAAAGCTATTGTAGAAATATAAAGGGCTTCAATTTTTAGGTTTCGCACCCTGCAATTTATAATTGGGCTATTCTTTGAGGTGGTATGACTGTTTTGTACTCTAGCTATGCTGTAATTTTATTTTTGAATAGGGTTGTTTATTAGAATTGGCCTTTTTGTTGTAGGTTTTGTGGTAGAATTTATTGAATTTTTAATATGGGGCGTGTTATGCAAACGCTTCGAAGTTTATTCTGAAGCCCTGCATCGCGCCTCAGATTCACGGTAGGAATGTGGGGGGCTCTTACAATTATCGTGACCATCGAAATCTCATTTCATAGCCGTGCACTGATTTTTTACTTTCTAGGCTCACGACGACACGGACGGAGGTGCTTGAGTTTTCAACAGAGTTTGCCGAAAGCGATAGCTATCAACTTGAAGAAACCACTTGCCAATAACTGCAGCTTGTGAATTTCGGTTAGCCTATATAGAAGAGTGGTGAGCGCTTTTTGAGGTTCAAGGTTCAAGGTTCAAGGTTCAAGGTTCAAGGTTCAAGGTTCAAGGTTCAAGGTTTATGGTTTGATATAGTATCTTGCGATAGTCAGGGAAAACATTGACTCAGAGTTCTAAAAATATGGGACGGGTGCACTATGATGTTCATAACATCCTGAGCCGAGCGCTAAAGTGCCAGCTCATGCCGAGAAAAATTTAAACTTCGAATTCAAGATTAGCTGGTCACCACAATGCCGCCTATCACAATTTTTTCGAACTTTTTATTTTGATTTTTACTGCTCTGTAGCTATTTCGGTCCTGGACTACTGATCTAATTTTTTAAGATTAATCTGGCCTCGCATTTTTTTTTGTTTGAAAGTTGAATAACTAGGATCGATTAAATAATTCTTATAAAGATTTTTGCTTCTGATAGAAAACAGAGGGGTGGAGATGGAAGGCGCGGATGGAATGCAGGATGTTGGGTTTTGGGGAAATGTTGCGCTTATAGCTAGGTGCGCTCGCCGATATGCAGATCTCGTTACGGGGGACTCAGCTGAACCAGCGGCAGCACGTATAGCTGTAGCAGAGTCAGTTCAACTCGCTGAGGCAAGAGCAGCAATCGGTGGGGAAGCAGACCTTGACGAAGCCTTGCAGCTAGACGGAAAATTTTTTGACACCTATGACATAACGTCTGTGCATGGGGCATTGTTAAAATATTTTTCAGCCGCTCGAGATACTTACGATGACTTGGCTGCTGATGCCGATGTCGAGCCAAGCTTAAGGAGAGCCCTCACAGCGCTACGCTTAGCGATAGCAGCCCTAGAATCTGCTTTCCCGCGCGAAGCAGGTTTAATTGAATCTTTAGATATAAATGCAATATTAAACTTGGCACTTAATCATGAGCCCCACTTGAGCTTCAATATAAATGAAGACATCGTTCGGTTACAGGCTGTTTTTCAACAGCCCGGTACAGGAGATACAACTGGAATCTCACCTGATGTTTTTGGCCCTCTGTGGGCTCAGGGCTGGCCTAAGGAATGGCCTCTATCCCGCTTAACTTTTCGTCCAAGAGCGAGAATTATAAGAACAATCGGTGACCGTCTTATAAGCGGCCCAGAAGCAGCTGTAATCGAACTTGTAAAGAATAGTTACGATGCAGATGCAAAGACTGTGCGCATAACATTTCTACCATCATTGGATTTAAAAGCCGGACATATTGTGTTTGAAGATGATGGTCACGGCATGACACTTTTTGATATACAAGAAAAGTGGATGGAGCCTGCAACAAGCGATAAGAAACAAAGAAAGATAAGCCCGGGTGGGCGTGCGTTGCTCGGATCAAAAGGCATTGGTCGCTTCGCAGTAGCACGCTTAGGCGAAACTTTAGAACTTATTTCTTCTGCTAAGTTGGCAGCCTCAGGCAGCTCCGAAATATATGAGCGAACACGAATTGAAAAACTGAATTGGAATATTTTTGAGCAGATAAGATATTTGGATGATATCTCTTTTCCAATTGAGACCTCCATTACCAATGGGCCTGCTGGCACTATATTAAAAATATCAAATCTCCGAGATGCTTGGTCAGAGGCAGGGCTTAAAAGACTCCATCAGGAGCTCCGTCGTCTTGTTAGTCCTATTGGAGATGATGCAGAGAGACCTTTCAGAATTATATTAGACCTATCTAATTGCAATCTAAAAAACTGTGGTTTTGATGGTGCTTCCTTGTTTGGATCGTCGGATCAATCTACAGAGAATACCAAGCTTTATGAACCATATGAGATAACACCATTCCCCATGCTTAGTGCTTGTGATTATGAAGTAGAGGGGATTTTCGATGAAAATGGTGTGTTCGAAGGTTGCATGACGATTCGTCGCGCAGGTATGGAGCCTGTTCCTATTAACTTGACGGTCCCGATGGATGATGGGGAGGATTCTTGCGGAGTATTTACCGTCCAGCTAAATATTTTCGATAGAGAGGCCGCCTCAATTCGTAGTACTGCGAAAAAAGCAGGTTTTGGTAATTTGGGTGTGCGTGATGCAAGAAAATTATTAGATAGTATTGCTGGCATAGCCATTTATCGAGAAGGATTTCGCGTCCGTCCTTATGGTGATTCAGAGAACGACTGGTTAACGCTTGATGCAAAGCGTGTCCAAAATCCATCAATGAAAATTGGTCATAATCAAGTAGCTGGCGTACTTGTTATTGATGATGAAAACACTTCTCAGCTCTTGGAGCGCAGTAGTCGCGAAGGATTGGAGGAAAACGGAAGTTTTCGTCGTCTACAATCGTTAATATTAACCCTGCTTGCAGAGGTCGTTGAGCCAAGGCGTCGAAATTTCAGAATTAATGCCGGGTTGGATATTAGAAAGCAAAGTGGATTTCATGAGGTTATGAGCCAGGCTGAGCTTTCATGGGCTCAACCTATTCTTGCGAAACTTCCAGAAAGTGAACGAGAAGAAGCGCAGAAATTGCTCAATCGTGAATCGGAAAGACTTATTTCGCATCTTAAAGAGCTAGATGCGCGTCAAGCTCAACTTGAAGCGCAAGTAACACTGGGGCTTATTGTTGGCGAGGTTATGCATCAAGGAAATACGCCGCTCGCATTCATTGAAACAGAAGTTTCTCGCCTGCAACGATGGTGGCCAACTTTGCTTGATAACACCCCGGAAGCTGCAGAGGATCGTGCCGATATACCAAAAATATTGCATGGGATGTCGGGAAGTTCTAAATCACTTCGGGAGTTGTTCACGGCATTGAGCCCTCTGGCTGGAGCGAGTAGGGGGGATCCTAGGGACTATACCGTACAGAATGTTTTAAGTGAGACTCTTTTCTTATTTAGGACGAAATCCCTCGAGTTGGGAGTGAAGATAATTATAAAAGCCGATGGGGATGGGGTAATAGTGACTGGATACCCAGAAGATCTTACAACGGCACTGACAAATCTGATTGATAATGCAATGCATTGGTTGCATCATTACAAAATCAAAGATCCAGCGATTAACTTAGCTTTAGAGTATGGGCATTCAGGGAAAGTTATAGTTACTGTGCATGATAACGGACCCGGCGTGGCAGAAGAACATAGGGATCAGCTTTTTGATGTCGGTTTCACCAAAAAGCTTAACGGTACTGGATTAGGATTAAGTATTGCGAGAGAGGCCATTTATCGAAGTGCCGGCGAGCTATTGCTCTTAGATTCAGATATTGGTGCAAAGTTTAAAATAACACTGCCAACAAAGCCCTAAGAAAAAATGGATGATACAAATGGATGTTTGTGAAGTTCTAATTGTTGAAGATGATAAGTTAACAGTTGAAAGTTGGGTTCGAGATATTCGAGAAGTCAATAAAAACCCTGCGAGTGCCTTTAAATTTAATGCCACTTTCGCAGCCGACAAACAGAAAGCGTTAGACTTGCTTTCTCGCACATATTTTGACTGCGCGGTGGTCGACTTGAGATTGCCAGATGGAGATACTTCGGTAGGGACTGAAAAGCCATTGGGGAACTATGTTCTTAGTAAGCTTCTTGAGGATATAGGAATTCCTACAGTCGTATACAGCGCCTATGAGGGAGAAGCGAGCGAAGAAATTAAAGGCTCAAACATAAAGATTCACACAAAAAAAGGAGGGGAGACACAAAAAATCTTGAACTCTTTTCTTGTTCAAGGTGGATTAATATGCGCAATGAGAGCGACTCGTAGCAAAATATCTAAAGCTACCGCTTTGTTATTCAACCAATCCATCTGGCAGCGTTGGGAGAAAAGATGGGCTCTAGAGTCAAATAAAGATATGATAGCGGAGGTTATCGCCCGACAGACCGCGTCACACATCTACGACTCTCTTTCACAGGTTTCGTCGTATCACCATCCTGATGAGTTTTATGTCGTACCTGCTTTGTATGCTAATCGAATTGATACCGGAGATCTTCTTCATCTTGATGATAAGATATATGTTGTTCTCACACCCCGCTGCAATATGGCTAACAAATTACCGAGCCACCTAACACTTGCAGTTTGCTCAGAAATGCCAGAATGGGGTCAATGGAAAGAGCAATTTCTTAATGGCAATTCTAAAGCTAGAGAAAAAACCGGGAAAGATCTTAAAAGTCACGCTACACAAGGGCACGGAATTGCTACACATTTTCTTCCACCTTTAGATGGAAAGGGCCCTTGGCTTGTTGACTTTCAAGAAATTCGAACTATTCAATCGAGTGAGATTTCTGAAATGTTCCCTAAGCGCTTCGCTTCAATTGCGCCTCACTTCACCCCTAACTTGGTTCAGCGTTACTCATCTTATCTCGGACGCATTGGTCAACCTGATATAAATGTCGACATACTTAGAGCGCTGTGTATTCTCTAATTAAGAGCAAGCGATGACAATGTTAGCCTCGCTCTCTAGTGGGAGCGAGGCAAACTTATAAAAAATCGCTTTCCGGATCATTCTAGGTTTTCTACATGCATCCGACCGCTTTTGGCCGATTATGAAGCGTTATTGTCTTGGAGTCGCTCATCGGAGATACCACGATAAAGCGGGAACCCCTCCATGTGATTGGTTGGGTTTATTGGTCGCACTCGATAAGACATCATGATAACTGCTCTACAACCGTCCCGATAAAGTATTCGATCCATCCAGACCTGGCTCATTACCAAGCAACCTGGCACGCCATACGGACAATTCACTCTCATCCACATCCAGACGTTTGAGCCATTGATCTGCCGACCAGCCGACCAAACGCAATTCGCCGTCATGCGAGCCGCCGTGCAGGGAGCTTACGGTGTCATAGCGAAGGCTTTTAAGCGCGTGGTTCAGCAGTACATATGCCGCCGGTTTCGGGTCTTCCGCATCACCAGTCAGGTATGGATAGGCGCCAGCTTGTATCACCAAGGCGTTCTCGCAACGGTAGAAGGCGAAGTGGCTTGGTGGCAGTTGCATGCGCAATGCTTCCAGCCCGCCTGCCAATTCCAACCGCTCCTGATCAAGTAGTGTCAGCCAACTGACTGTTTTGATTTTGCTGGTCTTGAACTGTGGGCGATTAGCCAAGAGCGCCGCTGTGCCTACATCCAGTCCGGGCATGCGTGTGGCCATAAAGGCTTCTGTGGGTTGGTTGTCATCCCGCTTGGTTATCGAGAGGTTGTAGGCATGGCCTGCGTAGCCCTGTATCGGATTCAGGCGTTTCGTGAAGTCGATAAACAGTTGTAGAAACTTGAGTGGGTTCTGCTCTTGATACAGCAGGGGAACGGAGAACTCCAGAACGCTCAGGTCGTCTCCCATTTTGGCTTCCCAGGCAGGCTGGCCAAAAAGCTCGAAGTACCAGGCGCTGGCGTCCTCAGGTTGCTTGCCGCTCGTGTAGTAAAAGCTCAGAGGATAATCCTCGTCCATGGCCGCCAGCATTTCGCGCAGGGTTTTGGCTTTACTGTATGGCGTTAACGGTTTTCCCTCTGGCGGTTCTTCGCGCCATAGCCAGGTGAGATGGGGCTCGGCAATATGCTTGAACTCATCGAAGCATTGGCACACCGCCTCGCGCACTTGAGCCGTATGGGCTTCTTTGAAGTAGAGTGTGCCGCGCAGGCAAAGCACAGCACCTATATAGTTTTCAGGGCCGCCTTTCATCAGCAGGTTGCCGGGCATTTCCAGCAGTTGCGGTTGCTTTGCAAGTTCCTCGGCCATGTTGAGTTCTGGTTTCATGAAGTCTTCTCCGAATCAATAGGCGGGAATTGTTGGTCGAGGGGTGCGGCCACGACTGAGGATATATACCACGGCACTTGCGACGGTCGCGGCCCATCCTAATTGCTCAACTGGCACCTCGGACTTCTGTTCTTCCTGATTGCAGTCGCAGTCGGTAGATTTCATTTCGATGACCTTGTTCGGATCACCGGCAATCCTCTGATAGGCATTCGTCTGTCTGTTATTTGGAGGATCTGGTGGAAACTTCATTTCCACCACCTGCTTGATATTGTCTTGTGTGGGCGGCTTTCTAGGATCCTTGACGATCACCACGTCTGGCCGACGAATCATGCCGCGGCCAGGTTTGAAGGGCGGGTGTTCCGGGTCGTCATTCCAATACTTGCTTATCCAGCCGGGTATCCAGCCGTGTGGGTTATGTCCGGTCTGGCTGTCCAGGATAGGTTGTGGTGGGTTCTTGGTCATGTCGTAGCTGACCTCAGGCTTGTAGGGGCTGCGTTTATGAAGAAGCTCGTCCAGTTCTCCCAAACGCTGAGCCACACAGGCCTGCTTAAGGCTTTTGCCATTCTGACTGATGTTAGGCGTGCTGCTGCAGTAGCAGATCGCTGAACACAGTACTTCTTTGTCTTGCGGGTCGAG
>JAAIGE0100981000.1_pt1 | contig 11277 bp, 6 predicted proteins | sample 6487951 | NCBI WGS metagenome assembly JAAIGE01 (sample SAMN13974128, study PRJNA590717) | phyllosphere metagenome | biome: tomato field; feature: multiple bacterial spot infested tomato fields; material: tomato leaves; isolation source: leaves from tomato fields | host: Solanum lycopersicum ... | reverse complement strand
TACGGCGCGACCAGCGACCACTCCTCGTCGCTGACGTCAGACGGATACGGCTTGCGGCAAATACTCATCCAGCAACGGATGAATCAGGCCCGCTTTCAACTCCATAACAGCCTCTACCGGATCCACACGATCCTGACAGATAATGGGATCCAGTTCGCCGAGCAGCCGCGTAACCGCAACACCGCCTGGTCGCGCCAGATGCGCTTCGACATGATCTGCGAGGCGAACGACATAGAGCACCGGCTCACCAGGCCGAACCATCCCTGGACGAACGGTCAGGTCGAACGGATGAACCGCACCATCAAGGAGGCGACCGTCAAACGCTTCCACTACGAGAGCCACGACCAGCTACGAACGCATCTCGCCGACTTCATGGCGGCCTACAATTTCGCTCGCCGGCTCAAGACGCTCAGCGGTCTCACACCCTACGAATACATCGCCAAAATCTGGACGTCAGAGCCAGATCGGTTCATCGTCGACCCGATCCACCAGATGCCGGGACTAAACACCTAGACACGAAGCAGGCCTTTCGTCGCAGGGGTCGAGAAGAGCTTGGTGGATCAGCGTCGTTTCACCGCAGTCGGTATGCCGGACCATCCTCTGCCACAACATCTACCTCGCGCGCGCGGAACGAGGGACTCTCCCGCCGCGGCATGTCTTCCATGCTCCGGACCCAACAAGCAGGTGACGATGACCAAACGCTTTCGTCCGTAAGCCTACTCACGGTTCTGCGAACAATCAGCATTACTTTCTCCATGCCATCAATTCGGTGATCCCAGCTCTACTCCGACCGGCATGATCTATCAGTACTCGCAGTCGGCGGGTGACGACGGGCTTCACGAAGATTGTCTGCATCGCGGGTGAGATCGGCTTTTCCGGATATGATGACGAAACGACAAAATCCCGCCATGCGCGTCCGGTCCAATATTGTGGCTTGACTGTTGCCGGCGCCGAAACCTCACCGCCGTCCCCCCAATAGTAGATTTCGATCCGCCCTACGTTCTTGCGCACTCCGAAATCGATAGCGACCCAGTCTCGCTTCGCCGGCGACTTGAAAGCAGTCCAGCGGTTTCGGGAACTGCTCGAGAAGAGAACCTTCCCGTCGTTGATCTCCTCGATCCTGTCAAACGGGGAAGTGTAGGAAGCGGAAGCTTTGGGGAAGCCGATGCCGCGACCGTTGAAAGCGAGATCCTCGATCGGTGCGTCGGGTCTCGTCAGCGGCAGCGTTGCATTTCCCCACGCTTCCACCTCGGTGAGCCCTGTTGCTGAACCATGCCTGGCCGTCACGGTAATGCGGAACTTGCGCGCGGCGACGGCTTTCCCAAATTTCAGGATTGTCGGCCTGTGTCCCGTCAAGGGCAGGATACCCTGATCCACTGGGGCGGAATGCCAGCCGCTCTTTTCGCTCCAATAGTCGACGGTCAGCTTGGAGGGAGCTTCTACGGCTGAACCGACGCCGTCATCTATGAAGTAGAGCTTCAGACTGTCGACCGGCCGCGTGATGCCGAAATCCAGTTCGAGCGTGCTGGTGTCGGTCTTCGCGCCTTCAGTCGTCCAGCGATTACCCGGCTGCTTCAGATACCAATATGCTCCATCGTTCAGGTTCTGGATCGGCGTTCGGGGATTGCCATAGCTGGCTGTCAGTCGAGGGAAGAAGGTCCCGGAGTTGTTGACGGCAAAGTTGACCGGCAGAGCGCTACGCTCCGCAACTCGCATTGGACCCGTTGCCAGCGTCGCTTCCAATCGTCCGAGTTCGGCGGCGTTGGCGATCACCTTCCCGTCCGCGAGCAAGCTGAGGCCTTTGCCGCGACCGTAGTGCCTCCCGTCACGATCCCAGACGATCGAGACGAGATGACCATGATAGGGCACGTCTTCCAGCGCGAACCAGTTCCAATCGCTCGGTAACAACGGATTGACAACCAGTCGGTCGTCGTCTCGCGGGCGGAGTCCGGCCAAGCCGGTTACGACCAGATCGACGTACGACGAGTGAAAGTAATGTTCGCTGTGTCCCGGCACGATCTGCCACCTGCCGGTATCGGGGTTCGCCGCCTCCGCGATATATGGCACGCCATCAAGTCGCTGTGTCGCCGAGAAGGTGCGCAACTGCCGGTAGTAGTCGGCCGGCTTGATGACCTCCTGGCGATAGTCGTTTAGGAGATTGGCCATCGCCTCGAGTGTCTGGGCGGTGGCGAACGGCCAGCTGTCGCCACTCCACACGCAGCATCTCGGAGTGATGCGGAACAGCGGATCATGGCGCTCCGTCACAGTCGGCCCGTAAGCCGCCTGGAAGACGTCCACGTTTTTTATCCCGGCCCACGCGATTTCAAACCCGGGGTCTGGCAGGCCAAACTGCCACGGCACGTATCCGATCAGCTCGCGGCCATGCTCGTTTCCCGCAAAAGGGCCTGTCTGGTACGTCAGCGTTCCCGCCTTGATCGAACCAGGCTTGACGTCCTTCGGAAGGTCGTCCGACGGCTTCTCGTCATTGGCGAACATGTGAAAGAAGAAGTTGCGCTTCTCATCCCACAGCATGTCCTGCACACCTCTCTTCAGCGAGGTCGCCTTCTCTTCGAACGCCGCCGCCGTCGCGAGATCACCCGCGAGTCGAGCGGTACGGGCGATCGCCCGCGCATCGCCGTACATGTAGCTACTCAGCGTGGGACGCACGCCAGGTGCGCCCGCGAACCAGTCCTTCGTCTGGCGGGAGTTGATGTTCGTCTCCATGCCGTCGTGCATGCCGTCCCAGACAAACATCTTGTAGCGCTTGTCCCAGTGATCCTCCTCAAAGCCCGCGAATTGCGCCTTCATGTCCGGCAGCATCGAGACGATGAATCGCCTGTCGCCCCAGGCCTGATACAGCCCCCACATCGCAGAGCCGAACCAGTTGGAGTAGCTGCGTGGCTGAGCGCCCGGTACGTTCATCCAGTATCTGGCGTAGTCTCGAGCCACCCGCTGATCGCGCAGCCAGCGCAGGTCGGCGAATTGGAGGCCTAGTGGTGCGCTTATCGCGCCGTAGGTACCCGACCAGCCCGGACGGTCGATGAACTCGGTGACGCTGTATCCATGTTCGGGCGATCCGTAGACGAAATGCTTCGTCATCAATTCGACGCGGTAGAGGAAGGTATCGTCGATAACCTTGTCCGGCGTGTCGATGAAGGGCGCATTGGCGACGAACCAGTCGTAATCCCGGTTGTCGAGCCATGTCGCCTTGGCAAGCACCGCGCGCTTGTCGATCAGGGAGGTGCTTACCATCGCCGGTTTCTGCGCGCGACCCGGTGTAGCGATCAGCAGCAGCGCGACAGTGGTCGCGCCAGCCAGAAGGGTGGATCGGGGGAGCATTAATTCGTTCTCCGGGATTACGCGTCGGACCTTCGGCCGGAGCAGGGAAACCGGTATCTCCCGCGCAACGGCCCGAAGGGCGGCATCAAGGTCGATCTGGGCAAGGTTTCGCAGCCTGTTCCGTCTGGACCAGTTGGGGGGTGGCTGCGAGCGCCTGCCATTCCTCGACGCCCAGCCCCGCGAACTTCCCGCTCTTGCCCGAAGCGGACATGGATAGTCTCAGGCAGCGCGTTACGATTGGTTCGAATTCTACCGCGATCCATTCGTTCAGCGCCGTGCCGTACTTTCCCCTGGCGACAACGGGCTTCCATCTGGCACCATCCCAGTAATCGAGACGCCACGACTTGGGCGGTGCCACGCCCTCATCAGAGCCGCTTGGTTGATCGCCCCAGAACCACACTCGCGTTCCCGAAAGTGTCTGCGGACTGCTCCAGCTATATTGCAGCCACTCGGCCGGGCGATCGTTCCTGCCCGTCCAGTTGGCCCACATCTCCGGCGGAAGCGGGGCCGATTGCGCTTTGCCGTCGCGGACCGCTTCAATGTAGTATTGTCCCGGGATCGGCTCGTTTGACGCAGTGACGGTCGCAGCGGAAGCGATGTTGCGTTGTGGAGCCTGCGGTCCGGCGCTGCGTCGGGTCGGTACTACCAGCTTCATCGCAGGAGGCGTCTGACTTTCATCCCATTCCAGTCGATCCACCGCCACGCTGCGGCGGAAGTGACCCCCGTTCACCGCATCGGCGGTATGATAAGCAAGCCACCATTGCCCATCGAACTCGACCGCACCGGTGTGCGAAGTCGTCGACGAGACTGGCTTGAGTACCAATCCCCGGTATGTCCAAGGTCCCATCGGTGATGGTGCAGAGGCATAAGCGGTACAGGCATGATAGAAGGCCGGAGTACATTCAGGCGGCTTCTCGCCAGCCTTCCACTCGTTGCCGGCGTACAGCAGGTAGTAGGTGCCTTTTCGTTTCATCAGCCATGGCGCCTCGAAGAAGCCGCGCATCGGTACTTCGATCGGCCTGCTCTTCAGGGTGGTCATGTCCCGGTCGAGTTCGACCGCGCGCATTTCCCCGAAGGTCCCCCAGTACATGTAGACCCGACCGTCATCGTCAAGCAGGACGGTCGGGTCGATGTTGACCATCTCAGCTGCCGTCGGGGTTCGGCGCGACACGATCGGCCCGGCGGGGTGGGCGTCTCGCCAGGGACCCTCCGGGCGATCGGCTACGGCGACGCCTATGCCGAACTTGTCGCCCTCCACGACCGCCCGCTCCCGAACCGGCGCGTAAAGATAGTAGCGGCCATCCGGTCCCTTGACGATCTGACCCGCGTAGGCGCCGCCCGCCTCGGCCCATTTGAATATGGTGTCGGGTTTCATGTGGCCTAGCATGTGCGTCCATCCGCGCGATCCCGGGTCCTTGGTGGCGAACAATTGCCATTCGCGCATGACGAAGTCGTTCACCTGCGGCTCTGCCTCGTCCCGGCCTGACAGGATGTAGAACTTGCCATCGGCGACAAGCGGCGCGGGATCCGCGGAGTATACGCTGCCGTCGGCGATGAGCGGATTACCAGGCACATCGATTTGACGAGGCGGCTGCTGGGCAGCACCACTCAAGCTGACCATGCCGAACAGAAGCGCGACTGCAATCTTACGCACTATTACTCCCTCCGCGGAATTGGAATTCAGTGTCAGATGATGTCTCAAGCCGACAGGATATTAGGCCCCATGTCATCGATCTTCGTGCCGGACTTCTCCGCGGCCCGCGACGCTCTTTGCCGGTATCGGTGATCCGCTGGCGTTCGCGCTGAACGCTGCCCGTTTCATCAGAATGCGATGCCAGGCGAAGGTGGTGGCGCTTCTCGTCGGCGATGGCGCCACCAGCTCGAGCTTGCGTACGTTTCGAACGTCCAGCGAAAGCATATGCACCTTTGTCGATGCCACGCCCTTCGCCAGCACTCTGCCATCGCCGCGCACTTCGAAGCGGCCCGAGCCGGTATAAGGCATGCGTGGAGCGAGCGAGACGCTCTGGTACTCACCATTCAGATCGATCCCGATCCGAGACCCTGCCGCTACGCCTAAGCCTGCGTGGTCGTGCGCCCGACCGAGCATCAATCGTTCGCCGTAGGGAAGAAAGCCGATGCTCGCGAGTACCCACTGCCGCTCTGGAGTGCGGTCCGGTGCCTTGTACCCCTCGTCGGCAACGTCGAAACGCGCCGGCATGTCGGCGGGCATGTCGATGGCTTGCCGCAAGGGTTGACCGTCAAGCATCAGAAGCCTTGTTTCCTGTGGAGCCAGGCGTGTCGCAACGCGCCCGGGCGGTGTCGCTACAGCATGGCCAGTCCAGAGGTCGTGGACGGCCAACGCACCGGCGGGAGACAAGCCTAGGTCCGCCACCGACACCGACAATGCGATCGGCTTCCGACCGCGATTGATGAGTGCGATCGCCTTGCGCCCAGGCCGTGACATAGCCTTCGCGACGATCTGTCCGTCTCCCGACTTCGAGATGATCACGCCCTGGTTGCCCGCAGGATCCTGATTAACCGCGATCACGTCGCGATTGGCTATTATCTTCGCAATGGCGGGCGTCATGCGGCGCAGATCGTTGCCGAGGATGAGCGGAGCCGCGATGATCGCCCACATGCTCATATGCGCGCGAGCGGCGATCAGGTTGCGCTGGTCGAACTCGCCGTTCCCGACCTCGAGCATATCGGGGTCATTCCATCGTCCTGGTCCCGCAAAGAGAGCACGCGCTGCCGAGCTGTCGAAGTTGAAGAGCATGGACCGCCAAGTTGGCGAGATATCGAAGCTGGTCCGCCACATCTGTCCGTACTTGGGCGCCCAGTCGTTTACGTCCGCCTGGCCCCATGCGCAGATCGAGATAAGCGGCGGTATCGAGGGTGAGGCGCGCCATGCGGCGTCCACGAAACCGGCGTATTGCCGTGCAAGTTCGACTGGCTCGGAGAGATTCGGTCGTTCACGCGCGATTAGCGGTCGAAAAGCCCGGAACTGACCCTGCTTCACCTCAGCCACATCTGCGGCAAAGTCCGCCACGCCGCAGGCGTCGATCTTGATCAAGTCGAACCCCCACTTTGCGAAAAGCAGGGCGGCATCCGCCTGATGGTGGCCATAGGTTCCGACCTCTCGCTCACGTACGGACCCCTCCGGGAGATTTGGACTGCCTGGCTGCCAGCGCTGCGAGCAGATGTTTCTTCCGATGTCGGTGTAAATGCCGGCCTTCAGCCCCATGGCGTGCAGGCGATTCACGAACGGTTGTAGGCTGGTGGTGCCGTCAGGTAATGCTGCGGAAGGATAGATGCTGGTGCGAACGCGAATGGTGTCACCGTCGCGTCGAAGCCACCAGCCATCATCGACGTTGACGTACCGGTATCCCAGGCGATCAAGACCCAGCGTGGTAAGCATCTCGGCCTGCGATATTACCTCCTCCTCTCCGTAATCGAGGCCGAAAACGTTATAGGGGTTCCAGCCCATTGGTGGCGTTGCCGCTGTCCCGTTCTGCACGGGCCGAGCGTGCGCAGCACCATTTGCGACCAACGCAACGACGCTCAAGCAAAGTTTAGCGTGTATAATCAAACGTCGTCTCGTCACTTGCTTCTGTCCGTAAAGCGTTGGGAAGGAAAAGGCAGCATCTCTGGGATTGCTCATGTCGATGATTTGTTTGATAAAGCCGTCTTCTTTTGAATAGCACGCCTCGTCCGTGGCAGTGCCAAAGAGCGGAATTCGCTCCCGTCCCCAAAAAACATGGCCCTCGCCGCTCGCATCACATCTGCAATCGAGGTAGTAGCTGCGCCAGCAGCAAGGCGGTGAAAGCCATGTTTTTGGAAATATCTACGTAAAATCCGGTTGCTAGAACCGAAAGCGGACGCTCCCAGTGATCGTTCTGCCCATTGCTCGAAGGCCGACCGGAAGTTCGGGATATAGATAGTAGTAGCTACGATCGACGTTCCGCATCAGATTTTGTCCCTCCACGCTGAACGTCAGATACTTGACTGGAGTAAAATTGATCGCTGCATCTAGGCGTTGGGTGGGGTTAGACGAAATGATGTATGTCTCGTTGATCGCGTTTACGTCCGTTTGATAGCTTGAGCGCCAATTGTAGGCCACGCGGGCACTAAACACTGGTGTCTCGTAATAGCCGATCAGGTTGTAGGAGAACCTGGACGTAAAGGGCGCTCGCTTGCGAACGAGTTCGTACCGAATCGGATCGGTCTCATTCTGGCTTTCGATCTGACGAGGGAGCGACACGTCTGCGGTAGGGATCCAGGTCGCGTTTGCGGTTGCGCCGAGGTTCCGCAGAAATCCGGGTAGGAACCGGAAGAAGCCAGTCGCCTGAGCTTCGATGCCCTGCGTCCGGCCTGGGCCAGCGTTCCGAGGCTGAACGACGATGCGGTTCTGATTGCCGAATTCCGGAACCGGTTCGACCTGGGCCGTTTCGTAGATGAAGCCTTCCTGGTTCTTGCGGAATAACGCGACCGACAGCTGACTCCCCGGAGCGGGGAACCATTCCAGAGAAGCGTTATAGTCATCGGTCGTGGTGGGTCGAAGATTGGGATTGCCCGCGTACACGCGATCTCGCGGATCACGATAGTTGATGACGCGGGAGTTGCGAAGAAGGAACAGGCTTGGACGCTGAACATTGTGGCTGTAGCTCAGTCGGAGCTGCAGCTTGTCCGTGAAGTGGAGGGTGCCAAACGCGCTGGGCAGCAAGTCGACGTAGTTTACCCGGACTGCGGTGATGTCCCTGCTGTCCGGGCCAAACTCACCGGTCGGCAACTTCGTGACGGGATCGACAATCGGTGTGCCCAGCCGAATGCTCGACCCATTGATGTTGCCCCAGGTGTTGACATATCGGAGGCCGACGTTCCCGTCGATTGGGAAGGTGGCCTTCAAGGCGTAGTCCAAGGTCCCATATGACGCGAACACGTTCTCCTCTGATGCGCTGGTCAAGGTCGGGTTTGCTGCCGACGGCTCTCTGGTGGCGAACAATGCGGCGGCCCCTTCATCGCGGCCCGGGCCATCGAGGAACTGGTATTTGCTGCCTGAGATGAACTGGGTGACTTGCCCCCAATTGTCGTAGAGTTCTCGATTGTTAAGCTGTACCCACGACAGCGGAGACCCGCCCGGCAGGTCAGGGGTGATCGATGTTGTGGATACACCTGGGATAGCGGAGGTTGGCAGCGAGAGGGCCGGGTCGTAATAGCCAGCGAAGCGATAGCTGTCGCGGAAGAAGGCCGTATTGCGAGCATAGCGCCCGCCAAATTTTGCGGCTCGAAGAATGCCGTCGCTGTCTAGTTCTTTCCATATGTCAACCTGACTGGAAAACTGCTTGTTGTCACCATGGCCGAGGTTGTCACGCAGATATTGAATCTGCGCGAGATTGGCATTTGTAGGACTGACATTGAACTCGAAGTACGGACCTGTGCCCAGCACCTTTGGAGAGTCGAAGTCGACGCGGACGTTGGACAAGCCGGAGTAACTGCCTCCATGGCCTATGCCATGGTAGTCATTGTTGCTCCATTGGTACTGCACGGACCCGTCGATCCTAAGCCCTTCGCCTTCGTAGTGCGCTTCCAGATTTGTTCGGTAATTCTCCGACTTACCGCGGTTTTCTCCGCCGTCAAATCCAGCAGCGATGTTGCCAAAGTTCGCGAGGGTGCCGTCCGCAAATCGGGGATTGCTAATATCGTAGCCGAGCAGGACACCGGTAGGTGCACTCCGAATATTGCTGAGGACGTATGAATCTTCACGAGTGCGGACGTACAGTGAACTGCTTTCGTCCGAGAATTTTTCTCCGAGATACGAAGCCTCCAGCACGAAGTTCAGCTTATCGGTAGCGCGCCATTGAAATACGCCGCTTAGCGATTTCTGCTCTCGCTCACCGTCGTTGGTGCCGTATTGCGCTCGATAGGGCGCAACCACTGTCGCTCTTTCGGAGGCGGGCAGACTTGCGCGAACCCGCGAATCCGGCCCTCCTAGCAAGTCGGGTGACTCGCTGAAGTTGTAGGCTTCGGCATACCGCTGCTTTATGTAGGCACCGTTCAGCAGGACGCCGACTTCGCCGATCCCGGTATCGAAGCGCTGACCGGCCAGAAGGCTGATCGATGGACTCCAGAGCTTGCCCTGTTCTGCGTAGGTGCCGCGAACGCTCCCGGCGACGGTGAGCCCCTTCTTCAGGTCGAGCGGCCGGCGCAGTTCGATGTTTACGGTGCCACCGATCCCGCCTTCGATCTGATCAGCGGTGCGGGACTTGTACACCTCCACCGACTTGATGAGATCGGCCGGGACGCTCTCGAGCGCCAGGGTGCGTCCCTCGGAGCCGGGCAGCGGCGCGGTGGCACCTTCGATGCCGTTTACCGTCGTCTGTACGCCGGCGAGGCCGCGAATGTTGAAGCCGTTTGCGCGTCCTCCAGCGCGCGTCACGGTGATGCCCGTCACGCGTGCCATAGCCTCGACCACGTTGTTGTCCGGCAACTTGCCTGCGTCTTCGGCCGTGATGACGTCGACGATCTGGCGGGCTTTGCGCTTCTTGTCGATCGACTTGCTGACGCTCTCTCGAAGACCGGTGACGATGATGTCGCCGCCAGCGACCGTCGCGGAGCCTTCCCGGCCGGGCGCGGTGACGCCGCTGCGCGCCGCTGCGGTATCCCGTCGCGCCTTTGCACGTGCCGCGCGGCGAGCCGATCGCTCCGACTTGCGTTGGGCGGCGATCTCCGCGCGGCTCTTCCCCGGATTGCCGTCTACCTGCAAAGCTGTCGGCGCTGCATTGGCTGGCGCTCCAAGGCTCGTAACCATTGCGATGGCTGCCAGCCCCATCGTGGACGTAAGAAAGCGTGTTTTCATGTTCCCCCTCCAAAATCCTGTTGTTGTCAGCGCTTGGTGCCGTGTTGAATCAGTAAGCCGGCGAGCGATGCCGGCGGGCATCCGGTAGGCGACTGCGACGCCGGATCATGGTGCCGACCGAAAGAAATCCCATGACCATCAGCCCCCAGGTTGCGGGTTCGGGAACCGCAGCGATTGATACGCCGGCTATCGAGATGTTCGCCCCGGCCCTGAGCAGCAGGGAGTCGCCAGATGTCGAGAACATCCGCGTCTGCGCATCGGTATAGAAGCTGTTGCCGCTGCCATAGCTGAAGCGAACAAGGCCTTTGGTCGCATCCGGATCAACGATGCCTGCAAGCTGTGACAGCGGCGCAATGAAGAACATCGCTGCTTCGGTCACCTGATGGTCGGTTCCATCCAGCTTAACCGTCAAGGAGGTGAGGCGGTACTGGTACTCGTCAAAGACGTAGTCGGGCGTGTCGCTGTCCGACATGCCGGTAAACATGATGGTTCGGCCGGAGAAAGGCTGGTCGTTCAGATCGCCTTCGAAGGTGCCGGTGATCGTCAGGTTAAGTGCGACCGCCCCTGCGCTAGGTGAGGCAAGCGGCAGCAGCGCAAGAATCGTCGCTGCTAGGTTTTTCGAGCGCAACATCGACGGGCTCCTTCTAATGGTGTGATCAGCCGGATCGGCCCGTGGCGTCAGGCGCATGGGCGACCGCTGTCTTTGTTGCCGGAGAGCGTGAAGTTGGTGGTCCAGGCACCCGGCTGCGTCGTCGGATCGCACGCTTCTGCTGATCCGGTGCGCGGCGTCGCCCCCTCGATCTTGACGCGGTAGGGGAAGCGCGTACCGCGAACGGGTTGGCCGTTCTCCTGCCAACCGAGCGTTTCGTAGGCATAGGGGGTGGCGGTCACCGCGAGGTACAGCTTGGATGCCGTGGGCGGCATCATCGTAACGCTGGCGCTGGCCTTGCCGACTACCGCGGTCAGAGGAGCATAGCTCGAGACACCCTTCCCATCGATGGCGACGAGGGTGAAGCGCCATGCCGCCTGATTGGCGATCGTGCCGCCGGTTAGGGTCACCTTCACCTGCTGGCCGGATGGCG
>JAAIGE0101299693.1_pt1 | contig 11285 bp, 13 predicted proteins | sample 6487951 | NCBI WGS metagenome assembly JAAIGE01 (sample SAMN13974128, study PRJNA590717) | phyllosphere metagenome | biome: tomato field; feature: multiple bacterial spot infested tomato fields; material: tomato leaves; isolation source: leaves from tomato fields | host: Solanum lycopersicum ... | reverse complement strand
GAATAATATTCCTGCACCGAAAGGTGCCCGATGAAATGATGAGGGGCCTCTGCAAGTTCTTCCGCGGAAGGTGCCGCGGTACCGATTTCCATTCCTTTAAAAAACTGCCGGGAGTCACAGGAGATAATCTCCGCACCGAAATATTTGGCCAGGTCTATGGCCAGCCGTGTTTTCCCTATCCCGGTGGGCCCGACAACAGAAATCAGATTTTTCTTTCTCACCGCGCTAATTTACGAAATTGAGCGTATCCTGACTTTTAATTTTAATGACCGAAGCTATAAAAGAATATAAGATTTAACTCAGGCCTCAAAAAATATTTAAGCTGTTAAACTTAATTCAGAAACCGGTCTGATGTTTAATATTAACTATAAGGTTGAAATATCATCATATCGCATTATAGACTTAAATGTTTATCTTTGTAGGACAATAAAAAACTATGATTTTATCAATGACCGGATTCGGCAGGGCCGAAGATGTTTTTGAAGGCAAAAAGATTACCATCGATATCAAGTCACTGAACTCTAAGAGCTTTGATTTAAATATTAAAATCCCTTTACGCTATAAAGAAAAAGAATTCGAGATCAGAAAAATTCTCAATGACAGGATCATCCGCGGAAAAGTGGACTGCTACGTCAATATAGAAAATCTGGAAGAGACCAATGATGTGAAAATCAATAAGAGCTTGATTGATTCCTACATCAATGAACTTCGGAGCATTGCATCAGATGCCCCTGATTTTGAATACCTTAAAATGGCGGTACGCCTTCCGGACGCTATTACGTCAAGGCCGGATGAACTGTCTGAAGGCGAATGGGAATCCCTGACAAAAATCGTGCATGCTGCGGTAAACCGTTTTGAGGAATTCAGGAAAACGGAAGGGAAAATCCTGCATGAGGAACTGGAAAGGAACCTGCAGAATATTGATAAGAATCTCAGCGCGGTTATCCCTTTTGAAGAGGTAAGGATCCAGAGCGTAAAAGAGCGTTACCAAAAATCCTTAAAAGAATTTGAAAATGTGGATGAGACCCGTTTCTATCAGGAAATGGCTTATTTCACAGAGAAACTGGATATTTCCGAAGAAAAAGTGAGGCTTGCCCAGCATCTGAAATACTATAAGGAAGTTATGGACCATGAAGATTTCAACGGGAAAAAGCTCGGCTTCATTTCTCAGGAAATCGGAAGGGAGATCAATACGCTGGGGTCAAAAGCCAACCATGCCGAAATCCAGAAACTGGTGGTAATGATGAAGGATGATCTGGAAAAAATTAAAGAACAAACGTTAAACGTTTTATAAAGGGATAAGTTATTGATGATGAGTTAAAAATCACTTTGCTGATTTTGAAGCTCATCATGTAAAACTCATAATTCATAAGTGAACAAATGAATAAGGTTATCATATTTTCGGCACCGTCCGGAAGCGGAAAAACCACATTGGTAAAACATGCCCTGGAAGTGTTCAGCGAACTTAAGTTTTCCATTTCATGTACAACGAGGCCGCCGAGAGGCAGCGAACAGCATGCGGTGGACTATCATTTTTTAACGCCCGAAGAATTCAGGCAGAAAATCGCAGAGGATGCTTTTGTGGAATTTGAAGAGGTATACACCGACAAATATTACGGAACCTTAAAATCCGAAGTGGAAAAAATCTGGGAACAGGGGAAAGTGGTGATTTTTGATGTGGACGTTAAAGGCGGGATCTCTTTAAAAAAGTATTTCGGGGATCAGGCCATGTCGGTTTTCATTGAACCGCCTTCTGTTGAAGAACTGGAACGGAGATTGATCTTAAGAAATACGGATGATGCGGAAACCATCAGGACCCGTGTTGAAAAGGCAGAAGAGGAAATTTCCTATGCGAAGGAATTTGACAGAATTGTCATCAATACAGACCTGGATGAAGCCAAGCAAGAAATAGAAAGTTTAATAAAAAAATTTATAGAAAGTTAAAAACCGAATGGTAATGGCAGAAGTCGGAAACTTAAGGCTTAATAAAACAGCGCCAACATTCTGATTTCTGAAATCTGACTTCTATAATCAAAAAACATTGGGGTTGATATGAGTACCGAAACATTAGAAAAAGCAAAATCTGCAATTCCTGTAAGGGGATTTCTGGATATAAAAGATCTTATTATTCCTGAAGGGGAAGAATTGGTAAAAGCGATTCTTCAGCTGAAAGAAGAAAAAAATGCAGTGATCCTGGCGCATTACTACCAGCCCGGAGAGATCCAGGACATCGCCGATTTCCTGGGAGATTCGCTCCAGCTGGCCAGGCAGGCAAAAGATACCAATGCAGACATGATTGTATTCTGCGGTGTCCATTTCATGGCAGAAGCAGCAAAAATCCTGAATCCTACGAAAAAAGTAGTCCTTCCCGATACGATGGCCGGATGTTCTCTGGCAGACGGATGTTCAGGTGAAGGCCTGAGAAAAATGCGTGAGCAGCACCCGAATGCATTGATTGCAACGTACATCAACTGTAATGCTGAGACCAAAGCTGAAAGTGATATTATCGTTACCAGTTCCAATGCTGAAACCGTAATTGAAGCGTTGCCCAAAGACCGTCCGATTATTTTCGCCCCGGATAAGAACCTAGGGCGGTATTTATCTCAAAAAACAGGTCGTGATATGATCCTTTGGGACGGAAGCTGTATCGTGCATGAAGCATTCTCCATGGAAAGAATTGCAAAACAACTGGCCGATAACCCGGATGCAAAACTGATCGCTCACCCCGAAAGCGAAGAGGCCGTTTTAAAGCTGGCCCATTTTATCGGTTCCACCTCTGCCCTGCTGAATTTTGTGGAACAGGATGACTGCCAAAAATTTATTATCGCAACTGAAGAAGGGATCCTTCATGAAATGAGAAAACGTGCCCCGCATAAGGAACTGATCCCGGCTCTGGTTTTCGATGAAAGCTGCAATTGCTCAGAATGTTTCTATATGAAGCGCAACACGATGGAAAAGCTGTACTTATGCATGAAGTATGAACTTCCGGAAATTCTTATTGATGAAGAATTGAGGCTGAAGGCCCTGAAACCGATTGAAGCCATGCTGGATCTTTCGAAAAGTATAAAATAAATGAAAGGCTATCTGTTAAGGATAGCCTTTTGATTTGATTGCTGATCAACTCCTTCTGTTTGCTGTTAAAAAAACTACTGCGGATCAGAGTTAATGCACAGGCTGCTTACAAACACACAGCTTTTACAGCGGCTTGGCAGCACGTTGTAATCTTCACAGGAATGATCAAAACCATTGGATGAACCTCCCGGACCATAGCCTCCCGCAGGGCAACCGCCGCAGGTAAGTGCCGCTCCGTTTATTTGGCCAAGGTCCCCTCTTTTTAATTTTTTCAGATTTTTCATAATAATTTAATTTTTGTTTGACCTGTTAAATATATTACATTCTGCAGAATTTCTGTAAATTTTTTAAAACACAATCAGATCATTTGTCGATTACAGCATAGCAACCGGTAAAATTAAACACCTGTATTACAATACATTATAAAATAATTTAATTTTCCTGTGCAAGGTTTCAATAAAAATGCATTTATATAAGTGAGTACTCATTAATTTAACTAAACTTAAAACAATGACAAAATTATTAAATGCCAGCCTGTTCCGATTATTGGTGATCGGATTTTTATCTATATGTCTTGCTTCATGTAACGGAGATGATGACAACCCTGCCATGGCTCCTGTAAAAATTCAGGATCTGAATGGAAATTATTCAGGAAAAACCGCTATAACCCAAGGGAACAAAAAGTCGCAAACCGATGCTCTGTTTACGGTTAAAAGCACAGAAAAAGACGGTATTATCACCATGAATGACTTTCCGGTAAAAGAAATTGTAAACTCGGTGATTTCAGATCCTGCCAAAGCAACAGCTGCAATCAATACCATAGGAAAAGTTAAGTATGACCTTAATTTTATATCGCAATTGCAGACCAACAAAACCCAGATCCACTTGGCTTTTCAGCCGAAAGTATTGGACCTCACAGTTCCTGTAGATGGCGTGAATAAAAATGTAAAAGTTACCTTTACCGCAACCAAAGGGATATATACCGGGAAGTCCAAAAGCCTGAATTTTGATATAACGGCTACTAAAATTACGGTTGATGGTACTGTACCGAGCCCTTACCAGAATATCCTGTATAATTTCCCTAACTTTATAAAAAAATAGTATACTGACTTTATGAACAGGCCGCCCTGCAGGCCTGTTCATTTCTGTTCTATAACCTGCGCTTCATTTCAGATGATTGAAAAAGACAATAATGAGCATACCTTACTACAGCTCTTACTGGCAAAAGATCAGACTGCCTGGAAAAAACTGTTTGAAAGATATGCCGGCAGCCTGGCATCGGTATGTTCCAGGTATCTTGCTTCAAAAGATGATATTCACGATGTGCTGCAGGAAAGTTTTATCAGAATTTTCAATTCGATTCATTTGTTTGAATACCGCGGAGAGGGTTCCTTAAAAGCATGGATGGCCAGGATTACAATTAATGAATCCCTGAAAGTCATAAAGAAAACAGCAGATGAACCTGCACTGATGCAGCCCGATTACCTCCCTGATATTTGTGATAATGATGATGACGATGATGAAAATATCACCCTCCCGAAAATATTGCCAGAAACAGTTCTGGAAATCATAAAAAGCCTGCCGGCAGGATACAGAACGGTATTTAACTTATTTGTATTTGAAAAAAAGACCCATCATGAAATTGCAGGTATAATGGGAATTGCAGAGAACTCTTCGGCTTCCCAACTGCACAGGGCCAAAAAAATGGTGGCCGCCAAGATAAAGGAACTGGAAAAACAAAATACCGTATCCAATGGAAGATAAATGGATCAATGAATTACGTCACGTAATGGAAGATCATCATGCTGATCTTCCGGAAGGGCTGTGGGAAGATATTGAAAAAGAAATTTTTCCCCAGGAAAGTCAGAAAGCACTGTATTACAGTACAGATGGAAAAGATAAAACCCCGGTAATCAGGAGATTTTCCTATTTGAAGATAGCTGCAGTACTGCTTATTTTCCTTACTATAGGTGTCTTTGTCTTTTTCAGGTTTTATGAGCCTGAAAATCTCATTTCCTATTCTCTTACAGCAACGAAAAAAGACGGCCCGTCCTCAGGTTATATGACGAATGATAAACAAAACAGCAATAACCCCTCTGAAAAAAACACAGCTTCCGTTATTTCCGATAATATGAATGATACAGTCTTAAATACAGCCTCACTGCCGGCTGCCGCTCAGAAAATCATTGAAGAGCTGTCTTATACAACTGACAGGATTTATCCGCAAGAGGTGCTTATGAAGCTTTCGTTCCCGAAACTTAAAATACCTCTGGCATTACAGAATACTTTTACTGTACAGAAGAATACCCCTGACATACATTCTGAAGAACTGGTGTTACCCCAACAGACTGAACCCCAACCTCTAACAAAGAAATCTAAAAACGGGAAATGGCTGGCCAATATTCTTACCGGGAATCCTGCGGCTTCTCAGGCTCAGAACGGAACGGGTGCTTATGGCATCAGTGAGGGCCTGACCGGGTATCCGGGCGACAGTCTTGCCACAGCCCTCACTGGAAATAATGAAGCCAGACCGTCCATAAAACGTAAAATTCCTCTGGTAGTCGGTTTTTCTATCCAGCGAAGCCTAAATCCTGACTGGAGCCTGTCTGCCGGGATCTCCTACACTTCGCAGTCAGTACAATACCGGTACGGAACTGAATCTGACTACACTTCCAGCGAAAATAAAATACAGCATATTGTTATTCCGATTCAGGTTAACCGGAATATTTTTAAAAAAGGGAAATTTACAGGGTATGCACACGGAGGGATGAATTTCAAGATCCCGATATCCGACCGCATTACAGCAGATAATTATTCCGGCGGATTACTGGCATCGACGGCAGAAGAAAGAAATAAGAATTTGCCGGTATACTGTTCCCTGAATGCAGGGCTCGGAAGCCAGTTGAGAATCTCGCAAAACGTTGGCCTCTATGCTGAACCTGCAATGGAATACCGTCTGGGCAACCAGTACATAAACGACCCTTTTGGAAATAAAACGAAAGTTAATCTCAATATGAGAATAGGGGTAAGAATATTTTTTAACCAAGATAATAAGTAGAATTAATAAATTTAAAAAATTACATTATGACTAAAACAACAAGCATTCTAAGCATCTGTTTACTTTCCACTCTGACATTTTCCTGTATGAACAACGGTTCAAAACAGCAAACAACGTCTAACGCCTGCCATCCTGATGAGAAAATCATCAGGACCGTAAGCAACCAGACCGGGCTTCTGATGAAAGACCAGTCTACCGGTAAAATGTCGATCAGCGTACATACGCCCGGCACTATTGATGAGGTTTCAAATTATTTAATCTGCAACCCCTGCGCCGATATGCCCCGTAATGAAAGCCAGGTTACTTTCAGCGGCAATGTAAGGACATCGGATATTCCGGCTAATTTAGGTGGCATGACTAATTATGAACTGGAAATGACCAGTATTAAGCCTGCTAAAAAATAGAAGGAAAACGAATCGGGTTTTCACTTTATACATGTGGCTATACTATATAACCGGTGGTTCGTAACTGCCGGTTCTTTACTGTATCAGTTACAGTCCATCATAGAAAAAATCAGAAACGGTTACAGAATGTTTCCGGCGAAGAATACGGTATAAAAACTGTTTTAATGTATCTCCCTGCCGCCTGTCTGCTGTGTTAGAAACAGATAAAAGGGCAACCTTATATCCATTACTTTTTTAAAACTTTCAGCTTAAAACAATCTTCTGGTGACGAAGCGGTCATTAAGCACGTGCCCTCGGATGTACCGGCAGATAAACAGCGTTTATTCTCATACTTTTGTGATCATTATTTCCTTTGTTTGATGCCCTAAATACAGTATTTTTGTTGGACAGAGTAAAGATCATGAGTAAAATATTCCTTGAAGAAGTAAAGATATATGCCTGCCACGGTGTCCTTCCGGAAGAGAACAGCATCGGGACATATTATATCCTGGATGTGGAACTTCACACCGATCTGTGGAAAGCCGCAATGTCAGATGACCTGGCTGATACCATAAGCTATGCAGACATCAACGAAATTATCCACCGTGAAATGAAGATCAATTCCAGGCTGCTGGAGCATGTGGCCGGGCGGATCATTCATAAAATCCACGAAAATTTTTCAGGGATTTCTTATATCAAACTGAAAATCACCAAAACGGCACCGCCAATGAAAGGCGAAATGAAAGGTGCGGCAATTGAGCTGGAAAAAAGTTTTAAGCCTGAAAATTAATTGCTTATTTTTGCTTACATGTCGATACTGAAAATCCTGACCTTATTATTTCTAACCGTTTCTGTTTATATTTTCGGACAGGCCACGGCGCCCGGTCCCTATAATTTCCCGAAAATAAAATCCAGCATTACCATGCCGGTAACCATTCCGCTTTCAGAAATCAGCAGCCTAATCAATGCTTCTGTCAAAGACCTTATCTATCAGGATGACTCGTATACCGATAACAGCAACGACCAGTTTAAAGTAAAGGTCTGGAAAACCCGTCCGATACGGCTTGTAGGAGGCACCAGCCAAAACCTGCTGATTGAAGTGCCCTTAAAGATCTGGGCAGAAAAAGGCATCGGCACTTTAGGGATCTATACATACCAGAACACGACTTTTGAAACGGTGATGTCCTTTAATACCACCCTTACCTTCAGGAATAACTGGACAGTGACCACTTCAACCCAACTGAACGGCTATCGATGGGTTACCAAACCTACCCTGGACTTCGGCAGAATCCGTATCCCTATTACCCCTCTGGTTGAGAAAAGCCTGAAAGAGCAACAGGAGAAATTCTGCAAAACCATTGACCAGCAGATGGCTTCCCAACTCAATTTTCAGCAGTATGCCGTAACGGCCCTGAATGCTTTTTCCAATCCGTTTCCCATTTCAGAAGAATACAGTACGTGGCTGAAAGTTACACCGGTCAGCGTGGATGTGACCCCGTTAAAATTCTACGGGAACCAGATTGATACCCATCTGGGGATTGATGTCTATTCCGAGACTTTTACAGGAAGCAGGCCGCCATCTTCACCGCCTGTAAAAACCGCTCCGGATTTCACCTTCGTGCCTGTTCCGGCAGATCAGTTCCTGATCCAGACTACTGCTAACATTCCGTTTACGGAAGCCACCCTTATTGCCCGCAATCTGTTTTTGAATAAAGAATATGACGTAAGAGGATCTGCTGTAAAAATCAAAGATATAAAAGTGTACGGGGCAGATAACCGGGTGATGATTGAAGCGGAAACAGACGGATATATTACCGGAAGAGTATTTATTTCAGGAATCCCGGTTTACGATGAGGCCAAAAAGAAAATTGTCCTTTCCGATACCCGGTTCAATTTAAAGACTTCAAATATATTGCAGAAAACGGCTACCCTGCTGTTTCGCGGGAAGATTGTGAAAACGATTGAAGAAGAGTACGGAATCCCGACGCTGGATCTGGAAACTGAATCAAAGAAAGGCATAGAGGAAGCTTTTAATAAAGAATATTACAAAGGCCTTAAAATGACCGGAAAGGTTTTCAGCCTCAGGCCGGGCACTATTTTTATGAACCCTTCGGGAATTACAGCCGTCATCGATACAAAAGCCACTTTACGGCTTACCCTTGACGGAATTTAAAACTGAATTGAACTAAAACCATACTTATTTAAGACATGAGAAAATATTTACGGATTGTCGACCGCAACAGAGCCACGAAATGGACAAGATTTGCCAATTTTATTATTGACCGGGTCATTTTTAACTTTTCCTTTATGATTATAGGATTTATAGGCGTATTCATAGACAAGCTTCTGGGATCTTATTACATCTCTGCCTTTTTTCTGAAGCTGTCTGAAGTCAACCGCCTTGTTGACATCGTGATTACTTCCCTCCTGTTCTTTGTCTATACTTTTCTAATGGAATACTTTACCAAAGGAAGGACGATTGCAAAATACATAACCGGAACCAAAGTAATTACCACAGACGGCCAAACCCCTACCCTGAATGAATTTTTTATCAGAAACATTTCAAGGCTGGTACCTTTCGATGCTCTTTCTTTTCTAGGAGAAAACGGCTGGCATGACAGCTGGAGCGATACACGCGTTATCAGCATTAAAAATTATGAGTCTGAAAAACAGGCAAAAAGCGAAATAGAAGACATTGGAATGAAAGAAATTGTCTGAAAACTTTTATTGAATCATATATTTTGCTATATTTGCACACCTGAAAATGGTAAAGACATGGTACTTTGGCCGAGCGGCTAGGCAGTGGTCTGCAACACCATCTACAGCGGTTCGAATCCGCTAGGTACCTCATAAAATCCCTATTCTATTTTTAGTTTAGGGATTTTTTATTGTTCCTATCATGATGATGGTTCAGGTACAAAAATACCAGGTTTAAACTTTTATTGTTGGTCAGCCTTCATCATATTAATTCATAACATCTTATTAGAATTACAAAATACTTTCTTTGCCAACAACAAAATTCAGCATGGCTAATGCTGAAATCAATGATGGTTTACTTCTACCAACCATAATTATTAAAAACCTGATCACCTAAAATGGCTTAATTACCAGTAAGCACATAAAAGTTTTCAGTAAACCATGAAGCGTTAATCAAAATGAATTATAAAGTTTACTGTGCTATCTTACAGTCTTTTCCATCCGGGCTTTGGCACAGTGGAAAGCTTCTTCTGCTTCTTCATAAAAAATTTTCAGAGATATTTCGAACCCGCTGGCCATAAAATAGGTCACATGACCTTCCAGATTAAAACTCAGGAAACCGATATGGTCTGCATTAATAATCAGGGGCTTGCCAAGAACTTTAGCTCCCTCAATCGAGTTGGGTCTCTTCACTTGAATTACATGAGATGCCTTTAGATAGATCAACCCACCAGATGTTGTTTTAACTATATATGACACAGATAATTTTTTGTAAAGATACAATTTTATCCATGTACAAAAAACCCCCGGCCAAAGCAGAGGATTAAATGAAAAAATTAATATGTAAGTGATGGTGTTTTGTTTGAAAATATTCCGGATAACCCTGGGAAAATATAAGAGTAAAGCCTAATGCTGATTTTATCAGCTGCGGTAATTTATTCAAGTATTATGCCAGAAATGACAAAATTCTTCCCTTTTTTGCCGGTAAAATATATAATTTTTGAAAATACAAAATACCGGCATTTCAAATAAAAAAAACCCCTTGAAAAAGGGGTAAAACTTACTTAGATATTTAACACTTATATGTTATCAGCGTAAAATTAAAAACTATGACCATATGATTTTATGACTTCAGTCAACATGATTTCCATATTAATGCAAAGATTAAAAATTGATAACCGTGAACATTCAATTAATTATAAAAATTATTATAAAACAATCGAATTATTTCTATTAAACCTTATGATTCAGGACAGTAAAATTAGTAAAGTATTCTTTTTTATTCACACAATATTGATTAAATTTGCAAAAACTAATCAATTATGACATTCAGCGAAGCATTAAAACACAAAAAAAGCATCTTAAGGAATTCAAGCATTTTTACAAAAACCCTTTATGATTATGTTATCATTCCCGATCTAGAACAGGAAGGGCAAAAGTATCTGGAAGATTTCCGGAAATCACCTTCTCTTTTCCTTGATGAAAGCTGCAAACGGTACAGCAGCAATTCCCAATTCAAGGTATTCCTATATATTAAAAATGATAATTTACCTGTAACTGATTATTACTCCGCAGCTCATACTCAATAGCACCGGACCTAACTTGCCAAAGGCCCATTCCAATAAAAAATCCCTGTATTGCTACAGGGATAAAAACTAATAACCATGAAAACTCAAATTAAACATGAGTGATTGCAAATGTATAAAATATTGTATTTTCCATCGCGCGTTTTAGCGGTTAATCCAATCAGTTAACAAATTTTATCAGAGTTTAAAAAAGCATTAAGACCCTTAAAATGCTTACGATAATAAGCAACAAAGATGACCAACTGTCTTTCAAAACCTCTTGTGTACGGTTTGATTTTGTTAAAAGAATCCCGATGAAAGCTGTGAAATGGTAATCTAGTTTACCATAATCAAGATTAAGAGATGATCCTAAAATAATACCTGCATCTTCCATTTTCTTCACTCTTACGTGAATTGTACCCGCAGAAACATCCATCTGCTTAGCAATCTCTGTAAAAGGCATTCTTGTATTTTCTACTAAGAAATCAAGAATTTTCTTGTCTATTTCGT
>JAAIGE0101385140.1_pt1 | contig 11290 bp, 11 predicted proteins | sample 6487951 | NCBI WGS metagenome assembly JAAIGE01 (sample SAMN13974128, study PRJNA590717) | phyllosphere metagenome | biome: tomato field; feature: multiple bacterial spot infested tomato fields; material: tomato leaves; isolation source: leaves from tomato fields | host: Solanum lycopersicum ... | reverse complement strand
CTCAGCGAACCAGCCTCTATTTTCGGTTAGCCAGAAAGTCCAATCTTCCCGCCGTTCGCTGCCCCATCAGCAACCGGATTTAGCGATCCGTTCTATCCAGGAGTATTCGCTCTCCCCTGCATCAAGCCAAAACTTGAAGCAAGTGTTATGGCGGCTGTGCGTCGGAGGCCTTCGGGCCTGCCGGTTTCCTGGATACCGGTTCGCTAACCTTCGCACAGCTGCCACCTTTTCGTTTAGCGACGTCCGGTGGCAGTTCTCTATTCAGGAGCTGTACCCATGTTGAACATCACCCCTTCCGTGCCCTGCACCGCCCATTTCGAAGCCATCCTTTTCTTTCGTCATCACCGCATGCTCCGGGCTGCCGTTTCTGAAGCGCAGGCCTGGTTCTGTCTGGCAGACCTCGCCCGCCTGATGGGCAAGGCGCTGGATGAGCGCGCCACGCTCAAGCTGGATGCAGACCAACGCCGGGTGGTCTGGCTGCAGGCCAATGGCGAGTGGTGCAGGCAGTTGATGGTCAGTGAATCCGGCGTGTTCGCGCTGCTGGTTCATCACTACGTGCCGGAAAACCGGGCGCTGCGGCAATGGCTGACCCATGAAGTGCTGACAGTACTCCGGGATCAGCACAACGTGACGCTGGATAATCCGAAAGTCAGTCAGTTGAGATGGCCAGGGACGTCCCTGAGCGTGCTGCACTGGCGAGACGAGTCATGGATCCGGTTGCGGGATATGCCGAATGTGGTGGCCGAAACTGCGCCTCGTTCGAAGCGCGGGCTATGGCATCGCGTGATAGGGCGTGAGTGCCATTAAGCTCACGTATCGACGTTTGACAGTGCGAATTGCAGATTCTATTGGCGATAACGCTTTCCTGCCCTGCGCAAGGATGCGTTACCGCACTTGCAAACGCCTCACTGCCTTTAAAGAAAGAGCGGAATACTTATACCTGATACAGATCACGGTACATCAAGACGGTGGCGGGCTGCCGGCCCTTCTTGCGCTGACCACTCATTGCCATGTTTCGGCTGCTCTCCAGAAACTCTAGACGATTATAAAACCTGATCGTACGCTCTCTGTTTACTGCATTTACGGTGAGCAACCTGGCAGAGAACGGGAGAGTGAACGATATGCCTTGAATCAACTGAATTATCGCCTCGCCGAGGCCACGGGACTGCCAGTCCAATGCCACAGCGAGTTTGGTTATTTTCACAGCAGGAAAAAAGTCTATCGGAGCCTGAAAAGGCAAGCCCAGCTCACTGAGCTCTACACCCTCAAGCTTTAAGCTGTCGCAAGACAAACTGAAAAATCCTACAGGATCGTCGGAGCCTTCCAAGAATACTACCGTAGTAGATGTAATTCCGTGCGTCGAATAGGCGCAAGCATCTTCCTTGAGAAAAACGTCGAGTTCATCATCACCCGATGTAAAGGTTTCCAGTACCCGCTGTTCGACTTCATCAACAGGGGCAAGAATGAAGTCATCCAAATTCACGCAGACATCAATCCCGTTCGTTGTTTCGTTTCGAGAAAGCTTTTTGAGCGGCACATGCGTACGCGCTAAGGGTCGCTTTACGCTCTCGAGTAAGCCCGGTAGACCCCAGCCTCTTTAAAAGAACACGGCTCTCGTCTACAGAAAGAGCAGGTGAAGATTCAATGACAGGTTTTGCAGCCATGCTAAGGCCTCTTTGTGGGTAAGCAGGAAACCCCGTCGGCCCATCAGAGGCTTGCGGAGAATCGAACACGTCGTACAGATGTATCAGTAGTGTAGTCAGCGTCTTGATGAAAAAAATCTAACTATTTGTATCTCTCAAAGACCGTGTCAGCCTGCGGAGCCGCCAGGATCTGAGCGATCTTACTCTGGGCAACGAGCTTAATTGATCGCTATCCCGTCTGCACCTCTTGGGCTCGGTTATCTGGTCACCGTTTTGCCAGAATTTGTGACGGGTAGCCTGCTACGCATTCGAAAGAATGCCTTTGGGCCCATGCATTCAGACGCCATACCCGAATGACCGACCAGTCATGAATTAAGCGAGCGTTAAGCGTCGTGCCGTAGGTTTGTGTCACGGCTTGTTACAACTACGTGGCGAGCCATTCACCCACCTCGGGCAGGAGTTTCGCCATGACCGGTCTCTTTGAAAAGAAATGGAAGTGCTTCAGAAGGACGCTGACCTATGTAGGTTGGTCGCTGTTATGGCTGTTGCTTTGGGACGTGGGCGTGACGATGGATTTCATGCTGATGGACGGCATTGGCATCGATTTCCCGCTCATGCCGTTGACACTGCTGTGCTCGGCGCTGATTGTGCTGATCAGTTTTCGTAACACCAGTGCCTATAACCGCTGGTGGGAAGCGCGCACCTTGTGGGGGGCGATGGTCAACAGTTCGCGCAGTTATGGCCGACAGGTTCTGACCCTGATCGATGGCGATGGCCGTGCTCGGGAAAACCCGGTGAAGGGTGAGCTGTTTCGTCGTCACGTGGCGTATCTGCGAGCGCTGCGTGCGCACTTGAAGGGTGACGTCAGCGAAGCCCGGCTCGACGGTCTGCTGCCGCCGTTCGAAATAGAACGGGCGCGTGACAGCAACAACTTCCCCAACGACATTCTAAGCGGCTCGGCGTCGATCATCGCCGACGAGTTCGCGCAAGGCCGGCTGGACAGCATCCGGTTTTCACGGCTGGAAACGACGCTGGTGGACCTGTCCAATTGCCAGGGCGGCATGGAGCGGATTGCCAATACGCCACTGCCCTACCCTTACGTTTACTTTCCCCGACTGTTCAGTGCGTTGTTCTGCGTGATCATGCCGCTGAGCATGGTGACGACCCTGGGTTGGTTCACGCCGCTCATTTCGACGGTGGTGGGCTGCCTGTTGCTGGCCATGGAGCGGATCGGCACCGACTTGCAGGCGCCGTTCGGCAACAGCCAGCACCGGATCCGCATGGAAGACCTGTGCCAGAACATCGAAAAGAACCTGTGCTCGATGTACAACGAGCCGGAACAGGGCCCGTTACTGGCACACCTGAAAGCGATGATCGGGCCGATTGCGCCCTCGGTTCGTCAGGCGACGGCGTGAACCGATCGCGGGGTGGTGGTCCCCATAATCCTGTGAACGCTCCCCAAGGGCCGGGCTCTAAACAGCAAATCGGAAAACGCGCTCGAGGAGAACACATGACCACTTCATTCAAGGTTGGCGATGCCGTGCGCTGGAATTCGGAGGCTGGCGAAATCCGGGGCAAGGTGACCAAGGTGCACGTCAAGGACGTGGAGTTCATGGGCAAGCATCGGCCCGCGTCGAAAGACAGTCCGCAATATGAAGTGAAAAGCGACAAGACCGGGCATCTGGCGATGCACCACGAGGACGCCTTGCACAAGGTCTGACGCCCGGCTCAGAACACGAACCCGTGCCCCAATTCGTTTTCCATCCACTCCAGAAAGCGCCTGACCCTTGGAAAGCTGGAGTGGGCCTTGGGAAACACCAGATGATGCGCCGCCACCGGTGAACTCAACAGGTGCGGTACGACTTCCAGCAGCGCGCCGCTTTGCAGGTATTTCTGCGCCAGCAGCGTGCTTTCCAGCGCAAAGCCCAGGCCGTGACTCGCGGCTTCCAGCGTCATGTAGGAACGGTCAAAACTCAGCGTGTAGGGTTTTTCCGGGCGCGCGAGGCCGTGCTGGGCGAACAGCTCCGGCCACTTCAATAATGTGGCTTCGGACAGAATCAGCTCGCCGTTCAGCAGGTCCGCTGCGCTGTTGACCGGGTATCGCTCCAACAGCGTCGGCGACGCCAGTACCGCAAAGGTTTCGTGGCGCACGGTGCGTACTTCATAGCTTGGCCAGTTGGGTCGGCCGTGACGGATGTCGACGTCGATCTTGTCACGACTGAAGTGCAACGATTCGTAGGAACACGACAGGTTGATCTGGATATCCGGGTGGCTGATTCGAAAGGCTTCCAGTCGCGGCATCAGCCATAACAGCCCGAAGCTGGGTGACGAATGCAGGCGCAGGCAATCGAGGCTCACGTCGCTGGCGGCGCGCTCGGTTGCCACGGCCAGGCTGTGCAGCAATCCGGAAACCTCTTTCAGGTACTGCTCACCCACCGGCGTCAGGGTGACGCCGCGTGCCGCGCGCACGAACAATTGCCGACCGATCATCGCTTCCAGTTTGGCCAGTTGATGACTGACCGCCGACGGTGTCAGGTCCAGCACTTCGGCAGCGCGGGCCAGGTTGCCGAAGCGTGCCGTCTGCTCGAAGGCCTGAATGGCTTTCAGGGGTGGCAGGTTCGAGTGTGGATCGTCATCGGCACGCACGGCAGCTCCGAAGCTTCAGGAAGATTGAGTTTCTGGCATTCAAGCACTGCTCGGCGGAAATGACGAGAGGTGAATTTTTTTCATCGACCAGTGATGGTTGCGTTATTGCTCGCGGGCAGCACCGGGAACACTCTGAGCCCATCGATCACTCGAATCGAACCCATAAAAACAATCAGAGGACTCCCCTCATGCTGCTTCAAGGCAAAATTGCAATCATCACCGGTGCTGCCTCCGAACGTGGAATCGGCCGCGCCACGGCTGTCACTTTCGCGCAACACGGCGCACGCGTCGTGATCCTCGACCTCGATGAATCCGCAGCACGCGACGCTGCCGCCGCGCTGGGCGAAGGTCATCTGGGCCTGGCTGCCAATGTGGCCGATGAATCCCAGGTCAAACAGGCCGTTGCAACGATCATTGAGCACTTCGGCCGCATCGACGTGCTGGTCAACAATGCCGGCATCACCCAACCGATCAAGACACTGGACATCCGTCCCGGCGATTACGACAAGGTGCTGGACGTCAGTCTGCGCGGCACATTGCTGATGTCGCAGGCGGTCATTCCGACCATGCGTGCGCAAGGCTCGGGCAGCATCGTGTGCATGTCGTCGGTCTCGGCGCAACGTGGCGGCGGCATCTTTGGCGGGCCGCATTACAGCGCGGCGAAAGCCGGCGTGCTCGGCCTGGGCAAGGCCATGGCCCGGGAGTTTGGACCGGACCAGATTCGCATCAACTCCATCGCGCCGGGCCTGATTCACACCGATATCACCGGTGGGTTGATGCAGGACGAGCGACGCCACGCGATCATCGAAGGCATTCCGCTGGGTCGCCTGGGTGCCGCTCAGGACGTGGCCAATGCCGCGCTGTTTCTGGCCAGTGACCTGTCTTCCTACCTCACCGGCATTACGCTGGATGTGAACGGCGGCATGCTGATTCACTGATAGCCCATCGGCGGGCCGATCAGTCAGTGTGACGGCCCGTATTTGCTCTGGATCGATGACACGCCAGGCCGGTTTGCCTGGCGGTCTATAAAAACAAGAGATCAGACCATCATGATAACCACCATGCCCCTCGACGCGGTCTCGACTGCCCGTGCCAATGCCTACCGCAAGACGGCCTGGCGACTGATGCCGTTCCTGATGTTGTGCTACCTGTGTGCCTACCTGGATCGGGTCAATGTCGGTTTCGCCAAGCTGACCATGATGAATGACCTGGCCTTCAGCGAAGCCGTCTACGGCCTCGGCGCCGGCATGTTCTTCATCGGCTATTTTCTCTGCGAAGTACCCAGCAACCTGATCCTGCATCGCGTCGGCGCACGCCGCTGGATTGCGCGCATCATGATTTCCTGGGGCATCATTTCCGCCCTGTTCGCCTTCGTCGAAACCGAATGGCAGTTCTATGCCCTGCGCTTTCTGCTCGGGGTGGCCGAAGCCGGTCTGGCGCCGGGCCTGCTGCTCTACCTCACTTACTGGTTCCCCTCCTATCGCCGTGCACGCATGACCGTGCTGTGGTTCATCGCCATTCCGTTGTCCGGGATGATCGGCGGGCCGCTGTCGGGCTACATCATGGGCACCTTCGCAGGCTTTCATGGCTGGGCAGGCTGGCAGTGGATGTTCGTCATCGAGGCCATTCCCACGGTGATTGTCGGCCTGATGGTATTGGCGTACCTGAAAGACGGTGTGCATCAGGCGACCTGGCTCACCGATGACGAAAAAGAGCTGATCAAAAAGGAGCTGGCCGAAGACAACAGCCAGAAGGTCGTGCATGCCTCAGTGGGTGAGTTCATCCGTGACCGCCGTTTGTGGCTGCTGGCCTGCATCTACTTCTGCGTGGTCATGGGTCAGTACGCAATCACCTTCTGGCTGCCGACACTGATCCGCAACGCCGGACTGGCCGATCCGCTGCACATCGGGCTGATGACCAGCGTCCCTTACCTATGCGCCATCGTCGCCATGCTGTTGATGGGCCGCAGCGGTGACAAGCACCGCGAGCGCCGCTGGCATCTGGTTCTTCCGATGATCGCCGGTGCGCTGGGCCTGAGCCTGGCAGCGGTGTTCGGCAACAGCCTGCTGATCTCGGTACTGAGCCTGTGCCTGGCCGCAGCGGGTGTGCTCTCGGCGTCGTCCCTGTTCTGGATGCTGCCCACCACCCTGCTGGGCGGCGTGTCTGCGGCGGCGGGTATTGCGGGCATCAACAGCTTCGCCAACCTCGCGGGCTTCTGCTCGCCTTACCTGATCGGCTGGATCACGACCACCACCGGCTCCAGCGCCATCGGCATGTACCTGATCACCGGCGTGCTGTTCATCGGCGCGTTTCTGGTCCTGCGTATCCCTGCCGCTTCGGTCAATCGTTGAGTTTACGGAGTCATCACCATGACAACCCAAACGTTATCTGCCTCATCCACCTCGCTGGCACAGCGTGCCCACAACATTCGTCGCCATGCCTTGCGCATGGGTCAGGTTCAGGGCCAAGGCTATGTGGGCCAGGCGCTGGGCGCGGCCGACCTGCTGGCGGTGTCCTACTTCCATGCCATGAGTTACAAGCCTGAAGACCCGGAATGGGAGCAGCGTGATCGCTTTTACCTGTCGATCGGTCACTACGCCATCGCGCTGTATGCGGCCTTGATCGAGGCTGAAGTCATCCCGCTGGACGAGCTCGAAACCTACGGCTCGGACGACAGCCGCCTGCCCATGTCGGGGATGGCCGCCTATACGCCGGGCATGGAAATCACCGGCGGCTCGCTGGGTCACGGCCTGGGCATTGCGGTCGGCGCGTGTCTGGGTCTGAAGCGCAAAAATTCGGCGTCCTTCGTTTACAACCTGCTGTCGGATGGCGAACTGAACGAGGGTTCGACCTGGGAAGCGGCGATGTCGGCATCCCACTGGAAGCTCGACAACCTGATCGCAATCATCGACGTGAACAACCAGCAGGCAGATGGTCATTCCAGCGAAGTGCTCGCTTTCGAGCCCATCGTGGATCGCTGGCAGGCCTTCGGCTGGTTCACGCAACGCGTCGATGGCAACGACCTGCACGCGCTGGTCGCCGCGTTCGATGCCGCACGCCAGCATCCGGGCGCACGGCCTCGGGTGATCATCTGCGACACGAAAATGGGCAAAGGCGTGCCCTTTCTGGAAACCCGCGAGAAGACTCACTTCATCCGTGTCGACGAACACGAGTGGGACCTTGCACTGAACAACCTCGACGAGGGGCAAACCGTATGAGCACTGCCAACCAGAACCCTGCGGCGGCACCTGCCGTGAAAAAGAAGCTCACCACGTCGGCCATGATCGCTTCGATTGCTTCCGAAGGTCAGGCCACCCGTTCGGCACCGTTTGGCCATGCGCTGGCGGCACTGGCAGATCAGCGCTCGGACATCGTCGGGCTGTCGGCAGACCTGTCCAAGTACACCGACCTGCACATTTTCGCCAAGGCGCACCCTGAGCGTTTCTACCAGATGGGCATGGCCGAACAGTTGCTGATGAGCGCCGCCGCCGGAATGGCCCGTGAGGGCTGCGTGCCGTTCGCGACCACCTACGCGGTGTTCGCCTCGCGCCGCGCCTACGACTTCATCTGCATGGCGATTGCCGAGGAGAACCTCAACGTCAAGATCGTCTGCGGCCTGCCCGGTCTCACCACCGGCTACGGCCCGAGCCACCAGGCCACGGACGACCTGGCGATCTTCCGCGCCATGCCCAACCTGATGATCGTCGACCCGTGCGATGCGCTGGAAATCGAACAGGCCGTACCGGCCATCGCTGCGCATCAGGGGCCGGTGTACATGCGCCTGCTGCGCGGCAACGTTCCACTGGTGCTGGACGAGTACGGCTATCAGTTCGAAATCGGCAAGGCCAAGACCCTGCGCACCGGCAACGACGTGCTGATCATCTCCACCGGCCTGATGACCATGCGCTCACTTGAAGCCGCAAAGGAATTGCAGGCCGATGGCGTCGATGTGGCGGTACTGCACGTACCGACCATCAAGCCGCTGGATGAACAGACCATTCTGGCCGAAGCCAGAAAACCGGGACGGCTGGTGGTGACGGCAGAAAACCATTCGATCATCGGCGGGCTGGGTGAAGCGGTTGCGACGGTGCTGCTGCGCAATGGCGTCACGCCAACCTTCAGACAGATCGCGCTGCCGGATGCGTTTCTCGATGCCGGCGCCCTGCCGACGCTGCATGATCGCTATGGCATTTCCACACCAGCGGTGTGTGCACAGATCAAGGCGTGGTTGTAGCGGTCGGATACTGAAGAGGCGCTGATGTCCGCCTCTGCCCGCAGGGCGTGAGAGCTCTGGGAGTTACGAGAGCCGCAATGGGCTGCGCAGCGGCCCCTGGTTGCATCTGGCACACCGCATGCGCAGGCCCTGCTGCCGGCTCCCGGTAGTTGGGCGGCAAGCCGCCTGCCATCGGTGTTTGCTGTGCTTTTTGACGAGACTGGACGATGGATGCCAACCACCTGCTCGACCCGGCCTACGCCGTTTTCCTGGATGAGCCTTCGAGCGTCTGGACGCTCGATAATCTTCCCGTCATCAGGCGTCGCGTTGAAGCCGCCTGGAAACAGCCTGACGGAGCGAGGTACACGCCGTACTGGACACAGAAGGATCACATCAGGCTGTGCGTCTATCGCCCGGCACACAACCTCAATCCCTCACAGAAACGTGCCACGCTGCTGTACATCCACGGCGGCGGTTTCGTGCTCGGCCGACCCGAAATGGCCGACGATTATCTCGTCGATCTGGCCAACGAGCTGAACGTCCTGATCGTGGCCGTCGATTATCGACTTGCGCCCGAACACCCGTTTCCCACGCCGCTGAACGACTGCTACGCAGCATTGGCCTGGATCTTCGAAGAAGGCCTGGCACTCGGCGTGGATACGCAAAAAGTAATGGTCATGGGCCACAGCGCAGGTGGTGGCCTGGCTGCTGCCGTATCGATCATGGCGCGGGACAGAAACGAGTATCGGCTGGCAGGACTGTTGATGGTCTATCCGATGCTGGACCACCGCACCGGCTCGGCCAATTCGTCAGACGACAACCCCAGCACCGGAACGCTGAGCTGGACCCATGAAGCGAACCGATTCTGCTGGCAATGCCTGCAAGGTACCTATGCACTGGACGATGAACGGGCAGCGCTGTTTTCACCTGCACTGGCCAATGACCTGACCGGGCTGCCGCCGAGCTTTATCAGTGTCGGCGCGCTCGATCTGTTTCTGGACGAAAACCTGGCCTTTGCGCTCAAGCTTTCCAGGTCCGGCGTGCCGGTGGAATTGCACCTGTACCCCGGCGTGCCGCACATGTTCGATCAGTATCCAGGCCGTCAGACCGATCAGCTCAAACAGGACATCACGCGTGCCCTCGCCTGCCTGTGCGCAGACAAGGGCACGCCATAGCCGCTAGACCAGCGCTTCAGCCGGGCCGAAGAACTCGTAATGGCTCTGCTCGTCCGGAATACCCAGCTCGTGCAGCGCTCGCTTGATGAACGCCATGAACGGTTTGGGGCCGAGGAAATAAGCCTCGACGTCCCGGTTCGCAGGCAGCCATTGCTGAAGATGCTCGACGGCAGGCAGGCCGACAACATGGGGCTGGGCAGGATCAGCAACCGTGTCGTTGTAGACGACATGGGCGCGGAACTGCGGATAGCGTGCCTGCCACTCCTTGACCACCTTTTGAAACGCATGCGCTTCAGCGTTGCGCGCGTAGTGGATGAACACCACGTCCCGACCGCCAGCCTCCAGCGCTGTTTCGGCCATCGCCAGGGTAGGCGTGATGCCGACACCGCCGCTGATCAACACCAACGGCTTGCTGCCTTCAATCAGGGTGAACTCGCCGGACGGTGGAAACAGTTGCAGCTCGTCACCCGCCTTGACCTGTTCATGCAGGTAGTTCGAAGCCACGCCATCCACTTCTTTCTTCACGCTGATGCGATAACCGATGCCTGTCGATGCAGCCGACAGCGAATAATTGCGACGGATTTCCTGACCATTCACGACCAGACGCAGGCCAATGTACTGACCGGCCTTGTGGGCGATGACAGGTTGACCATCCACAGGCTCGAGATAGAACGAGGTGATCTCGGCACTTTCCGGCGTCTTGGCTTTCACCTTGAACGCACGCCCGCCACGCCAGCCGCCCGGAGCTGCGGCGATGCTTTCGTACACCGCGTGTTCGGCGCCGATGAGGATGTCGGCCAGTTGCTGATAAGCAGCGCCCCAGGCAGCGATCACTTCGTCGGTGGCGGTTTCGGCGCCCAACACTTCGCGGATCGCCTGCAGCAGGCACGTTCCGACGATAGGGTAATGCTCGGGAAGAATCTGCAACGCCACGTGTTTGTTGACGATCTGGCTGGCCAGCGGACCGAGGTTCTCCAGACGGTCAATGTTGCGGGCGTACATCAGCACGGCATTGGCCAGCGCACGAGGCTGAGCCCCATTGGCCTGATTGGCCTGATTGAACAGCGGGCGAACCTCTGGGTAGTCGCGCAGCATGATCTGATAGAAGTGGGTAGTCAGGGCTTCGCCCCCCACTTCCAGAATCGGCACGGTTGCCTTGACGATGTCACGTTGAATGTCAGTCAGCATGGTCAGCTCCAGAACGCTTGAAAGTCGATACCTGAATAGAGCAACGCACGTGCCAACTGAAAACCCTCATGAAATCAAGGACAACGCGGAAGAAGAAGTCAAAATGACAAGGTCATAATGACCCTGCCATCGACGAACGGGTCATTCCGACCCGCTTCCCGGACCCTGTCGAAAACGGCTGAACACTCGTGCGCGTATCACCTCGATAAATTGGAACCGGACTTTTCATGAGCCAGAATGACGCCGCACAGCGCACATCCAGCACGGAGCCATTTACCTGCCCGGACTTGCCGAGCTGAGTGCGCTGGAGTGCTCGATGCCGGCGTGATGGCAGTCGGGCCTGCAGGTTTCTCAGTGCAAATAAGCGCCCCAGGCCGATACCAGCAGCAACACCGCCATGCTCCTGTTCAGCCATTGCAGGGCAT
>JAAIGE0100409942.1_pt1 | contig 11291 bp, 17 predicted proteins | sample 6487951 | NCBI WGS metagenome assembly JAAIGE01 (sample SAMN13974128, study PRJNA590717) | phyllosphere metagenome | biome: tomato field; feature: multiple bacterial spot infested tomato fields; material: tomato leaves; isolation source: leaves from tomato fields | host: Solanum lycopersicum ... | reverse complement strand
CTGCTGCTGCGGGAGTTCTGCAAGCTCGACGTGCGCGTGACGATCTACGTCATGAAGGGCGTGAAGGATCGCGTCGCCCGGCCCCGGCTGCTGCAGGAGCTCGTCAGCGACCTTGTGAACGGTGGCGCCGCCGACGTCGTGCTCGAGCGCGACGAATCCGTGGAAGACATCGACCGGCGCGTCATCCGCGCCAAGCTTGACCAGCTCGGAGCCCTCGGCACCCTCACCTACGGGCACCGCAACAAGACCGAGCAGCCCCTGCTCTGGGTCGCCGACGCCGCGGCCTGGTGTCACCAGGCCGGTTCCCCCTGGACCGGGAAGGTTGCCAGCATCATCGAACGGGTCGTGTCGATCCCCGCCGGTTAAATGCGCGAGCCCGGCTCGTCGTACCAAAAGGTCGGGCAGACTGCCGGGCTAACTTCGCGGAGCTAGTGCTCGTTGCGACACCAACACTACGTTGTGCGCCGCATAATTTCCATCGCTGAGCGGGCTTTTCATTCGCTCAGCGGTGCAGAATCCCGCTCAGCGTGCCACCTCATCCGCTACGCCTCAATGGGCTCGATCAGCGTCTCATCGGTGCGCGTGAGCGTCCTGACGTTGTTCACGCGCCGCGACACCGGGTAGGTCGTGATCGTCTTCGCAATCGCGGCCGAAGCGTCCTCGAGCATCGCCAGCGCGGACTCCTTGCCCGTGAGCTTCTCGACGCTCAGCCACTGGTCGCGCACGTCCGGGGTGAGGAACACCGGCATGCGGTCGTGAATCTCACCGGACGCGTCCCTTGCCTCGCGGGTGATGATCGTGAAGGTCACCTTCCACTCCTCGCCCTCCTTGCGGGCGGCGTAGAGGCCGGCGGCCGCGAGCGTGCCGGCATCGTCGGAGTGGATGAAGAACGGCTGCTTGCCGTCCTCGCGGTCCTCCCACTCGAAGTAGCCACTCATCGGCACGATGCACCGCTGCCCGGCGAACGCGGACCGGAACATGCCGTTGGTGGCCACGGACTCGAGGCGGGCGTTGATCGGCGCCGGTCCCTTCTCCTTCGCCCATGAGGGCCGTAGCCCCCATTGGGCGGCGTCGACGTCGCGGTGGAGTTCGCTGGACTCGTCCTCGACCCACTGGCGCACGATCGGCGCCGTCGTGCGCGGCGCGACGGAGAACGCCGGCCGCCAGTCGCCGAGGGTGCCGCCGGCCGCGATGAACTCGCGGATGAACTCCTCTGTGGTCGCGTTCATCGCGTAGCGCCCGCACATGCGCTCACCGTAGCCCCGCCGCCGCCGCGCCGGCTAGGGAGCTGCAGCAGCGCCGGCCCGCGAAGTCGTAGCGAACGGCGCCGGGGCGCTCCGCCTTCCCCCGGATCACCTCGAGCGGACGGTCCGGGCGCACGAGCTCGTCGCGTCGCGATCGTGCGGGATCCCGATGAGCCGGGACGCCGACGAGGGAGCCCGTGGCCAACTACCCGAAGCGGGGCTCGTTCCGTGCATCGGCGCCGTCTGCAGCTGCGCCGGCAGCGCGGTGCATCGCGCGGGTGAGGGCGTTGCGCTTCACGCCGAGCTCGGCGGCGATGCGCTCGAAGCTCATGCGCTCGTCCGCACGGAGTCGCTGCGCCTTGGCCAGTTGCTCGGGGGTGATCGGACTGGTCCGGCCGCCTCGCTGGCGAGGGTTCGCCGCGGTCGCCGCCACTGATGCCGGCGGATCGATGGTCGGGAACGCTACGGCGAGGGCGTGCGCCATCTCAGCACTGTTGCGGATGGTGATCCCCTCAGCGGCGTACCGCTCCTGCAGGCGCTCCCGCGCATCGCGCATCGCGCACCGCGTACACGCCCACGTCCATGATCTGCGCGCAGAGCTTCACGCTGGCCCTGTTGGCCCACAGGGCCGCGTAGGCCAGCAGCCGGCCGTTCAGCACCACCGCCACGGTCTCAGTGGCCGGTAGGCGGCTCCGTGGCCACGAAGGGCCGCACGAGCCGTTCTGTGCCGTCCGGGAAGGCAACCAGGGTCGGATGGGCGTAGAGGGCGCGCTCGAGCTCGATACGAGTGCCGGCGGCGATGCCGGCGGCGGCGAACTTGTTCCGCACCTGCACCCGCCGCTTGTGGAACGTGCCGAACTGAATGCCGAGGATCGCGGCCGCCTGGCGGGCCGTCGCGCCGGCCGAGAACAGGGCGGCGAGCACGAACTCGCGCTGCGTCAGGCGGACGGGTGGCTCGGTTCGCCACGCCTGCACCGCTGCCATCACTCCATCCTGCCGCCGATCCCCTGGGCGCGCTCGCGATCATCCACCGGCGCCGGCAGCGAGGCTGATTGTCGGCGGCGATGGCACGCGCGTTTATAACACGCGACGACATGGATCCCGTGACGCGAGTCAGCGGCTTGCTGGTCCTGTTTCTATGGCCTCCACCTGACCCGCACCGCAGCGATCACCCGCGCACAAGTCGATGCGACCGTGCACCCCATGACGCTGACGGTCGGAACCGAACCGATCGAGCTGCCCGAAGTCCTCGCCGAAGCAATGGTCCAGCTGCTCGACGGCAACCGCTCCGACACTTGGCTCTTCCCGGTCAGGAACCCCGGCCGGCCGCTCACCCCCGGACCACTCAGCCGTCGACTCCGCAAAGAAGGGCTCCTCGCCGGCCGCGCCCGTGTCACCGCACTGATGGACCTCCCTCGTCAGCTGCATCCTCGGCTCGTGTCCGACCTGCTCGGGATCACGCCTTCATCAGCTGCCGCCTGGGCGCGGCTGTCCGGAGGCGAGTGGTCGAAGTACCCAGCCCTGCGCTCAACACCGACCTGAGCGCCCCACAAGCTCCCCCTCTCGCTGCTCACGCGGTTCGTGAGCTCAACGCCGCTTCGATCTGCTCCTGAAGGGGAGCTCCGGCGAACCCGCCCTCCGTCGCATAGACCCGGCACGCCAGCGAGCGAACCGGTGTCGTCGGGAACAGGTCGACGCCGTCGACGAGGATCGTGGGCGAACCTCCGAATCTGGTGTTCGCCGCCTCGGCCTCGCTGTGGATCGTGACCAGCTCGACGGGCACTGCCGTGAGCCCCAGCGAGTCCAGAGCGGCGCGTGCGTGCTCCTCGGCGACGGCGGTGTTCGGGCAGTCGACGATGTGCAGCAGTTCGACCTTCATGAAGCGGGCTCCGTTCGGTCGGTTTCGGCTGTCGTGCGAGGAGGCGGTAGGAGCAGGTTCACGCAGACCAGCCCGACGCCGGCGACGACGAAGACGTCGGCGACGTTCCCGACGAACAGGTGCCCGTAGGCGAGGAAGTCGGTGACGTGCCCCTGCCCGAACGAGGGCGGGTTCACGAGCCGGTCGATGAGGTTGCCGACCGCGCCGCCCAGGACCAGGCCCAGCGCGACGCCCCACCGGGCACCGCGCAGCCGCACGGCGAACACGACCACCATCACGGCAGCGAGCAGGCCGACGATCGTGAAGATCCAAGTGGCCCCGGAGCCGAGCGAGAACGCGGCCCCGGGGTTGTAGGCCAGCGACAATCCGAACAGGTCGCCGAGCAGTGGCATCCGCTCGCCCGGCGTCAACTGCGCCACGGCGAGGGCCTTCGACCCTTGGTCCACGGCCAGGGCAAGCACGGCCACGATGAGCGCAAGGCCGAGGGCACGCCTGCCCCCTGCCGATGGGCTGTGCTCCTGCGTGCTGGTCCCTTCGACGGCGGCGTCCGGCACGGTCACGCGCCGGCCCTCCGCGTCCGGGCGGCGCGCAGGCCGTTGAGGATCACGATCACCTCGGCGATCTCGTGCACCAGCACCACGGCCGCCAGTCCAAGAACGCCGAACAGGGCCAGCGGCAGCAGGGCGGTGATGATCAGCAGGGACAGGATGATGTTCTGGTTGATGATGTGGCGTCCGCGGCGGGCGTGGTCGAACGCGCGGGGCAGCAGCCGCAGGTCGTGGCCGGTGAAGGCGACGTCAGCCGACTCGATCGCGGCGTCGGAGCCCGTCGCACCCATAGCGATCCCGATGTCAGCGGCGGCCAGGGCGGGGGCGTCGTTGATGCCGTCGCCGATCATCGCCACCGACCCGTTCTTCTTACCGAGTTCGCTGATCGCGGCAGCCTTGTCCTCCGGGCGCAGCTCGGCGCGCACGTCCTCGATCCCGGCCTGCGCGGCCAGGGCGCGGGCGGTGCGGGCGTTGTCACCGGTGAGCATCGTCACGCCGATGCCCTGGGCGGCGAGAGTGCGGACGACCTCGGGGACCTCCGGTCGCAGCTCGTCACGGACGCCGATCGCGGCAACCGGGACGCCGTCGCGGTGCACGATCACGACCGTCATGCCCTGCTCCTCCAGGCCTGCCACCTGGTCGCCCAGCGACCCGGCGTCGAGCCAGCGGGGGCTGCCGACCGTGATCCGCGCGCCGTCGAGCTTGCCCTCGATGCCGTAACCGGCCTGCTCGGTCACGCCCTCCGCCGCAGGAGCCTCAGGAGCAGCAGCGGTGATCGCTGCCGCGAGCGGGTGGGTGCTGTGCTGCTCGAGCGCGGCGGCCCAGGCCAGCGCCTGCGCCTCGGTGATCCCGTCGGCGGTGAGCACGGCTGTGACGGCCGGTTCGTTGCGGGTGAGGGTGCCGGTCTTGTCGACGGCGATGTGGCGGATCACGCCGAACCGTTCGAACACGGCACCGGACTTGATGATCACGCCGAACTTGCTCGCCGACCCGATCGCGGCCACCACGGTCAGTGGCACGGAGATCGCCAGCGCGCACGGCGACGCTGCGACGAGGACGACGAGGGCGCGCGTGATCCACAGTTCCGGGTCGCCGAACAGCGAACCGATGAGTGCGACGAGGACGGCGAGGATGAGCACGCCCGGCACGAGGGGACGAGCGATACGGTCCGCGAGCCGAGCGCGGTCGCCCTTCTCCGCCTGCGCCTTCTCCACCAAGTCAACGATCGTGGTCAGCGAGTTGTCGGTGCCCGCCGCGGTCGTCTCGACTTCCAGCGCTCCCGCGGTGTTGATCGCTCCGGCCGAGACCGTGTCCCCGGGCTCGACCTCCACCGGGATCGACTCACCCGTGATCGCAGACGTGTCAAGGCTGGAGCGCCCCGTCCGGACGATCCCGTCGGTCGCGATCCGCTCGCCCGGCCGCACCAGCATCAGCTGACCGACAACGAGGTCTTTCGCGGCGACCTCTACTGAGGATCCGTCCTGGCGGATGGTCGCGGTCTCGGGGACGAGCTTGAGCAGCGCCCGGAGCCCGCCGCGGGCGCGGTCCATCGCCTTGTCCTCCAGGGCCTCGGCGATCGAGTAGAGGAACGCCAGTGCCGCGGCTTCTTCGACGTAGCCGAGGATGACCGCACCGATCGCGCTGATCGTCATCAGGAGACTGATGCTCAGCTTGCCCTTGAACAGCTTCCGGATCGCGCCCGGCGTGAACGTCGACGCGCCCAGCAGCAGACCGATCCAGAACGCCACCAACGCCGGGATCTCCAGCCCGGACCACTCCAGGATCAGGCCGGTCAGGAACGCGACGCCTGAGAAGACCGGGACCATGATCCCGCGGTCGGTCCACCAGGGGCCGTCGTGGTCGTCATCATCATCGTCCAACTCGACACCTTCCACCTGAGACTTCGTCACATCACTCATGCGCCCGCTCCGACTCCGCAGCAGCCCGGCACAGTGCAGTCGGCATCGACGCACGGCGCGTTCTCGTCCACAGCGAGCGTCACATCCACCAGCGCGGTCAGCGCCGCCGCGAGGTGTGGGTCGGCGATCTCGTAGCGCGTCTGCCGCCCCTCCGGCTCGGCGACCACGATGCCGCAGTCGCGCAGGCAGGTCAGGTGGTTCGAGACGTTCGAGCGGGTCAGGTCCAGCTCGCGCGAGAGCACGGCTGGGTAGCTGGGGCCGTCGAGCAGGGTCATCAGGATGCGGGAGCGCGTCGGGTCCGCCATGGCCCGGCCGAGCCGGTTCATGACGTCGAGGCGTGAAGCAATGGTCAGCATGCACTGATCATACAGTGCTGACTGAACTAATCCCAAGATGAATAGTGCACCCTGCGACATTCGGCCCTACCAGTAGAAGTGCTCTCCCGTTTCTGCGCGTGGCAGGAGGTTTATTCGATTGATGAATCATTCCTCGGGGTGAAGAATCCGGCGCCGGGCCTGGGCGCTGCGATCTGCGCGATGGTGGAGCGGAACGTGGGTGTGCCGGTGACGGTCGGCATCGCGACGTCGAAGACGCTGGCGAAGCTGGCCTCCCGGATCGGGAAGGACAACGGCACCGGATACGCGACCCTCGACGACTACAGCGGCGCCGAGCTCGACGAGCTCATGGCCGCCCGCGATGTCGACGCAGTGTGGGGCGTCGCCGGCCGCACGAAACGCAAGCTCGCTGCCCTCGGGATCCACACCATGCTCGACCTGAAACGGGCGGACCCGCGCGAGATTCGCAAGCGCTTCTCCGTCGTGCTGCAGCGCACCGTCTACGAGCTCAACGGCATCCCGTGTATCCCGCTCGAGCAGGAGCGGCAGGTGCGCGATCAGATCATGTTCTCCCGCTCGTTCTCCACCCCCGTCGTCGGTGAGGCGGCACTGCGGCAGGTGCTCTCCATCTACGGCGCCAACGCCTCCCGGCGGCTGCGGAAGCAGGGCTCGGTGGTGCAGAACCTGTCCGTGTTCGCCTCCACTCCCCCGCACCGCGACGTGCTGCAGCACTCCGCCTACACCTCCGTGTCGCTCGGCACCCCGACCGATGACCCGATGGAAATCGGCAAGGCAGCGATCGACGCGCTCCTGCCGCGCATCCATCCGACCGCTGGCTACGCCCGGGCCGGCGTGATGCTGTCAGGGCTGACGCCGAAAGAGTCGCACGGGTGGCTGCCCGGCTTCGCGCCCACCTTCGAGGACCGCGGGCTCGGCGAGCTCATCGACGCCGTCGCCGCCCGGCACGGGCGCACCTCGATCGGGTTCGGGCTCGGCGGGCTGCGCGTGCAGCCGGCGTGGTCGATGAAACGGGGCATGCTCTCCAAGCGCGCCACGACCCACTGGGACGAGCTCGCGACCGTCGCCGCACGGTGAGGATGCGTTACTTTGGGCGCGCCTGATTGCGTGATCGGCGCTCGAGTATGCGTAGGCCCAGCCAGGTCAGTCCCGCCGGGATGGCGACGGCGATGAGGATCATGCCGTTGCGGTCAGCGGCGGCCGACGATCCGAGCAGAAGGGGGAATAGGGCGCCGAGGATGGCGGTGACGGTGACGTACCCGAGGACTTGCGTGATGCGGCGCCGCGACATCACTTAGGAGGACCCTTCCCCGTTGTCCGTGGGGCCTGCTTCTGGGTTATCGCCACGTTCGGTCTCGGCGGCCGCGCGTGCCAGCTGCGCCTCGATCTGCTGCAGCCGTCGCCGGTTGCGGATGGTCATCACGACCGTCCAGACCAGGACGACGATGACGACTGCGGCAACGATGCTGAACCCGATCTGCGGTCCCGGTCCGCCGGCTACGTAACCGAAGCTCTCGACGTCGACTTCCTGGAAGGCGTGGTGCATGGCGTGGCGGTCCCCTCGATCGCGTCGGCGTCCCGAATAGGACACCGCTTCCAGCCTCGCGGTCCAGTTGTGGAGATTGCTGCATCACCAGGTCGCATGCGGCGTAGGGTTCGCGGATGCACTTCGACGCCCCGAACTGCCCGACCTGTCTGCAGCGGCTCACCGCGGAGGGAACGGCGGATGCGCCGTACTGGTGGTGCGACAGCTGCCGCCGCCCGGCAGCGTTCTGTGCGGACGCGGACGGCGCCGCACTCATGGACGTCTGGCCTTAGACCGCTCCCCTGCAGTGTGAAGCTCAGTCGTCGCGGAACGACTCCTCGATCTGCTCGGACCAGGCCGCGTATCGCGCTTCGTCGGCCGCGGTGAGCGCCTGGCCGTTCCCTGCTGTGCCGCGCTCGAGTGCGGCACGCAACGCGGCACGGCCACTCTCGGCCGCTTCTGGGCCGCGGAGCTGGGAGCCATCGACGGAACGCAGTTGGCCAGCCTCAGCGAGAGCGGCAAGAGCCTCATAATCCGCGTCGGACTCCGGGCCGGCGCCGGTGCTCATGCGACGGCGGCGGACTCGTCGAGCAACTGATAGACGCGGGCTCGGGTGACGCCGAGAACACGGGCGGTGTCGATGGCACTGAGGCCGTGGACCTCGCGCAGCAGCCTGGCAGCGGCGCGCCGATCCTGGGCAGCACGGGCGTTGGCCTCCTGAGCGGCACGATCGAGCTCGGCAGCTTCCGCAAGGCGCTCGGCGACATCGGCTGGCTGCACGATCTGCATGGCAAGCTCGAACGAGGCCGGATCGGTGTCGGTGGCGCCGGCGATGAGGTCGCGGGCCATCGCGTCGACCTCAGCGAGAGTGCGCGCCTGGGTGGTGTAGTCGAGCTCAGGCACGGCGATGACCCACCATGCGCCTTCACGGGTCGCCTCGACTGCGTACGTCTTGGACTCCATGACCGTCCTCACTTCCACTCGGCGGGCAAGTGCCCGATGACCTTCTCGATGCTGCGCAGCACGCCCGGGCTGATTCGGTTGTGCCTCGGCAACGGGATCGAGCGCGCACCGTCCTTGGTCCACCAGGTGTGGCTGCCGGAGTCTCGGCCGACCGCGTATCCCTGCTGTCGCAGGAAGCGTTCGACCTCGCTGCGCTTGGCTTCCTTCATGAGCTTAGTATACCCCAGGCTATACATTAATGTCAATGCTGGCCTATACATCCCCGGCTTAGCTCTCGGGTGCGAGGGTCGCGACGCGATCGACCTGATCGGGCCGGAACCCGGTCCAGTGATCATCGCCGGTGCCGTCCTCGACCACGACGACGGGTGCCGACGTGTAGCCGAGCTCGTCTTGCACGTAGGCCATCGCTGCGGCGTTTTCGCGCAGGTTGACCTCGACGTACGCAACGCCCTTGGCGTCCAGCGCGCGCTTGGTCATGGTGCACTGCATGCAGCTGAGTCCGGTGCTGTAAACGGTGACGACAACCATCTCGCGTCCCTCTCCCCCGTCGTTATCAACTGCGGGATTTTCGTCGCTGCCAGCTCAAACCGCAGGTTGGCCAAGGGCCGCGCTACGCCAGAGCGAGGCAAGGATCAGTCGCGTTCTCCGTCGTTCGCTGGTCGGTTGCGTGCAACGCGCCGCAAGCTTCACAGCCAGACCGGTTCGGTCATTTTCAGGAGCCGAGGAAGGCCAGACGGTAAGCACCATTGATGAGGCTGGTGCGGTCCTTTGCCCCAACCTCTAGTGCCAAGGCGTCGAGCGCGGCGATCTGGCCCGAATCCAGACGGATCTGGCGCTGAACTGTCGCAGCGCGAATGCTGGCGCGCTTACGTCCCTGCAGCAGACTGCCGGAGAGCACCTCAGCCGGAGCGAAATGTTCCCGCAGAGAGTCGACGCCAACCTTGTCCAACGCCTCCACAAGCAGCTCGTCATAGGTCTTGTCGCGCTGGTTCGGATCGACACCATCGCGCCGGGCGATGCGCACGGCGGCAAACACTTCAGGTTCGAGGTACGCCGTCACATTCTGCAGACCAGTCTTTGCGGCCTTGCTCGTCCGCGACGAGTTGCTGGTTTCCCGATCACTCGCCGGGCTCTGCTTCGGAGACGACTGCTTCGGCTTCTCGACTACGGGTGCGGCAGTATCCCGTGGCTGATCTGCAGGTTCTTCACCCGGGCTGCTTTGCTTGGGTCGTGCGGGCGGAAGGAGACCGCCAAGTCCGCTAGCGCGGTCGATCCCGGCGCCTTTGAACTGGGATCCGAGTCCTGCACGTTTGATGCGCGGCTGTTCAGTCATGCGTTCACGCTCACTTCGATCTCGATCTCAGCCACCCGGGTCAGTAGCTCCATCGCAAGCGCCTGGTAGTCGCCGGCAAGACCGCCCGCGTCGCGTGAATAGAGCCCGTCGACGGGCCGCTGCCCTGACTTGAGTGCCGAGAGGCGTGCCGAGCGGTCGGCGACGCCGGCGGCTTCGAGTTCGTGGACGAGAAGGCCGCGACGGCGTGCATCCGCAGCCGCGCTGTCGAGGTGTCGGACCCGCGTCGCGAATACCGGCGCGACGCCTTCAAGGAGATCGTCGAGGATGCTCCGCACGTCGCGCTCGAGCCGCGTGGTGCGCGAACTGATTGCGAACAAGGCGACGCCGGCGAGACGCAGCTCGGCGTTGCGCTCCCGCACGGCCATGAAGCGCTCGGCGATGCGCTGAACGCCGTCGATGCTGGCCTCGTCGGTTCTCGTCGGAATGACGACGGACCGTGAGACAGTCAGCGCGGCGTCGACGATGATCCGGTCACCAGGCGGGGTGTCCATGAGGATCAGGTCGTAGTCCCCTGCGATCGGCTCGAGCTTTGCGAGCAACACGGTTCCGAGGTCGTCGCCGCCGCGGCCTGCTCGGCTAGCGAAGATGGCTGCCACGTCGCCGACGGCGGGCCCGCCAGGCACAACGTCGAGGTTCTCGCGGACCCCGGTGAGGACAGGCAGCGGACCCTTGCTAATGAGTGCCGCGAGCAGGTCATCACCGGTGTCGGGTTCATAACCGAGGTCTCGAGCCAGGTTGCCCTGCTGGTCCAGGTCGAGCAGAAGGACACGATGGCCAGCGGCGGCGGCGAGGCCCGCAACGTTGCTAGTGAGACTGGTCTTTCCGACGCCACCCTTGCCCTGGGCAACCGTGACCGTGCGCGGGATGCTCATGGTGCTCCTCTTCTGCAATCCGTTCTGCATTAAGTCTAGCTGCTCATGTAGCCATTTCGACTGCAACGGGTACCGCGTTAGCCATTGCCTGGCACAACGTGTTGCGCATTGCTGATTACCTCGCAACGCCTACACCTATATTTATAGCTGTTCTTATAGCCACATTTATAGCCAAGTCTGGGACAAGTAGCGGTCGGGCGGATGTCTCCAAGCACCGAAGGGAGCGCGACTGGCTGGTCCTTCACCGGCTGATGGCGGCGGCTAAGGGGAGGCGCTGCAGCGCCTCCCCGGCCGTTCAAGCGTTAGCGAATCGGGCCATGAGGCGCTCCACGCGGTCGCGGGGGAGCGAGAGGATCGCGAGCGCCTTGTGCAAGTCGTTGGCGTTCGGTCGACGCGCACAGTCGAGCATGACGCGGGTGAGGTCGGCGGCGTCGGCGGGCTGTTCGTGTCCTCGCTCGGCAACCCACTTGGCGACGTAGCCGATAGCGCGCTCGGTGCGCTCCCAGAAGTCGATTTCGGTGCTGAGCGTGTAGGTCCCGCGGTGGCCACTGTGGAACTCGACAGTGAACCGGTCGCCGGACGTGGCGACGACGATGCCGGTGTAGTCGAGCACCGTGCCGCGGCCGTCGGCGAG
>JAAIGE0100385538.1_pt1 | contig 11292 bp, 7 predicted proteins | sample 6487951 | NCBI WGS metagenome assembly JAAIGE01 (sample SAMN13974128, study PRJNA590717) | phyllosphere metagenome | biome: tomato field; feature: multiple bacterial spot infested tomato fields; material: tomato leaves; isolation source: leaves from tomato fields | host: Solanum lycopersicum ... | reverse complement strand
CGCTATTGCGTTTTTCCGAACACTCCTTTTCAGGTCGCTGTCCGGAATAATGAAGGGCGTACCAATGCTTTTCCCCATGTAAGCCCAGCCATCCTGATACTGACTGTTATTGAAATAATTATCTCTTCCCCGCTTTTTGGGATCGGTGTCCACGAAATCGGCCCCTCCCTGATCAATCGTGCTCAGATACTCCATGGTTACCCGGCTCAGATAAAACAAAGGAGACGAGCGTTTCTTGTTCAGCCAGCGGAGGCCGTTGAAACTGTCAGCAGCCTGTAGCCGGTAGAACAAAGAGCCATCCTCGAACATAATCTGCCGATAAGCGAATACATCGAAGGCTTTGAATCTGATTTGTAAGCCTAAATCAATCGTTCCCAAGTGATTTCCTACCCGATTCTGGTCAAAAACGATTACGCGGTTAGGATTAGCTACCGCATACTCAGCCATACTTTTTCCACTCACCACCCCCCAGTATCCTAACCAGGAATTTTCGTAATACCCCTTTCGGGCCATATTACCTGAATCATTTTTGAAAGTCTCCGCGTATCCTCCCCATTGAACGGAATGGTTAACTCCCGAATGCAGCACAATCGGGGATCGATCTCCTCCCAGTCGTACGTACAGTCCTTTCTGGTGTAAATAGGCATTTTTTACAAAAGGCCGACTGTTCTCGAACCAGCCGTGCACCAGATAGGCTTTTACCCGAAACCATTTGCCGATGATGGGAATAAAATCTGACGTTCCGAAACGGACCTGTGGAATAGGTAAGGCATTGGTAGAGGAAACCATAGATCCCATACCCACCAGTGTATCAGACAGGCCAATGTATTCTCGTTTCCGGCCGCCGTATAACTCCCATTTTTTATACTTTAAACGTAAATATCCTTCGGCAATGACTCCTTTCCATTCGGGGTTATTGCTTTGTCCAACTCCGTGAACGGCCGCATCGACAGCCCATTTTCTGGATAAAGGAACATTGTAGTACACCCCTGCCGATAGCAGAGCATTTTGAGGCGTGGAAGGAATGATTCCGTATTGGTTGGCCTGTAGCCAAAAGGCCGTTCGGTGACTGGTTGACAACGTGCTCGTAGCGGCCTGAACGAAGTACGTTCCCGCTGGACGCAAACCAGTAGTATCCTGTGCCTGAGCTGATACAATGCACCCTAATAACAGAAAACTACTTCTCTGAAGAAGCTTGAAATACATGAAAATGGATAGAATTATAAGGCTTGCAATGGGTAATTCGATTGGGGAAATCTAGAGTAGAACTGCCAGCCGAGCGTAATGTTTAGAAAAGACTGAGGTTGTAGTGATTCTAAATAACGTAGCTACTGACTTCGATCTTACGAGTCAGATTACCTTGGTTAGCAGAAAGTTAGGGTAAGTCAGGTCTTAACGAAAACCTTTAATCAAACCGGTTTTACGGATGCTCAGGTAAGCCCCGAGTGTGTTATCGTACATTTGTCCGCGATCATAGGCCAGCGAACCGGAGAATTCGCTTCCCCCCAGCCAGGGCATCTTCACGCCTACCCGGATTAAACCGGAAAATTGCTTGTACGGGCCTGCCGCATAAGGGTATAAAGCCAGGTTATTATAGGTACCAAAATTACGGCTGAATGAGCCCCGTACCTCCCAGGTGGTCCGCTTCTTGTATTTGCCCAGAAAAGTAAGATTAAGCACCTGAACGCGGTTATTGGGCATACCTCTCAAATTCGTCCGGATTTCTTTTCTTAAATCACTGTCTGGTTGCACAAAGGGGGTACCGATGGAGCGGTCGAAATAGGTCCATCCATCCTGATACTGGCTGTGATTGAAGTAATTGTCCCCGCCTCGTTTCAGGGGATCGTCAATCAGGAAATCGGGACCACCCTGACTGACGGTACTGAGGTACTCGAAACCGACTCTCAACAAATGCACATCGGTAGCCTGCTGAATTTTATTAGTGTACCTGACTCCATTCAAACCATCATCAACATTAATAAGGTAAAACAGGGAGCCATCGTCAAACATACTTTGACGGTAAAAGAAAAGATTAAAATCGCAATGGTTGACTTCTAACGCCGCATCTACAGTGCCTAAGTGGTTACCAATGCGGTTCACGTCAATCGAGATAAAATCGTCGAATGGGTAGCCCTGATACCCATATTTCACCTGCATACTTTTGGCCAGCACGACCCCATTCCAGTACGCAAATAAAGAATTATTAAATTTTCCATTTTTGGATAGCACCCCCGGGTCATTGGCCAGATCCGGAGCATAACCACCCCATTGGGCAAAGTGACTCAGTCCTCCGTATAGCTGAATAAGTCCGTTTTCTTTCCCGAGTTTTACGTACAATCCCTTCTGATGCAGGTAAGCGTCTTTGGTAAAAGAATTATAATTCTCAAACCAGCCATGAGCGAAATAAGCCCTGAATCTTACCCATTTGCCGATCAATGGAACGGGAATAAACCCTTTCGTACCCAACTGGACCTGAGGAATGGGCAGAGCATTCCCTGACCAGTTGAGAGAGCCCGTTCCCGTCAGGGTATCCGATAGCCCGACATATTCTCGTTTTCTCCCACCGTACAGCTCCCAGTTTTTATAATTCAACTGAAGGTATCCTTCGGTCAGAACCCCCTTAAATTCAGGATTTTGTGTCTGGGCGAGGCCCTCCACCACTGCATCTACTGACCACTTGTTATTTCTTCGGGAAAGCGGAATATGATACTTCACCCCGGCCGAGATCAAGCCACTCTGGGGCTTAACAGGAATGGTTCCGTACTGATTCGTTTGTAACCAGAAAGCCGTCCGCCCGGATGAAGACAGGGCAGTCGTTGCGAACTGAACAAAGTAAGATCCTGATGGCCCCCGGTTAGTGCTGTCCTGAGCTAAAACAGGCTTTAAGGAAAAAAATAAGCTTAAACAAACTAGGATAAGGAAGGTAAAACAACGCATACATCACCGGGGTAGATCGAGTCCTAATAAAATAGCGTAAAACTGCCATCTTATTAATCTTTGCAAATTAAGATAATTTTAGTTCATCCTCGAATAACTAAGCTCAGCCTTCCTCAACATTATTACTATATGGCCTAAATAATTTACGAAAAAAGCCCATTCAAAGTTAAGAATGGGCTTTTTAGTACTGACGATCTTTCTAATTTATTTTGCTTTTAACTGTACGACGGGTACAATAACTTCTTCCAGAGAAACGCCCCCGTGCTGGAACGTGTCTTTGTAATAATTGACGTAGTAATTGTAGTTATTGGGATACGCAAAGAAGTAATCTTCCATCGTGAATACGTACGCCGAGGATACGTTAAATTTCGGTAAACCGAAAGATTCCGGGCGACGGCAAACCAGTACGTGGTCTTCGTCAAAGTTCAGATTTTTGCCTTGCTTGTAGCGAAGATTGGTATTGACGGAACGGTCACCAATGATCCGGACGGGTTTCTGAACCCGAATCATTCCGTGGTCGGTAGTCAGAACGACCCGGCCACCCTTTTCAGCAATTTTCTTCAGGAAATCCAGTAAAGGGGAGTGCTGGAACCAGGAGTTGGTCAGGCTTCGGTACGCCGACTCATCGGCCGCCAGTTCCTTGATCATCGTCGAATCCGTACGGGCGTGGGAAAGCATATCCACGAAATTGTAAACTACCGCAACCAGATCATTCGTCGAAACGTTATTGAAGTTTTCCACCAGAGCTTTTCCCTGATTGACATTCAGAATTTTATGGTAGGACATCTTGATGTGTCCCAGACGGCTTTTCTGTAATTGCATTTGTAGAAACTCTTCCTCATGCATGTTCAGCCCTTCTTCATCGTTTTTCTGATCGCCTTCGATGTCATGGACCCAGAGACGAGGGTATTGTTTCTCGATCTCACTGGGTAATAACCCTGAGAAAATGGAGTTACGGGCAAAAGAAGTGGTGGTAGGCAGGATTGAGTAATAATGACTTTCCTCGTCAATCGTGAAGTATTCCGTCAGGGTTTTCTCAATCAGCTTCCACTGATCGTAGCGGAAGTTATCAATCAGAATAAAATACAGAGGATTACCCGCCTGAAGGTGTGGGAAAACCTTTTTCCGAAGCAACATATTCGAAAGAATAGGTTTGTCGGCTTTAGGTTCTGTAATCCAGTCTTCGTAATTGTCTTCAATGAATTTACAGAAATTCGCGTTGGCTTCCGATTTCTGCATATTCATTACCTCTTCCATACTCTTGTTGGTAGTATCATCAATCTCCAGTTCCCAGTATACCAGCTTCTTATAAATATCCGCCCATTCTTCGTGGCCAATGCGATCCTGATACTGCATGGACAACTGGCGGAATTCCTGCTGATAACTAAGATTGGTTTTTTCCTCTACTAATCGTCTCGATTCCAGAATCTTACGAACCGAAAGTAAAATCTGATTGGGATTCAGAGGCTTGATGAGGTAATCGGCGATTTTAGAACCGATTGCTCCCTCCATGATATGTTCTTCTTCCGACTTGGTAATCATAACCACCGGAAGGTTAGGCCATTGCTGTTTGAGCTGGGCAAGGGTTTCCAGACCTGTTAAACCGGGCATCATCTCATCCAGGAAAACTACATCAAACGTATGGTTTTCGAGTTGTTCCAGAGCATCAGCTCCTGAGTTTACAGGTGTTACGTCGTACCCTTTTTGTTGAAGAAAAAGAATATATGGTTTTAACAGGTCAATTTCGTCATCGGCCCAAAGGATGGAATACTTTTGCATACGTTTTAAAACTGAAGTTTTACTCAGTTGAAAGAATGGAAGGTAACTGGGGAAGGAGCTTTATCCTTCCGTCAGCAAGTTAATGAAGCTTAGCTGCATTCAATAAACTACTACTAGAGTAACGGCAGCTAAAGACCTAAGATTGTTAGTTTAAAATTTTTATTCCAGTGTCCCGGTATGCAGCGTCTCCTCTTTCCACATCCGATCTATAAACTTACACCGGACCCTTACGAATCTTATCTGGGAGTTGAAATCCGTGATTCTGAGCACCGTAAGACCTATCTTCAGCTGATTGCCTGCACGGAAGAAGGGCAGGTTTCAAGCTCAGAATTATACCCGCTGACGGAAGTAAACTGGTGGGTAAATTTTCTGGGTTGTTTTCACGGCGTCCTGTTATATCACACCTTCGACGAGCCGGAAATTCCCCGTCCGACGGCCCTGCATGCCCTGGATGGGCAAACGGGACGAACGCTGTGGTCCGTATCGGGAGTGATCTGGCAGGAAACGATGGGTCCAAGCATTCGGGTTCAGGTATCCGAAGAAACCAGTATTTTTCTGGACCTAAAGTCAGGTCAGGAAACCACGTTTCAACCTTCCGGACTTAACCCCGTTGATCCACGCATTCCGATTCATTATCCGGAAGGGAATCGATACCTGACTGATTTACAGAAATTAATTCGATATACTACTGAAAATCAACCCGTCGGGGCCTGCGATTATCTGGAACTTCCCTCATTGATTATAATTTCTTATTATTTTTACGATTCAGAGAAGCTAAAAAACAACCTGCTACTCGTTACTAAGACGGGTCAGGTTCAGTGGCATGAGTCTCTTTTTTCGGGCGAAGCACAGGGGTACACTACCTTTATTTACTGGCGACACCAACTCATTTATATAAAAGATCAAGTCTATCTTTGCTGCTATGCGGTATTCTAATGTATTCCTCCCCCTACTCGGCCTCTTTTGTCTAAACTCTCTGAACACTTCGGCCCGTTCCATGCCTCTGGATTCTATTGGCACGGAATGGAAAAACGGTAAAACCCTGATGGTCTATCAGGTAACGCCGGGACAGACATTATACAGTTTACTGAAGAAATACAACGTCACGCTCGATGAATTCAAGGCCGTCAATCCCGATTTCTCCGGTAATTTGCGGTCAGAGTCAGTCGTTAGAATTCCCCGCCCCTGGCGTCGTCCGGAGTCTTCGGGCGTAGCGGTTCCTCATCCGGGTTCGAATGTTTCGGCCACAAAAACGCATAAGGTAGAATCGGGACAGACCTTGTTCAGCATTGCCCGTCAATACGAACTTGGCACGGCCGATCTGAAGAAATGGAATAATATTCCAGCTGACGGAACGGTAAAGTTAGGTCAGGTTTTGTACGTATCTGACCCGGGAAAAGTGGAAGTAGCAGCGGCTGTTAGCCCGGCCAAAGCCCCCGAGAAAACGCCGGAACTTAAAAAAACGGACACGACCAAGCCCGAAGCGGTCAAAGCTCCGGTGGTCGTTACTAAACCAGAAGTAGCCGAGCCCGTTCGAAAGCCCGAAGAACCCAAAAAGGAAGATACGGCTAAAACCAGGACTGAAACGGCTACGCCTGCGACGCCCAGCAAGCCCGTCACGGCCCCCAAACCCGAAGCGGAAGTACTGACTCCCGTCCGAACCGAAAACGAGCCGGTGCCCAATGCCGGAACGGGTGCCAAGAAAGTTACCGAGACGGGTTTATGCGAATTGATTGATGCTCAGGATAAATCAGGTAAGTATCTGGCCCTGCACCGCTCCGCTCCCGTGGGAACGATGCTTACGGTTCGGAACGAAGCTAACAATCAGAGCGTTATTGTGAAAGTCATTGGAAAATTGCCTGATACCGGCCCGGCGGGTGGGGTGATCGTTCGTCTTTCGGCCCGGGCCTTTGAGAAACTGATGCCAACGGATCGCCGGGTAAGGGCGGAAGTTAGCTATCTGGCAGCCGAACAGTAAACTGTCTCCTAAAAACTATACAATTCCATCGGAACCTTTCTTTCGTTCTATCGTTTCTAGCTTGTAAAACTCACGTATATGATCAAAAGACCTGAACGCTCAAAGTATGTAACGCCCGGAGCTATTGTGTTCAACATTATCTTCATCCTGGCTTACCCTATCATTGCAGTTTTCTATCTGGCGTTTAACTTGCTGGTTTGGATCCTTTCCATCCCTTCCCGTATGTGGGCTTTTGTAGCTACCCGAATTCGAAAAGAATAATTCAGAGATATCCTATATGAAAAAGAGCGACCGGCAGAAAGTTCTGCCGGTCGCTCTTTTGTAAGAAATGAACAAAATTCAGGAAAGCGTGTCCAGCACTTTCTGGTATGTTTCCTGAAAAAGTTTAAACTCTTCTTCAATGGGTGGAAACTCGGCATTGAATGTGCTGAAATTTCCTACTTTGGTCTTTAACTCCAGCGTCTTGACCACTTCATGCAGCAGATGAATGCCCAGGGTTCCTGCGTTTCCTTTTAACGTATGCAGATTGGATTCGACGCCCTGAAAATCCTGACTTTCGAAAAATTCTTTTGCCAGTTTGATTTGTTCAATGGCTTCCTGCTCAAATTCAGCGAATACCTGCTCCACCATTTCTTTTCCGGCCAATTCTGCTAACTGATTGATCACGGCAAAGTCGTAGATTTCCTGTAACGTAGCAGGCGGCCGAACCGTCGGCTTAGGGGCACTTTCGTCGGCTTTCGGCACTTCACGCTGGCGACTGGCCATCCGATCTACCCATTCTTTCACTTTCAGCACCAGTACTTCGGCCCGAATGGGTTTCGATACGTAGTCGTTCATGCCCTGACTGAGAAAACGTTCGCGGTCTTCTTTCATCGAATAGGCCGTCATGGCCAGCACCGGCGGCAGCTTTTCTCCAAATAGTTTTCGTAGCTCCTGCGTGGTTTCCAGACCATCCATATCGGGCATCTGAATATCCATCAGAATCAGGTCGAATCGTTCCTCACTTTCGCTGGCTTCAACCAGTTGAATGGCTTTTCGACCGGAATCCGCCGTTTTTACCCGGCAGCCCGCTTTGGACAGAATTTCGCTGGCTACTTTCCGGTTCACGGCGTTATCGTCCACCAGCAGAATAAAGGGCTGCTCTTTTTCGAGATACCCGATGATCTGAAATTCGTCGGCGTATTTTTTCTCCTGAAACGGGGCAATCATGGTTTCTTTCAGCTCCACGGTAAACCAGAACGTACTGCCCTGCCCCGCTTCCGACTCTACTCCCATCTCCCCTTTCATCAGACGGGACAGTTCCCGCGAGATGGCCAGCCCTAACCCCGTTCCTCCGAATGATTTTCGGGTGGTATTGTCCAGCTGCTGGAAGGCTCCAAACAGTTGCTTCAAGCCTTCGGAAGAAATCCCGATTCCGGTGTCCGTTACCTCTACCCGGATCTTATGCCACTTGCCGTGCGTCGATAAGTTAATCACTTTTACCGTTACCGAGCCCTGCTCCGTGAATTTCAAAGCATTGGAAGTCAGGTTCGAAAGAATTTGTAACAGGCGGGTTTCATCTGCAATGATGTATTGCGGCAGGTCTTCGCCAAATTCGTAACTCAGCGTATTGTGGCGATTCTTCGCCGTTTGTCCGAATAAACTGATGAGCTTATCAAATACACTTTTAAATTCAAACGGGGCTTCGTGCAGCACCATTTTCCCCGCCTCGATTTTCGATAAATCCAGGATGTCGTTCAGAATATTCAGTAACGTTTCTGAGGATTTTTTGATCGTATGTACGTACTCCCGCTGCTCTTCTTCCAGGTGCGTGCTACTCAGCAAGTCAATCATCCCGATAACTCCGTTCATGGGGGTACGGATTTCGTGGGACATATTGGCCAGAAAGCGTTCTTTCACTTTTAGTGAGCGTTCGGCTTCTTCCTTGGCCTTCAGTAACTCACGGGCGGAACGTTTCAGTGGCGTGATGTCCCGGGCAATGCCGGCTACCTCTTCAATACGCCCGTCAGCCAGCAAAATTGGATTCAGGTAGACTTCCAGCCAGATGTCTTCCCCGTGCCGGATGTTATCCATATGCACTTCGTACGACTCGGCTTTTCCCTTGAAGGCGGCCTTGTATTTGTCCTCCATGATCTTGCGATTGGCCGGGTCCATTAACCGCCACGCAAACTGATCGGTCGTGACGTTTACCTGGGGAGGTACGTGTAACTGACTCTGAATCAGATTCAGGTAATTATCATTGAACGAGGTTAACTGCAACCGGCGATTCACGGTCCACATCAGGTGACTCGACGACTCGAAAATGGCGTGCAGACGAGCCGTTTGTTTGCCTAATTCTGCTTCCGCCTGTTTTCGCTCAATGGCCACCGCCACCTGACCGGAGATGAACTCCAGTAACTCCAGATCCCGGATGTCGTATTTGTTCGTTCGTTCGTAGGATTTGACCCCAATGATCCCGGTTACCCGGTCACCAATGCGTAGCGGCACGCATAACATCACTTTCGGAATCTGACCGTAGATATACAGCACTTTCTGCCGGGCCAGCTCCTGAATTTCCGTTTCCGTCAGCATGAGCGGACGGTTCGCTACGATGGCGTATTCGTTCAGTCCATTCCCCAGCTTTCGTTTCGTAAACCGAATATTCTTATCAAAATATTCATCGACGTAATAAGGAAAATAGAGGTAACTCTTCGAAGGATCGTACAGCGAAATGAAGAAGTTTTTGGTATCAATAACCTTCCCCAGTTCCTCATGAATGAAGTGATACAGATCGTCCAGACTCCGCGTGCTCAGGGTTGAGTTCGCAATCTGGTAATAGAGATTCTGAGCGTTTTCCGCCCGGTTTTTAGCGGTGGTATCGTGAAAGATACAGCGAAAAACGATGGGGTTTCCGTTCTCATCGTAGCGACAGTTTACCGAACCGGATACATACACCCGACGCCCGTCTTTCCGCCGGTAAACGGCCTCAAAATCAGGGATCTGTTCGCCGTTTTTAACCCGGTCAAACTTACTCAGCGTCTCTTCCATGAACTCCGGGTGAATGACATCCCGAAGGTTCATCTGATTCAACTCCGCCGAACGATACCCGATGGTATCTTTCCAGGCTTTGTTTACGTAGAGAAAACGACCCTGTAAATCAATCATCTGAATCAAATCCGTGGTATTGCGGATGAGATCCTGTAGCTCTGAGGAAGCCGAACTCAGGGGCAATCCCGGCGAGGTCTGTCGCAGGGTGGAGATGGGTTCGGCGATACTGGTTTTACTCATATTTTTTATGGATAAACGCCGGGTAAGCCCCGAGCGTCACTACGATTCTTTTTAAAATAACTCCAGTTGGCCCAGCTCCGCGTTTCTGCGTTCGTGTTGCAGTAACCAATGCTTCCGCCAGATTTCCCAGGCGTAACCCACGGGTTTTCCATCGGAGCCAATCACGCGGTGACAGGGTACAATCAGGGCAATCTGATTTTTGGCATTCGCCGCAGCCACGGCCCGCGTTGCCTTCTCATCGCCCATCGTTCGGGCGAGGTTTACGTAAGAAATGGTTTCTCCGTACGGTAACTCCCGCAGTTGCTGCCAGACGTTCTGCTGAAAGGTCGTTCCATTCAGATACAGAGACAGGTCAAAATCCTTTCGTTTTCCGGCGAAATACTCCTGCAACTGACGCTGCACTTCCTTTAAAAACGGAGTTAAAGCGTTCCGGCTTTTTTCCGTTACAAAACGGGCCGAATGCAACTGGTCACTGGAAGCTTTCAGCTCCATCCAGCCCAGCGGAGATTCGTAAAATGCGATATACTCGGGTATAAGCATCTGATTTACGGATTATAACGTCCCATTTTCGTTAAAACTACAAAAATCAGGGTAATTTTGACCTAAACTTTAACGAAGACTACCAAACAAAGCTCTCTTCTGTCTGCATTTAATTCTTTTTATTAACGATTAAATGCAATTAAAGAGTTCAGTGATGCAGGAAGTCTTCAGCAGTGCTGACGACTGTATTTTATACCATTTTTGAATGAAAGTAAAAGCAAAAAAGCATTTAGGGCAACATTTTCTTCGCGACTTACACGCTTGCGAGCGAATTGCTGATTTGCTATCCGGATATCAGAACTATCGGACTGTGCTGGAAATTGGACCGGGCATGGGGGTCTTAACCCAGTTCATGCTCAAAAAACCTCAGTTTGAAACGCACGTCGTGGAAATTGACCGCGAATCGGTGGATTACCTGAAGGTTCATTTCCCGGACCTGACGCCTCGTATTCATAACTACGATTTCTTACGCTGGAACCTGAACACGTTTTCCACGGAGCCTTTTGGCATCATTGGAAACTTTCCGTACAATATCTCGAGTCAGATTTTTTTCAAAGTTCTGGAACACCGCGATCTGATTCCCGAAGTCGTTTGTATGCTCCAGAAGGAAGTGGCTCAACGCATTGCCTCGCCACCGGGTAGCCGCGATTACGGCATTCTGAGCGTGCTGCTTCAGGCTTTTTACGACATCAAATACCACTTCACGGTTCCTCCCGGAGCGTTCGATCCCCCACCGAAAGTGCAGTCGGGCGTCATTCGTCTGGAGCGGAATGCCGTTACCCAGCTGGAAT